>OKVS01000200.1_pt1 | contig 27638 bp, 29 predicted proteins | sample 1606911 | NCBI WGS metagenome assembly OKVS01 (sample SAMN03281016, study PRJEB24777) | human gut metagenome | isolation source: fecal sample PR161 from 1 month old female Malay infant, caesarean... | reverse complement strand
CCGCCCTTCGCCATGCACAGGAATTTATACTCGTCACCGTCGACGCTGTAGAGGTCAATCTGTGCGGGCAGGTTAGTGCCGGTATTCACCTCTTTATACATGTCCAGCGCCGCATCTGCGAGTAGCGCAGGTTGTCTTCAATGTAGGTCGTTATACACGCCCTGGCTCAGGGCCGCTTCGTCACCGCCGCCGGTCCAGACGCGCTGGCCTTTCTTACCCATAATGATGGCGGTGCCGGTATCCTGGCAGGTCGGCAGCACGCCTTTTGGCGGCGATATCCGAGTTGCGCAGGAACTGCAGGGCAACGTACTTGTCGTTCTGGCTGGCTTCCGGGTCGTTGAGGATGGCGGCAACCTGCTTCTGGTGGGAAGGACGCAGCATAAACGCGGCGTCGTGGAAGGCCTGCTGCGCCAGCAGGGTCAGCGCTTCCGGCTCCACTTTCAGCACTTCCTGGCCTTCGAACTCGGCAACGGAAACGTGCTCTTTGGTCAGCAGGTAGTATTCGGTGTCGTCATGCGCAAGAGGGAAGGGGTTCTGGTAGATAAACGGTTTGTTTGACATAGCGTATTGCTCCACAAAAATAAAACCGCCGGAGGAGAAGTCCGGCGGTCAGGAATCAGAACATCATGGACATCCACGGGTAGCCAATCAGCAGCAGGGCCGCCAGGAAGATGGCACCGAAGATGGTGCCGAGGCGCCAGTAGTCTTTGGTTGGCAGGTAGCCGCTACCGTAGTAGATCGGGCTTGGGCCAGTACCGTACGGGGTGATGATCCCCATCACGCCCAGCGAAGTCACCATCAGCAGAACGAACACTTCCATATTCATGCCCGGGATGGTGGAGGCGATGGTCAGCATCGCTGGCAGCAGCGCCGTGGTGTGCGCGGTGGTGCTGGCAAACAGGTAGTGCAGCAGGTAGAACGCCAGCAGCAGGACGATGGTCGCCACGCCCGGAGAGATACCGCTCATCAGCAGGCCGCCTTCTTTACCTAACCAGCTGATAAAGCCGGTAGAGGAGAGGCCATCCGCCAGCGCCACCAGGGTGGCGAACCAGACGAAGGTGTTCCACGCCGCTTTGTTGCCGGTGATATCGTTCCACTCCAGCACGCCGGTCCACAGCATCAGGCCGACAATGAGCAGGGCCGCCATCGCGGGTTCAATCCACGCGGCGGCGAAGATCCACATCAGCAGCGCACAGCACACGAACACCAGCAGCAGAATTTCATTGCGCGACAGTTTGCCCAGTTTTTCTAGCTCACGGGTCGCCCACAGCGGCACTTCGTTGTTTACCTTCACTTCAGGCGGGTAGAACCAGTAGGCCAGCAGCGGCATGGCCAGAATCAGCAGGATACCCAGCGGCAGGAAGGCGAGGAACCAGGTCCCCCAGGAGATATCGATTCCAACCGTACTTTTCACCAGCGCCAGGGCCAGCAGGTTCGGCGCAAGGGCGGAGAGGAACATCGAGCTGGTGATACAGGCCGCGGTGATCGCCACCCACATCAGATACGAACCAATCTTACGCGCGCTTGGGTCGTTCGGTTTTGAACCGTACAGCGGCGGCAGGTTAGCGATGATCGGGTAGATGGTCCCGCCGCTGCGCGCGGTGTTGGACGGGGTGAACGGTGCCAGCAGCAGGTCCGCAAACGTAATCGCGTAACCGAGCGTCAGGCTGCGACGGCCAAGATATTTCACCAGAATCAGCGCCAGACGGCGGCCGAAGCGGGTTTTGTCATAGCCAGCGGCGAACATAAAGGCACCGAAAATCAGCCAGACGGTGGAGTTACCAAACCCGCTCACCGCCCATTTAAAGGAGGCGCCCGCCAGCTTGAATTTCGGGTCAGCCAGCTGTTCAGGGCTGAACAGCACCCACTGGCTGCACAGGGCAATGGCGACCACGCCGGTCAGACCGATCACCGCGCCCGGCAGGGGTTCGAAGATAAGACCGACGATCACGCCGACGAAGATGGCGAAGTAGTGCCATGCATAAGGCGGCAGCCCTTCAGGAACGGGAACAAACAGCAGCAGTACGGCGACGATGACGGGCAGTGCCATCATCAGCAGACGTTTTGCGTTTCCATTTGATGCCTGGTTCGCCACAGGGGGCGTTACAGCAGTTTTTGTATTCATAGTTTCACGTCTTAAGTTGTCAAAAATTCGGTCGCACTGAAAAGTCAAAATAGCTTTCTTAAGTTTTTTTGCTTTTTTAGTTATTAAAGGTTCGCTTTTGTATTTTCAGTAATAGCGATTTAACGCTTTTTTGTGTGCGTTAAATTAAAAAATGATGATGTTTTTATATTGCGCTTTTAAATGCCATGACTATTGATCGAGATCAAAAAAACAGAATTGCAGCGTTATTTTTATGCTTTTATTAATAACCACTCTGGCGTATGGGGTTATTATCTTTCTTGCGGGTTTATTTTATCATTTCTGTAACAATTCGAATTTTTAATGATGTCTATTTAGTTGATTTTATTGGGTCTTTTTGGTTTTTGGTGAAATGGTTTTACCATTTTTTATTTAACGTATTTTAAAATATTGTGAATGCATGAATGACAATCGCTAACACCAATGTATTATTAGTGTTATCGCAGGGATTAAATAGTTTTTTAACTAACGTAATAACTTTAGAAACTAAAAAAATCATTATATTAATATCATGACATCGGCAAAAAACGACGAAATAAAAAAATCAATCCGATAACGAATTCTCAATTTTTAAAAGTTTGGAGTTTCTATTATGAGCACTAACGAACGCATACTTAGCCCCTTCACATTACCGAATGGCACTGAACTGAAAAACCGTTTGTTAATGGCCCCTATGACCACCTGTACCGGCTATTATGACGGCACCGTTACCAGCGAGCTGGTGGAGTACTATCGGGCCCGTTCCGGCAGCATTGGCACCATCATCGTGGAATGCTGCTTCGTCGACGATCTCGGCCTCGCCTTCCCCGGCGCAATTGGTATTGATAACGACGAGAAAATCGCCGGGCTGGCGAAAATCGCCGAGGCCATTAAATCCAAAGGATCTAAGGCCCTGCTGCAGATCTACCACGGTGGCCGCATGGTCGACCCGAAACTGATCGGTGGCCGTACCCCCGTTGGCCCAAGCGCCGTGGCCGCGCCGCGTGACGGTGCCGCAACGCCGGTTGCCCTGACCGCCGAAGAAGTGGAAGGCATGATCGGCAAGTTTGGTGAAGCCGTGCGCCGCGCCATCCAGGCCGGTTTTGACGGTGTGGAAATCCACGGGGCGAACACCTACCTGATTCAGCAGTTCTACTCTCCAAACTCTAACCAGCGCGACGACGAGTGGGGCGGCAGCCGCGATAACCGCGCGAAGTTCCCGCTGGCGGTTCTGGATATCACCCACAAAATGGTGCGCCAGTACGCGGACGACGCCTTTATTATTGGCTATCGCTTCTCTCCTGAAGAGCTGGAAGTGCCGGGCATCCGCTTTGAAGACACCATGTACCTGCTGGAAAAACTGGCGGCGCGCGGCGTGGACTACCTGCACTTCTCCGTCGGCGCGACCCTGCGTCCGTCCATTGTCGACACCCAGGACCCGACGCCGCTTATCGAAAAATACTGCGCGATGCGCTCTGAAACCCTGGCGCAGGTTCCGGTAATGGGCGTGGGCGGCGTGGTGAATGCGTCAGACGTGAATGAAGCGCTGGACCACGGTTACGACCTGATTGCCGTTGGCCGTGCCACCATCGCCTACCCGGACTGGACCGACCGCATCGCGGCCGGGGAAACGCTGGAGCTGTTTATGGACAGCACCCAGCGCGAGGAATTGAGCATTCCTGAACCCCTGTGGCGCTTCTCGCATGGTGGAAGCGATGATCCGCGACATGAGCATGGGCGAATCGAAATTCAAACCGGGCATGTTCACCGAGAAGGTGCAGGATGACGCTAACGAGCTGGTGATTAACGTCAGTCTGGAAACAGACCGCATTGCGGACATCGAGCTGGCCTCTGGCCCGAGCGATGACGTTGAGTTCGTCACCAGCTTTGAAGAGATCCGTACCCGCATTCTGGACGCCAATACCCCGCACGTGGATGCCATCACCGGTGCAACCAGCCAGAGTGAAGCGGTGAAGAAAGCGGTCTCTAAAGCGATGCTGAAATCCAGCAAAGCGCTGGCAGCGGAAGAGGGCGTGGACCCGAACGAAACCCGCTGCGTGGACGTGGTTGTTGTCGGCAGCGGCGGCGCCGGTCTGGCGGCGGCGATTCAGGCTCACGACGAAGGCGCGAGCGTGCTGATTGTCGAGAAAATGCCAACCATCGGCGGGAACACCATTAAAGCCTCTGCCGGTATGAATGCCGCTGAAACCCGCTTCCAGCGCGTGAAGGGCATTCAGGACAGCAAAGAGCTGTTCTACCAGGAAAGCCTGAAAGGCGGCGGCAACAAGAACAACCCTGAACTGCTGCGCCGCTTTGTCGAGAATGCGCCGCAGGCGATTGAGTGGCTGGCAACGCGCGGCATCATGCTGAACGACATCACCACCACCGGTGGGATGAGCATCGACCGTACTCACCGTCCAAAAGACGGTTCTGCGGTGGGGGGCTACCTGATCAGCGGCCTGGTGCGTAACGTCAACAAACGCAACATCGAGGTGATGCTGGATACCTCCGTCAGCGACATCATCTTCGAGAACGGTGAAGTGACCGGGGTTCGCCTGACCACTGAAGAGAACGAAACCGTCACCGTGGCAGCGAAAAGCGTGATCGTGGCGACGGGCGGCTTCAGCGCCAACAGCCAGATGGTCGTCAAATACCGTCCGGATCTGGAAGGGTTCGTCACCACCAACCACAAAGGGGCAACCGGCGGCGGCATCGCGCTGCTGGAGCGCATCGGGGCGGGCACCGTGGATATGGGCGAAATCCAAATTCACCCAACGGTTGAGCAGAACACCTCGTACCTGATTTCCGAATCCATCCGCGGGGGCGGGGCGATTCTGGTCAACCAGAAAGGGGAGCGCTTCTACAACGAAATGTCGACCCGCGATAAAGTCTCGGCGTCAATCATCGCGCTGCCGGAGAAATACGCGTACATCGTCTTTGACGAGCACGTACGTGCCAAAAACAAAGCCGCGGATGAGTACATTGCGAAAGGCTTCGTGACCAGCGCCAGCTCGCCAAAAGCGCTGGCGGAAGCGCTCGGTATGGATCACCACGCTTTCCTCGCGACCCTGGAACGTTACAACGGTTTCGTTGAAAAACAGCACGATGACGATTTTGGTCGTACCACCGCGCTGCGTGCGCCTATCAACGAAGGGCCTTTCTACGCTATTCAGATTGCGCCAGGCGTGCACCACACCATGGGCGGCGTGACCATCAACACCGAAACCTGCGTGCTGGACAGCAACCACAACGTACTGCCGGGGGCGTTTGCGGCGGGTGAAGTGGTCGGGGGGATCCACGGCGGCAACCGTATCGGCGGTAACGCGGTGGCGGATATCATTATTTTTGGTACCCTTGCAGGACATCAGGCGGCGATGCGCTCAAAAAGAACGTAAGGCTCCTGTCTCCCCGGCGGCGCGGTGCCTGCCGGGGCTACATCTGAGGACACATGCAATGCCTGATAGCCATCGCGTTTACAGCTACTCCGCCGTTCTGATGGGCTCGCCCATTCTCCTGAAGCTCTTCTCCCATGACGAAGCCCTCGCGTCCCGCGTTTTCCGCCTGATCAAACAGTACGAAGATCTCCTCACCGTTAACCGGGCGCATTCCCAGGTGATGGACATCAACCATGCGGCGGGCCAGCATCCGGTTGCCGTCAGTCGTCCGGTGTTTGAACTGATCCGCTGTGCCAAAGCGGCAAGCATGCTAAAAGACAGCGCGTTTAACCTGGCGATCGGCCCGCTGGTGAAGCGCTGGAAGATTGGCTTTCAGGGAGACAGCGTTCCGCCTGCCGATGACATTGCGTCCCTGCTGGCGATAACCCGGCCCGAGGAGGTCATCCTTGATGAGGCGCAGACCAGCGTGTTTCTGACCAGAGCGGGGATGGAGATTGATCTGGGTGCCATCGCCAAAGGCTATATCGCCGACCGGGTGCGGGACTACCTGCGCAAAGAGGGCGCTGAGCTGGGGCTGATCAACCTCGGCGGAAACATCCAGACGCTAGGCTCGCCGGAAGGGGGCTGGAGCGTGGGACTAAAAAAACCGTTCGCCGGTGACGCGCTTATCGGTGCGATGACGGTGGAGAACCTCTCCGTGGTGACCTCGGGAACGTACGAGCGCTACTTCGAGCAGAACGGCAAGCGCTATCACCATATTCTCGATCCGCGCACCGGGTATCCGCTCGACAACGAGCTGGAGAGCGTCACTATCATTTCAAAAGACTCCATTGACGGCGACATCTGGACCACGCTGATATACGGCATGGGGGTAGAAAAGGGCTGTGCCGCCCTGCGCGCGCGCCCCGATATTGAAGCTATCTTTGTGACCAAAACAAAAGAAGTGGTGATCTCCTCGATGCACCACTTCCGTTTTACTCTCCTTGACGAGAGCTACCGCGTTACTGGCAGTACTGTTTGAGCAGCCCGATCTGTTCCGGCTGTAAGCGGTAGCGATACACCGGACGCCCGGTGGCGCCGTAGTGAATGCTGGTGAACAGAATGTTGATCTGCGCAAGCCAAATCAGGTACTTACGGCAGGAGACGCGGGAGATATTGACAGCGTTAGCCAGATCGTCGGTGGAAAATTCCGTCTCCGGGTGGCCATCAATCCACTGGCAAATCGTGCGCAGCGTTTGCGGCGTTAACCCCTTCGGCAATTTTTTAGTGTCCGCCAGCTCCGGCGCGCCGCCGTGGATCAGCCTGTCGACGTCCGCCTGCTCGTAATACTGGTGCGAGCCCATCAGGCTGTGTTTTGCCTTCCAGCCTTTCAGCGCCTCTTCAAAGCGCGGGAACTGGAACGGCTTTATCAGATAATCCACCACGCCGTAGTGGATGGAGGTCTGGATCGTGGCGGCATCGGCGGCCGAGGAGATCATTATCACATCAATCGGGCGGCCTGACGCGCGAATATCGGGCAGCAGATCCAGCCCGTTATCCTGCTGCATGTAGACGTCCAGCAGCACCAGATCGACAGGCTGGCTGGGGTTATTGATAAAGGCCCTGGCCTGATTGAGCGTGGAGGCGACGCCGCAGCAGCTGAAGCCTTCAACACGGTTGACGTACAGACGGTTGAGATCGGCTACCATGGCGTCATCATCGACAATTAATACATTTATCACGCGATATTCCTCTCGCTATCCCAGGGGATGTGAACAAAAAATTGGGTAAATACGCCAGGCTCAGACTCGACGGTGATATCGCCGCCCAGGTTCTGGATCTGCTGGCGAGCAAGGAACAGCCCAACGCCGCGGTTTTCACCTTTTGTTGAGAACCCCTTAGTAAAAATAGCCTCCAGCTGAGTGGGATCAATGCCGGGGCCATCATCGCTGACTTCGCAGCTGAGCCAGCCATTCTGATAATGCAGCAGCAGGCCAATCTCGCCTTCCTGCTGTCCTGCCATCGCGTCGAGCGCGTTTTCGATTAAGTTACCCAGCGCGGTGATCAGCACCGCAACCTGCTGTTCACTGGCGGTATCCGGTATCAGGCTTTCATCCGCCAGCGTCAGGGTGACGCCGGCCTCTTTCGCACGGTTGATTTTACCCAGCAGGAACCCGGCAACGACCGGTGATTTTACCTTGCTCTGGATCGTACCGATGTCCGTCTGGTAATTATGCGCCGTCTGGATGATGTACTCCTCCAGCTTGTCGTAGCGCTTCATGTGCAGCAGGCCGAGGATCACATGCAGTTTATTCATAAACTCGTGCGTGTGGCTGCGCAGGGCGTCGACGTAGTTGACCATGCCATCAATACGCTGCATCAGCTGGCTGATTTCCGTTTTATCGCGGAAGGTGCTGATAGCCCCGATCACCCGATTCTGGCTTTTGACCGGCACCATGTTGCAGAGCAGCAGTCGTCCGTTGCAGCTGATCTCCTGATCCTGACGCGCAACCCCGGTTTTCGATACCTCACGCAGGCTTGCCAGCAGCGGCTCGCTGGTGTTTTCGGTCTGCTTGCCGGAGGGAAGAAGTAATATCTCTCTGGCAGCGTGGTTAATCATCGTCACGCGGCCGTGAATATCGACGGCCAGCACCCCTTCGCGAAGCGACTGCAGCATCGCCTGGCGCTGTTCGAACAGGGCGGAGATTTCATAGGGTTCGAGCCCGAAAAGAATGCGCTTCAGCACCCGTACCAGACCCCAAATCGCCATCGAACTCATAAAGATGCTGAACAAAATCGTCCAGAGCGCGTTGAGCCGCCCGCGGGCTATCTGGTCTTCCACCTTTTTGAGGGAGATCCCGACCACGACGACCCCGATCTGATCGTGCTGGCTGTCATAGACCGGCGTGAAAACGCGAAGCGCCTCGGCGAGGGCGCCGCGGTTAACCGAGACATTCTCTTTGCCTTCCAGCGCGGGTTCCAGATCGTTGCCGATAAAATGCAGGCCGATGAGCGCCTCGTTCGGGTGCGAGTAGCGAATCCCCCGCATGTCGGTCACCACGGTAAGCAGCAGATCGTTGCGTTGGGTGACGGCTTTGGCGATGGGCTGAATGATGTCGGCCTGAGGCGACTGCATCAGGCCGCGCTGGATCTCCGGGCTGTCGGCCAGCGTGCGGGCGATGCCCAGAGCGGTATCTTTTACATCATCGCGGGTCGCCCGGGTGATCTGCACGGAATAGAGCGCAAAAACTACCAGCAACACCGAGGCGATAATCGCGGACACCATCAACGTGACCAGCGTGTACAGTTTCATGGGGCGCTTGCGCGTCAGAGGGAAAGGCTGCAGATCGCTCATCAACACTCCGCGATGATTAAGAAAGGGAGTGATTATCGCTGATGATGGGCTTTTCTTAAAGCCATGTAAAAGCGTCGATTTACTCTTCTTTTCGTGACCCCACTCGCAGGTCATCTATATAAAACACTTTATAGTGTGTGGGTACTCATAATAAGGAGGCTGTTTATGAGCATTACGCTTACCGGTTCAGTCAAGGAAAGACGGCACGCCAGCACAATGAATATAGATAGATTGTCCACGCTGGACATGCTGAAGGTTATCCACGAGGAAGATGCACGCATTTCTGCTGCTATAACCCCCTGCTTAACGACAATCGCCCGCGCGGTGGATAACGCCGCCTCGGCGCTCAACCACGGCGGCCGTCTGGTGATTGTCGGCGCGGGTCCGTCAGGCTGCATCGCACAACAGGCTGCAGATGAGTATGCGCCGGGTAAAACGCCGGTAATTGCCGTGACGGCAGAAGAGGGGGATGGGAGCTACGAGCGCGGGGTGGCTGACCTGCAGGCCATTAAATTTGGTGAGCACGAGATGATGCTTGCCGTGACCGTCAGCGGAAAAACGCCGTGGGTCTGGGGGGCAATGCGGCATGCGTGGTCGTTGGGAGCGCCGGTTGCGGTCATCACCGGTGATGCACAAAGTGAAGCAGCACAGCTGGCAAGCATGGTAATTGCCCCAGAGCTTGGGGCTGATGTGGTTGCCGGGTATCGCAATACCAGGGCGGGGATCGCGCAAAAAATGATCCTCTCGATGATTACTACCGCGCTGGCCGTTCGCACCGGGCGCGTTTACAGCAACCTGCGCGTGGATCTTGAGGCAAGCAGTACCAAATGGGCCGAACGGCAGATCGCCATCGTGATGGAGGCGGGGGGATGCACCCGGGCGCAGGCAAAGGCCGCGCTGGAGAGCTGTAACCACCACTGTAAAACGGCGGTGTTGATGGTGCTGACCGGTCTGGATGCGTGGAAAGCCCATGAGCTGCTGGCGCAGAATAACGGGTTTATCCGCGTGGCGCTGCAGGAAGCGCCGTAAAATAGTGTCCCTTGAAACCAAAAAAGCCCGCAAATGCGGGCTTTAGTATTTTCAGGGATCAGAACTGGTAGATCATGCCGATGCCAACAATGTCATCGGTTGCAATACCGTTGTCATTGTAGAAGGCGTCATCTTCGTCCAGCAGGTTGATTTTATAATCAACGTAGGTGGAGAAGTTCTTGTTGAAGTTGTAGGTCATGCCCAGGTCGATGTAGTTAACCAGATCCTGGTCTACATAGTCATAACCATTGCGTGGGTGATAATCGTTACCGCCCAGATCGATGCCTTTGGAATAGACCCATGCCAGGGATGGACGCAGACCGAAGTCAAACTGGTATTGCGCTACGGCTTCAAAGTTCTGCGTTTTGTTGGCGATGCCGTCGCTGCCGTACGGCGTCATGTTGCGGGTTTCCGCGTACATCATCGCCAGGTAGACGCCTTGAGCATCATATTTTGCGCCAACGGTCCATGCGTCTGCACGGTCACCGCCTGCGTATTTGCTGAAGCGGTTATAGTTGCCCGCACCATAAGCAACCTGATCGTTGGTACGGTCAGAGGAAGAATACGCCGCACCCAGCGTCAGACCGAAGTCGAAGTCATAGGTGGTAGACATACCGAAGCCGTCGCCGTTCTGGAAGCGTACGTCGTCGTGACCGTTTTTGGTGCCTTCCTGATCTTCGTTAGCGTTTGCGCCTTCGTTAGCACCCTGATACTGCAGCGCGAAGTTCAGGCCATCAACCAGACCAAAGAAATCATTATTACGATAGGTCGCAACACCGTTGGTACGGCCAACCATAAAGTTATCAGTCCAGGTGTAGGAATCACCACCAAATACCGGCAGCATATCGGTCCAGGCTTCAACGTCATACACGACGCCGTAATTACGGCCATAATCAAATGAACCGTATTCGCCATATTTCAGGCCCGCATAGGCCAGACGGTTGAAAGAGGTATCCCCGGCGTCTTCGGTATCATTTGCGTAGGTTTTATATTCCCACTGACCGTAACCGACCAGATCGCGGGTAATCTGTGTTTCGCCTTTGAAACCAATCTGCACGTAGGTTTCGTCGCCGTCGTCGCCCGCGTTGTCGGAGAAGGTGTGACGCGCGTCAACCTTGCCGTACAGGTCAACTTTATTGCCGTCTTTGTTATACATTTCAGCCGCGTTTGCCGCGCCAGCCATTAATAATGCGGGTACAAGAATTGCCAGAACATTTTCTTTTCATTATATATTCCCCTTTAAAGATAATTTATATGAATATATGTAATCACCCTCCGTAATTACGTGTCTGATACTATTCTATGGCTCGTAAATTTGGTTCAAAAATAAATGTAATTAAACCAGTGAAAATATTACAAAATATTTCCAGAGATCTCTTTATTTTTCAAATGAATTAATCGCTTGAAAGTATTGCGGGTAATTATTATTAAGTATTTCGGGGTTCTATTTTTTAATTTATTTTATTTAGCTATGTTATAATTCAGTGCCCATTTTCGTAACAGGAAAGGATGATGGAACTCATACAGTGGCAGCAGCGCTTTGAATCCTGGCTTGATGAACATCACGCGACCGACGACACCGCGCACGATATTTCACACTTCCGTCGCGTCTGGCTGACGGCGCAGAAAATCATGGTTCATCACCACGTCGACCCGCTGACGATCCTGACCGCCTGCTATTTTCACGACATCGTTAGCCTGCCGAAAAATCATCCTGAACGCAGCCAGTCGTCGCGTCTGGCTGCCCGCAGAACGCGGGACATTCTGCACCGCGATTTCCCTGACTTCCCGTCCGATCGCTATGCCGCCGTGGAGCACGCCATCGAGGCGCACAGTTTCAGCGCCGGCCTGACGCCGTACACGATTGAGGCCAAAATTGTCCAGGATGCAGATCGTCTGGAGGCGCTGGGGGCGATTGGCCTGGCGCGCGTGTTTGCCGTGTCAGGCGCGCTGGGCGTACCGCTTTTTGACGCGGACGATCCGTTTGCCGACGCGCGCCCGCTTGATGACCGGGCGTTTGCGCTCGATCATTTTCAGACCAAGCTGCTGCGCTTGCCTGATACAATGCAAACCGACGTCGGGCGCGAGCTCGCGCAGCACAACGCCGATTTTCTGATTCAGTTTATGGCGAAACTCAGTGCCGAATTACAGGGCGACTGCATCGGGCTGGATAGCCAGATTCAACACCGCTTCCGTCGCAGTTTGCGAAAGTGAACTGTGGTAATCTGTTTCCAGTCTTTATTGCCCGGTTAAAAGAATGCAGGAAAATCGATCAGTGACAGAGCCCGCGCCTGAGCAGGCTGAGAAGTCAACGGCAACGGTGCAGGCATTACTGCGCCAGCTGCTGGATATTTATGACGCTAAAACGCTGGCAAACCAGCTGGTGGCGCACGGCGAGAGCCACTGGAGCCCGGCCATCCTTAAGCGACTGCTGACCAGCGATCGGGCAGGGCGCCGCCTGAGCGAAAGCGAGTTTCGTTATCTGCAAGACCTGCTTCCGCGGCCGTCTGCCGCGCACCCGAACTATGCCTTCCGCTTTATCGATCTGTTTGCCGGCATCGGTGGCATCCGGCACGGCTTTGAAGCTATCGGCGGTCAGTGCGTGTTTACCAGCGAGTGGAACAAACATGCGGTACGCACCTATAAAGCGAACTGGTACTGCGATCCGCATGAACATCATTTCAACGCCGATATCCGCGACGTTACCCTGAGCCATAAAAGCGGCGTCACGGATGAACAAGCCGCCGAGCACATTCGCCAGACGATTCCGGCGCATGACGTGCTGCTGGCGGGCTTCCCGTGTCAGCCTTTCTCGCTGGCCGGCGTCTCCAAAAAGAATGCCCTCGGGCGTGCCCACGGTTTTGCCTGCGATACGCAGGGAACGCTGTTTTTCGATGTGGCCCGAATCATTGACGCCCGTCGCCCGGCCATATTCGTGCTGGAAAACGTCAAGAACTTAAAGAGCCATGACGGTGGAAAGACCTTCCGCATTATCATGCAAACGCTGGACGAGCTGGGCTATGACGTGGCTGATTCCGAGGACATGGGCGCGGATGACCCGAAAATTATCGACGGGAAACATTTCCTGCCCCAGCATCGCGAACGCATTGTGCTCGTCGGTTTCCGCCGCGATCTCAATCTGAAGGGGGATTTCACCCTGCGGGATATTCCCTCCTTATACCCCGAGCGTCGTCCAACGATTGCCGACCTGCTGGAGCCGGTGGTCGACGCGAAATTTATCCTTACCCCAATCCTGTGGAAATACCTCTACCGCTATGCCAAAAAGCATCAGGCCAAAGGCAACGGCTTCGGGTTTGGCATGGTGAACCCAAACGATCCGCACAGCGTGACCCGCACGCTGTCCGCTCGCTACTATAAAGACGGCGCGGAAATCCTGATCGACAGAGGCTGGGATAAAGCGCTGGGCGAGAAAGATTTCGACGATCCGCAAAACCAGCGTCACCGTCCGCGTCGCCTGACGCCGCGGGAGTGCGCCCGGCTGATGGGCTTTGAAACGCCGCAGGGCTACCGCTTTCGCATTCCGGTTTCGGACACCCAGGCTTACCGTCAGTTTGGCAACTCGGTGGTGGTGCCCGCGTTCGCGGCGGTGGCAAAACTGCTGGCCTCGCGCATCAGACAGGCGGTGGCGCTCCGCCAGGGTGAGGCCGTCAATGACGGACGTTCACGATAAGGCCACGCGGAGCAAAAACATGCGTGCCATCGGCACGCGTGACACCGCGATAGAAAAGCGTCTGGCCGGGCTTCTGACGCAGGCGGGCTTCGACTTTCGCGTGCAGGATCCCGCACTTGCGGGTCGCCCGGATTTCGTCATTGACGCGTATCGGTGCATTATCTTCACCCACGGCTGTTTCTGGCATCATCACGACTGCTACCTGTTTAAAGTTCCGGCGACGCGCACCGATTTCTGGCTGGAGAAGATTGGCAAGAACGTTGAGCGCGACGCGCGCGATCTCGCCACGCTTGTCGCGCAGGGCTGGAGAGTGCTGATCGTCTGGGAATGTGCGCTGAGAGGGCGGTTAAAGCTGAACGATGCCGATCTGAGCGAACGGCTGGAAGAGTGGATCTGCGGCGGCGGCCAGGCCGCGCAGATCGACACCCAGGGGATCCACGCGCTTACGGTTTCTCCACCTCGCAAGGCGTAACCACGGGCTTTGCCGGCAGCAAATATTTGCCTAAGGTCACCAGCACGACGGCAAAAACAATCACCCCTAAAGCTAACCACTCAACCGGAGAGAGCGTTTCACCGCCAAGCCCGGTGCCGAGCAGCACGGCCACGACCGGGTTGACGTAGGCATAGCTGGTGGCAACCGCCGGTGAGACGTTACGGATCAGGAACATATAGGCGTTGATGGCGATGATGGAGCCAAACAGCGCCAGATAGCCTACCGCCAGGAAGCCCGACAACGGCGGCAGGGTAGTCAGCTCCTGCTCCCGTCAGGGCTGAGGCCAGCAGCAGCACAATCCCAGCCGCAAGCATCTCTATTGACCCCCGCCATCATGCCGGTCGGCAGTTCGATACGCGAACCGTATACGGAACCAAACGCCCAGCTCATCGAGCCGATAAGGATAATCACTGCGCCCCACGGATTCCCGCTCAGGTTACCGCCGCTGTTAAGCAGAATGATGCCAGGCAAGGCCGATGCCAATCCCCAGCCACTCCAGCTTGCGGGTGCGGATGCCGAAAAGGCGGCTGAAGCAGAGCGTAAACAGCGGTACGGTGGCAACGACCACGGCGGCGATCCCTGACGGTACGTTCTGGTGCTCGGCAATGGTCACAAAGCCATTACCGACCGCCAGCAGCAGCAGGCCTATCAGGGCGGCGTTCAGCATTGGGCGGAACGGTGGAAGCTTATGCCCGCGCAGCAGCAGGAAGGCCAGCAGCAGCACACCCGCCGAGAGGAAGCGAATGCCCGCCATCATCAGCGGCGGCCAGCTTTCCACGCCGATGCGAATGACAAAATAGGTGGAACCCCAGATGATATACAGCGAAAAAAGTGCCCCGATAAGCGGAAGCAGTTGCCGGAAACGCATAATCCCTCACGACGAAATAAAAAGGTCGCTGATAGTAAACGCGAAAACTATCGCGCTGGCGAGCCCTTTAATTGTGTTGTTGATGTGAATTTTTTGTTGACGAAAGCTGCCTGTTTCCGCGATTGCGCTTTTGCTCCATACTATTCACTTAATTACCAAAAAAAGAAGGATCACCAATTTGGCAGGAAGTAGCTTATTAACATTGCTGGATGATATTGCCACCTTACTGGATGATATTTCCGTGATGGGGAAACTGGCGGCGAAGAAAACCGCAGGGGTGCTGGGGGACGATCTCTCGCTTAACGCCCAACAGGTGAGCGGGGTACGGGCTAACCGTGAGCTGCCGGTGGTGTGGGGCGTGGCAAAAGGCTCGTTTCTGAACAAAGTGATCCTGGTGCCGCTGGCGCTGCTGATTAGCGCATTCATCCCCTGGGCCATCACGCCGCTGCTGATGATTGGCGGGGCATTCTTGTGCTTCGAAGGCGTGGAGAAGGTCCTGCACTCTTTGAGCTCGCGCAAGCAGAAGGATACCCCGGAGGCGCGCCAGCAGCGCCTTGAAGCGCTTGCCGCGCAGGATCCGAAAGTTTTCGAGCGCGATAAAATCAAAGGCGCCATTCGCACCGACTTTATTCTGTCGGCTGAAATTGTCGCCATTACGCTGGGCATTGTCTCCGATGCGCCGCTGCTGAATCAGGTGTTGATCCTCTCCGGGATCGCCATTCTGGTCACGGTGGGCGTTTACGGCCTGGTCGGGCTGATCGTGAAGCTGGATGATATCGGCTACTGGCTGGAGGAGAAATCCAGCGCGGTGGCTAAAGGCATCGGCAAAGGCTTACTGACGCTGGCGCCGTGGCTGATGAAGAGCTTGTCCGTGGTGGGGACCCTGGCGATGTTCCTCGTGGGCGGCGGCATTGTGGTCCACGGCATAGCGCCGCTGCACCATGCCATCGAACATTTCGCCTCGGCGCAGGGGAGTGTGGTGGCAGCGATTCTGCCCACGCTGCTTAATCTGGTACTGGGCTTTATCGTTGGCGCTATCGTGGTGGCGGCGGTGAAACTGATCGAAAAAATGCGCGGTACGGCGCACTAATTGTTACCCGTCGCAGGGTGCAAAAAGACCATTCCTCGTCTAAATTGAAACAGTTTCACCCTGATACAGGAGGCAGGTATGGTCTTTTTGGTCAGTGATGAAGTTAAGCCTAAGAAGGGCGGCCCGCGCATGATTGTCACCGGGTATTCCAGCGGAATGGTGGAATGTCGGTGGCATGATGGCTACAGCATTAAGCAGGAAGCCTTTCGTGAAGATGAGCTTCAGCCGGGTGACGGCCAGCGCAAGCACGATCAGGCTTAATCACATAACGCCCGGCTTTGCCGGGCGTTTTTAACTGAAGTACCGGGTGTAAGGCAGTAATCAGGGAGTGTGTGTGCAGCGCGATACCTTTGTTGTAAGACGATCTTTTCTGCAATGGCTGCATAAGCGTAGCAATCCGGGTTTGATTGTTAACCTCTGTTTTATCACTGTTCTGGTATTTTCAACCCTCCTGACCTGGCGTGAAGTGGTGGTCCTCGAAGAGGCGTATATCTCCAGCCAGCGCAACCACCTGGAAACCGTGGCCAGCTCGCTGGACAGGCAGCTGCAGTACAGCGTGGATAAAATGCTGTTATTTCGCCAGAGCATGCGCGATGCGCTACAGACGCCGCTGGCCTTCAATGTTTTGCACGATGCAGTATCGCACTTTAACGCATTACGCATGCGTCCCACCTGGCAGCTCCTCGTTGATAGAAATCGCACACTTCCGATTAACGGCGTCTCGGATGCGTTTGTTGAAAAAACGTCGATTCTGAACCGGGACGCTGAACGCATCAGCAATGAAATTTCAGCCGCGCTTGAGGTGGGTTATCTGCTCAGGCTGGCGACGTCGAGCAGGCATAGTGAATCGCGGGTGATCTACGTTTCACGCGCCGGGTTTTATCTTTCGACGGACACGCTAACAGAGGCGAGCGATATTATCCCCCGCTATTATCACCTGGTCACGCAGTCCTGGTTTACCCAGCAATCGGAACGTAACAATCGCTCCCGCGCGGTGCGCTGGTTTATCTCCACGCCGTCATCCTGGACCGGTGACGAGCGAACGATCACTTCCAGCGTCCCCATTTATTTCAATCACTACTGGTATGGCGTGGTGGCGATGGATTTCTCGCTGAATACGATGCAACGCCTGCTGGCAGAGGCGACGGACGACCGTACGGAGGGGGAGTATCAGCTGTACGACTCCCGGCTCAATATGATTGCCTCCTCTGAAAAGGACAGATAAACAGGTGAACCATTTCGATGAACGCGAACTCGCGCAGATAGCGCAGGCGATCGAGCACGATACTGGTGGTGGCATCCGCCTCGGCAGCCGTTTCATTAGCTGGCAGCGGCTCGATCATTTTGATGGCCTGGTTTGCGTGTCCATACTCTGCAGGAAGGGGTACAGGGCGACTTCGGCAGCATCAGTATCGTACTGGCATTACTGTGGGCGCTCTTTACCGCGATGCTGCTGATTTCGTGGCTGGTGATCCGCCGGATGGTCAGCAATATGTATACGCTGCAGCACTCGCTCAAGTGGCAGGCCTGGCACGACCCGCTAACCCGCCTGAATAATCGCGGCGCGCTGTTCGAACGCGCGAAACTGCTGGCGAAGAAGTGTCATCAACAGTCGCTGCCGTTCTCGGTCATTCAGTTAGACCTCGACCATTTTAAAAGCGTCAACGATCGGTTCGGTCACCAGGCCGGTGATAAGGTGCTTTCCCACTCGGCAGGGCTGATTTCCAGCGCATTGCGTAAAAACGACGTGGCAGGACGCGTGGGCGGGGAAGAGTTTTGTATCGTCCTGCCGGGGCTCGGTCTTGAGGAGGCGAGAGGCGTCGCGGAGCGTATTCGCTGCCGAATCAACAGCAAGGAGATTCTGGTGAAGAAGAGTACGACCCTGCGCATCAGCGCGTCACTTGGCGTCAGCAGCGCCCGGGAAAACGAAAATTACGATTTCGAACAGCTGCAGTCCGTGGCGGATGCCCGGTTATATAAAGCTAAACAGGACGGACGTAACCGGGTTGTCTGGCACGATCATGACAAAAAGTGATCCAGCCCCTCCTGCCAGCCGAGCGGTCCCGCCTGCCGGGTGTGATAAACCCGGCGGGGGTTATCGTCCCGTAACGTAATACCCTGGCGGTTTATCCCTTTAATCACCACCGCGAAGTCCACGCTGTCCAGCAGCGGCGCGTCGTTCGGCCCATCGCCGAGCCCCAGGGTCGTGGGTTCAATATTTTCCCCGTTCACGGAACTGCGCGATTAGCCAGTTAGCCGCAACGTCCTTACCGCAGCCGGCATCGAGAATATGCCAGAAACGGGCACCCTGCAGGCATTTCAGCCCGCGTTGCGCCAGCGCCGCTTCAAACCGGGCCATGGCTTCGTCGGAATCACGCCAGATGAGCGTGACGGAGGCGTCATGCTTGCGGGCAAGCGCCGCCCGGTAGCGGGTCACCCCCGTCCATTCGCTAATGACGCGTTCGTCCACGTCGTCAAAGGTGGTGAATTTGAAGCCCGCCTGCTGGCGGATTTGCTCAATAAGCGGACGAATCTCCCGGTGCGTCATGCCGTTGATGTGGCGCTGACCCATTTCCCAGCGCACGTCCGGCTGAACCACCGCGCCGTTCTCAGCGATAAACGGTAACCCTTCCAGACCCAGATCCTGCTGAATATCCAGCATCTCTGCCGCGCTCTTGCTGCTGCAAAGAATCACCGGTACCTGGTTATCCTGCAGTTTATCCAGCCAAGGCATCGCGGGCTGCCACTCATAGGTATGAATATCCAGCAGCGATCCATCCAGATCGGAAAAAATCAGCAGGGGACCCCGGAGTGAAAGCATAGTAACTCCCGAAAACGAATGAGCCTTAATCTAAGAATATTCCTAAAAAAATATCTGGGCTTAAATCAGAATGAGAAGAACTTCTCCAGCCAAACCCGCATTCGGCGTATGTTGTTGCTCATAACCAAAACGATTATGTTAAAATATTATATTCATCGTAAGAATATATGCTTGTCATGCAAAATCGTTGGGGATAGTGTTGTTTGTACATCAGATTTCCTGGTGTAACGAATTTTCAAGTGCTTCTTGCATAAGCAAGTTTTGATCCCGGCCATCCCCATGACCGGGATTTTTTTCGTGCTAACGATTTGCTTCAGACACGCTAAAGTCATGAATATCCAGCTCGAAGGCCTCCGCCAGCTCGCGGTAGGTGTGATAATCCCTCCCGTTAACAATGACGTGGTCCGAACCATCGTTCGTGCGGCGGACTTCTGACTCACTGATCTCATTGATGGCGGCCAGCAGGGCATCGACATCCACCTCGACCTCGCGTTTGATGGTGTCGCTGTACTCTTTATCGGTCTTCATTACGGGGCTCCTCATTAAACCGTGTCCACGGTAAGTATAGACTGTGTATAAAAACGCCATTCACGCCGTGCGGCGATGTGTGTTTTTGCGTTTTGTTCTACACTGGCTCAAAACCAGAGGAGGAATGTATGAAGGTCAACGATCGGGTAACCGTTAAAACGGACGGTGGGCCGCGCCGCCCGGGGGTGGTGCTGGCAATTGAAGAGTTTAGTGAAGGCACAATGTACCTGGTTTCGCTGGAAGACTACCCGCTCGGCATCTGGGTTTTTTAACGAACTGGGGCATCCGGACGGCATTTTTGTTGAGAAAGCGGAGTAGTACGGCGTCGGGTGGCATTGCGCGTGCCCGACCACGTCCGCAAAAGCAAAAATCTCTGGCCAGGCCAGAGATCAAAGGTAGGGTGCAAAGGGGTTTAAGCCACTAACGCATGTTGACGAAAATCCCGTTCGTCACATTATCGGTCAGACGTACCACGTGATAGATCACTTGCTTATTATGCGTTTTAATTTTCCTTTTAATATTTCCTTTGTGTGACGAAACGGTTTTCGCTTTAATATTCATCTGGTCGGAGATCTGAATAGTTCCTTGTCCAGCCATCCACATTCGCAGCATACTTGATTCAGTCCTGCTTAATGAAAGGGTGGGTAAGTTAACCGCTCCTACATTTTTAACTTCTTTATTCAAATAATCACCCAGAATGTCATCCAGCGACTCGGGTTTAATCGACTTAGAACTGATCAATAAATTTTTACGGACCAACAAATACTCATCGAAATGGATATTCGCGATCGCCATAAAAACAATAAACAGGGTTTTTGGATGCTGATTAATGATTTGCTTAATGTGCTGACTGTTGGCTGGATCGTGAATGAAACAGTCCTCATTAATAAACACCACGCCTGGTTTGAGTTCGTCACAAGCGGCTGCGAGTTCTTCAACGGTGTGTGCATCGTTGATGTCTCTCTTTCTTACCCCTCTGCTTGCCAGGTACCCGGTTAACCCTAGCCGGGTGTAGCTGCATAAATCCATAATAATCGTTGACATGGCATACCCTCACTCAATGCGTAACGATAATTCACCATCTGCCTGAGAGCTCAAAACAGCCATACGGGATGGAAAAAAATAATAAACCTGTGAGCATGACAAAGACTTTCAGGCGGACTCACTATCCCGTAAAGTTACGTATAATTTGCCAGGAATCTTCTTAAAGTAAAGTAAATATTAAGTATTGTGAGGTGGTTAGAAACAATTAAACCGCGTCAGATATATCCTGGAAGATGTTTTTCGCGTTTTATTTTAGGAATATCCTCAGAAAGACAATAGCAACCGTGAGGACTATTATTTACGTGGCAATTCGCTGACAATATCCGCTAACAGATTGAATATCTCGCCGAATAAATGTTCACAGAAGGGGGCGATAAGGGGCATCAGTAATGACATTAATAAAATTCCGACCGTCAAGGTTAGCGGAAAACCAATCACAAACACCGAGAGCTGTGGTGCCATTCTGTTCAGCAAGCCTAATGCCAGGTTGACGGTGAGCAGCAGGGTGATGATCGGCAGAGCCAGCATCAGACCGTTGAGGAAGATCAGCCCCGCCGCGCGGGTCAGCGCGAGGAAGGCATTGCTGTTGACCGGGTTATCACCGATCGGCAGCGTATGGAAAGTATCCACCAGCATGGAGATGAGCCACAGATGACCGTTGAGCGACAAAACAGCAGCATGGCGAGCAGATCGATGATGCGCGCCAGCACCGGCATGTTGAGATGGCTTCCGGGATCGACAAACGTGGCGAACGATAGCCCCATCTGCAGGCCAATCAACTCACCTGCCGTGCGCACGGCGGCGAAGGCGAGCTGCATGGTAAAGCCCACGGCGACGCCAATCATCACCTGCTGTAAAGCGACCCATACCGCGTTAGCCGAGAAGATGGGAATATCCACGGGTGGCAGGGAAGGGGCGACGATAATGGTGATGATAATGCCCAGCCCCACCTTAACGCGCTTGGGGATCGATTTCTCGCTGAGAATGGGGGCGGTGGAGATCAGCGCCAGAATGCGCAGCATCGGCCAGAAATAGACGCCGAGCCACTGAACCCACTGGTCGCTGGTGAAGTGCAGCATCGTCAGGTCAGCCGATGATGTACGGCAGATTGGTAAACAGGTTGCGCATATAGTCCAGCAGCAGGTTCAGCATCCACGGTCCGGCCACGATAATCGCCACGAACACGGCGATGATTTTCGGGATAAACGACAGCGTCATTTCGTTAATCTGCGTGGCGGCCTGAAGAATACTGATAATCAGGCCGGTAACCAGCGCGACAAGCAGCAGCGGCGCGGCAACGGCAATGGCGATTTTCATCGCTTCCGTGCCCATCATCATGACCGATTCGGGTGTCATTGCCGTTCCTTAACTGTAAAAACTTTGCGCCAGCGAGCTGACCAGCAGCTGCCAGCCGTCGACCAGCACAAAAAGCATGATCTTAAAGGGCAGGGCAATGGTGGCGGGCGGCACCATCATCATCCCGAGCGCCATCAGGACGCTGGCGATCACCAGGTCGATAATCAGGAACGGGATAAAGATGGTAAAGCCAATCTGGAACGCGGTTTTCAGCTCGCTGGTGACATAGGCCGGCAGCAGAATGCGCATCGGTACCGCTTCCGGGCCCTGCATCTCGCCGGTGTTGGACAGACGGGCGAAGAGGGCCAGGTCCGCCTCGCGCGTCTGGCGCAGCATAAATTCCCGCAGCGGCTGCGCGCCTTTTTCCAGCGCCTCCTGCATCGAAATTTTGTCTTCGCTGAACGGCTGGTAGGCGTCGGTATAAATCTTATCGATCACCGGCGACATAATGAAAAAGGTCAAAAACAGCGCCAGCCCCAGAAGCACCTGGTTTGGCGGCGCCGAAGGGGTGCCCAGCGCGTTTCGCAGCAGACCAAAAACGATGATGATGCGGGTAAAGCTGGTCATCATCAGCAGAATGGCCGGAATAAAGGTCAGCGAGGTGATGAACACCAGCGTCTGAACCGGGAGCGACCAGCTCTGGCCGCCACCCGCAATCGGCGTGGAGACCAGACCGGGCAGCTGCGCATAAACCGCAGGAGCAAACAGGCCAACGCCCGCAAGCGTCAGGGATAACAAACGGCGCATCAGGTTCTCCCGGAACGCTTAAGCAAACTCTTCATGACGGACTGAAAATCCGCAGGGGCTTGTGCGCGCTCGTCCACCGTGACCGGGGCGGGCGGCAGTTTATGTAATACGTTGATGTTTGAGCCGGTTACGCCCAGAACCAGACGCGCATCTTCCACATCGACGATGACCACGCGTTCTCGCGGCCCAAGCGTCGTGCTGGCGCTGACCTTCAGGCCGCGGGTGCCGGCAGTTTTACCCGCCAGGCCAAAACGCTTTGCCAGCCAGGCGGCGATAAGAATAAAGGCAATAATACCGAACAGCGCCCCGCTCACCTGGAGCAGCGGGGAGCCGGGAACGGCGGAAGGCTGTGATATTGTTGCCTGGGTTTTCATGCTTAACGGCTCAGACGACGCATGCGTTCAGACGGGGTGATGATGTCGGTGATGCGCACGCCGTATTTATCGGCAACCACCACCACTTCACCCTGGGCAATCAGATAACCGTTGATCAGAATATCCAGCGGCTCGCCGGCCAGGCCGTCAAGGGCCACAACGGAACCCTGCGTGAGACGCAGCAGCTCTTTAATGGTCATCCGGGTGCGTCCCAGTTCAACGGTCAGCTTAACCGGGATGTCCATAATCAGGTCGATGTCCTGCAGCGTGCCGCTGACGTCGCCGCCGCCTAACTGCTGGAATACCGCGTCCGCCGCGCTTTTTGTCGGAGTCGTTTTTTGCTCGTTTAACGCGTCAGCCCACAGATCGTCCAGTGCTCCGCTGTTTTCATCGGACGGATTGTTCATGTCACTCATTTGGGCTGTTCCTCATTCAGCGAATTCAAAATCGGGTTGATCAAGTGCTCAACGCGTAACGCATACTGGCCGTTAATTGTGCCGTACTGACTTGTCAGCACGGGGACACCATCCACATGGGCAATAATGCGGTCGGGTTTTTTCTATCGGCAAAACGTCACCGGGTTGTAATTTCAGGATCTGGGATAACCGCAGCGGAATATCGGCAAAGCTCGCCACCAGCTCAAGCTGTGAGTGCTGGACCTGGCGCACCAGGTTTTCACGCCAGTTCTGATCTTCATGACGTGAGTTCTCCAGCGGCGGGTTGACCAGCAGCTCGCGCAGCGGTTCGATCATGCTGAACGGCAGGCAGATGTTGAACTCGCCGGTCAGGTTACCGATCTCCACGTGGAATGGCGTGTTGACGACGATGTCGTTCGGAGAGGTGGTGATGTTGGTAAATTTCACCTGCATCTCAGAACGCACATACTCCACTTCCAGCGGGTTAATGGCCTTCCACGCGTCGCTGTATGACTCCAGCGCCAGCTTCAGCATGCGGTTAATGACGCGCTGTTCGGTGTGGGTGAATTCACGACCTTCTACTTTGGTCGGGAAGCGCCCGTCGCCGCCGAACAGGTTATCCACCGCAATGAACACCAGGCTTGGGGAAAACACCACCAGACCTGTGCCGCGCAGCGGTTTCAGATGGATCAGGTTAAGGTTGGTTGGCACCGGCAGGTTGCGGGCAAACTCATGATACGGCTGAATGCGGATCGCACCGACCGTGATATCCGGGCTACGACGCAGCAGGTTAAACAGCCCCATACGGAACTGACGTGCAAAACGTTCGTTAATGATCTCCAGCGCCTGCAGACGTTCACGTACCACGCGACGCTGGGTATTCGGGTCATAGGGACGAATATCGCTATCGCCGCCAATGCCCGGTTGCGGATCATCACTCTTATCGCTGTCGCCGTTGAGCAGCGCATCGATTTCTGCCTGAGAAAGAATACTGTCGCCCATGTCGTTACCGCAGAATAAAGGCTGTATACAGAACGTCAGTGACTTCCTGCTTAGGTTGGCCGTTCACCAGCGGGGTCGCCAGCGTTTACTTAATAGCGTCGACCAGCCTTTTGCTTGCCTTCATCGGTGGCAAGCGTTGAAGCGTCCTGACGAGAGGAACAGCAGCAGCAGACGGCTGCGCACTTCCGGAAGGTAATCGTTCAGTCGGGAACGGGTGGCTTCATCTTTCAGGCGCAGCGTGATGCCGACATACAGCACACGATCCGCATCACCGAGGTTGACGGTGAAGGTATCCAGCGGGAAGAACACCGGTGCCGGCGGAGGTGGCAGTTCGGCTTTGGCCGCAGCGGTTGAAGGTTCCTGCTGCATACGCCAGTAACTATAGCCCGCGGTAGCGCAGGCGGCGAGCGTGATCAACACCAGCAGCGGGATCCAGATGGAACGCTTGCTTTTTTTGGTGATAGCGGAGTCTGTCATCTGATACGAGCTTCCTGTTTCGGTACAGCTTAATAAGGTGATTATCCCGTGTCCTGCCGTCGTCAAAGCGTGGAAAAGACGGGGATAATCACGCTACCTCTGGCGTTTAGGCGAAGATGTCTACGGCACCGTTACCGCGCGCCGCGGATTGCAGGGCGGCAGGGGTCGGCAGGAGCTCATCGCTCTCTTCATTAAAACCGCCGTGCTGGCCCGGGCGTGAAGCATGGTGCTGCTGGGATGAAGACTGTTGTTGCCCGGCAAAGCTCTCGCTGCTGACGCTGCTTTGAGAAAGCTGAATGCCGTTCTCCGCCAGCGAGGTCCGCAGAACCGGCAGAGCGGCTTCCAGCGCCGCGCGCACGTGGCTGTGCGCAGAGACCATCTGCAGCTGTGCCTGGTTATCGTCCAGCTTGAGCGAGATTTGCACCTGGCCCAGATCTTCCGGATGCAGGCGCAGCTCCGCCGTCTGCTGGCCCTGCTTAGTGAACAGGGTGATGTGCTGGCTCAGGGACTGCTGCCATTCCTGCGTGCCCAGAGGCTGGCTTAGCACCGGGGCGGTGGCAACGGTTGCGGCAGGCTGGCTGGCCGCATGGCTGGAGATAATCGGCGCCAGGGTAGCGGTCGGCGAAGATGACGAGGAGGCGCTGGCGAAGTCCTGCTTCTCAGCGGCTGCGGCCACGACCGGTGTGGCTGGCGCGTTGGCGGCGAGATCCGGACCGTTGTTCTTCGCCTGGCTCTGATAGGACGCAGAAAGCGGCGCTTTATCATGGCTTCCCGCAGGCGCGTTCAGGGACGGCGGCTGTCCTGCACCGTTTTGCGAAAGCGTTGCTGAACTCAGCGCCGAGGTGGCGTCAACGCCGTCGCTGCCTGCCGCACGAGAGGCGGTCGTCTGCTGGTGCGGCAGCATCGCCATCAGCGCGCTTAGCCCCGCCAGCTCTTCTTCGCTCAGCTCGGTTTTAGCGTCATCTTTACCGTTGGCCGCAGTGAGCGTCTTAAGCGCGTCGCCCTTTGACAGCGGCACCAGGCCGGAGACCAACGTTTCAAGCGGCGCGGACTCCGACGTTTCAACGCCATTCAACGCAGGCTGACGCGAGAGCAGGTCGGCAATTTTGGCCTGCAGAGCGGTATCGCCTTTGGCATCCTGCGCGACCTTCGACAGCTTGCTGCCGGCGGCTTTGAGGTCCGCCAGGGTGAGCGGCGCATCGTTGCCCTTGCCCGTTGCGTCCGTCAGGGCGCCCGCCAGCAGGGAGAGAAAGTCCTGTGCACCCTCGGTGCCTTTCCCTGTTTGCATCCCGTCTGACGGGTCGCTGTCGCTCATCAGCAGTTGTTGCAGTGTGATCATTCCGGTTTCCTCATTGATGCGCGCTGGGCAAACTCATCCATTTTCTTCTGATCCAGGCGGTTTTCCGCCAGGGTCGAGGCTGCAATCTGCCGGTCCTGTAAGGTCTGCCAGGCCTGCAGCCGCTGTTTTTTCTCGCGCCAGAATTCAGCGCGGTATCGACTTTTTGGGTCCACTGGTTTAGCTGCTGGCGGTGCTGCTCTATCGCCTTCTCGAGCGTCTGGATAAACTGCTGATAGTTAATCCAGCGCTGGCTGCCAATGCCCTGCGTCATATCGGTATTGAGGTTGGTGCGATATTCATGCTGATAGTCGATTAACATCTTCAACTGTTCTTCAGCCTGCTGGCACCCGCGTCGCATTGCGCCAAGCTGCAATGCGGCATCATCAACTTCTTTTTCAGCCAGATCTTTCAGCGTTGATAACGCGCTGTTTTGCGCCATGACCTTCGCCCTCCACCTGTGTTACACCTGCGGGAAAATCAGCTCCAGCGCCTGGATTGAATCTTCCCAGTCGGCACGCTCAAAAATGCCCTGTTGTAAAAACGCCTCCAGCTGCGGCCACAGGCTAATCGCCTTATCGAGCATCGGGTCGCTGCCTTTGGCATACGCCCCCACGCTGACCAAATCGCGGTTGCGCTGGAAGCTGGAAAGCAGTTGTTTGAAGTTACGCACGCGGGCGTAGTGCTTCTCGGTAATCAATGCCGTCATCGCACGGCTGATGGACGCTTCAATATCAATTGCCGGGTAGTGCCCGGCTTCGGCCAGGCGGCGCGACAGCACGATATGGCCGTCCAGGATCGCGCGCGCGGAGTCGGCAATCGGGTCCTGCTGGTCGTCTCCCTCGGTCAGCACCGTATAGAACGCGGTGATGGAGCCGCCGCCGCTGATGCCGTTCCCCGCACGCTCTACCAGCGCCGGAAGTTTGGCGAAGACCGAAGGCGGATAGCCTTTGGTGGCCGGCGGCTCGCCGATAGCCAGCGCAATTTCACGCTGGGCCATCGCGTAGCGGGTGAGGGAGTCCATGATCAGCAGCACGTGCTTGCCGCGGTCACGAAAATCTTCGGCGATGCGGGTGGCGTAGGCGGCACCCTGCATACGCAGCAGCGGCGACACGTCCGCCGGCGCGGCGATCACCACCGAGCGGGCGCGGCCTTCCGCACCCAGAATGTTTTCAATAAAGTCTTTTACTTCGCGACCACGCTCGCCGATCAGCCCCACGACGATCACATCGGCCTGGGTATAGCGCGCCATCATGCCGAGCAGGACGGATTTCCCGACGCCGGAACCGGCGAACAGGCCCATGCGCTGTCCGCGCCCTACGGTGAGCAGGGCGTTAATCGGACGCACGCCGGTATCCAGCACGTGCTCAATAGGGGTACGCTGCAGGGGGTTGAACGGCTGGGTAATCAGCGCGCCAGTTTCGGTGGTGTCCGGCGCGGGCAGGCCATCCAGTGGCTTCCCGCTGCCGTCCAGCACGCGGCCGAGCAGGGCAGGGCCAAGCGGCAGCTGTTTCC
>OKVS01000194.1_pt1 | contig 28357 bp, 28 predicted proteins | sample 1606911 | NCBI WGS metagenome assembly OKVS01 (sample SAMN03281016, study PRJEB24777) | human gut metagenome | isolation source: fecal sample PR161 from 1 month old female Malay infant, caesarean... | reverse complement strand
CGGCGCAGATGCAGTGGCTCCTATGAGGCAAGCGATCTGGAGAAGTCACCTCCGGGCTGCTGTACCAGGAAAAAACAGGCGCGCGTTACCGCCATCTCAGCGGAAGTTAAGGCCAGAGAGTCCCTGCAGACGCAGCTTTAACGACAACAAAGACTGCTGTTTCTGGTGAACTGAGTTCCCTGACGACAGAGCAGAGTGCGCAGGCGAGTCGTATCGGAGGCCTGGAAACCAGCCTCGGGAAAAAAGCCGATGCGACCGCGCTGACGTCCCTGACGCAGAAAGTTGAGCAACAGGGTGCCACGCTGACATCGCAGGGAGCCGCGTTAACATCACTCACTAACCGGATGGGCCAGACGGAAACGGGCCTGGCTGGTACGAATGAGGCGTTGAGCGGGCTGGAGTCTACTGTTACCCAGCAGGGCGACAGGATAACCAGCCAGGGTCAGTCCATCACGAAACTGACGAGCGATTTGGGCACGACAAATGCCGCGCTGGCGAAGAAAGCGGAGGCGAGCGCGGTCACCGCGTTAACACAGCAGGTAGAGCAAAACGGCCAGGATATTCGCAGCAATACTGACAGCATCACCAGTCTGTCGAATCAGCTGGTCAATGGCCAGCCGAATAGCTGGTCCCGTCGGATCTATCCTGTGCAGCTGGCTAACGCCGGGACAGTCCCGTCATTCAGCGATATTCGCGCCGTGGCGCCCGTGGTCGTGGATGAGGCGGCCGACGCGGCCAAACTGGACTTTACGTCCTCCGGTAGCTATCTGATCGCGCTGTATTCCTGCCAGGTAAAAGTGGCCGCCGATACCACCATCACAATGGCGCCCGGTAACAGGGTTTTTGATGATACCGGTGCTGTATTTGTAAATGGCGTTCAGGTTGCCTGGGGAAACGCCAGCTGGACTACCGTCAGTTTTGATCTGAAAGCCGGCTGGAATACCGTTGAGTTTCTGGTGAATCAGTGGACCGGCCAGGCGTATATCAACCTGGGCCTGAAGCTGTCAGACAAGGTTGCTGAGATGTACTCCGGTCTCGGTGTTTCCGCGCTGGCAAACGCAGCCGGCGTACTCAGCTCGAATGTCAGCCAGATTGGCAACGATGTGGTCAGCAATTCGCAGAGCATCACCCAGCTCCGGAATGCGCTGACGCAGACAGACGCGAATGTGGCCAGCAAAGCGGATCAGACGGCGATGAACTCCCTAACCGGACGAGTGGAGAAGACGGAGTCCGGTCTGACGGCGGCGAACAGCAACATTACGTCGCTCAGCAGCTCTCTGAGCCAGCAATCCAAACGCGGCGCTAATCTGCTTCCTGATGGCACTTTTGAAAGTTACGCGGTTGGTCACAATCTGGCGAATAACCGTGCCATCGTGACCACTGACGACTCGCATGGCGGCAATAAATGCATTCGTGTGACGCGTCCGAATGACTACAATGCCAATGCAACTGACAACACTGACACCCACATTTTCAGCGGATTCCAGGTTCGCGATAACGCAGTCTTCTATATGGAATGCTGGGTTAAGCTGGATTCCAGGAGTACCGCTATGGCCGGGAACGTGCAGATTTCCGTCGGCTTATCGCTCCAGTATCAGGACAACTCCTGGCAGTGGCCGGCAGTTACCAAAGCGGCAAAGGATCTCTCTTCAACTCAATGGACGAAGGTTTCTGGTTACCTGAAATCAACGAAGAGCGGTATTAAGCAGGCAATGGTCAGGATTTCTATTCCTAACGTTAGCAGCGTTAAGGCGGGTAACTCATTCCTCATTGATGACCTGGTCATTACCGAAGTGACTGATGCCTACAATGCGCAAAGTACAGCAGATGCTAACGCTAATGCGATTTCGGCACTGAACTCGACCGTATCCCAACAGGGCGACCAGATCACCAGTCAGGGTAACAGCATCACTAAACTGACAAATGACCTGGCGACGACTAATAACAACGTCAGCAATAAAGCAGACGCTAATGCTCTGACGGCACTGACCAACCGTGTTACCCAGACCGAAAAAGACATTAACTCAACGAGTTCGTCTGTCACGAATCTGAACAACAAGGTTGATTCTATTTCTGTCGGTGGAACAAACCTGATCAAGAACTCCGGCGATATGACCGGCTGGTCGAACGTTACCAGCGAGACGTATCGTGGTAACGCGGTAATTGGTGCAACGGTAAAAGCCGGCTCCGGTTACAAGGATCTGCGGGAAATCACGCTTGAGTCGCCTGTCGATGCAGGTGAGTACGTTTACAGCTTCTATGCGAAAGGTGGTGTTGCCGGCCAGACGATGACGGCGTTCTTCTACAATCCGAACACCACAACGTCTATCGAGACCAGCCAGGGTGCGAAAGGTAATAACACCGATGGCCGTGCGTACTTCACGCTGACCACTTCATGGGTTCGCTATTGGGTTAAGTGGAAACAGACACCTACCACGGGTACCAAGCGCCTGATTCTGTGCCGTATCGAGAGTAATACCTCCAAAGACCAGACGGTGTACATCAACAGTCCGAAGTTTGAGGTAGGTAACGTTGTTTCCGACTGGAACGACTCTCCGGCTGATAGCGCCAGCGCGTCGGCTGTGGACTTGTTGACAACGACAGTGAATCAGCAGGGCACTTCCATAAGCTCTATCGGTAATCGCACCACATCGCTGGAAAACGGGCTGTCGACAGCTCAGAACAACATTGCCAGGAAGGCTGATGCTTCTGCATTGCAGGATCTCCGGAACACGGTGACATCTCAGGGGGGCGATTTAACTGCGGCGAACAGTAGCATTACCAGCCTGCAGGCCTCGATGAACCGTCGCACTGTGTTTACTGTCACTGCACGGGGGAATGGCAACAGCGTAACTCCTGGGGTTTTTGATGAAAGCGGCAAAAACCTGTTTACCCCTGGTCGCAGCTGGGCACTGGTCACTTTTGCAAAACACAGCAACGGATCAACGGTGATTGCGACATCCAAAACATACGATGTCTTTGGCCGCGCGAATAATGGTGCCACGATGTCGGCTGATATCGAGGCGTTGGCCAGTGGCACTTACGTTTGCGTCCTGACATTCGATGAGCCATCTGGCAACCGAGGTAAGATATTGTCTGCTCTGGAATCTCTTGGTGGTACATCCGAAGTCGTCAACTCCCTGCCGTATCGTGGTGCCTATATTCTCCTTGGCCGCAAAGGCATGAGGCCGGGCGATGGTCTGGAACTGCGTGCGCCAACCGGTGGTGACGCCACTGCCCACATTTCGACCTCAGTCGAGTTTGTTAACGGGGTAATGATGGGACTGGGCGCCGCCGGCGGTGTGATGATGAAGGCTGATGCGAACGCGTCGGCAATTACCACGCTCCAGAACACAGTGAAGGCCCAGGGGGTAATATTGACTCCCTGAGTTCCTCGGTAACGGCGCTGGAGAACAGCCTCAGGTCGACAAACGATACGGTGAGTAAAAAGGCCGACACGTCCGCGGTGAGTTCACTGACCGGTCGCGTAAGCCAGGTGGAAAACACCATCACCAGCCAGTCGCAGAGCATCACGTCGCTGACCAGCACCATCAATACCATCCGCACTCAGGGAGCTAATCCGTGGGTTGACGGTACGTTCGAAAGCTACGGAGATGGTCATGTGCTGGGCGGGAGAGGCACCGCCGTTGTGGTGGAGTCGCAGAAATTCACCGGCAATAAGAGCCTGCAGGTGAGCCGGGGGGCGAACAATAACGGCAACAGCGATAAACAGCTTGGGAGCTGGCAGTCAGTCCGTGAGGATGCGAAGTTCCGGTTTGAGTTCTGGGCCATGATGCCGTCGGATCAGAAACCCTCCTCCGGGTGGACAACGCTGGTCGGTATCAACTCACTGAATGCTGCCGGTCAAAACTCTTGGCAGTCGGCGGTCACTGTCAGCGAAGCCGCTCTTGGTGCGCGTGATAAGTGGGTGAAATTTACGGGTATTGCCAGTAACAACGGGGGTGGGAGAACACGCGCAGTGGTCTGGATCTCTACCCGTGGCGCCTCCGGCAGCGGCACCCCCGGTTATTCGCTGTATATCGACGATCTGGTTATCACGGATGTTACCGATGCGAAAGCTGCACAGGATGCCTCTGACGCGACGGCGAGTGCCGTGAGCGGTCTGACGGCTCGCGTAACGGATGCCGAAGGGAAAATCACCGCCCAGGCGCAGCAGCAGACGGCACTGGCCACGAAAGTGGATAATGCCAACTCCCGCGTCGATAACATGGCGAAGACGCTAAGCGACAGCCAGAGCACACAGGCCAGCCTGAATACCTCGCTTCAGTCGCAGATTGACGCGCAGGCGGCCGCCAACATCAAAAACCAGACGACGCTGGACAACACGATTAAATCGGTGGCCAGTATCACCAGTACCCAGCAGACGCATGCAACGGCACTGGAGGCGCTGGCAACGCAGCAGACGACCCTGACATCCAGTGTCGGGGATCTCAGCGCTTCCGTTCAGAACACCGCTAAAACCGTGGCGGATGTGAATGGTACGGTGAGTTCGCTGTGGTCGATGAAGGTTGAGACGGTTAACGGGAAGAATGTTGGCGCGGGGATTACGCTGGGCAGCAATGGTCAAACGAGCGACATGATCCTCTACGCCGACCGCTTCTCGCTGTTTAACCGTAATAATGCGACGGCTGTTCCGGTGATGGTTGCCGAAGGCAATGAGCTGTATATCGATACGGCACGTATCAAAAACAGTTCCCTGACCTCTGCCAAAATCGCGGACGGTTCCATTACGAACGCGAAGATCGGTAACGAGATCCGCTCGAATAACTTTGTTGATGGCTCGCAAGGCTGGCGTATCGCCAAGGATGGCTCTTCGCAGTTCAATAACGTGATCGTCCGTGGCAGGGTTGAAGCGAATAGCGGCGTGTTCCGTGGCACTGTCCAGGCGGATTCGTTCATTGGTGACATTGCGGTGGCCAAAAGTTACGACAGCCTGACTTTCCGCCGCAACCAGACGGTACAGCGGAACGGTGCGTATCAGAACAGGGGGTATAGCATGACAGTGGTTCTGGCCTGCACCCTGGTGTGCCAGACCTATGGGACGGGCAGTGGCCTGGGGTATACCTCTGATATTACGTTCAACATTGGTGGGCAGGAGGTAACCCGCCGTATCTTCGTCGATGCCGGTAATATCACAGGCGGCACCACGGCCTTTGAATTGCGGTTTGCCGCGCGCCTGGATGCTGACTACAACAATGTCGGCTTCTTTATCAGAGCGTCAGGTCGTACTGCCGCGATTGATTACACCTGCACAGTCGAGAACATCACCGCAACCGCATTTCGGACGGACAGCAGTTCATTTAGCTAACAGAGGCCCCATAAGGGGCCTTTTCTTTTTCCAGGGAAAACCATCCAGGAGCAACTTTATTATGGCGATGTATGAAGTCGGCACCGTCACGGGTGCAGCGTCGCAGGCACGGGTGACAGGTGCGACAACAAAATGGTCACAGGTGGCGCTGGGGATACTGCCCGGGTCGATTCTGGTGGTCTACCGCAGCGGTAGTGCTGACCTGTATGCGATCAAATCTGTGGACAGCGACACGCAACTGACGCTGACCCGGAATATCACCACCGCATTTTCCGGTGCCTCTTACGGCATTATTACAGCTGAAACCGCCAGCACCTCGTCGTTTGCTAACCAGCTGGCCAGCGCGTTTGCATTCTGGCGTAGTGTAGTGGAGGGCTGGTCGATGGCCCTGACCGGCAGCGGCAATATTACCCTGACTGACCCGATCACAGGAAAGCAGGTGACCGTGCCGGCGATAGCCGGGATGGCGAAAGCATCGGATCTTAACGCGCTGGCAAAACTCACCGGAGGAAACAAACTCGACGGCTCGCAGGTTATAACCAGCGATAATGCCGGTTTTATTCTCGGTAAGAACTCAGATCTGGCTCTGCTCAAAAAACAGGGGCAAGGCGGGACGATTGCCGTTGGCTCGGGAACACCGTTCAGGGTTCAGCGTCAAGAGCGACCACTGTATCACCGGCAGACACCTTTGATGACATCCTCGTTATTGATGCCAACAACCGAACGACACTACCTGGCGCGCTGATTGCCGGCGGCGACATCGACAACACGACGAAGGGGTTGCTGTATACCCAGGCGATTGAGCTGTCGATGAACACGCCATACATTGACTTTCACCATAACAAAAGTGCTAACGACTACACCGCACGCCTCATCACTACAGCCGCAGATCAACTTAGTGTTCAGGGAAGCCATCTACGGGTAGACAGAGACCTGCGGGTGGGGCAAGCGGCCGACATCGGCAGCTGGATGCAGTGTCGCTATGACTGTGTGTCCCAGCAGACCGACTTCGGTTCCCCTGCCATTGGCGCGTTGATTTCCGGTGGCAAAGTCCGGTCCCGCATGTCAGGGCGTGGAGGAAACGGCGACACGGCTGGAGCGTGGGGTGGTTTCTACCTTGAAGAATACGTTGGGTACAACCACCGAGTGGTACTGTATATGGACGGTTTTGACAGAAAAGATGCCTGGCTCTTTTACACCGGTGGGACAATCTCCACCACTAAAGGCGATGTTATGACCACTGGCTCAGACGTGCGGCTGAAAAAGGATTTTACGGAATCCCAGGAAGGGGCCTCCAGGCGTATTAACGCGCTGGGGGTATGTGAGTTCAACATGAAAGGCGAAACACGCCGTAGGCGTGGATTTATTGCTCAACAAGCTGAAAAAGTTGACCCGATTTACACCTTTCAAAGCGGCGATGTAGAAATTGATGGCGAGAAGATCAATATCCTTAACGTAGACCATACGGCCATCATCGCGGATCTTGTTCTTACGGTGCAGGAGTTAACAAAACAAGTGCGTGATTTGAACAAGCAGGTTCAAACAAAAGAGTACTGATTGAGAGAAAATAGGTTATCAAAACTCGGATAATTTATCATGTAATCAGCATGTTAGAATTAACATAAAAATGGTTCTAGATAAGTGTTCAGAAACATATTTTTTTTAAAAATCAAAGTATTAAGAGCAATGCAGAGAACTACTGCTGCGCCACATGCAGTGGTTCGAAGCCGCAGACCTGATCGTCAAAGGCATGGAAGGCGCTATCGCCGCCAAGACCGTGACCTATGACTTCGAACGTCTGATGGAAGGCGCTAAGCTGCTGAAATGCTCAGAGTTTGGCGACGCGATTATCGCGAATATGTAATCCCGTTGGTGGATTAAGTAAAAGCGGGAGCCGATGGGCTCCCGCTTTTTTTCGCCTTCAGGCAATTATTCTGCCGGACGCTTGAAGCATTAGGCGATGGCGAATGTCCCGCAGCGCAACGTTCAACAAAGCTATATACCTCATGACAGGGAGAGATCCATTTGCCGTAAGAGCTCGCATGAAAACGGATTGCACGCCAGGCGTCATACTGATGGCCCGACCGGCTTAAACCGGGGCCGTTCGGCGAAAATGTGCTGTAGCCTAAACTCAGGCTATCCGCTCACTTTCAGATTAAACAGCCGGGACAGCGCCGCTCTGCCGCTATCCGTCACTTGTACTTCCCGATATCCCGGCGCGCGCGTTATCCATCCTTTTTGCAGGAACAGCGTCATTAGCGCCGAGCCGGCGTCGCCGCCCAGATGAAAACGTCTTTCGCTCCAGTCGAGACAGGGGCAGCAGGGCTTACGCCGTGGGCGGGCGTTAAACACTGCGCCAAGGCGTTCAAGCTGGGTTTTACCGGCTGACGTCAGGGCCAGGCCATCTGCCGCCAGCCATTTTTCCCTCAGCATAAATTCATAAATATTGACCGCCAGCTCGCCCGCCAGATGATCGTAGCAGGTCCGGGCGTAGCGAAGATTAACCGGCGTGCTGGGGAGAAGCGTCTTATGCGCTTGCATAGAGACGCCCATCAGGTTTTCCAGCAGCCCGGCAATATGCGAGCCCGCCAGGCGGTAATAGCGGTGGCGCCCCTGCGCGAGACACACCACCAGTCCGTTGCTGAGCAGCCGGGCAAGATGGCCGCTGGTGGTGGAGGCGGACACCTCGGCGACCGTACTGAGTTCGGTTGCCGTCCATGCGCGCCCGTCCATCAGCGCGCAGAGAATACTGACCCTTGACGAGTCAGAGAGGGCGGAGGCCACCATCGCCATAGCGGTTTCCAGCGCCTCCTCTGGCTCACTGTCTTGCTGCGGTTTCAGGAGATTCATTCAGAAAGTATGGCCCATTTTTTGGTCACTTCCGCTGCCCGGGCGTCATCATCGGTAAGGAGAATGAGCCGGTTACGGTGGTCGCTGTACTGTACCAGAATATTAATACCATTATGGGCCAGGGTGTCCGCGATGTCTCCCAGTTCCCCAGGACGTTCCTGAGGTAACTTTCGTATCAGAGGACGGCATACATTGCTGACCGTAAAGCCGGCCTCGGTCAGCACCCTGCGGGCTGTCTCACCGTCTTCCACCAGAAAATGCGCATGTCCGGCATCAGGCGTGGTGAATACGCCACCGCCTTCGAGCCCCACGCCGTTGTTACCCAGCGCCATACCCATTGCGCCAAGCGAGCCCGGCGAGTTGCTGAGAATCACGTGAATGTCATACATCTGACTGTGCTCCCCGATCCGATGCGTAATCCCGGAACACGCGGGCGACGCGTATTCTGTAATATGAAAAAATCGATGCTTTGCCTTCGCGCTGGGCAGCCAGATGCCGCTCATTTTGCTGCCAGTTGGCCACCGATGCTTCATCTTCCCACCAGGATAGCGAGAGGATTTTGCCGGGCGTACTCAGGCTCTGAAAGCGCTCAATGGCAATAAACCCCGGCGTGTCTGAAAGCAAAGGCGTCAGCCCGGCCGCCAGCTGAAGATATCTTTCCTGTGCTTGTGGTAAGGCGTCGGCCTCAAAAAGTACCGCAATCATAAGTCTGCTCCATGGTGAATTTCCCTGCAGTCTACTGACGGCCAGAGCAGGAAGCTTCGGTGTGCAGCGAAATATGCCTGGCAGGAGATCAACGATTGCAACGGAAATGCTTCCAGCGTTATTGCGATGGTGAATAAAAAAGAACGCCAGCCATGCGATACGGCAGCCTGAGCGCACAGGGCTGGCTGAGTTTTAGTGAAATCGCGATGTGGGGGGATAAACCCTGAGGGCTGCGGCTATCGATGAAAGCGATCGCCGACGGGCAGTACGGGCGGGAAAGCCGTTTTACTGACATGCAGAATATGAACCCGGAAACGCTCGCCCGGACTAGCGAAGCGCCGCCGGGCGATAATCGAAAGAGCACGTTGTCTGCCACCGGTCACGCCTTCAGGCTCCGCGCTCTCCTCGGGCGTGAATTTTAACCTTAGCCGGGAGACCTGCGTCTCGCCTACTGTGCATGGCGGCGCAGGGTGGAGGCGGGGTGGCGCCGCAGCGCCTCTTCGGGACGCACAGGGCGCCGCACCAGTTCGCCGCCGCAGTTCGGGCAATGTCCGTTCAGTCGCGTCGTCATGCAGTCCCGGCAAAAGGTGCACTCGAACGAACAGATAAACGCCTCGGGTGAGTCTGGCGGCAGATCTTTATCACAGCATTCGCAATTCGGACGTAACTCGAGCATCAACTTCTCCTCTGGTGAACGGCTATATCAGCGACGGCGGGCCAAAGCACGCTATGTTTATATCATGCCGCGATCGGTCCGCCGAGAATTTCCTTGCGCGGTAATCGCCTTCTCAGAGGGTCGCCTTCCCGGGCTGCATTCCCGGTACGAGGATCACTTTGCGGCACGCCTCTTCACGTTTCTCAAAGATCTGATAGCCGCGCGCGGCCTCCTCCAGCGGCATATGGTGAGTGACAATCTCCTCCGGGGTAAGCAGCCCTTGCTCAATAAGCGCCAGCAGATCCGGCAGCCAGGCGTGGACGTGGGTTTGTCCCATCCTGAAGGTCAGTCCTTTATCAAAGGCATCGCCAAACATAAAGCCGTGGATGAAACCGGCGTAAACCCCGGGTACGCTGACGATGCCGCCGCGGCGCACGGCGGCGATGCACTGGCGCAGGGCTTTTCCGCTGCTCCCCTCGATTTTCAGGGTGCTGAGGACGGTTTCCGTAAGGCTACCTTTCGCCTCGAAGCCCACGGCGTCGATCACCGCGTCGACGCCGCGATGGCCCGGCGTGTTATCGATAATCCACTGCGCAGGATCGTCATGGTGGTCAAAGTTTATCGGGATCGCGCCATAGCGTTGTTGCGCGAAATCGAGTCGGTAATCGTTATGATCGATGATAAATATCTGTTCTGCGCCATTGAGCCTGGCGCAGGAGGCGCAGAGCAGGCCTACCGGGCCGGCGCCAAAAATAGCCACGCTACTGCCGGGTTTGACCTCGGCGTTTTTAACCGCCTGCCAGGCGGTGGGCAGAATATCTGACAGAAACAGCACCTTTTCATCGGGTAAAGGTGTCTGGCACTTTAAACGGTCCGGTATTGGCTTTGGGGACCCGTACATATTCCGCCTGGCCGCCCGGGATCCCGCCGTACAAATCGCTATAGCCAAACAGCGCCGCCGGTGGCGAAATGCCTTTTCGATTGAGCGTCGCTCCCTGGCCGCTATTGGTGCTTTCGCAGGCGGCATACTGCTGCAAGCGACAAAAGAAGCAGTCTCCGCAGGCGATGACAAACGGGATAACCACCCGGTCGCCTTTGCGGACCGCGGTGACCTCGGAACCGGCTTCCACCACTTCCCCCATAAATTCATGGCCGAAAATATCACCATGGTGCGTGCCGGGGATCTTTCCGCGGTACAGATGCAGATCGGAACCGCAAATCGCTGTCGCGGTGACGCGCAGAATAATATCGTCCGCTGCCTCAAGAGCCGGGTCAGGCATGGTGTCGACGCTGACATGATGCGGGCCGTGATAAGTGAGTGCTTTCATAGAATATTCTCCTCGAGAGAAAGGTTGACAGCATGCGGTTCTTCGGCCTGGTGAACGGCTGCTATCGTCACCGATAAATCATCGTAAAAAATAAAGCGTAGAGTACTAATAATGGAACTGCGTGATATTCCAGGAGCTGAATATATTCCACGCTTCGCTTATTTCCCGGCTGGTCTGTTCGAGTTATTTGCCTATTGCCCTTATGTGTGCCAGTATTAATCGGGCATGATATTCGCTCCATTTTGTTTGCTAGCCGCTTCCCCAGCGGCTTTTTTTTATCCGTAAAATCAGGGAAAATTCTTAATTTCCGTCTGGCAAAGGACAATGCTGCCGCTTCGTTATATAACCCAACGGTAGTAATCCTCCGGTATAGATAATTCTTTGCCGCAGAGGTGATCTGCATACATTATTTCCCTGAACACAGTGAGTTAGCGGCAAGGTGCCGTCTGGTTATTTTTGAGGTGTCTTGTAGAATTATTCCGAATTACTGCTAAAAGGTGTCGAAAAAACGGAATAATAATTTGACTAACCAGCATTACCCGCTAGATTTAAATATCGAACGACGAGTGATACGGAATATTTTCGTATCGTACTGACATAACCGATATACATGAGGTGAAATATGGCAGAGCATCGTGGTGGTTCCGGTAATTTTGCTGAAGACCGTGAAAAAGCTTCTGAAGCAGGTCGTAAAGGTGGTCAGCACAGCGGCGGGAACTTTAAAAATGATCCGCAGCGTGCGTCCGAAGCGGGTAAAAAAGGCGGACAGAATAGCCACGGCGGTGGCCGCAAGTCCGATAATTCCTGATTATCCTTTTCCTTGCACCCTGAAGTGAAAGTATCTCCTGCGAGTCTGTCACAGACTCGCAGTTATTTTCTGACTCCAGAAGGTATTTCTATGAATATGAAAAGCATTGAAGATGTATTTATTCACCTGCTCTCAGATACCTACAGCGCAGAGAAACAATTAACCCGCGGGCTGGCTAAACTAGCCAGAGCGGCGTCCAGTGAAAAACTCAGCGCGGCGTTCAATGCTCATCTTGAAGAAACCCAGGGCCAGATCGAACGTATCGACCAGATTATTGAACAGGAATCCAACCTGAAAATCAAACGCATGAAATGCGTGGCCATGGAAGGATTAATCGAAGAAGCTAATGAAGTCGTTGAGAGCACGGAAAAAAATGAGGTACGTGATGCTGCATTAATTGCCGCTGCGCAAAAGGTCGAGCATTACGAAATTGCCAGTTACGGTACTCTGGTCACCCTGGCAGAGCAGTTGGGCTATAAAAAAGCAGCCAAACTGCTTGCCGAAACCCTGGAAGAAGAAAAACAAACCGATGTGAAATTAACCGATCTGGCGGTAGGTAATATTAATAAGAAAGCGGAAAAATAAACTCTCCCTGACACGAGGAAATCACGATGAATCACGTTGAACATTACCATGACTGGCTACGAGATGCGCATGCCATGGAAAAACAGGCAGAGTCCATGCTGGAATCAATGGCTGGCCGTATCGATAATTATCCGGATCTCCGTGCCAGAATCGAACAGCATGTTAACGAGACCAAACGGCAAATTACCGTGCTGGAAGAGATCCTCGACCGCAATGAGATTTCGCGCTCGGTGATTAAAGATTCGATGAGTAAAATGGCGGCTCTCGGCCAGTCCATCGGCGGGATGTTTCCTTCCGATGAAATCGTCAAAGGCTCGATCAGCGGGTACGTTTTCGAGCAGTTTGAAATCGCCTGCTATACCTCTCTGCTGGCGGCCGCTGAAAAAGCGGGCGATACCGCCTCCATCCCAGCCATTGAAGCCATCCTGGCGGAAGAGCGGGAAATGGCCGACTGGCTGATTAAACATATTCCTCAGACCACGGAGCAGTTTCTCCTGCGTTCAGATGCTGACGGCGTAGAAGCGAAAAAATAACCCAGGAGGCAGGCCTATGTTTCGTCATGTGAAACAACTGCAGTATACCGTACGCGTTGCTGAACCGAATCCGGGGCTCGCGAATTTACTGCTCGAACAGTTTGGCGGCCCTCAGGGCGAGCTGGCCGCCGCGTGTCGTTATTTCACCCAGGGATTAAGCGATGACGATCCCGGCCGCAAAGATATGCTGATGGATATCGCGACAGAGGAGTTGAGCCATCTGGAGATCATTGGCACTTTGGTCGGCATGCTGAATAAAGGCGCCAAAGGAGCCCTGGCGGAGGGCACCGAGAGCGAGGCGGAACTCTATCGTTCGCTCACCGCCAACGGCAATGACAGCCATATTACATCCCTGCTGTACGGCGGCGGTACCCCGCTGACCAACTCGGCGGGCGTGCCGTGGACGGCGGCCTACATTGATACTATCGGCGAACCCACCGCCGACCTGCGGTCGAATGTCGCGGCGGAGGCGAGGGCGAAGATCGTCTATGAACGCCTGATCAACGTGACCGACGATCCTGGCGTGAAAGACGCGCTGGCCTTCCTGATGACCCGCGAAGCGGCGCATCAGCTCTCTTTTGAGAAGGCCCTGCAGTCGATTCGCAACAACTATCCACCGGGCAAACTGCCGCCCATTAGCGAGTACGCTAACACCTACTACAATATGTCTGAAGGTGGAGAAGTACGCGGCAGCTGGAACAGTGACAAACACTTCGATTATGTCAAGGATCCACAGCCGGCCGTAGATGGCGGAGATGGCAGTGCTTCTGTCGGCCTGACGCCAGAGCAGGAAGCGCTGTGCAAAGCGATGCTGAAGCGAACGCAGTCTGACCCGCAGGGCGATCCTTTGACCGGCGCCGAACTCGGCGCCGGGAAGCAAAACACTTCATCATCGGCTAAGTGATGTTCGCATGAGCCCCGGCTGCGGCCGGGGCGATTCACAATGATGGGTGTGGAATATGTTTGAATTCGACGCGTTTCATCTGGCCCGATTGCAATTCGCCTTTACCGTATCCTTCCATATCCTCTTTCCGGCCATCACCATCGGCCTTGCCAGCTACCTTGTGGTGCTTGAGGGGATGTGGCTGCGAACCCGGGATAATGTCTGGCGTTCACTCTACAATTTCTGGCTGAAAATCTTTGCCGTCAATTTTGGCATGGGCGTAGTCTCCGGATTAGTCATGTCCTATCAGTTCGGCACCAACTGGAGCGGATTTTCCCAGTTCGCTGGCAGTATTACCGGCCCGCTGCTGCTGTACGAAGTGCTGACCGCCTTCTTCCTTGAAGCGGGATTCCTCGGGGTGATGCTGTTTGGCTGGAATAAAGTGCCGCCAGCGCTGCATTTTTTTACCACCTGCATGGTGGCGCTTGGCACGTTGGTTTCTACCTTCTGGATCCTTGCCTCCAATAGCTGGATGCAGACGCCGCAGGGTTTTATCATCGAAAATGGCCATCTCATCCCGCAGGACTGGCTGGCGATTATCTTTAACCCCTCTTTTCCGTATCGCTTGTTCCATATGGCGATAGCCGCGTTTCTCAGTAGCGCCATGTTCGTCGGGGCGTCTGCCGCGTGGCATCTTCTGCGCGGCAACGACTCGCCGGCCATCCGCAAAATGCTGTCGATGGCGATGTGGATGGCGCTGCTGGTGGCGCCGATCCAGGCGGTGGTGGGGGATATGCATGGTCTTAACACCCTTGAGCATCAGCCGGCGAAGATCGCGGCCATCGAAGGGCACTGGGAAAATCGCCCCGGCGAGGCCACGCCGCTGCTGCTGTTTGGCCTGCCGGACATGGAGCAGGAGCGGACCCGCTATGGTCTTGAGATCCCCGCTCTCGGTAGCCTGATCCTTACCCACAGCCTGCATAAGCAGGTGCCGGCCCTGAAAGACTTCCCGAAAGAGGACCGACCCTATTCGCCCGCCGTCTTCTGGTCGTTTCGCATCATGGTCGGGATGGGCGTGTTGATGATCGCCTTAGGGATCTGCAGCGCCTGGCTGCGCTATCGGCGGCGGCTGTACCACTCGCGTCCCTTCCAGTGGTTTGCGCTCTGTATGGGGCCCGCCGGTCTTATTGCCCTGGTCGCCGGGTGGGTGACCACCGAGATGGGCCGCCAGCCGTGGGTGATATACGGGTTGCTGCGCACGCGGGATGCGGTGTCGTTGCACAGCACCCTGCAGATGGCCATCAGCCTGCTGGTATTTATCGTGGTTTACTGCGCCGTGTTTGGCGTGGGGTATTACTATATTTTCCGGCTTATCAAAAAAGGGCCGCAGCCGGTGACTGAGCTGACCTCGCAAACCGCAGGCACCCCGGCGCGTCCGCTCTCAGCGGCTGAGCCGGTGCGTGATGAGGAGAACGCATCATGAGCATCGATATCTCGGTGATTTGGTTTGTCATCATTGTCTTCGCCACGCTGATGTATATCGTGATGGATGGTTTCGATTTAGGTATTGGGATGCTGTTCAGCGTGGTGCATGATGGCGAAGAGCGCGATGTGATGGTCAACAGCGTCGCCCCCGTCTGGGATGGTAACGAAACCTGGCTGGTGCTCGGCGGGGCAGGGCTGTTCGGCGCCTTTCCGCTGGCCTATGCGGTGATCACCGATGCGCTGGTTATCCCGCTGACGGCGATGCTCATCGGCCTGATTTTTCGCGGCGTGGCCTTTGAATTTCGTTTTAAAGCGGTTCCCTCGCATCGCATCTTCTGGGACTATGCCTTTGCCGGCGGCTCGCTGTTGGCGACCTTCAGCCAGGGGATTGTCGTCGGCGCGTTTATCAACGGCTTTGCGGTGGCTGACCGCCGCTTCGCCGGTTCGACGCTGGACTGGCTTACCCCTTTCAATCTGTTCTGCGGTCTGGGGCTGGTGGTGGCCTATCTGCTGCTGGGCACCACGTGGTTGATTATGAAAAGCGAAGGCGCGCTGCAGCAGCGGATGCGCGAGCTGACCCGCAAGGTACTGCTGGCGCTGATGGTGGTGATTGCGGTGGTCAGCGTCTGGACGCCGTTGGGCTGGCGCTACGTGGCGGAACGCTGGTTTACGCTGCCCAATTTCTTCTGGTTCGTGCCGGTGCCAATTCTGGTGTTGGCTCTGAGCCTGTGGATCTGGCGCCTGAGCGCGCGCCCCGCCAGCCACGCCCGTCCCTTTATCCTGACGCTGGGCCTGATATTCCTCGGCTTCAGCGGGCTGGGGATCAGCGTCTGGCCGAACATTATTCCACCGCATATCTCCCTGTGGGAGGCCGCTGCGCCGCCCTCCAGCCAGGTATTTATGCTGCCGGGGGCGCTGCTCATTATCCCGGTGATCCTGATGTATACCGCCTGGAGCTACTACGTCTTTCGCGGCAAAGTCTCCGGCAGCGAGGGCTATCACTGAGCCTGATTCGCGCCGGCAGGTGAGGATTTGCCGGCGCGTCGCGCCGTCCGGTCAGGGATGACCGAGAGGGATGCGCACAAACCGGTGATCTGCTGCAACGACTCTGGCCGGGTGTTTATGCCTTCGGCGGCTTGATCTTAATAATAAATCGTTCGTTAACCCGGGTGATCCTCGCGCCAATATCGCCAAACTCGGTGGCGATTTTAAAAAAATCGTCCGCGGCGACATCAAAATCGAGTTCAATCTTCGGGTGTTGTCCTGTCGCCAGTAATTCATAGAAATGGTCAAGGCTGCGGGCTTTTTCGCTAGGCATCTTATTTCTCCATGGTAAACCAATCTGCAGGGGTTTTATTGCTTACGGCGCTTTTACGGATTATTCAGCAGGATGACAAACGTGCCTGATATAAAATTATGCAATGACAGTAAGAATGAGGCAGGGCGAGGTTATTCCGTGTTGTTAAACCGCGTGGCGACGCGTTGTCCGCCATACCATGACGGCAGAGACGACCCTGCGGCGCCGGTTGATGATAGACATTTTTTGATGACAAATTAATGACAATAAAATGAATCTGTCCGGGCTCGGGATGGCATCGTGCTAAATAATTTTATTCTGTGGCTGGTAAGGTGGTTGTTAACTACTTTATGGTGATGGAGCGTCTTTTTTAGGGCCAACGGCGAGGGAACAACGATGCAATTACTTGATTTATTCGCAGGCTTATTATGGTTAAGCAGCGTTATCTTCCTGCTGTTTGTTCTTGATGTGATCATCACCCGTTATCTTTATCGTAAATAATCGACAACGACAGCGGCGTTGGGCATAGGGGACGGCGTCGGAGGATGATAATATAACCCGCGGACTGATTCAGAAAGGAATGCGCGGTGGCCGGGAGAATTGATTACGATATTGAAAAATACCAGTTTACCGAAGCCGGTGAGACGCCACGGCTCCGGGAGCAGTGGCGCGAAGTATACCTGGAGTGTCGTCAGCTGCGGGCCGGGGCAGAGGAGCGCCTGCGCATTGCGTTACTGAACGTCGACTATGTCACCAGCTTCGAGCTGCCTTTTCGCCTGCTGCTGGTGCGCGCGCCGCAGCTAATCGCCGATGTTCGTGAGACATTGCAGCTTAGCCGTAAAGCCGCCGTTTTCAACGGCAAACGTTACGGCTGCGTCTATAGTTTGAAACAGGATTTACAGGCTGTACCGGAAGCCTTTCATTACCGCCTGGCAAACCGCATTCGTCGCGTCGATGCAACCGGGCTGACGGCGGCCCCGTACCAGCAGATTGCCCGGGAGATAAAGCCGGCCCGGGAGCGGCTCCGCCAGGCGCTGAACGCCGGCCTGCCGGTCACCGCTCTCGACGCCCTGTTCTGGTTCGGCAGTCAGCGAGTGGCGGCGGACATCGCGCAGTTGCGCCGGTCCGGCATGGCGATTGTCACGACGGAGGTGGAGGTCAGCGACAATTTGTTCAATACCACCCGACGAGTGCCCGTTTACCGCCTGGCCAGCGAGTGAATCGGCAACCTTTCGCCCAGCCGTTGCCTCTGCAGACAGTTGACCATTGCCCCGTCGAACCAGACGCACAGCCCTCTGGCGACAGGCCGCGGGGCCGGTTCCAGCCATGCGCTGGCGATGAGCATGAGGAGCATTAGCGCCAGTGGAACCATGTATTTTCTTTTCACTGCCCTTTATCCGCTGCGCCTGTTCTGCCAGCAAGGTAGCGGTAAAGTATGACGTTTCGTTGACCGGGGCAGCGTTTTTATTATCGGCAAGCGGTTGCGTTGGGCCAGAGATTATTCATCTTTTGGCATACGAGAGGACGAAAACTGGCGGCTTGTATTTTTGATTTTTATTACACCACGCTTTTTTTTGCCGCCGGGGAAAAGCGTAATGTGGCTACGACTGGATGCGGCTCGTCATGTAACTGGCTGGTTTGAAACAATATTTTAATTGTTGTCTAAACGCATGCGACAGCGGTGGCTAATTTATATTAATTCACTTTACCGATCAATAAATTATATGTTGATAGTTTTTAGCTATCGAATGTTTCTTATCGATCATTTTAAACTATTTTTGTTGGCGGGAAATATATGACATGCTTTAACCCTTTCTTATTTTTGGTATTTTTTTAAATGGTTGAAGAAAACGCGAAAAATACCTCCTATCGCTTCGTACTGGAGCCCGCTATTAGCGATGATGGCAGCTGCCACTCGTGGGAATTGCTCACTAAAGATATTATAGCACCCGCACGAAATAACGCCTCAGCGCCCGCGTTTTCTTTCTCCACGCTTACCGAAAGCGATAAGCTTGCACTATTTACCCGACAAATCGAGTTGCTTTCCGTATTTGATTTTTCCCTGGTCGATAATAAGCCGATCTCGCTCAATATCGATGATTTATTAAGCCATTTTATTCTGACGGACCGCTATCTCTGCGATTTTCTGCGCTCGTGTAAGCATATTGCTTTGGAGATAAATGAGAATTTTCATGAGTTTATCGCCGGCCGCGAGCTGACGGCGCTAAGCACGCTGGCGGCGCTTTGTCCGGTCTGGCTGGATGATTTTGGTCGCGGGCGAACCTCCTTCCCGCTGCTGGAGAGATTCCGCTTCGATTGCGTCAAAGTGGATAAGGATTACTTCTGGGATAAAGAAAACGACCCCGCTTTGCCCGGTCTGTTGCAGTCTATTCATACCCTGACCGGCCATGTGATCGTTGAGGGTATCGAAACCGAAAAGCAAAAACGGTTAATCACTTCTGCCGGGGACATCATAGGTCAGGGCCGCTACTGGAAGGAAGAATATATTTTTCTTTGCGGTTGAGGGTCGACCGGGGGCTGGTTTCGGTTACCTGCTATTCTTTTATTATCCAGTTTTAAATACCCCCTTTGCTACAGATAGTCTTTATTAGCGCAGTGATAAGCGCCTCTCTTTTTTATGAAGGATCATTCCCTGTAAATACCCCCATGCGTAACGCCCCGATCGCCATTTCGACGTAAGCCAGGAGCTGACCTCTGAGCAGCGCGAGCTGGTGAAAAAAGATCTCGCCGCTGCGATCAATTAATCCTGCCTGCGCCATCCGCTCAGGATCGCGCGGCATGGAAAAATGCCGCCGTTTACCGGCGGCTATTGCTTATTTTGCGCTACCCTGGTTTTTTTCCAGCCGGGCGAAATACTCCGGTGCAAACGGACGCGGATCGACGTCGGCAAACGGCGCGCGCTCAAAGTGCGATTTCAGCGCCCAGGGGACCGTGCAGTCAAAAATGGTCTTGCAGCTGATGCCATTTCCACGGATCGACGGGCTGTATTCCGGCGTCTGGGACGGATCCAGCTGGTGACCGCGAATGCCGGGGATTGTCGTAATGCTGACGTCCCCCTGCATGCGGGTGGTCATCGCCCACAGGATATCGTCGCTGTCAAAGATGTCGACATCTTCATCAACCAGAATAATATTTTTTAGCTCGGAATAGGTCGCCAGCGCCAGCAGCGCGGCCTGCCCCTGCCGGCCTTCATCGGCGGGTTGACGTTTTTTCACCTGCAGGATCCCGAGGAACTTACCGCCACCCGCGGTGTGGGCGTAGACATTTTGTAAAAAGCCCGGAATGGCGGCCTCGACGGCATTCCAGATACTGGCTTCCGTTGGCAGGCCGGCGAGGGTGGTATGCTCTTCCCCCGGTCCCACCAGGGTCTGCAGAATCGCATTGTTTCGCATGGTCACTGCTTTGACTTTGATTACCGGCAGCGACGGATTAGCGCCGCCGCAGTAGCCAGGAAATTCCGGCATCGCGTGGCCGCTATTGGTGTGCTGATCCTCTCTGACGCGCACGCCGGGCAACAGCTCACCTTCGATAACGATCTCGGCGCGGGCGATGGCTTTCTCCGGGACGCTGACGCCCTGAACCAGCTCCACCGGACGTTGACGCAGCGCGCCGGCGACGCCCAGCTCGTTATAGCCGAACGGCGTGGTAGGGGCTTCGAAGCAGGCGCCAATATAGATGGCCGGATCGAGACCCATATTGATGGTTATCGGCAGCGGTTTGCCTGCGGCCTCGGCCTTCTGGCGAAACACTTCGATATGGCGGCCGGCGGCAAGAAACATCGACAGCTCATCCCGGCCCTGGACGCACAAGCGGTGGATGGTGACGTCGGTCAGCGAGGCGTCGTCGGGATCGCTGGCCAGCGCCAGGCCCAGGCAGAAGAAGGGGCCGGCGTCGATAGGGGTGTTGGTGGGCGCCGGAAGCAGGGTGCGCAAATCAAAATCCGGATCGTCGGCCAGAAAGATCTGTTCCTGGCAGGGGGCGCTGCTGGCCGGGACGACCACCGGCGCGACCGGTTTTTTCACCGCCTTACCCACTTCAAGGGCCAGCTGCGAGGCTTCGCAGCCCAGCAGCAGCGCGGCCCGCTGGCGGCTGGCGTGCATACCCACCAGAATGCGCGAGTGTGGATAACCCTTAATATTGTTAAACATCATCGCCGGCCCGATGCGGGTGGGGCGCTTCACGGTGCCGCCCGCGCCGATATGGCGATAAACACCGGCCAGCTCGGCGTTAGGGTCAACCGGATGATCGGTTTCGAGATACTGATTGTCATGCTGTTGCAGCAGCGCGATGGCGTCGCGCAGATCCTGAATCGGTGCGGTCATGATGTTCTCCTTAGCGTATCGATGCGCACAGTATGCTTCGCAGGCTAATGGTTATCAATTGCATCATTTATGCTTTATTGATAAGCTTTTTCTTATCAATTTGTAGGGAGGAGTCCGACCATGTCCTTGCGAGCGTTACGCCATTTTGTGGTCGTTGCCGAAGAGTTGCATATGCACCGGGCGGCGGAGCGGTTACATATCGCCCAGCCCGCCCTCAGTCAGCAGATTAAGCAGCTTGAGCAGCGCCTGGGCGTGGTGCTCTTTTCCCGCGCTAACCGCCGTCTGACTCTGACCGCCGCGGGCGAGGCCTTTTTACACAAGACGCGGCTGGCGCTGGAAATGGCCGATCAGGCGGTGCTGGACGCCCAGCGCATCGCGCGGGGCGAGCAGGGGAGGCTGCATTTGGGGTATGTCTCCAGCGCGATGTACGACAGTAAACTGCCGGGGCTCCTGCGCCGGCTGCGCGCCGACTGGCCGGGGATTGAGCTGTCGCTGGTGCAGGGGGATGTGCAAATGCTCTACGAAGCGCTGTTGGATCTGCGTCTGGATATCGCCATCATCCGCGCGCCGCTGGCCTCGCCGCCGGACGCGCTGGTGGTCAGGCCGTTTGTACGTGAAAAGCTCTGCCTGGCCCTCTATCAACAGCATCCGCTGGCCGGCGTGGGCGCGCTTAATCTGGCCTCATTGCGCACTGACAACTGGATCTCGCTTGACGATCCGCAGGGCACCGGACTGGAGCAGGTTTTTATGGATGCCTGTCGCGTCGCGGGCTTTACGCCGCAGGTGGCGCAGCGGATTAACGACGTTACCTCGATGATTAGCCTGGTCTCCGCCGGGGTGGGAGTGGCGTTGGTTCCGCTCTCGGCGCGGGCCTTACGCCTTGATAACGTGGTGTATATCGATCTCCAGGATCGGCTGGCGGAGAGTGAGCTGAGCATGGTTTACCACCGCCATATTCGTTCGGCGGTGGTAAGGAAAGTTATCTCGCTGCTTAATACCGCTGAGCGATAGTCCCGGTTAGCTGGTCTTCAGGCGGCCAAAGCTGACAATCCTTGAGCGGCCCAGCTCTTTCGCCCGGTACAGCGCGGCATCCGCCGCGCGCAGCAGACTATCGCTTTGGGTGTGCTGCGGGTAGCTGGCGATGCCAATCGACACATCCACCTGGCCTATCTCGGTCAGACCATCGCGCAGCGTCATATTGCGCACCTGGGTGTAGATCTCGCTGGCGCACTGGTGCGCCCCGGCTTCGTCAATCCCGGGGAGCAGCACTAAAAACTCCTCGCCCCCGTAGCGGAAAGCCATGCCCATATCGCGCACCGCGCGCTGCACAATGGTCGCAACGCTCTTAATCACCAGATCCCCAGCCTCATGGCCATAGCGATCATTGATGGTTTTAAAATGATCGATGTCGATCATCAGACAGCTCAGCGGAGTATGGGTATGGACCGCCAGCGCCATCTGCGAATGCAGCGCTTCGTCAAGATGATGGCGGTTACGCAGGCCGGTCAGGGAATCGAACAGCGCTTTTTCCAGCAGGGCGCTGCGCAAACGCTGATTGGCCAGCGCCAGGCCCAACGCTTCCGCCATCAGCTCGAGATAGGCCCGGGAAGGAGCGTCACCGGCGGTAACGTTCTGGAAGGTCAGCAGGCCAATGGCTTCGCCCTGGGCGATGAGCGGTACGCAGAGCGACTGGCCGGCGTGCGTCTCCGGCAGATGATAGCAGGTGATATCGGGCTCGCCCTGCACCGGCGGATGGCTGAGTCCCCGCCGTATCGCCCAGCAGTCGTCGGGAGAAAAGGGCGTCGTCTCACCGGCGGGCGACAGCCACTGCGCTACGCAGCGCAGCTGCCAGGGGTCGGTATCCAGAACATACAGTTTACCGGGGATCGTCGGGGCGATATTCGGCGCAAACCGCTCCGCCACCTTAATCACATCCTCAATGGTTTCACAGCCCTGCAGCCGCTGAGTCATACGCGCCAGCAGCTCGCGGATCGCCCAGTCGGCGTCGCGCTGCTGCTCCAGCCGCTGACGGGCCAGGCCGTTCTCGCGAAAAATGCGGATCGCCTGAGCCATGTCACCAATCTCATCCACCTGGGTAAAGTGCGGCGTCTCTACCGCATAATCCTGGGAGGCGAGACGCTGGACCACGTCGCTCAGGCGAACCACCGGGTAGAGCACCCGGCGTTTGAGAATGAAGCCGAGGACGAACAAAAACATCAGGGCGGTCAGGCCGACCATGATTTCCGACAGCGTACGCCAGATCCGCGAGCGCTCGGTGGCCTGGTCGATAGCGACGGCGGCGCGATGCTCAAGCATCTGGCGGAAGCGATCGATCTGCGTCTGCATGCGCTCCAGTTCAGTCTCGTACGCGGTGCCGTACAGCACCGCGATGGCCGCTGGCGCATCGCCGCGAGCGACATGCGCCAGGGCCGCCTGCTGTTCATCCTGTAGCTCATTGGCGATCCGCAGGCCATCCTGGAGCAGCGCCAGCTCCTCGCGGCTGGCGCCGTTATCTTTCAGGCCGCCCAGCCGCTGCTCTATGCTCTTGTCGGTCTGCTGCAGCTGCTGATATTGCGTAAGCGTCTCCGGCGAAGGCTTTATCACGTACAGCCGGGCGAGGTCAGACAGCGCCCAGGCGTCGTTTTCCACCTCGTCGGAGAGGGTATCAAAGACCTGGCGCTGCTGTACCGCCTGGCGTTCGACGCGGTCGGCGCTGGAGGCCATGAGCATAGCGCTCCCGGAAGCCAGCGTCAGGCCAACGGTGATCCCGTAAGCCCAGTTAGTGATGGTGGCGATTCTCACCGTGAATTTCCTTGCATGCAGATGAAGCTGTTTTGATTATAGAACTCCGCCCCCGCCACGACGGCGGCCCGCTTCAGAGGCGGCGCTCGCTATGCAGAGGGGCAAGGGTCTGAAGAATGATGGCGTGTAGCGTTTCCGCATGGTGGCGCAAAACGAGGAAGACATCGCTATCCAGAGCGCCATTTATAACATCCGCTTCCATAATCTGTAAGGCTTCCTGCCAGGCCATCCCTTTACGATAAGGGCGATCTTCGGTCAGCGCGGTGAAAATATCGGCGATGGAGATAATCCGGTCGGCGAGGGTCAGGTGCTCCTTTTCGAGATGCAGAGGGTAGCCGCTGCCGTCCATTTTTTCATGATGATTCGAGGCCCAGTTAATGATGTCGCCGAGCTCGCTATAGTCGCTGAGAAGTTCGCCGGTCATGTAGCTGTGCTCCCGCACCTGACTCAGCTCCTCATCATCCAGCTCGCCCTCTTTTTCGAGAATGGAGAGTGGGATATAGACCTTGCCAATATCGTGTAGATAGCCGGCTATCTGTATTTGCTGGCAGGTGGGCTCCGGCAGCTGCATCCAGCGGGCAAGCTGGCGGGCGATTTCCCCCACCATGATGCTATGGGTGGCGGTAAAGCTGCTGTAGGTGTCGACGATTTTGGCAATCAGCAGGCAGACATCCTTCAGACCGTGAATATCCAGATAGCGCGTGTTGATGGGGCCAATAATCTCCAGCAGCCGCTGAATATGGCCGGGGTGAAGGTGCTGCCAGAAGTTCGCATTTTCAGCGACCTCGCACAGGATATCGCAGAGCGGCGGATCGATCTCCCGATGCAAAGCGACGAACTGTTCCACCACCGCCCGCGTGGGCCAGGCGGCAACGTGGCTATCGGCCGGCAGCAGCCGTTCAAAGGCATCAGCGAAATAGACAATGTGCTGTTCGCGGGAGCCCCGGTGGTTCGGGCTAAAATGGTGATCGCGAATAAAGGGAACGATGGGCTGGAAGGTCGCTAATCCCTCCAGCATCGCCACACCCTGGCGCTGATGCGGGTCGTGGATATTATCGATAGCATCCAGCGAATGAATGGTGCGTTTATCCCCCAGCACGCCGATATCGTGCAGCAGCGCGGCGCAAAAAATGGTCTGCTGCCGTTCGTCAGGCAGTTCCAGCCTTTGCGCCAGCGTCAGGGCGATTAAGGCCGTTCGTTGCATATGCCGGTGCAGTTCAGGGTTAATGATCTGGATGACTCTGGTGGTCAGCATCAGGGCCGACTTCAGGGCAATACGCATCTCTGTTCTCCGTTCGCGTGACCTGGCGGGCAAAAATGCTCTCGCCGGTGACGGAAGTGTCGATAATCTGATCGCAATGCGTGTTGTGTGTTGCTGAACAGGTAAATCCTCAGAATGTTTTGGTTCATAGCTCTGCCCGTTTCAGATCCAGTGGTGCACCAGAGTTGGGCGATATCGTCCTAAGAACCTTATTATTGTCTGATAGTTAACCATTTCCCCCCCAGAAAAGAAATGAATTCTGGCAAGCCCTTTGCATTAAGCAAGCGTAAGTTTGATTAATGTCTATGAAGGGAGTGACCTGTATGAATTTTAGAGCATTACTTGCCATTGCGTTATTGACGATGAGCAGCCTGGCGTTTAGCGAGACGCGTCTTCCGCATATTGTTATTTTAGCCACCGGCGGAACGATTGCTGGTTCGGCGGCCAGCAATACCCAAACAACCGGCTATAAAGCCGGGGCGCTTGGGGTGCAGACGCTGATTAACGCCGTGCCGGAAATGAGTAAAATCGCTCACGTCGAGGGCGAGCAGGTGGCGAATATTGGCAGTGAGAATATGACCAGCGATATTATTCTCCAGCTCTCGAAGCGGGTAAATGCGCTATTGGCCCGGGACGATGTCGATGGCGTGGTGATCACCCATGGCACGGACACGCTGGATGAAACCCCGTATTTCCTCAATCTGACGGTGAAAAGCAACAAGCCGGTGGTCTTTACCGCGGCGATGCGCCCGGCGACGGCGATCAGCGCCGACGGGCCGATGAACCTGCTGGAAGCGGTCACGGTCGCCGCCGATCCTGATGCCCGGGGACGCGGGGTAATGGTGGTGCTTAACGACCGCATCGGCGCGGCGCGCTTTGTCACCAAAACTAATGCCACTTCGCTGGATACCTTCCGGGCGCCCGAGGAGGGCTATCTTGGTGTCGTGGTGGGCGGAAAACCCCAGTTCGAGACGCGGGTGGATAAAATTCACACGCTGCGCTCGGTGTTCGATGTGCGTCAGCTGAAGGTTCTGCCGAAGGTGGTGATTATTTATGGTTACCAGGACGATCCGGAGTATATGTACGATGCGGCGATCGCCCATCATGCCGACGGTATTATCTACGCCGGAACCGGGGCGGGGTCGGTGTCGGTACGTAGCGCCGCCGGTATCAAAAAAGCGCAGCAGGCGGGCATCGTGGTGGTGCGAGCCTCCCGTACCGGCAGCGGCGTCGTACCGCCGGATGACAGCCAGCCCGGGCTGGTGGCCGACTCCCTCAACCCGGCAAAAGCGCGTATACTGCTGATGACCGCGCTGACGCAGACTAAAGATCCGCAGCTGATTCAGCAATATTTCCATACCTACTGATCCTCTGCGGCGAGGGCGTTGTTCACACCCTCGCCGTGCTTTCTTCTCAATGACCTGGCTTCCATGCAAATCGATGGCGAATGATTGCCCATCATTCACTCCACCTGTGTTTCCCACGAGGCGTAAAGAAATATTTTTTATTGTCCGGCGGGCACAGTATTTCAATGCACCGCGCTTATTTTAAAAGCAGGTTTAAATAAGTCTATTCTTAATTGTTGTCTTAAAGTCGTTTTAATCTTTCTTATGCTGACGGATTAAAAAAGATGCATTTCGCAGTGGGACGCGTTTAATACTCGCTTTGACAGACTACGATGCATCCCAACGCGGTCAGGCCGCCGATCGCGCGGCTCAGCGGACGCCTGCCACCGGCGGCCAGGGCCGCACTGCGGCAGCTTTCGGTTGTTTTCGTTAGTAAAGCTGATGATTAGCGTGAAAATGATATGCATGATGAATATATTAAGCGTGGTTCAAGATTTAAGTTTACATTTAGTAACATATGTGCCGCAATTATGTTTTTTTGTCAGCTTGCTGTTTTTACTTGCCGGAGGGAATTTCAGCGGATTAGTATTGTCGAACTTGCTGTACGTACCGCCTAATGATGATAAATGGATTCTGTTTTCCTTAAGCGTTACCACATAATTAATGTTTACAGGAAAAATCATGGCCTGCGTATTTAATAAACAACTTTTACACCCGCGCAACTGGCTGACCTGGTTTGGGCTCGGCATCCTCTGGTTAATCGTGCAACTGCCTTATCCGCTGCTGCATTTTATCGGCACCAGCGCTGGTCGCCTTTCCCGTCGCTTTCTTAAACGCCGCGAACATATCGCCCGGCGTAATATCGAACTCTGCTTCCCGGACATGTCGCCAGCGGCGCGCGAGACGCTGATCGATCAAAACTTTATGTCGCTGGGAATGGGGCTTATCGAAACCGGCATGGCCTGGTTCTGGAGCGACGAGCGGGTCAAAAAATGGTTTGATGTCGAGGGGTTCGCCAACCTTAATCACGCGCTTAGCGGTGGGAAAGGGGTAATGGTCGTCGGCGTGCACTTTATGTCGCTGGAGCTGGGCGGGCGCGCGATGGGGCTGTGCCGTCCAATGATGGCCACTTATCGTCCGCACAACAGCCCGCTGATGGAGTGGGTGCAAACCCGTGGTCGCCTGCGTTCGAACAAAGCGATGATCGATCGCAACAACCTGACCGGTCTGGTGCATGCCTTAAAATCAGGCGAAGCGGTGTGGTTTGCTCCCGACCAAGATTACGGTCCTAAGGGCAGCGTGTTTGCGCCGTTTTTCTCTGTCCCACAGGCGGCGACCACCAACGGCACCTATGTCCTGTCCCGTTTATCGGGTGCGAAAATGCTGAGTATCAGTATGGTGCGCAAGCTGGATCGCCAGGGCTACAGCCTGCATATTAGCGAAGTAATGAATGATTATCCGGGTGAAGATAAGCAGATCGCTGCCGGCTATATCAACAAGGTGATCGAGCGCGAGATTTTGCGTGCCCCCGAGCAGTATCTGTGGGTACACCGTCGTTTTAAAACCCGCCCGCTGGGCGAACCTTCCGTCTATTAACCTTCCCGCACAGGCTGCGCTTTCAAAATCCCGACAGTTGGGGTAACGTGAGCCGGATCATGTTTTAGTCGTGCGCGAAGGAGTGCAGAGTGTTCGCTGAGTTTGGTGTTCTGAATTATTTAACCTATCTGGTCGGGGCGGTGTTTATCATCTCGTCCCTGGCCCTAATACGTTTTTGTGCTGAAGACGGGCATTGCCCACGGCGTGAAGAAAGGCTATCTGGCGGCGGCGGGCGTCTTTATTGGCGACGCGGTGCTGATGTTTCTGGCCTTTGCCGGCGTGGCGACGCTGATTAAGACCACGCCGGTGCTGTTTAACGTCGTCCGCTACCTCGGGGCGATCTACCTGCTGTGGCTGGGGGGTAAAATGCTCTACGCGGTGCTGACCCAGCGCGATGGCCAGGCCGACGCCAGCGCGGAGCCGGCGAGCGCGATCCTCAAGCGCTCTCTGACCCTGAGTCTGACCAATCCGAAAGCGATTCTGTTCTATGTGTCGTTTTTCGTGCAGTTTATCGATGTCAACGCCAAAGCGCCCGGCGTGGCGTTCTTTAT
>OKVS01000193.1_pt1 | contig 28366 bp, 25 predicted proteins | sample 1606911 | NCBI WGS metagenome assembly OKVS01 (sample SAMN03281016, study PRJEB24777) | human gut metagenome | isolation source: fecal sample PR161 from 1 month old female Malay infant, caesarean... | reverse complement strand
AAAGTCACGGTCAGCCGGTTCCCACGCGATGGTCCAGCCCATGTTGGCGGCCAGCGGAGAGACGCCTTCGTCCATCTCCTGACCGTAGAGGTTCATGCCCGCTTCCAGACGCAGCGTATCGCGCGCGCCCAGGCCCGCAGGCTTCACGCCCGCTTCCACCAGCGCACGCCAGAAATCAGCGGCCTTTTCGTTCGGCATCGCAATTTCGTAGCCCGCTTCACCGGTGTAGCCGGTGGTGGCGATAAACAGATCCCCCGCCTGCACGCCGAAGAACGGCTTCATGCCTTCGGTGGCTTTACGTTGCTCATCGTTGAACAGAGACGCGGCTTTCGCCTGCGCGTTAGGCCCCTGCACGGCGATCAGCGACAGGTCATCACGGACGGTGATGTCGACGGCATAAGGTTCGGCGTGTTGGGTGATCCAGGAGAGGTCTTTTTCGCGGGTGGCGGAGTTTACAACGAGGCGGAAGAAATCTTCGGTGAAGTAGTAGACGATAAGGTCATCAATCACGCCGCCCGAGGCATTCAGCATGCCGGTATAGAGCGCTTTACCCGGCGTCTTCAGTTTGGCGACGTCGTTTGCCAGCAGATAACGCAAAAACTCCCGGGTGCGGCTACCGCGCAGATCGACAATCGTCATGTGGGACACGTCGAACATACCGGCATCGGTGCGCACCGCGTGGTGCTCATCAATCTGCGAGCCGTAGTGCAGCGGCATCATCCAGCCATGGAAGTCCACCATGCGGGCGCCGCATAACACGTGTTGTTCGTACAAAGGAGTCTGTTGAGCCATCTTGTCCTCGTTGAAAAATTCACCGTGAAACCCGGTATCGGCCTCGTTCCCGAATGCCGACGCAAACGTTCTCTTTTACCTGAACTTACCACCGAAACCGGCGGTTAACCATAAGGTAAAACGGGTCATCACATTAGCTTATGACCAAAAAACGCTGAAAAGCCTACAGAGTTATTCACTGGAAAAATGCGATTAACCCCGCACAAAATTAACAATGATCTAACAGGATTTAGCACATGGTGATATTTCGTGCGGAAAAACGGGCCGAATTTCCGTCACGTAAAAATCACGACATGAGAATAACTAATGCGAAAAATGGCGTGGAATTAGAATATTTCAAACGAGGGGATTTCCCCGGCGCAGAGGCCGGGAAAATAAAGTGTGACGGGGATCGAGGTTAGCGTAACCAGTCGGGAAGATCGTTAAGACCCATTGCCTGACGAAGAAGTTGAGGTTTGACGCCGGGAAGGGTGTCGGCCAGCTTGAGGCCGATATCGCGCAGCAGTTTTTTCGCCGGATTTGCCCCGGCAAACAGCTCGCGGAAGCCCTGCATTCCTGCCAGCATCATCGCCGCACTGTGCTTGCGGCTGCGCTCGTAGCGACGCAGATACAGATGCTGGCCGATATCTTTACCTTCACGGTGCAGGCGACGCAGTTCTTCCACCAGTTCCGCCGCGTCCATAAAGCCGAGGTTAACGCCCTGCCCGGCCAGCGGATGAATGGTATGGGCCGCATCCCCCACCAGCGCCAGGCGGTGCGCGGCAAACTGACGCGCGTAGCGGCCGGTTAACGGGAAAACCAGCCGCTCGCTTTCAAGCGTGCACAGGCCAAGGCGGTTATCAAACGCCACGCACAGCGCCTGGTTAAAGGCCTCCGGCGTCGCATCCTGCATCTGCTGCGCTTTCTCCGGCACCAGGGACCAGACTATCGAGCACAGGTGCGGATCGGCAAGCGGCAGGAACGCCAGTATGCCGTCGTTGTGGAAAATCTGCCGCGCACGCCGCCGTGCGGCTCTTCAGTACGGATCGTTGCCACCATCGCATGATGGCGGTAATCCCAGTACGTTAGCGGGATATCGGCCTTGTTGCGCAGCCAGGAGTTAGCGCCGTCGGCACCGACCACCAGACGCGCGGTCAGCATGTCGCCGCTTTGCAGGGTGATAAACGCCTCGTTTTCGCCCCATGCCACCTGCTGGATCTGCGCAGGCGCAACCAGCGTCACGTCGCTGCACTGCTCTGCTTTCTGCCACAGCGCGTGGTGGATCACCGCGTTTTCAACGATATGCCCCAGATGGCTATAGCCCATGCTTTCATCATCAAAGGCAATATGGCCAAAGCTGTCTTTGTCCCACACTTCCATGCCGTGATAGCAGCTGGCGCGCTGGGCGACGATATCTGACCAGACGCCGAGACGCGTCAAAAGCTTTTCGCTGGCCGCGTTAATCGCCGACACGCGGAGTTCCGGCGGAGCATCTGATGCGACAGGCTGGGGCTGCTTTTGCTCCAGCACGGCCACGCGCAGGCCGCTGCCCTGTAATCCACAGGCCAGCGCCAGCCCAACCATTCCGCCGCCAACGATGGCAACATCAACATTTTGCACGGTGATAACTCCTTAACGCGCGACCCAACCCAGGGTCCGCTGCGCCAGCACGTCACGTGCCGGAATGAACAGTTCCATCGCCATCAGCCCGAGGTTGCGACCAACAACCAGCGGCGCCCAGCGATTGGCAAAGAGATGGACTAAACCATCGGTGACGCCAATCGTCGCCTCTTTATCGGCCTGACGTCGCGTCTGGTAATGGCTTAGCACCGGGTAAGCGCCACAGTCTTTTTGTTCGCTCCACGCCTGCGAAAGCGTTTCGGCCAGGCTCATCACATCCCGCAGGCCAAGGTTAAAGCCCTGACCGGCGATGGGGTGGAGGGTTTGCGCCGCGTTGCCGACCAGCGCTACGCGGTGAGAAACAGACTGTGATGCCGTGGTTAACGACAGCGGATAGACCGCACGTTTCCCGGCATGGGTAATACGCCCCAGCCGCCAGCCAAAGGCTTTCTGCAGCTCGGTACAAAAACGTTCGTCGGACCAGGATTTAACCTCTTCGGCCTTTTCCTGCGGGTGGCACCAGACCAGCGAGCAGCGCCCGCCCGTCATCGGCAGCATCGCCAGCGGGCCGTGCTGGGTGAAGCGCTCAAACGCCCGGCCGTTGTGTTCTGCTGCGGTCGAGACGTTCGCGATGACCGCGACCTGCCCGTAAGGCTGCTGCCGCCACTCTACGCCGCACTGGGTGCCGAGCGCCGAGCGCGACCCGTCAGCCGCCACCAGAAGCTGTCCGTCAAGCACGGTGCCATTGTCCAGCGTTACGCTGACCGCGTCTTCACTGCGGGTGAAGCTGGCAACGCGTGCCGGGCAGTGCAACGTGACGCCCGGCGCGTCCTGCAACAGGCGGAACAGGCGCAAGCCAATATCGTGCAGTTCAACGACCTGACCCAGCGCGTCAATACGGTAATCATGGGCATCCAGCGTCACAAACCCGGCATGACCGCGATCGCTCACGTGCACGGTATTAATGGCGGTAGCGCAGTCGGCGATGGCCTGCCAGATGCCAATGCGGGATAGCTGCTGGCAGGTGCCCTGCGCCAGGGCAATGGCGCGGGAATCAAACCCAGGGTGATTCTTCGCCTGCGGCGCGACGGCTTCAACCAGATGCACCGGAAGCTGCCCCTTCGTCAAATGCGAGATGACTAACGCCAGCGTGGCGCCGGTCATGCCGCCGCCAACGATAATCACGCTCATACGCGCGCCGCTGCCATCAGCGCCTCGATATCGTCCGCTTTTTTCACCACGCTCGCGGTCAGGTTTTCGTTGCCGGTTTCGGTGATGACGATGTCGTCTTCAATACGGATGCCAATTCCGCGGTATTCCTCTGGCACGTCGGCATCCGGCGCGATGTAAAGGCCCGGCTCGACGGTCAGCACCATGCCCGGTTCAAGCACGCGCGAACGTTCAGGGCCGTACGCGCCCACGTCGTGCACGTCCAGCCCCAGCCAGTGGCTCAGGCCATGCATAAAGTACGGGCGGTGAGCATTCTCGGTAATCAGGGTGTCGACATCCCCTTTGAGGATCCCAAGCTTAACCAGCCCGGTAATCATGATGCGCACCACCTCGCCGGTCACTTCCTGAATGGAGGTGCCCGGGCGATACAGCGTCAGCGCCGTCTCGAGTGATTCGAGAACGATGTCATAAATCGCCCGCTGCGCTGGCGAAAACTTGCCGTTCACCGGGAAGGTACGCGTGATGTCGCCCGCGTATCCCTGATATTCGCAACCGGCGTCAATCAGCACCAGATCGCCGTCGCGCAGCGCGCTTTCGTTTTCGGTGTAGTGCAGAATACAGCCGTTTTCGCCGCCGCCAACGATGGTGTTGTAGGAGGGATAACGCGCGCCGTGGCGGTTAAATTCGTGGTGAATTTCGCCTTCCAGCTGGTATTCAAACATTCCGGGACGACATTTTTCCATCGCGCGGGTGTGCGCCAGGGCGCTGATTTCGCCCGCACGGCGCAGCACGTTCAGCTCTTCTTCAGATTTGAAAAGACGCATCTCGTGCACCACCGGACGCCAGTCCGTGAGGGTGGCGGGCGCGGACAGGTTCTGCCGCGAGCCTTTACGCAGTTTTTCCAGCGCGTTGAAAACAATCTCATCGGCGTAGGCGTATTCGCCCTGCGCGTGGTAGAGCACGTCGAGGCCATTAAGCAGCTGATAGAGCTGCTGGTTGATTTCGCTAAACGCCAGCGCGCGGTCAACGCCCAGCTTTTCCGGGGCGGCCTCTTGCCCTAAGCGGCGGCCAAACCAGATCTCAGCGGTTAAGTCTCGTACGCGGTTGAAAATCACGCTGTGGTTGTGGGTGTCATTGCTCTTAATCAGCACCAGCACCGCTTCCGGCTCGTTGAAGCCGGTGAAGTACCAGAAATCGCTGCTCTGGCGATAGGGGTATTCGCTGTCGGCGCTGCGCGTCACTTCCGGCGCGGCAAAAATCAGCGCCGCGCTTCCCGGCTGCATGTTTGCCAGCAGCGCCTGACGACGGCGCAAATACTCTTGTTGCGAGATAACCATGACACCCTCCTGTGCGTTATTTTTCTTAATGTAAGGTTGGCTTGCGAACTTCCGGCGCGGTCGGCTGCGAGCGCGTAAAGTTGTCGTGGCACAACAGCGCCGCCACGCGCACGTACTCGATGATCTCTTCGAGAGACATTTCCAGCTCTTCCTGATCTTCGTCTTCATCGTAGCCAAGCTGGGCGATGTTGCGCAGATCGTCAATCGCTTCACCCGCTTCGCCAGTGACTTTATCAAGCTTAGGCTGGGTGACGCCCAGGCCAAGCAGATAGTGGTTTACCCACCCCGCGAGCGCATCGGCGCGATCGAAGACGCTGACATCGTCGCCTTCAGGCAGATAAAGCTGAAAAAGGAAGCCATCGTCTTCCAGCGAATCGCTGGTTGCCGCGTGCATTTTTCGCAGCGCTTCCGCCAGTTCGTGGCCAAACGCCAGCCCTTCGTTGGTGAGGTCGTGGATCAGCGGCTGCCATGAGCTGTCGCTGTTTCCGCCGCACAGTATGCCGCTGATCAGACCGTGCATTTCGGCAGGGGTAAGACCGACTCCCTGCTGGTTCAGTAACTGGTTTAAATCTTTGTAACCAGGCATTTCGTTCTGTATAGACATACGCATTCGTCATCAAAGGGAGGATATTCATGATATGCTACCACTTTGGACCCTGGTGATACCAGAAAAGGGCTTGTATCTTCACATCAGGGTAGCTATAGTGTCGCCCCTTCGCAGCCCCCGGGGCAGTAAGCGAAGGCAGCGCAGTCAATCAGCAGGAAGGTGGCATGTCTGCACAACCCGTCGATCTCCAGATTTTTGGCCGTTCACTGCGAGTGAATTGTCCACCTGAACAAAGGGATGCTTTGAATCAGGCTGCGGACGATTTGAATCAGCGGTTGCAAGATCTAAAAGAACGCACTAGAGTCACAAATACTGAGCAGCTGGTTTTCATCGCCGCGTTGAACATCAGCTATGAACTGACTCAGGAAAAAGCGAAGACCCGCGATTACGCGGCTAGCATGGAGCAGCGCATTAAAATGCTCCAGCAGACCATTGAACAGGCTTTGCTTGATCAAGGTCGCAATCCCGAAAGACCGGGACCAAAGTTTGAATAACACTTCGCAGTTGACTATGGTAGAGTAACTGTGAAGACAAAATTTCTCTGAGATGTTTGCAAGCGGGCCAGTCCCCTGAGCCGATATTTCATACCACAAGAATGTGGCGCTCCATGGTTGGTGAGCATGCTCGGTTCGTCCGAGAAGCCTTAAAACTATGACGACACATTCACCTTGAACCAAGGGTTCAAGGGTTACAGCCTGCGGCGGCATCTCGGAGATTCCCTCTCTCTTCTTCTACCGACTACCATGACTCAATTCCCTGAAGTTTCTGCTTCACGCCAGGATATCCGTCAGCTCATTCGCCAGCGTCGTCGCGCCCTGACGTCTGAACAACAAGCACACTTTGCGCAGCAAGCCGCTGCCCGCATGATGGCCTATCCGCCCGTGGTGATGGCAAACACCGTCGCGCTCTTTCTCTCGTTTGACGGCGAACTGGACACACAGCCGCTTATCGACCAGCTCTGGCGCGCCGGGAAAAAAGTTTACCTGCCGGTACTGCATCCGTTCAGCCGGGGCAATCTGCTGTTTCTGCACTACCATCCGCACAGCGAGCTGGTGGTGAATCGTCTGAAAATCACCGAACCGAAACTCGACGTGCGCGACGTACTCCCGCTGTCACAGCTGGACGTGCTGATTACGCCGCTGGTGGCGTTTGATGAACAAGGACAGCGCTTAGGTATGGGCGGGGGGTTCTATGACCGAACGCTGCAAAACTGGCAGCAGTACAGGCTGCAGCCGGTAGGCTACGCGCATGATTGTCAGTGCGTGGAGGCGTTGCCGGTGGAGAAATGGGATATTCCGCTGCCTGCGGTGGTAACGCCAGGTAAAACGTGGCTTTGGTAGCATAAAGCCGGGTGGCGCTTACGCTTACCCGGCCTACAAAAGCTCAACGTAGGTCGGGTAAGGCGTAGCCGCCACCCGACACCACAGACCGCACCATCAGTACAGCAGGCGCGCGCGAATCGTTCCCGGTATGGCCTTCATGCTCTGCAGCGCTTTCTCAGCAACATCTTCATCGGCTTCAATATCGATAACCACATAACCCATCTGCGAGTTGGTTTGCAGATACTGGGCGGCAATGTTAACGCTCTGCTCGGCAAAAATCTGGTTGATGGCGGTCAGCACGCCAGGACGGTTTTCGTGGATGTGCAGCAGACGACGACCGCCGTGCAGCGGCAGAGACACTTCCGGGAAGTTCACCGCAGAAAGCGTTGAACCGTTGTCGGAATATTTGCTCAGCTTACCCGCCACTTCCAGACCAATATTCTCCTGCGCTTCCTGAGTAGAACCGCCGATGTGCGGCGTCAGGATCACGTTGTCGAATTCGCACAGCGGAGAGTTAAACGGATCGCTGTTGGTGGCCGGTTCCGTCGGGAACACGTCGATGGCCGCCCCCGCCAGATGCTTACGCTTCAGCGCATCGCACAGCGCAGGGATATCGACCACTGTACCACGCGCGGCGTTGATCAGCAGAGATCCCGGCTTCATCAGCGCCAGCTCTTCCGCGCCCATCATGTTTTTGGTGGAGGCGTTTTCCGGCACGTGCAGGCTGACCACATCGCTCATGTTCAGCAGGTCAGAAAGATGCTGTACCTGCGTCGCGTTACCCAGCGGCAGCTTGCTTTCGATATCGTAGAAGTAGACGTGCATCCCCAGCGATTCCGCCAGGATCCCCAGTTGGGTACCGATGTGGCCGTAGCCGATGATACCCAGCTTTTTACCACGGGCTTCGTATGAGCCCGCGGCCAGTTTGTTCCACACGCCGCGGTGCGCTTTGGCGTTAGCTTCCGGGATACCGCGCAGCAGCAGCAGCAGCTCGCCAATTACCAGCTCCGCCACGGAACGGGTGTTAGAGAACGGGGCGTTAAAGACCGGGATACCGCGTTTTGCGGCAGCGTTCAGGTCGACCTGGTTGGTGCCGATGCAGAAACAGCCAATAGCAACCAGCTTTTCTGCCGCGGCAATCACGTCTTCAGTCAGGTGGGTACGGGATCGTAGGCCAATGAAGTGGGCATCACGGATGGCGGCTTTCAGCTCTTCCGTGTCCAGCGCGCCTTTGTGAAATTCGATGTTGGTGTAACCCGCCGCACGAAGGCTATCAAGCGCTTTCTGATGCACGCCCTCGACCAGCAGGAATTTAATCTTGTCTTTCTCCAGTGATACCTTTGCCATTTCCCCGACCCTGTTTTTATCTGAACTGATGTTGTGCTGGATTGAAATCCGCTGTAGCCAACATATCAAAAAAACTATTGCAGCAATATGAACGTTTGCGTCGGCACTCTGAAGAAAAGTCATACAGGGCAAAATGACAGAGTAAAATGCTGAGGAAATTTACAAACGTGGCAGGATCGGCAAAAGAGGCGGAAAAGCGTGACACAAGTCACCAAATTTAGCTTTTCAAAAATTTTTTAGCGGGGGGAGCACTCCCCCCGTCAGATCATTTTACGATGGTTTTCACACCGTCAGCCGTACCGATCAGCGCCACATCCGCGCCGCGGTTGGCAAATAACCCTACGGTGACGACGCCTGGAATGCCGTTGATGGCGTTTTCCAGCGCAATCGCGTCGAGAATCTCCAGACCGTGAACATCGAGGATGACGTTACCGTTGTCGGTGACCACGCCCTGACGGTATTCCGGACGGCCGCCCAGCTTCACCAGCTGACGGGCAACCGCACTGCGCGCCATCGGGATCACTTCAACCGGCAGCGGGAAATTACCCAGAATGTCGACCTGCTTGGAGGCATCCGCGATGCAGATGAACTTGTCCGCCACGGAGGCGATGATCTTTTCACGGGTCAGCGCCGCGCCGCCGCCTTTGATCATCTGCATATGGCCGTTGATTTCATCCGCGCCATCAACGTAAATGCCCAGACGATCCACTTCGTTGAGATCGAAAACGGTAATGCCGAGGCTTTTCAGCTTTTCCGTGGACGCATCGGAGCTGGAAACCGCGCCCTCGATCTGCCCCTTCATCGTGCCCAGTGCATCGATAAAGTGCGCCGCCGTTGACCCCGTACCAACACCGACAATGGTCCCTGGCTGTACGTACTGGAGAGCGGCCCATCCTACTGCTTTTTTCAGTTCATCCTGCGTCATGATCGTTTTGCCTGTGGTGTGAAAACTCAGGGCGCATTATAGAACACGTCGAATGGATTTCGTCTGTCAGGAAGGGAAAATTGTGTCATAGTGCAGATTAAGCAAAATTTAGGAGCCAGCCAGAGCAATGAAACGTCCGGACTACAGAACACTACAGGCACTTGATGCAGTTATTCGTGAACGCGGCTTTGAGCGCGCAGCGCAAAAGCTGTGCATCACCCAGTCCGCCGTATCACAACGTATCAAACAGCTTGAAAACATGTTCGGGCAGCCGCTGCTGGTGCGTACCGTACCGCCGCGCCCAACGGAGCAAGGTCAAAAGCTTCTCGCCCTGCTGCGTCAGGTTGAACTGCTGGAAGACGAGTGGCTGGGTGACGAACAAACGGGTTCCACGCCGCTGCTGCTCTCGCTGGCGGTGAACGCCGACAGTCTGGCGACCTGGCTGCTGCCGGCTCTTGCGCCGGTGCTGGCCGACTCCCCTATCCGCCTGAATCTTCAGGTCGAGGATGAAACCCGCACCCAGGAGCGCCTGCGTCGCGGCGAAGTGGTTGGGGCGGTCAGTATCCAGCCTCAGGCCCTGCCAAGCTGTCTTGTCGATCAGCTGGGCGCGCTCGACTACCTGTTTGTCGGTTCAAAAGCCTTTGCGGAGCGCTACTTCCCGAATGGCGTCACCCGCGCCGCGCTGCTGAAAGCCCCTGCCGTGGCGTTCGACCATCTGGACGATATGCATCAGGCGTTCCTGCAGCAAAACTTCGACCTGCCGCCGGGCAGCGTGCCGTGTCATATCGTTAACTCGTCCGAAGCCTTTGTGCAGCTGGCGCGTCAGGGCACCACCTGCTGCATGATCCCGCATTTACAGATTGAGAAAGAGTTGAAAAGCGGTGAGCTGATTGACCTGACGCCGGGGCTGTATCAGCGCCGGATGCTCTACTGGCACCGTTTTGCGCCGGAAAGCCGCATGATGCGCAACGTGACTGATGCGCTGCTGGCATTTGGACATAAGGTGTTGAGACAGGATTAAAATGAAAAGCCGGGTGGCGGCTACGCCTTACCCGGCCTATTGATTATTGTGCAGGTTTCGGCTGTGCTGCAACGGGTTCCAGCTGGAACACCACATCAACCTGATCGTCGAACTGAATCGTTGGCTGCTCGTAGGTTTCCTGAGCAGAAACCGGCGCGGCGTCCGCCTTCATCATCCGAACCATCGGGCTTGGCTGGTAGTTAGAGACGTGGTAACGCACGCTGTATACCGGGCCAAGCTTGCTCTTGAAGCCAGACGCCAGCTGTTCCGCCTGATGAATGGCATCATCAATTGCCGCTTTACGCGCTTCGTCTTTATATTTCTCCGGTTGCGCAACGCCCAGCGACACGGAACGGATTTCGTTCAGGCCGGCCTTCAGCGCGCCGTCCAGCAGAGAGTTCAGCTTGTCCAGCTGACGCACGGTCACTTCCACAGTGCGCACGGCGCGATAGCCTTTCAGGATACTTTTGCCGTTCTGGTAGTCGTAATCGGGCTGGGTACGCAGGTTCGCAGAGCTGATGTCTTTTTTAGCAACACCGTTCTGTTCCAGGAAAGAGAGATATTGCGCAACACGATCGTCAGCCTGTTTTTTGGCGGAAGCGGCATCTTTCGCCGCCACATTCACTTCAATTGCGAGGGTTGCAACATCCGGTACCGCGTCCACGCTTGCGGTGCCTGACGTGACGATGTGCGGGCCATCCGGCAGTTCACTTGCCTGCGCCGACACCGCACCGAAACTTACTAATGCCGCGAGGGCCATCACTTTAAACTTCACTGTCATTCCTCCATGTTGCGAAGAGTGCCCCAACAACAGGGCTCATGCCAGCAAGCTTAGCGGGTCTTGCTCAGTTGTCCATAAGACAAGGATTAGTTGAACAATTCCTGGACGTGGTGAATGCCCTCCTTTTGCCAGCTGAAAAGCAATAAACCACATCACCAGCCCCACCAGGGTATTAATAATGCGCTGGCTTTGGCAGTCCGCAGACGAGGCGCCAGCCATGCCGCCAGAATGGCGAGACCGAAGAACCAGAGGAAAGAGGCGCTGACCGTGCCGAGCGCAAACCAGCGTTTCGGCTCAACGTCCAGCTGTCCGCCCAGGCTGCCCAGCACTACGAAGGTGTCAAGGTAGACGTGCGGGTTAAGCCAGGTCACCGCCAGCATGGTGACGATAATCTTCAAGCGGCCCTGCTTCATCACTTCGGCGCTTGCCAGCTCAATGTTGCTGCTCATCGCCGTTTTCAGGGCACCGAATCCGTACCACAGCAGAAACGCCACGCCGCCCCAGGTCACCAGCGCCAGCAGCCAGGGGGACTGCATCAGCAGCGCGCTGCCGCCAAAAATGCCGGCGCAAATCAGCAGCAGATCGCTCACCGCGCACAGCAGGGCAATCATCAGATGATACTGGCGGCGAATGCCCTGATTCATCACGAAGGCGTTTTGCGGGCCGAGCGGAAGGATCATGGCCGCACCTAAGGCAAGCCCTTGAAAATAATAAGATAGCATGACGATTTTCTCGCAGTGTTGTTCTGGAGGCTGACTATACTGCGCGAATCACATTAGAGGAAATGGATAATATTAATTAGGTATTAGCGGAGCTTATAAAAATAAAGCCCGGTGGCGCGAGCGCTTACCGGGCCTACGGGTGACGTTATTCTGCTTCTTTGACTTTTTTGACGTTTACGTCCATCTGCGGGTAAGGGAAGCTGATGCCGTTGGCGTCGAAATCGCGCTTGATGCGCTCGAGCACATCCCAGTAAACGTTTTGCAGATCGCTGCTTTTGCTCCAGATACGCACTACGAAGTTAATAGAGGAAGCACCCAGTTCGTTCAGGCGAACCGTCTGCTCGCGGTCCTTCAGAATGCGGTCGTCAGAGGCGATGATATTTGCGATCAGCGACTTCACCTGATCGATATCGGAATCATACGCCACGCTGATGATGAGCTCGTTACGACGCACCGGCTCGCGGGAGAAGTTAATGATATTGCCCGCAATGATTTTCCCGTTCGGTACCACCACAATACGACCATCGACGGTACGCAGGGTGGTAGAGAAAATCTGTACCTGCAACACGGTACCGGCGATGCCGCCAAGGTCAACATATTCACCGGAACGGAACGGACGGAAAGTCACCAGCAGTACGCCCGCCGCCAGGTTTGAAAGCGAGCCCTGCAGTGCCAGACCAATGGCCAGACCGGCGGCACCAAGAACGGCAATCACGGAGGCGGTTTGCACCCCAACACGGCCCAGCGCGGCAATCAGCGTGAAGGCGATAATGCCGTAGCGCACCAGTGCAGAGAGGAAGTCAGCCACCGTGGCGTCAATGTGTCGCGCGACCATCACACGGTTGACGGCGTTCGACACGATACGCGCCACGATCATCCCGACGATGATGATGGCAATCGCCGCGACAATGTTCACGGCATAGCTCAGCAGCAGGGCCTGGTTGCGCACCAGCCAGTTGCCGGCGTTATTGATGCTGTCTACAACATCGAGTTGTTCCATTTATTCTTCCTTTTGTTAAACCAAAACACAAAATCCATCCCCCATGGAGACAGGCAGGTCAGTAAAGGGTAAACAAAAAGCACCGGCTTTGCCAAACAGATCACAAAAACAGGTCTGACAGGGTATTGAAAAAACATAAAAAAAGGCCCGCATTTGCGGGCCTTCTGATGCTGTCAGCAGCTCAAATTACAGAACGTCGATTGCGTTCAGTTCTTTGAAAGCCTGCTCCAGACGGGTCACCATGGACGTCTGAGCAGCGCGCAGCCATACGCGTGGATCGTAGTATTTCTTGTTCGGCTGGTCTTCGCCTTTCGGGTTGCCCAGCTGGCCCTGCAGGTAAGCTTCGTTCGCTTTGTAGTACTGCAGGATACCGTCCCAGGTTGCCCACTGGGTGTCGGTATCGATGTTCATTTTCACTACGCCGTAGCTTACGGAGTCTTTGATTTCCTGAGCAGAAGAACCGGAACCGCCGTGGAAGACGAAGTTCAGGCTGTTGTGCGGCAGGTTGTGTTTCTTGGACACGTATTCCTGAGAGTCACGCAGGATGGTTGGGGTCAGAACCACGTTACCTGGTTTGTAAACGCCGTGTACGTTACCGAAGGACGCTGCAATGGTGAAGCGTGGGCTGATTTTGCTCAGCTCGGTGTAAGCGTAATCAACGTCTTCTGGCTGGGTGTACAGTGCAGAAGCGTCCATGTGGCTGTTGTCCACGCCGTCTTCTTCACCGCCGGTGCAGCCCAGTTCGATTTCCAGGGTCATGCCCATTTTGGCCATGCGCGCCAGGTACTTAGAGCAGATCTCGATGTTTTCGTGCAGGGACTCTTCAGACAGGTCGATCATGTGAGAAGAGAACAGCGGCTTACCGGTAGCAGCGAAGTGTTTTTCACCCGCGTCCAGCAGACCGTCGATCCACGGCAGCAGTTTCTTCGCGCAGTGGTCAGTGTGCAGGATAACTGGAACACCGTAGTGTTCAGCCATCTGGTGAACGTGGTGCGCACCAGAGATAGCACCCAGGATAGCAGCACCCTGAGGAATGTCAGTTTTCACGCCTTTACCTGCGATGAACGCAGCGCCGCCGTTAGAGAACTGAACGATAACCGGTGCTTTAACTTTTGCAGCGGTTTCCAGTACGGCGTTGATGGAGTCGGTACCGACGCAGTTCACTGCTGGCAGAGCGAAGTTGTTTTCTTTAGCTACCTGGAACACTTTCTGTACGTCATCACCAGTGATAACGCCAGGTTTTACGAAATCAAAAATTTTAGACATGTTGCTTAGTCCTGTATCTTCGGCCGTTAGAATAGGTGCGAGCTCTTAAAAGCGCGCTGAAAATTGGGCAGGTTTCCCTGCCCTTGAATGGCTTACTTCTTAGCGCGCTCTTCGAGCATTGCTACTGCTGGCAGTACTTTGCCTTCCACGAATTCGAGGAATGCGCCACCACCAGTGGAGATGTAGGAGATCTTGTCAGCGATACCGAACAGGTCGATTGCTGCCAGGGTGTCACCACCGCCTGCGATAGAGAACGCTTCGCTGTCTGCGATTGCGTTAGCCACGATTTCAGTCCCTTTGCGGAAGTTCGGGAATTCGAACACGCCAACAGGACCGTTCCACAGAATAGTTTTTGCGTTTTTGAGGATTTCAGCCAGTTTCTGTGCAGAAACGTCGCCCAGGTCCAGAATCTGCTCTTCGTCTTTGATGTCGTTTACAGATTTCAGGGTCGCGGTTGCGGTTTCGGAGAACTCGGTCGCGACGCGCACGTCAGTTGGAACCGGGATATCACAGGTACCCAGCAGGCGTTTAGCTTCGTCAACCAGGTCTGCTTCGTACAGAGATTTACCCACGTTGTGGCCCTGAGCGGCAACGAAGGTGTTCGCGATACCACCGCCAACGATCAGCTGGTCAGCGATTTTAGACAGAGAATCCAGAACGGTCAGTTTGGTAGACACTTTAGAACCACCAACGATAGCGACCATCGGACGAGCTGGTTCTTTCAGTGCTTTACCCAGCGCTTCCAGTTCGTCAGCCAGCAGAGGACCGGCACACGCGACGTCTGCGAATTTACCGATACCGTGGGTAGACGCCTGAGCACGGTGAGCCGTACCGAAGGCATCCATCACGAACACGTCGCACAGTGCAGCGTAATTTTTTTGGACAGGGTTTCGTCGTCTTTCTTCTCGCCTTTGTTGAAGCGAACGTTTTCCAGAACAACCAGTTCACCGGCTGCAACGTCAACGCCGTCCAGGTAATCTTTCACCAGGCGAACCGGGTTGGACAGTTTGTCTTTCAGGTAATTAACCACTGGCAGCAGAGAGAACTCTTCGTTGTACTCGCCTTCAGTTGGACGACCCAGGTGGGAGGTCACCATCACTTTCGCACCCTGCTTCAGAGCCAGTTCGATGGTTGGCAGAGATGCACGGATACGCGCGTCGCTGGTCACTTTGCCATCTTTAACCGGTACGTTCAGATCGGCACGGATGAAAACGCGTTTACCAGCCAGATCCAGATCGGTCATCTTAATTACAGACATGGTGAATCCTCTCGTTGATTCTTAAAGTTTTGCAGACGCACGATGCGTCTTACCTGAAACCTTGAGCAGCCATTGCTAACGTGGTATCGAGCATTCGGTTAGCAAAGCCCCATTCGTTATCACACCAGACCAGCGTCTTGATAAGGTGTGCGCCACTGACCCTCGTTTGCGTACCATCGACGATGGCGCTGTGCGGGTCGTGGTTAAAATCTACTGAGACCAACGGTAATTCCGTATAGTCAACTATACCATGAAATGCTCCCTGTGCCGCTTTTTGCAGCAACAGGTTGACTTCACAGGCTTTTACCGGTTTTTTCACCGTCACGCTAAGGTCTATCGCGGTGACGTTGATCGTCGGGACACGCACGGCAATCGCTTCAAAACGGTCATTGAACTGCGGAAAAATTCGGGTGATCCCTGCCGCCAGTTTCGTATCCACCGGAATGATTGACTGGCTCGCGGCACGCGTGCGTCGTAAATCCGGGTGATAAGCGTCAATCACCTGTTGATCGTGCATGGCGGAGTGAATCGTGGTCACGGTGCCGGACTCAATACCGTACGCATCGTCTAACAGTTTAATGACCGGAATAATGCAGTTAGTCGTACAGGAGGCGTTGGAAACAATGCGGTGTTCGGCTTGCAGCTCATGCTGATTGACGCCAAACACGACGGTCGCGTCGAGGTCGTGACTGCCGGGATGAGAAAACAGGACTTTTTTCGCGCCTGCTGTCAGATGCGCTTCGCCGTGTTCGCGGTTGCCATACACACCGGTACAGTCAAGCACGACATCCACACCCAGTTCACGCCAGGGTAGCCCGGAAATGCTGTTCTCATGCAGCACACGAATAGCGTCATCACCCACAAAAAGCCGATCTCTTTCCTGGCGCACATCCCAGGCGAAGCGCCCGTGGCTGGTGTCATACTTCAATAAATGCGCCATGCCCGCAGCATCCGCCAGTTCATTGATTGCCACCACGGTGATTTCCGCCCGACGTCCGGATTCATACAAAGCACGAACCACATTACGCCCGATGCGACCGAAGCCATTAATCGCTACGCGTACGGTCATAGATCTCCTGCAAAGCAATCCCTGAGAGTGAGGTGGCTGAAAGAGTAATCCAGCGACGCCCGAAGGGGAATCCTTGCTGTCACAAACTGCGATTGATTGGTCAATTGTCGAACATTTAATCGACTGAAACGCTTCAGCAAGAATAAGCGAATCGGGGAATAAAAGGAATGTCTGTCCAGATGAATAAGCGAGCTATATGACTTGCGTCACATTTTGAATGGAATAATTTACAGAGCGGTTACAGGTCTGAGGAATAGTGCCTACAAAAAAGCCGGGTGGCGCTTACGCTTACCCGGCCTACGTTTTGTGCCATTTGTAGGCCCGGTCAGCGTAGCGCCACCGGGCAAAACGGCGATTACAGCAGCGCTTTCGCCTTAGCGACCACGTTATCAACGGTGAAGCCGAACTCTTCAAACAGCTGCTCTGCCGGCGCAGACTCACCGAAGGTGGTCATACCGACGATAGCGCCGTTCAGGCCAACGTATTTGAACCAGTAGTCAGCGATACCCGCTTCCACTGCCACGCGCGCGGAAACCGCTTTTGGCAGAACGGATTCACGGTAAGCGGCATCCTGCTTGTCGAACGCATCGGTAGACGGCATGGAGACCACGCGCGCCTTCACGCCTTCGGCAGTCAGTTTTTCCCATGCGGCAACAGCCAGCTCAACTTCAGAACCGGTAGCGATGAAGATCAGCTCTGGCTGGCCCGCACAATCTTTCAGCACGTAACCGCCGCGAGCGATGTTCGCCAGCTGCTCAGGGGTACGCTCCTGCTGTGCCAGGTTCTGACGGGAGAGAATCAGCGCGGTTGGGCCGTCCTGACGCTCAACGCCGTATTTCCACGCTACCGCGGATTCAACCTGGTCACACGGACGCCATGTGCTCATGTTCGGGGTCACGCGCAGGGAAGCCACCTGCTCGACCGGCTGGTGAGTTGGGCCATCTTCGCCCAGACCGATGGAGTCGTGGGTGTAGACCATCACCTGACGCTGTTTCATCAGCGCGGCCATACGCACGGCGTTACGGGCATATTCCACGAACATCAGGAAGGTAGAGGTGTACGGCAGGAAACCACCGTGCAGAGAAATCCCGTTCGCGATAGCCGTCATACCGAATTCACGTACACCGTAATGGATGTAGTTACCGGCAGTGTCTTCGTTGATTGGCTTAGAACCAGACCACAGGGTCAGGTTAGAAGGCGCCAGGTCAGCGGAGCCGCCGAGGAACTCTGGCAGCAGAGGACCGAACGCTTCAATCGCATTCTGAGACGCTTTGCGGCTCGCGATTTTAGACGGGTTCGCCTGCAGCTTCGCGATGAACTCGTTCGCTTTCGCGTCGAAGTCAGACGGCATGTCGCCTTTCATACGACGGGTGAATTCAGCCGCTTCCTGTGGGAAGGCTTTCGCGTAAGCAGCGAACTTCTCGTTCCAGGCCGCTTCTTTCGCCTGGCCGACTTCTTTTGCATCCCACTGAGCATAGATTTCAGATGGAATTTCGAATGCAGGGTATTTCCAGCCCAGCGCTTCGCGGGTCAGTGCGATTTCCGCGTCGCCCAGCGGTGCGCCGTGGGAGTCGTGCGTACCCGCTTTGTTCGGTGAACCGAAGCCGATAATGGTTTTGCACATCAGCAGGGACGGTTTGTCCGTCACCGCGCGCGCTTCTTCTACTGCACGTTTAATCGAGTCAGCATCATGACCATCAACGCCACGCACAACGTGCCAGCCGTAAGCTTCGAAACGTGCAGCGGTGTCGTCAGTGAACCAGCCTTCAACATGACCGTCGATGGAGATACCGTTGTCGTCATAGAACGCAACCAGTTTACCCAGCTTCAGGGTACCTGCCAGGGAGCACACTTCGTGAGAAATGCCTTCCATCATGCAGCCGTCGCCCATGAACGCGTAGGTAAAGTGGTCAACGATGTCGTGACCAGGACGGTTGAACTGTGCCGCCAGGGTCTTCTCGGCAATCGCCATACCCACAGCGTTAGCAATACCCTGACCCAGCGGGCCGGTGGTGGTTTCTACGCCAGCGGTGTAGCCCACTTCCGGGTGACCTGGAGTTTTAGAGTGCAGTTGACGGAAGTTTTTCAGCTCTTCAATAGGCAGATCGTAGCCGGTGAGGTGCAGCAGGCTATAGATCAGCATAGAGCCGTGGCCGTTAGACAGTACGAAACGGTCGCGGTCAGCCCATGACGGGTTCTGCGGGTTGTGGTTCAGGAAATCGCGCCACAGGACTTCGGCGATATCAGCCATACCCATAGGGGCCCCTGGGTGGCCGGATTTGGCTTTCTGTACTGCGTCCATGCTCAGCGCACGAATAGCATTAGCAAGCTCTTTACGTGAGGACATTTTAACTCCAGATCGGACTGTTAAAGGCCATGCCCTTGACGACAGCGCGTTTTGGGCTACGCCGGAAAAAAGTGCCAACAATGTAACCCAAGCGACATGCCATGTACATGGAGCATTCTTTTGCAGCTTAAGAAATCTCTGGATCGTGCTCGCATGTTGCGCAATCTGCTCGCCCGGCCCTGTAGATATTCCTTATACTTAGCCCGACACCGGCTTCGCTGACGGTGCACTTTTCGGATTTTATTCAGATTAACGAGTACGGAAGCAACCTCATGAAAATGCGTGCAATAGTGCTGGCCCTGGGTACAACGCTCCTGCTGAGCGGCTGTCAGAATATGGATTCTAACGGCCTGATGACCTCAGGCGCAGAGGCCTTTCAGGCCTATTCCCTGAGCGATGCGCAGGTAAAAGCGCTGAGCGATCAGGCCTGTAAAGATATGGACGGAAAAGCCACGCTTGCGCCGGCTAACAGTACCTACACGCAGCGTCTGAATAAGATTGCTTCCGCGCTGGGCGATAACATCAACGGCCAGCCGGTCAACTATAAGGTGTACATGGCGAAAGACGTGAACGCCTTCGCCATGGCGAACGGCTGTATCCGCGTTTACAGCGGCCTGATGGACATGATGACCGATAACGAAGTGGAAGCGGTCATCGGCCATGAAATGGGCCACGTTGCCCTCGGCCATGTGAAAAAAGGGATGCAGGTTGCTCTGGGCACCAATGCCATCCGCGCAGCGGCCGCCTCGGCGGGCGGTATCGTCGGCAGCCTGTCGCAGTCACAGCTTGGCGATGTCGGTGAAAAGCTGGTTAACTCCCAGTTCTCCCAGCGTCAGGAGTCCGAGGCGGATGACTACTCCTACGATCTGTTGCGCAAACGCGGCATTAATCCATCAGGCTTAGCCACCAGCTTCGAAAAGCTGGCCAAGCTGGAAGCGGGACGTCAAAGCTCCATGTTTGACGATCATCCTGCCTCAGAAGCACGCGCACAGCATATTCGCGACCGTATGGCCGCAGACGGAATTAAATAATTTCAGAAGGAGGCGGTTTTGCCTCCTTTTTATTTCGCATGAATTGTTAACTTAACCGCACGTATCGATAACACCCCTGAAAGCCCCGCCAAATCTGCCTTATCGCATTGAAACGTCTGGTCACATAATTATTGCAAAGGTCACTTTTTCCGGTAATTATCACCCCGCAGTTATTCAATTAATATATCCATACAGAGACGTTCCCTCCGTGAAAAAAGAATTATCATTAATTGCCTTAAGTTTATTTGCCGCATTACCTGCTGCTGCAAGCCAGCAATCCGACAGCCAGGGTTTTATTGACGACAGCCATCTGGACCTTTTTTTACGCAATGCGTATATCAGCCGTGATTACCATCAGGGCCAGCAGGACAAAGCCGAATGGGGTCAGGGGATCATCGCCACCTTTTCATCCGGCTATACCGAAGGGCTGGTGGGCTTTGGCGTGGACGGTATTGCTCAATACGGCGTGCGCCTGGACGGCGGTCGCGGCAAAAGCGGCGCGGGCGGCATCGACTTCTTTAAGCAGGAAGATGACGGCCGGGCAAAATCCGATCTGGCAAAGTTTGGCGCAACCGCAAAGATGCGCATCTCCAATACCGTACTGAGCTACGGGAATCAACGCCCGGAGCTGCCCATCGTCAATGCCGACAACTCCCGCCTGCTGTTTGAAAGCTATACCGGCACCCTGCTGACCTCAAAAGAGATCGACGGTCTGGAAATTAACGCCGGTTACTTCACCGACGAGCAGCGTAAAAGCGACGATCGCCACGACAGCGGGCTGAAGAGCCTCTCCTTCGGCGGCGCGAGCTACCAGTTCAACGACCAGTTCAGCGGCGCGCTTTACGCCTCTCATAATGAAGAGGTGATGAACAAGCAGTACCTGGGCATGAACTTCAAGCAGCCGTTCAGCACCGGGCAGCAGCTGGTGCTCGACTTCAACGGCTATAACTCCCGTCTCGACCAGGGTTACGCGGATAGCCTCGACACGGGCCGCAGCAACACCATCTGGAGCCTGGCGGCGAGCTACATCTGGGATATTCACACGTTCAAAGTGGCATACCAGCAGAGCAGCGGCAGCACCGGCTACAACTACGGCGGCTACCGCGATCGGGGCGGCGTAGGCGACGGCGGCAACACCATCTGGCTCGCGAACTCCTACTGGTCTGATTTTAACGGTGAAGATGAACGTTCCTGGCAGGCATCCTACGGTCTGGACTTCGCGGGTCTCGGCCTGCCCGGTCTGAGCTGGACAACCGCCTACGTGCGCGGGGACAACATCAAAACTGCGGAAACCAGCAACGGCAAAGAGCACGAGTGGTTTAACCAGATCCAGTACCAGGTGCAGGATGGCCCGGCGAAGGATCTGAAGCTGAAGCTGCGCTATTCCGTGCTGCGCGTCTCCAGCAACGCCAGCGACTATAACGTGGGCGGGGACGAGATCCGCGCTTACGTGGAATACCCGTTTAACGTGTTCTGATAAAACAAGCCGGGTGCGGCTTCGCCTTACCCGGCCTACCGTTTCCTCCCTCTCCCTGTGGGAGAGGGTTAGGGTGAGGGGAAAAACAGCTAGTAAAGCGTCTTCTGCGGCGGCCCGGCAAACTTCAGGGCGCCAATCTGCCCCATTCGCACTTCCACCACCGACGGCCCCGGCATCGCCAGCGCCTCCGTCATCACGGCATCAAAATCCTCCGCCCGCTCAACGCTCCACGCCTGCAGTCCAATCGCCTGTGCCAGCAGGGTGAAGTCCGGGGTATGCAGCTCGTTGTAATACTGCCGCCCGCCGAAATATTTATCCTGAATGCCGCGCATGACCCCGTAGCCACCATCATTCATGATCAGCAGCGTCACGTTGGCCTTCTCCTGCGCCAGGGTCGCCAGTTCGCCAAGGTTCAGGCTCAGACCGCCGTCGCCCACCAGCCCCACAACCTTACGCTGCGGGTTAGCCATCGCGGTGCCGATCGCCATCGGCAGGCCCATGCCAATCGCCCCGGCCAGGGAGTGAATGTTCATCAGCGGGCCGTTGGCGCGGAACAGTCGGCTTCCCCACAGGCTTCCGGAAACGGTGATATCGCGCACCAGCAGGCCGTCCTTCGGCAGCGCTTTTTCAATGGCGTCATTGAGCTTCGCGTAGGCGCCGCACTGCTCGCGCAGCCCCTGTTCGGCTTGCTTAACCGCCTGCTGCACCTGCGCATCCCACTGCGCGTTGCCCCACTCGCGGCCCCGGACCTTGTCGGCCAGCGCGCTAAGCAACGCGGAGCAGTCGGCGATCAGCGTGTTGTCCATCAGGTAGTTACGGCTGGCCGCCGCCGGGTCGATATCAATCTGCACGCGCGGGGACGGCAGCTCAAGCGTCCAGGAGCGGGTTTCGTTGCTGCGCAGGCGTGAACCGGCAACCAGCGTGAAATCACACTGCGCGATAAGCCCCTCAACCGACGGTGAGTTGTGGAACGCGCGCAGGCTGGCGCGATGGCCGTCCGGCAGCACGCCGCGCGCGTGGGTGCTGGAGAGCACGGTGATGCCCGCATCCGCCAGTTTTTTCACCGCGTCAGCGCTGCCCAGCGCCCCGCCGCCCAGCCACAGCAGCGGCTGTTTTGCCTGCCTGAGCTGCGCCCATAAAGCATCCACCATCGCGGGATCCACGGCTGCAACCGAAGCTGGTTTCACCGGTGCGGTCACCAGCGACAGCGGAATTTTCGCACCCTGAATATCAATCGGGATCTCCACGGAGACCGGCCCGCACGGCGGGGTCTGCGCGTCCTGAATGGCTTTATGAAGGATGGCTATCGCCTGGCTGGCATTGCTGATGCGGTACGCCCGTTTTGAACTGGCCTTCAGGAAGGTCAGCTGGTCGCGGGTCTCGTGGATAAACCCGGTGTCGGCATCCAGCCAGGCCTTTTCCACCTGCCCGGTTAAATGCAGCAGCGGCGTGCAGGCGTTCATCGCCTCCACCAGCGCGCCTACCGCGTTCCCCGCCCCCGCGCCGGTGCTGGTCAGCGCCACGCCGAGGCCGGAAAACCGCCCGTGGGCGTCAGCCATGGTGACGGAACCCGCCTCGCCGCGCGCGGGCACGAAGCGGATTTTGCCCCGCTGCCCTACCGCGTCCGCGATCGGCAGGTTGTGAATGGAGATGACGCCGTAGATGGCCTCAACCTGATACTGCTCCAGCGTTCTGGCGATGGCGTCGCCGACGGTTATCATTTCGCTCATTGCTCACCCTTTCTCAGTCGCACCAGTGGTTGACGCTGTTACCCGTCGCCAGATAAATGCTCTTTTGCTGCATCCAGGCTTTCAGCCCCTGAATGCCCTTTTCGCGGCCCAGACCGCTCTCTTTAAAGCCCCCAAACGGGGTCGAAATCGCAAAAACTTTGTAGGTGTTGATCCACACCGTACCGGCCTCCAGCTGCTCGCTCAGGCGCAGCGCCCGCCCGGTGTCGCGGGTCCAGATCCCTGCCGCCAGGCCGTAAACCGAGTCGTTCGCCTCGCGGATCAACGCCGCTTCATCGCGAAACGGCATCGCCACCAGCACCGGGCCGAAGATCTCCTCCTGGCAGGCGCGGGCGCCGTTCGTCAGCCCTTCGATAATGGTCGGCTGGAAGAAGCTGCCGTTTGCGAGCGCCGGATCCGCCGGGATCTCCCCGCCGCACAGCACCCGGCCCCCTTCGCGCTTCGCCAGCTCGACGTATTCCTGCACGCTCTGGCGATGTTTCTCATTGATCAGCGGCCCAACGTGAACGCCGTCGGTGAAGGGGTGCCCTACGCGCAGTCCGCGAGTTAACTCCAGCAGCCGCGCCATCAGCGGCGCGTACAGGCTTTCGTGGATAAACAGCCGGGACCCGGCGATGCACGCCTGCCCTGCTGAGCTGAAAATGCCGTAGCAGATCCCACGCGCGGCCTGCTCAACGTCGGCATCCTCCAGCACGATGGTCGGGGATTTTCCGCCCAACTCCAGCGACGCCGGAATAAGCTTTTCCGCGGCCACGTGCGCCAGATGGCGGCCAGTGGCGGTGCCGCCGGTAAAGGAAATTTTTCGCACGCGGGGATGGCGCGCCAGCGCGTCGCCAATCACCGAGCCTTTGCCCGGCAGCACGCTCAGCAGCCCGGCGGGCAGCCCGGCCTGTTCAAAAATGCGCGCCAGCTCAAGCGCCATCAGCGGCGTGGCTTCGGCTGGCTTGAGGATCACCGCGTTCCCGGCGGCGATGGCCGGGGCGACCTTCTGCATCTCGCTGGCAATGGGCGAGTTCCACGGCGTGATAGCCGCCACCAAGCCGAGCGGCTCATAGCGGCTTAGCGTCAGCAGATCCGGCTGGCGCGGCGTGGGCAGCTCCCCTTCCAGCAGCTCGCAGGCGGCGGCGAAGTAGCGGGCCGTTCCCGCCGCGCTCATCACCAGCCCGCGCGCCTCCGCCAGCGGCTTGCCGTTATCCCGGCTCTGCATCTGCGCCAGCTCGTCAGCGCGGGACTCAATCAGATCCGCCACCTTGTGCAGGATCTTCGCCCGCACGTGCGGCAGGCTGTTGCGCCAGACTGGATCGCGCCACGCGCGCTCGCCGGCCTCGATCGCGTCGTGCAGATCGTCAAGGTTTGCCGCGTTCAGCGTCGCATTGAGCGACCCGTCAGCCGGAAAATGGTTCTGCATCGGGTTGCCGCCGCCGCGTCGCCACTGGCCGCCGATAAAAATCTTCAGATCGTCCATCGTCACTCCTTAGCTCAGGGCCAGCTCGCGGCAGGCGCGCACCGCGCTGAGTGCCGCCAGGGTGGAGGTTTTAGGGTTAGACGCCAGCGGCAGCCCGCTCAGCTCCAGATGGAATTCGCCAAACAGCCCTTCTACGTGCAGCGTGTGGGTGTTACGTTTCGTTGCCGGATCGACCATCAGTTGCACGCGGGTGTCGTCCATCCCGTCGCCGCCGAGCGCCACGGTCGCCGCCACGTTGGCGTTCGCCGGGAACAGCCGCGCCGCCTCGCGGGCGCTGCCTTCGAAGAAGACTTTCGCTTCTGACACTGCGTTAAGGTCGATAAGCTGCTCGGCGTAGCTGCCGCGCCAGCTGGCCGGGCTTTTGCGCGACTGATAGGTGACGCGCTCAAGCCCGCCCTCTTTCGCCGCCGCCAGCCCGTCGATGCCGGCCACCGCCCCGGAAAGCAGCGTCAGCTTTCCGCCCGCCGCGAGCAGGCGCTGCTCCAGCGCGCTGTCCGCCAGCGCGCCGGTGGAAATGACCGCCAGATGCCAGCCGCGGCGTAGAATCGCTTCGCCGTACTGCGCAACCGCCTGCTGGCTGGCGCACTCCAGCACCAGATCGGGCGTTTGAGCGCACGCCATCGGCGAGGTCAGCGCCTCGACCGCATCGCCAAACTGGTCGCGAATGGCGGCATGGTGAGACGCGCGCGCCACGATCCAGCCGATAGCCACGCCGGCGGGCAGACGCTCAATCACCGCCTGCGCCATGGCGCCATAACCAATTAACATTACCTTTTTCATGATGCGTCCTTACAGATGGCGGCAAAAGCCGCCGGAAACGTCCAGCGCCGCGCCGGTGGTAAACGAGGCCAGCGGCGAGGCGAGGAACAGCAGCGCCTGCGCGGGCTCCTGCGGCTTGCCGAGGCGCGCCATCGGAATGCCGCGCTTGCGCGCGATCTCCGCCGTCCACTCCGGCCAGCTCTGGCTTTTGTCCGCCCGGCTTTCAAAGCGGCGCTGCCACTGGCCGGACTCGACCATACCGAGCAGTATGGAATTGACGCGAATCCCTTTGCCTACCAGCTCTTTCGAGAGCGTGAGCGTCATGTTCAGCAGCGCGGCGCGGGCTGCCGACGTGGCGATCATGTGCTCCTCCGGCTGCAGCGCCAGCAGGGAGTTCACGCAGGTGATGGAGGCGATGTCGGACCGTTCCAGCAGCGGCTGAAACGCCTGCACCGGATTAATGACGCCAAACAGTTTGAGTTCGGCTTCGTGCAGCCACGCCTCGCGAGGGGTGTCATGGAAGTGCGCCACGTAGCCCTGACCGGCGTTGTTGATCAGCATATCCGCCGCGCCAAAGCGCGCCTGCACAGCATCCGCGAAGGCCTGCACCTCGTCGGCGCTCAGCACATCGCAGCGGTATGAGAAAATTTCCCCGTCAGGATAGTCGTTTTGCAGCGTCGCATGGGCGCTGGCGAGACGGTCAGGATCGCGGCCGCAGAAGGCGACTTTTGCCCCTTCGCCCAGCAGCAGGCGCAGCGTTTCAAAGCCAATGCCGGACGAACCGCCGGTAACGACCGCTACGCGGCCGTCAATGTGTGCATTCATCGCGCACCTCTTCGTTAATGCGTAAAAGCTGTTGATTAAAAAACGCGTCGTTATCGAGATAGCTCGCGTGCCCGGCCTGCGGAATTGCGGTAAACGGCATGCCGTAGCGCAGCGCCAGCCCCTGTACCAGCTCGGGCTGCGTGATCGCGTCCTGCTCGCCGCACCAGACTTCAAATTGTCCGGCGTAACGCTTAAGCCAGCCGTGAATGTCATCATGCGCCAGCATCCACGCGGCAGCGAGGTAGCCTTCGGGGCGCAGCCTGCGCATGCCCGCCGCGACGGTGGCGATATCTTCTGCACGCGCGCCGGGGCGCAGCAGCTTCGCGGCGCGGGTCTGGGCGAGGATGTCGCCACCGAGCGCCATCTGCTGCTCGCGATTACGCCAGACCTGCTCTCGCTGCTCCGGCGCGGCATTACCGTAGCCCTGCGCGGCGTCCGCCAGCACCAGATGAATGACGCGTTCAGGGAACTTCGCCGCAAACGCGCTGGCCACCAGCGCCCCCAGGGAATGGCCCACCAGTACCGCCTGCCAGACGCCTGCGCGGTCGAGCATCGCCGCCAGCGCGTCGGCGTAATCTCCGGCGTTCGCCCGCTCAACCGCCAGCATCGGGCTTTCGCCGTAACCGGGCATGTCCCACGCCAGCACGCGAAAACCGTTCAGCGTCATCTGCTTATGCCAGGACGCAGCGCCAGAGCTGATCCCGTGCAGCAGCATCAGCGGGATGCCGCTTCCCTGTTCACGAAAAGCCGTCATGTCGCCCCCTTAGTTCCGCTTCACTTTTGAGAGCGGATGATCGGAGGGATAGGTCGGGATTTCCGGCTTGTTGGTTCCCAGCATGACGCACATCAGCGCCTCTTCTTCCCCGTGGTTAAACAGGCCGCGATAGATGCCCGGCGGGACGGAGATCAGGTCACGCTCGCGCAGCACGGTTTCGGTGTAGTTGTCGCCGTCCTGGATCATCAGCGTGATCTGCCCTTTGAGCATGAAGAACACCTCCTCCACGTCGTCGTGCAGGTGCAGCGGCCCTTCGCACTTCGACGGCAGCACCATGGTGGAGAAGGTAAAATGGTCCGCCTGCACGGTGTTGGTGTCGTTCGCCACGCCCGTTGCCCCGGTGCCGATGTAGCGCATCTGCGCCCGGCGGTATTTCGGGTCAAAATCGGCCTGGAACTTCAGCGCGTTCCAGTCGTATTTACGGCCTTCGAAGCGCGCGATGCGCGACTCGACCCACTCTTCCATCGTCAGGTGGTCAGGTTTGATGCCTGTTTTGTTGGTTACGGTTGAATCAGTCATGACACTCTCCTCAGTAACGTCTCAGCAGCGGCAGTAACAGGACGCAGCCCACCGCCGCCATCACCGCCAGAAAAATCAGCCCGGAATCCATGCTATGGGTGAAGGCGATAAGCGCGCCCATCACCGCTGGCGACAGCGCGCCCGCAAAGTTTCCCAGCCCGTTGAAAATGCCGCCCGCCGTGGCGCTCACCCTTGGATGGGTAGCCTTTGCCAGCAGGGCGAAAATGTTGGGTGCCCCGGTGCCCCACATGAATGTGCTGAAGCTCATCGCCGCAATGATGGTCAGCGGGGTATCGAGGTGCATTACGGCCGTGAGCCCGACAGCGGCCCCCGCCATGGAGATGAAGCAGGCCGCTGCGCGCTTATCGACCCGGTCAGAGAGCCACGCGCCAATCACCTCTCCCGCCAGCATGGCGATGAACGGCATCGACGACAGCCAGCCCGCATGTTCCAGGTGAATGCCCTTCCCCTTGATCAGGTAGCCCGGCAGCCAGCCGTTGATGCCCCACAGGTAGGTCAGGAACGCGATGTTAAAGATGCAGATGATCCAGAAGTGCGGGCTGACAAACAGCTCGCGCCGTGCGGCACGCCGTTCGTCCCGGGAGGTCTGTGACGTACCGCTTTTCGCCTCCAGACGGATCCCGCGCAGACCGACGCGCACGAAGATCAGCACCGGTACGGTCAGCATCGCCATCACGAAGAAGGTGCTCTGCCAGCCGAAGGTGTTCAGCAGCCAGAGTGAGAGCGGGAAGCCAATCGCCGCCCCTACCGGCGTGCCCAGCAGCCACAGCATGGTGGCGCGCGCCTGCAGATGCTGCGGGAAGTTGTGGCGCACAATGGCGAAGGCCAGCGGGAACAGCGGCCCCTCCGCCACGCCCAGCAGAATGCGCAGCACGATCATCAGCGTGTAGTTATGGGTAAAACCCATCGCCACCATCAGCACGCACCACACCACCATCATCCCGGTGAGCAGGCGCAGCGGGCGATTTTGTCCCCCAGCCCACTGAGAAAGACCGATGAAAAGCCGTAGCTCAACAGGAAGGCGCTCATCAGAATGCCGAGGCGCGTGGTGTCAAAATCGATGCCCATCGCCTGCTGGAAATGGCCATCAGAAAACAGCGCGGCAATGCTGATTTTGTCGAAAAACGCCAGCAGCACGCAGGCCAGCAGCGACAGCGGGAATGGCCCAGCGCACCGCTTTTTC
>OKVS01000192.1_pt1 | contig 28571 bp, 29 predicted proteins | sample 1606911 | NCBI WGS metagenome assembly OKVS01 (sample SAMN03281016, study PRJEB24777) | human gut metagenome | isolation source: fecal sample PR161 from 1 month old female Malay infant, caesarean... | reverse complement strand
GCAGCGCCTGCCAGAAGGTTTTTGGCGGCTCGTGGGCGATTACGTCACAGTTTTCCGCCATTGCCAGCAGCTCGTCGCGGCGGCTTACGCGGGTTTCGGTGGAGGCCATTTCACGCGCCAGCTCGGCAAAGCGTTTGATGTGCAGGCTCACCGCTTCCAGCACGATATCGATCGCCTTCAGGAACTGGTCGCCGTGCAGGTCTTCCAGTACCGTCAGGTTGATGCGCGAGCGGCGCTCGGCCACTTTGGCGCGCAGGCCGTCGAGACCTTTCTCCAGCACCAGAGGGAAGTTCACCGCCAGGTGCGCGTCGCCGGAGGTCATGTTGCCTTCGGCTTTGATGATGCCGGTTTCCAGCAGGCCTTTCTGCTCGTCGGTGAACATGCCGTAGCAGCGGTCCTGCACCGTCTGGCCGCGCCACCACGGGCAGATTTCATGCAGCACACGCTTGTTCTCTTCGCTCACCGCGAAGCCCGCACCCGGACGGTCCGCCAGATCGTCAATCTCTTTCTCAATCCAGGAGACGGTATATTCCGGGAAGATCGGCGCGGCGCGAACTTCGCTTGCCTGGTTGCCGATAATCAGCTCGTCGTGCTTGATCCAGATGGTGCGTTCCGCCAGGTGATGTGCCAGCGCCAGGGCGCGACGCACCGGGATCGGCTTGTCCATGTGCTGCTGGTACATTTCGGTGTAATGCTGCGCGCGCTCGGTACAGACCGGCGGCTTGACGATATGCACCAGCGCCATTTTATGCGCTTTAATACGTTCGCTGAGGGTGTTGAGATTCAGGGTGGTCATAGGTTTATCCTCGTAAGGTCGCGGTTAACCCTTTCTGGCAGGCGTACTGCTGCGCGAAATCCAGCAGGGCAGGGTTATCCAGCGGTTTGTCAGGGGCAGAGTAAGGTTGGCTGAGCAGGGTGTATTTGTTCATGCCCAGCGTGTGATACGGCAAAAAATGAATATCATCGACGCCGAGTTCGTCGGCGGCGAAGTTGGTAATGGCTGTGATGGACGCTTCATCGGCGTTAAAGCCCTGGATCAGCGGCACGCGGATGGTGATCTTTTTCCCGGCAGCGGCGAGGCGCTTCAGGTTGTCCAGGATCCGTTTGGCCGAACCGTCGGTCCACTGTTTGAACACCGCTCCGTCGACGTGCTTAAGGTCGGCAAGGAACAGATCGACGTACGGTAATGACGGCTCGATATAGTGCCACGGCACGTGAAGGCAGGTTTCGACGGCGGTGTGGATACCCTGTTCGTGGCTGGCCTTGAACAGGGCGTGCGCCAGCTCCGGGTTCATAAACGGCTCGCCGCCGGAGAGGGTGATCCCGCCGCCGCTGCGGTCATAAAAGGGTTTGTCGCGCAGCACGGTGGTCATGATCTCGTCTACCTGCTTCTCTTCACCGCAGACGGTAAGCGCCTGCGTTGGACAGCAGTCGGTGAGGGCGTTAAGCGTCTCTTCACTCAGCTTTTCGCGGTGGATGACCAGGCCATTGAGCGCGCGTTCGATACAGCCCGGTGCCGCCAGCTGACACAGGTCGCAGCCTTCCAGACACAGGCGCGCGTCAAACAGCACGTCTCGGCTGCGCGAGCGGCTTTCCGGGTTCTGGCACCAGCGACAGCCCAGCGAGCAGCCTTTCAGGAACACCACGGTTCGAATACCGGGGCCGTCGTGGGTGGAATAACGCTGAATATTGAAGATCATATTTTTGCCCTCAAGTTGCATATGAAGATTAAATGACTTTCGAATGAAAGTTATCTTGATGCAGGTCAACTCTTGAGCAGGTTTTATCGTGATAGGGTAAGTGCAGACTAATTTTTGAGGGTGACATCATGGAACTTTATCTCGACACATCTGACGTTGCGGCAGTCAAAAAGCTGGCGCGTATCTTCCCGCTGGCGGGCGTGACCACCAACCCAAGCATTGTGGCGGCAGGAAAAACGCCGCTAGATGAGCTGCTGCCCGCGCTGCACGACGCGTTGGGCGGTAAGGGCCGTCTGTTTGCGCAGGTAATGGCAACCACCGCCGAAGGGATGGTGGAAGACGCGCGCAAGCTGCGCGCTATCATTAACGACCTGGTGGTGAAGGTGCCGGTGACCGCGGAAGGGCTGGCGGCTATTAAGATGCTGAAAGCGGAAGGGATCCCGACGCTGGGCACGGCGGTGTACGGCGCCGCGCAGGGGATGCTGTCCGCCCTGGCCGGAGCAGAGTATGTGGCCCCTTACGTTAACCGCTTGGACGCGCAGGGCGGGGACGGGATTCAGACCGTGATTGAACTGCAGCAGCTGTTGGCGCTGCACGCGCCGCAGTCAAAGGTGCTGGCCGCGAGCTTTAAAACCCCGCGTCAGGCGCTGGACTGCCTGCTGGCAGGGTGCGAGTCCATCACGCTGCCGCTGGACGTGGCGCAGCAGTTTATTACTTCCCCTGCGGTGGATGCGGCGATCGTGAAGTTTGAGCAGGACTGGCAGGGGGCGTTTGGACGGGCGTCTATCTGACGGGTGCGGCCTGATGCCCTCACCCCAACCCTCTCCCACAGGGAGAGGGAGCAAACACTAAAACGGCAACCTGAAGGTTGCCGTTTGCTTTAACCTCCGCAAACCTCACACCCCGGGTTACGCATCAGCTTCATCTCGCGGAACTGGCAGGTCATCGCGTCATACATCACGATTTTCCCCGCTGCGGGCGTGCCGTAGTGTGCCAGCACTTTAATCGCTTCCATTGCCTGCAATGAGCCAATCACGCCGACGAGTGGTGCCATCACGCCCGCCTCGACGCAGGTCAGCGCATTCTCGCCAAACAGACGGCTCAGGCAGCGGTAGCAGGGTTCACCCTCGGCGTACGTGAAGACGCTGATTTGCCCCTCCATGCGGATTGCCGCGCCGGAGACCAGCGGGGTTTTGTGGGCAAAACAGCCCGCGTTCAGCTGGTTACGGACCGCGACGTTATCGGTGCAGTCCAGCACCAGGTCGTGCCGGGCAATCTGCGCGAACAGCGCGTCGTCATCCAGCATCGCGTCAATCAGGGTGAACTGAACGTTGGGGTTGATGCGCGCCAGCGCCGTGCGGGCAGAGTCCACTTTCGGCTGGCCAACCGTCGCGTCGCTGTGCAGCGTCTGGCGCTGCAGGTTGGACACCGAGACGGTATCGAAATCCAGCAGCGTCATCCTGCCCACGCCCGCCGCCGAAAGATACTGCGCGGCGGCGCAGCCCAGCCCGCCGAGACCGACGACCAGCACATTGGCTGCCTTAAGCGCTTCCTGGCCCTCAAAGTCAAACCCGCGCAGCACGATCTGGCGGTTGTAGCGCATCATCTCCTGGTCGCTCAGCTCCACCGTCATGTCAGCCTCCGAACAGGTAGTTAAAGCGCTCAACCTCAACCCATTCGCCGGCTTCCACGTTGCCGCGCTCGCGCTCCAGCACGATGAAGCAGTTACCCAGACTGAAGGAGCTGAAAATGTGCGAGCCCTGGTGCCCGGTGGTGCTCACTTCCATTTCACCGTCGGCGTTGCGCGCCAGAATGCCGCGCTGGAAATCGAGACGACCCGGTGATTTTTTCAGGCGCGTAGCGGCACGCACGCGCAGGCGTTCCGGCAGCGGGCTGGCCTTGTTGCCGGAAAGCTTCGCCAGCAGCGGGATCGCCAGCTGGTAGAAGGTGAGTGCCGCAGAGACCGGGTTACCCGGCAGGCCGCAGAACCAGCTGTGCGGAAGCTTGCCAAACGCGAACGGTTTGCCCGGCTTAATCGCCAGCTTCCAGAAGGCGATTTCGCCCAGCTCTTCAAGCAGGGTTTTGGTGTAATCCGCTTCGCCCACGGAGACGCCGCCGGAGCTGATGACCACGTCGGCGGATTTGTCCGCCTCAATAAACGCCGCGCGCAGTTTTTCCGGGTCGTCTGGAATGATGCCGAGGTTAATCACCTCGCAGCCCAGCTGCTCGAGCATCAGGTGTACCGCCAGGCGGTTGGTGTCATAAATCTGGCCGTCCTGCAGCGGCTGGCCCGGAAGCTGCAGCTCGTCGCCGGTGGAGAAGACCGCCACGCGCACCTTGCGGACAACGTCAACTTCGGCGATGCCGAGCGACGCCAGCACCGGCAGTTCACCTACCGTCAATTTCTGCCCGGCGGCAAAAACGGTCGCGCCGAGGGTGATGTCTTCGCCCGTGCGGCGGATGTTCTGGCCCGCTTTAACGTTCGCGGTAAAACGCACCCCGTCGTCGGTCTGCTCGGTCTCTTCCTGCATCACCACGGCATCGCAGCCCTGCGGAACCGGCGCGCCAGTCATAATGCGCACGCAGGTGCCCGCAGGCCATTCGCCGCCAAACGGCTGGCCCGCAAAGGCTTTACCCGCCACCGGCAGGGCGTTACCCGTCTGGAGATCCGCCAGGCGCACCGCGTAACCGTCCATCGCGGAGTTATCGAACCCCGGCACGTTCATCGGCGAGACGATATCGCGCGCGGCAATACGACCAAAACAGCGCACAAGCGGCAGCGTCTCAACGTCATGCAGCGGAGAAATACGGTCAAGCATCTGCGAGAGTGCCGTTTCAAGCGGCATCAGTCCGGCGGTAAAATCCATAGTGGGCTCCTGCGGAGTAACAACGAAAGCGCCCATTATGGCAGAAAAGTGCGGCTAACTGTATGACCCGATGGGTGTACGCTTTACATCACTGTTGCGTCTTTCTATATTCAAAAATCATCTGAAGTTTCATCGACGATAATGATATTTATAGAAAAAGCCGCGAATCAGGCTAACGGGTGATGCGAATGGTTAATGCGGTAATCGCAATTCATGGCGGCGCAGGGGCAATCACCCGTGCACAGCTCAGTCCCGAGCAGGAAAAGCGCTACATTGACGCGCTGTACGCCATTGTGGAGACGGGCCAGAAAATGCTGGAAGCGGGCGAGAGCGCGCTGGATGTGGTCACCGAGGCGGTGCGTCTGCTGGAAGAGTGTCCGCTCTTTAATGCCGGAATAGGTTCGGTCTTTACCCGGGATGAAACCCACGAGCTGGACGCCTGCGTGATGGACGGCGTCACCCTGAAGGCGGGCGCCGTGGCGGGCGTGAGCCATCTGCGAAATCCGGTGCTGGCGGCGCGTCTGGTGATGGAGGAGAGCCCGCACGTTCTGCTGGCGGGCGCTGGGGCGGAAAAATTTGCCTTTGAGCACGGAATGGAACCGGTATCGCCGGATCTGTTTTCCACGGAAGAACGCTATCAGCAGCTGCTGGTAGCCCGTACGGCGGGCATAACGCAGCTTGACCATACTGCGCCGCTGGATGAAACCACCAAAATGGGCACGGTCGGCGCGGTGGCGCTCGATAAAGCCGGTAACCTCGCGGCGGCGACGTCAACGGGCGGCATGACCAACAAGCTGCCGGGACGCGTCGGCGACAGCCCGCTGCCGGGCGCGGGCTGCTATGCCAATAACGCCACGGCAGCGGTGTCGTGTACCGGCACCGGGGAAGTGTTTATTCGCGCCCTTGCGGCCTACGACATCACCGCGCTGATGGATTACGGCGGTTTAAGCCTGAGCGAGGCCTGCGAGCGCGTGGTGATGGAAAAATTACCTGCCCTGGGCGGCGTCGGCGGGCTGATTGCGGTCGATCGTGAGGGCAACGTGGCCCTGCCGTTCAACAGCGAAGGGATGTACCGCGCCTGGGGCTATGCCGGTGATGAGCCGAGCACGGGCATCTATCGTGAATAAGGGGGCAGCGCGTGCCGCACACTGAAGAACTGGACAACCGCGAGGTGCTGGCTGTCCATCAGCTGAATATTGCGTTTCAGGAAGAGCGGCAGTTCATCCCCGCAGTACAGAATTTATCGTTCTCGCTCAGGCGCGGCGAGACGCTGGCGATTGTTGGCGAATCCGGCTCCGGTAAATCGGTCACCGCGCTGGCGCTGATGCGCCTGCTGGAACAGACGGGCGGGCAAATCAGCAGCGAGAAAATGCTCCTGCGCCGCCGTAACCGTCAGGTCATCGATTTAAACGAGCTGAGCGGCGCGCAGATGCAGGGCGTGCGCGGGGCGGATATCGCGATGATCTTCCAGGAGCCGATGACCTCCCTGAACCCGGTGTTCCCGGTCGGGGAGCAAATTGCCGAGTCCATCCGGCTGCATCAGGGGCTGAGCGGCGATGAGGCGCTCAGGGAAGCGAGACGCATGCTGGAGCTGGTGCGCATTCCGGAGGCGCAGGCCATTCTGGGGCGCTACCCGCATCAGCTTTCCGGCGGCATGCGCCAGCGGGTGATGATTGCCATGGCGCTCTCCTGCCGTCCGGCGGTGCTGATCGCCGATGAGCCGACGACGGCGCTGGACGTGACGATTCAGGCGCAGATCCTGCAGCTCATCAAAGTGCTGCAGCAGGAGATGGAGATGGGGGTGATTTTCATCACCCACGATATGGGCGTAGTGGCTGACATCGCCGATCGGGTGCTGGTGATGCACAAGGGCAATGCTGTGGAAACCGGTGCGGTCGAGCAGATTTTCATGCCCCCGAGCATCCTTACACCAAAGCGCTGCTGGCGGCGGTGCCGCGGCTTGGGGCAATGAACGGCAGCGATTTGCCGCGCCGTTTTCCTCTGATTTCCCTGGAGGCGACAGAGCCGCAGGAGGATGAAGGCGAGCAGGACACCGTGGTGTCGGGTAAACCGATACTCGAAGTGCGCAATCTGGTGACCCGCTTTCCGCTGCGCAGCGGAATTTTCAACCGCCTGAAGCGCGAAGTGCATGCGGTGGAAAACGTCAGTTTTGATCTCTGGCCGGGGGAAACGCTGGCGCTGGTAGGAGAGTCCGGCTGCGGGAAATCCACCACCGGGCGGGCGCTGCTCAGACTCGTGGAGACCCAGGAGGGGACGATAACCTTTAACGGTGAACGTATCGACACCCTGCCAGATAATAAATTACAGGCGATACGGCGAGATATTCAGTTTATCTTCCAGGATCCGTATGCCTCTCTCGACCCGCGCCATACGGTAGGGTACTCAATTATGGAGCCGCTGCGGGTGCATAACCTGCTCGACGGCGAGGCGGCGCAGCGTCGCGTGGCCTGGCTGCTGGAGCGCGTTGGCCTGAAGCCGGAACACGCCTGGCGTTATCCGCACGAGTTTTCCGGCGGGCAGCGGCAGCGTATCTGCATCGCCCGCGCGCTGGCGCTGAACCCGAAGGTGGTGATTGCGGATGAGTCCGTCTCGGCGCTGGATGTCTCGATCCGGGCGCAAATTATCAACTTACTGCTGGATTTACAGCGGGATATGGGGATTGCCTTCCTGTTTATCTCGCACGATATGGCGGTGGTAGAGCGTATCAGCCACCGCGTGGCGGTGATGTTTATGGGGCAGATCGTGGAGATTGGCCCGCGAAGGGCGGTGTTTGAGAACCCGCAGCACCCCTACACCCGCAAGCTTATCGCGGCGGTCCCGGTTGCCGATCCCGCGCACCGCCACGGCCAGCGCGTGCTGCTGCAGGATGAGATGCCGAGCAATATTCGTAAACGCGGCGAAGCCGTGGAGCGCGTGGCGCTGCGTGAGGTCGGGCCGGGGCATTTCGTGGCTCCCCGCGTCAGGACAATGCCTTTTCGCGGTTACTGAACTTTTAACACGGCAGGAGAACACAATGGTTACATATGTAGCGCTGTAGATGGTTGTTAGTCCGCGAGCGTGACGGCAGCCCTGGCCGCTGCCCCGCGTCGCGCAAAGACGTGGTGTGCCGTCGGCTCACTCACCACGCTCGATCCGTACGACGCCAACGACACGCTCTCCCAGGCGGTGGCGAAATCGTTCTATCAGGGGCTGTTTGGTCTCGACAGAGAGATGAAGCTGAAAAATGTGCTGGCGGAGGGGTACACCGTATCCGACGACGGGCTGGTCTATACCATCAAGCTCCGTTCCGGCGTGAAGTTCCAGGACGGGACTGATTTCAATGCGGAGGCGGTAAAGGTCAACCTCGACCGTGCCAGCAATACTCAAAACAGCCTCAAGCGCTATAACCTGTATAAAAATATCGCCAGCACCGAGGTAGTTGACCCGGCAACGGTAAAAATCACCCTGAAAGAGCCATTCTCCGCGTTTATCAATATTCTGGCGCATCCGGCGACGGCGATGATCTCGCCCGCCGCGCTGAAAAAGTACGGTAAAGAGATCGGCTTCCACCCGGTGGGAACCGGGCCGTACGAGCTGCTCACCTGGAACCAGACCGATTTCGTGAAGGTGAAAAAATTCGCGGGATACTGGCAGCAGGGGCTGCCGAAGCTGGACACCATCACCTGGCGTCCGGTGGTGGATAACAACACCCGCGCGGCAATGCTGCAAACCGGCGAGGCGCAGTTTGCCTTCCCCATCCCGTATGAGCAGGCCGCCATTCTGCAGAAAAACAGCAAGCTGGAGCTGGTTGCCAGCCCGTCTATCATGCAGCGCTACATCAGCATGAACGTCACGCAGAAGCCCTTTGATAACCCGAAGGTGCGTGAAGCCATCAACTATGCCATTAACCGTCAGGCGCTGGTGAAGGTCGCTTTTGCGGGTTATGCCACCCCGGCCACCGGCGTGCTGCCGCCGTCTATCGCGTATGCGCAAAGCTATCAGCCGTGGCCGTACGATCCGGCTAAAGCGCGCGAGCTGCTGAAAGAGGCGGGTTTCCCGAACGGCTTCAGCACCACGCTGTGGTCGTCGCATAACCACAGTACCGCGCAGAAGGTGCTGCAGTTCACCCAGCAGCAGCTGGCGCAGGTCGGCATTAAGGCGCAGGTCACCGCGATGGATGCCGGGCAGCGTGCGGCAGAAGTGGAGGGGAAAGGGCAGAAAGAGAGCGGCGTGCGGATGTTCTACACCGGCTGGACTGCCTCGACCGGTGAAGCCGACTGGGCGCTGTCGCCGCTGTTCGTCTCGCAGAACTGGCCGCCAACCCTGTTCAACACCGCGTTTTACAGCAATCCGCAGGTGGACAAAGACCTGGCCGATGCCCTGAAAACCACCAAACCGGAAGAGAAAGCCCGCCTCTACAAGGACGCGCAGGACATTATCTGGAAAGAGTCGCCGTGGGTACCGCTGGTGGTGGAGAAACTGGTCTCAGCCCATAACAAAGCGCTGACCGGGTTCTACATCATGCCGGACACCGGCTTTAGCTTTGACGATGCGGATTTAAAATAAACCTCATGCTGAATTATGTTTGTAAACGTCTGCTGGGGCTTATCCCGACGCTGCTGATAGTGGCGGTGCTGGTGTTCCTGTTTGTGCATATGCTGCCGGGCGATCCGGCGCGCCTGGTAGCCGGGCCCGAAGCGGATGCCACCGTCATTGAGCTGGTGCGTAAACAGTTGGGCCTCGACCAGCCGCTGTATATGCAGTTTCTGCACTATATGTGCAACGTTCTGCAGGGCGACTTTGGTATTTCAATGGTGTCGAGGCGTCCGGTGTCGGAGGAGATTGCCAGCCGCTTTATGCCCACGTTCTGGCTAACGATTGCCAGCATGAGCTGGGCGGTGGTGTTCGGACTTGGCGCCGGGATTGTGGCGGCCGTCTGGCGTAACCGTTGGCCGGACAAGCTCGGCATGGCCCTGGCGGTGACCGGCATCTCCTTCCCGGCGTTCGCGCTGGGGATGCTGCTGATGCAGATCTTCTCCGTTGAACTGGGCTGGCTGCCGACCGTCGGGGCCGATACCTGGAAGCATTATATTCTGCCCTCCATGACGCTGGGCGCTGCCGTGTCGGCGGTGATGGCCCGCTTTACCCGCGCCTCGTTCGTGGACGTGCTGAGCGAAGATTATATTCGCACCGCGCGGGCGAAAGGAGTCAGCGAGAAGTGGGTCATTCTCAAGCACGGGTTCCGCAATGCGATGATCCCGGTGGTGACGATGATGGGGCTACAGTTTGGTTTCCTGCTGGGTGGCTCTATCGTCGTGGAAAAGGTCTTCAACTGGCCGGGGCTGGGGCGCCTGCTGGTCGATTCCGTCGAGATGCGCGACTACCCGGTGATTCAGGCAGAAGTCCTGCTTTTCTCGCTGGAGTTTATTCTTATCAACTTAGTGGTGGACGTGCTCTACGCCGCCATTAACCCGGCCATCAGGTATAAGTAAGATGCGATTGTTGAACTGGCGGCGTCAGGCCGTTTTGAACGCGATGCCGGGGCTGAAACCGGAGCATGTCCGCACCCCGTGGTCCGAATTCTGGCGACGTTTTCGCCGTCAGCCGGTCGCAATGGCGGCGGGGCTGTTCGTGCTGGTGCTGATTGCGGTGGCGATCGTTGCGCCGTGGGTAGCGCCGTTTGATGCGGAAAACTACTTTGACTACGACCGCCTGAACGACGGCCCCTCAATGCTGCACTGGTTCGGCGTGGACTCGCTTGGCCGCGATATCTTCAGCCGCGTGCTGGTGGGGGCGCAAATTTCTCTCGCCGCTGGGGTCGTCGCGGTGCTGATCGGCGCAGCTATCGGTACCGTGCTGGGGCTCGTCGCCGGGTATTATGAAGGCTGGTGGGACCGCATCATCATGCGCATCTGCGACGTGCTGTTTGCTTTCCCCGGCATTCTGCTGGCGATTGCCGTTGTCGCCATTATGGGCAGCGGTATGGCCAACGTCATCATTGCGGTCGCGGTGTTTTCGATTCCGGCCTTTGCCCGCCTGGTGCGCGGCAACACGCTGGTGCTGAAACAGCAGACGTTTATTGAATCCGCCCGCAGCATGGGGGCCAGCGATACCACCATTCTGTTCAGCCATATTCTGCCGGGGACGGTATCGTCCATCGTGGTCTATTTCACCATGCGTATCGGCGTGTCGATTATTTCGGCGGCCAGCCTGTCGTTTCTGGGCTTAGGCGCGCAGCCTCCGACGCCGGAGTGGGGCGCGATGCTGAACGAGGCGAGGGCCGATATGGTGATTGCGCCGCACGTGGCGATTTTCCCTAGCCTGGCGATTTTCCTGACCGTGCTGGCGTTTAACCTGCTGGGCGATGGCCTGCGCGATGCGCTGGATCCGAAAATTTAAAGGGGTAGTGCAGTGAAATGTGCCGGGTGGCGGCTACGCCTTACCCGGCCTGTAAAAGATGTGCAGTGAGATTAAACCCGGCTACCCCACAGGTCATACTCGTCCGCGTTTTCAACTTTGACGCGAATAATATCACCCGGCTTAACGTTGGTTTCGCCGTTCAGGTACACCGCGCCGTCGATTTCAGGGGCGTCCGCCATGCTGCGGCCAATCGCGCCTTCTTCGTCCACTTCGTCGATGATAACCATGATCTCGCGGCCCACTTTTCCTGCAGACGCTCGGCAGAAATCTGCTGCTGCAGCTGCATGAAGCGGTTCCAGCGCTCTTCCTTAACCTCTTCCGGCACCTGATCCGCCAGCTCGTTGGCGGTTGCCCCTTCCACCGGGCTGTATTTGAAGCAGCCGACGCGGTCCAGGCGCGCTTCTTTCAGGAAGTCGAGCAGCATCTGGAAGTCGATTCTTCGGTTTCATCCCGGGAATGCCCGGAACGATAAGGTGGAACAGCAGGTCAGGATCCCGGACAGATTTCACGCCACTGCTTGATGCGCGCCAGCTGGCGGTCAACGGAGCCAGGGCGTTTCATCAGCTTGAGGATACGCGGGCTGGCGTGCTGCAGCGGGATGTCCAGGTACGGCAGAATTTTGCCTTCCGCCATCAGCGGGATCACATCGTCAACGTGCGGGTACGGGTAGACATAGTGCAGACGCGTCCAGATACCGAGCTTAGCCAGCTGCTCGCACAGGCCCACCATGCTGGTTTTCACCGGCTCGCCGTTGTGGAAACCGGAGCGGTGTTTGACGTCCACGCCGTAAGCCGAGGTGTCCTGGGAAATCACCAGCAGCTCCTTCACGCCCGCATCGGCCAGACGTTTGGCTTCCGCCAGCACTTCGCCAATCGGACGGCTCACCAGATCGCCTCGCATCGACGGGATGATGCAGAAGGTGCAGCGATGGTTGCAGCCTTCAGAAATTTTCAGGTAGGCGTAGTGACGCGGCGTCAGCTTCACGCCCTGTTCCGGCACCAGGCTCAGGAACGGGTTGTGCTTTGGTTTTGGCACGTAGTGATGAACATGTTCCAGCACCTGCTCGTAGCTGTGCGGGCCGGTGATCTCCAGCACCTTCGGGTGCACCTCGCGGATTTGGTCCACTTTCGCGCCCAGGCAGCCGGTAACAATCACTTTGCCGTTTTCGGTCAGCGCTTCACCGATGGCTTCCAGTGACTCCTGGACCGCGCTGTCGATAAAGCCGCAGGTGTTAACGATCACCATATCGGCGTTGTCGTAGCTTGGCACCACGTCATAGCCCTCGGTGCGCAGTTCGGTCAGGATGCGTTCTGAATCCACCAGGTTTTTCGGGCAGCCCAGGGAGACGAAGCCGATTTTCGGCTGGTGCGTAACATTGCTCATAGGTTAAAAATTCATCAATTATGGAGTTATCAGGGCGGGATTTTACAGCGTATCGCGGGGGATTTATACACTCTTTGCAAGGCGGATGCGCCAGGCCGAGGTTGTAACATTGTAAATAATGTTAATCAGTTAAGAATAATTGATCTCAGGCATTAAACTGTACAAAAAATGACCTTATTCTGAATGTGCAACATGGCTGACAGAGGAGGAAATAGCATGTCCGTTGACAGACTGAAACGCGATCTGCTTAACAAGCTGATCAACGCCCGAATCGACCTGGCCGCCTATCTGCAGCTCAGGAAGGCAAAGGGCTATATGTCAGTCAGCGAAAGCGAACATCTGCGTGATAATCTGTTTGAACTGTGTAATTTCATGCGTGAAAATGCACCGACCCTGAAGGCGGAATACGATGAATGCGAGCTGATGGCGCTGCGTCGCGCCGCTGAGGTGCTCTCCATTGCAGGGGTATGTTTAATGAACGGACGCCACGACTGCCCGACTTTTATCGCGGTTAACGCGGAGAAGCTTGAAAACTGCCTGACAACGCTCTCTCTTTGCATCATGTGTCTTAACAAGCACGAGACGCTTGCACAACACTGAGTTCGGGGGGAGGCAACTCCCCCCATCTGATTAAGCTTTTGTAAAAGTGGTAACGCGCCCGGAGGTAATGGCTAATCTTTATGCCATATGCCGAAAAAGGAGCGCTTTATGCCTCGATCCTCGTTGATTTTCCTGCCTGCATTGTTTATTCCGTTTTCGCTTCTTGCTGCGCCAGAGGCGGTAAAGGTTGAGGTGCTGCAAAACCGACTCGATCGCCCCTGGTCGATGGCGTTCCTGCCGGGTAATGACGGTTTACTGGTCACTCTTAAGGGCGGGCAGCTCAAGCGCTGGCAGGCCGGGAAAGGACTTTCCGATCCCATTGTCGGCGTGCCGAAGGTGTGGGCGAACGGCCAGGGAGGACTGCTGGACGTGGTGCTGGCGCCTGATTTTGAAAAGTCGCGCCGCGTCTGGCTGAGCTACGCCGAAGCCGGGCGTGACGGCAAGGCCGGAACGGCGGTGGGCTATGGTCGCCTGAGCGACGATCTTTCCCGCATCGAGGGATTCGAGGTAGTGTTCCGCCAGATGCCGAAACTCTCTACCGGTAACCATTTTGGTGGGCGACTGGTGTTCGACGGCAAAGGGTATCTCTTTATTGGACTCGGCGAGAACAACCAGCGCCCGACGGCGCAGGATCTGGACAAGCTGCAGGGTAAGGTGGTGCGCCTCACCGAAGACGGTAAAGTGCCGCCGGATAACCCCTTTGTGAATACCCCCGGTGCGCGACCCGAAATCTGGTCTTACGGCATTCGTAACCCGCAGGGGATGGCGATGAACCCGTGGAGCGACACGCTGTGGCTGAACGAGCACGGCCCGCGCGGCGGGGATGAAATCAACATCCCGGAGAAGGGCAAAAATTACGGCTGGCCGCTGGCAACGCACGGCATTAACTACAGCGGGCTGAAAATCCCGGAAGCCAAAGGCGAGCACGTTGAGGGAGCCGAAAAGCCGCTGTTTGTCTGGAAAGTGTCGCCCGCGGTCAGCGGCATGGCGTTCTATAATAGCGACGTGTTCCCGCAGTGGAAAAACAAGCTGTTTATCGGGGCGCTGAAGGGAAAGGACGTTATCGTTCTGAGCGTGGACGACAATAAGGTGACGGAGGACGGGCGGATCCTGGGCGACCGGGAGCAACGTATTCGCGACGTGCGGGTGGGGCCGGATGGCTATCTGTATGTCCTGACTGACGAAACGGACGGGCAGCTGTTAAAAGTCAGCCCGTCCGGTACGTAATCAGGTGACCGGGATCATCACCACGTTACGGTACGCCGGGCGCTCGCTAAGCTGCTTAAGCCAGCGGTCAAGGTTCGGGCGCGGCGTCCATTTCAGACCGAGGTTGGTCAGGTTCCAGACGAACGGCGCTACGGCAATGTCCCCCACGCCGAACGTATCGCCGGAGAACCAGGCGTGCTTCGCCAGCTCATCGTCCATCATCGCAAACAGGTTTTCGCAGGCATCCTGCGCGGCATGAATGGCGGGGTAGTCGCGCTCGGCCTCAGGGGTTCTCACCAGCCCCATCAGGATCACGCGGTGAACGGGAGAGAGCGTCTGATTTGCCCAGTCCATCCACTTCTCACCCTGCGCGCGCTGCGCCGGGTTTTCAACCCACAGGCGGCCAAGACCGTACTGGGCGGCGAGGTAACGCACAATGGTGTTGGACTCCCAAAGCGTTGCGTCTGTTTCGTCATCGCGCAGCAGCGGCACCAGGCCGTTCGGGTTCATCGCCAGATAGTCGGCCTCTTGTTCACGCCGAACGACATGCCAGCCATGATTTGGCTTAAACGGTAATCCAGTTCCTCCAGCGTCCAGAGCACTTTCTTAACGTTGGTCGAATTATTCCTGCCCCACAGCGTAATCATATTTACTCCTGATGAGTGTGAATCCGGGTCGCTTTTTGCCATGGGAGATAAACCTAACAATTACGCAACAGAAGACAAAAAAATCGTCTGAATCAAAGCGTAAATGAATGTTATTGCATAAACTTTAATAACTTTACCCTCGTTGGGTTTCATTAACCGTTTTAGTGCGCTATTACTCATCGCTTCTTGCGACACGGTGATGTGACGTAATTTTTGAATGGACACTCGGGTGGCATTTATGACGCGAAAAATGACTTCTCTGCGCAGCCTGGCGGCAGGCTCTGCGCTCCTTTTCCTGTTTGCACCAACACTCTACGCGGCTGAACAGGCTGCGCCCGAAGCGCCGCCTGTGGACGCGCGCGCCTGGATCCTGATGGACTATTCCAGCGGTAAAGTGCTGGCGGAAGGCAATGCGGATGAGAAACTCGATCCGGCAAGCCTGACCAAAATCATGACCAGCTATGTGGTCGGGCAGGCGTTAAAAGCGGGCAAGATCAAGCTGGACGATATGGTCACCATCGGGAAGGATGCCTGGGCGACCGGCAACCCGGCGCTGCGGGGCTCGTCGGTGATGTTCCTGAAGCCAGGCGATCAGGTCTCCGTCTCCGATCTGAACAAAGGGGTAATCATTCAGTCGGGAAATGATGCGTGTATCGCGCTGGCCGACTACGTTGCCGGCAGTCAGGATTCTTTTATTGGTTTGATGAATGGCTATGCGCAAAAGCTCGGCTTAACCAACACCACCTTCAAAACGGTCCACGGCCTGGATGCGCCGGGACAGTTCAGTACCGCGCGCGACATGGCGCTGCTGGGAAAAGCGCTGATCCACGACGTGCCGGATGAATACGCTATCCACAAAGAGAAAGAGTTTACCTTCAACAAAATTCGCCAGCCGAACCGCAACCGCCTGCTGTGGAGCAGCAACGTCAACGTGGACGGGATGAAAACCGGCACCACGGCGGGTGCAGGCTATAACCTGGTGGCCTCCGCGACCCAGGGCGACATGCGCCTGATTTCGGTAGTGCTGGGCACCAAAACCGACCGCATTCGCTTTAACGAGTCAGAAAAACTGCTGACCTGGGGCTTCCGCTTCTATGAAACCGTGACGCCGATTAAACCGGATGCCACGTTCGTCAGCCAGCGCGTCTGGTTTGGTGACAAGAGCGAGGTGAATCTGGGGGCGGGTGAGGCCGGTTCCGTGACCATTCCACGCGGTCAGCTGAAAAACCTGAAAGCAAGCTATACCCTGACTGACCCGCAGCTCACCGCGCCGCTGAAAAAAGGCCAGGTGGTCGGGACGATTGATTTCCAGCTAAACGGCAAGTCGATTGAACAGCGTCCGCTGATTGTGATGGAAGCGGTGGAAGAGGGCGGCTTCTTCAGCCGGATGTGGGATTTCGTGTTGATGAAATTCCATAGCTGGTTTGGCAGCTGGTTTAGTTAAGTTTTATGCCGGGTGGCGCTGCGCTTACCCGGCATAACCTCAATACATCAACTTCACCTGCTGTGCCTTTGCATGGGCCACAATCTCGTCATCGGGGCGGCAATCGCTGACGATGGCGTCAAACTGCGCCAGCTCGCCCATTCTTGCCGAACGCACCTTGCCAAACTTGCTGTGATCGACCACCAGCACATGATACTGCGCGGCATTTAACGCCCAGTTCTTCACCGGCAGCTCCTCCAGATTAAAGCAGGTTGCACCCTGGCGCACGTTCACGCCTGCGGCAGAATAAAACGCGATGTCCGGGCATAAATTGCTAAGCGTGTCCTGCAGGTTAAGCGGCTTAAAGATGGCGTTGCTGGCGTGAAACTCGCCGCCGCAGAGGATCACCCGGCACTCGGGTTTCTCCTGAAGCGCCAGAAAGGTGTTCAGGGAGTAGCACACGGCGGTAAAGGGAATGCTGCTGTCGATGGCTTCGATAATCCACGGCGTGGTGGTGCCGCAGTCAAAAAACAGCGTCTGGTGCGGCTGAACCAGCGTAGCCGCAAGGCGCGCGGCTTTGCGCTTCTCTTCAACCAGACGCGTCTTCTGGTCGCTGATCAGATAATGGCTGGCGCTGCGCGGCTCAAGGACGATGTACCCGCCCAGCAGTACCACGGGGGCGCTGTCGCTGTTCAGATCGCGACGAATGGTCATCTCTGAGACGCCGAGGAGGTTGGCGGCTTCCTTCAGATGCAGCTTATCGCTGCGCTTCAGCGCCTGCAGCAGCTGAGCAATGCGGTCATCGCGACGTGTTTCCATAGTTCCTCGGGATAAAAAAGTGAACCCCCGCAGGGCGGGGGTTCAAGTGTAACCTGTCAGGTTGGGGTTAGTCACGTATCCAGCCTTTGCGGATCGGGATAGCGAAAATGGCGCGATAGAGGGTGGAGAGACCACGATAGAGTGCCTCACCGATGAGGCTCCACAGGATAGCCGCGCTCACGCAGCCAATCAGCCCCACCAGGAAACCACCCACCATATCCAGCGGCCAGTGGACGCCAAGATAGACGCGCGACCAGGCGATAGCCACAGCGACCACCATCAGCACCGCACCCGACCACAGGCGATGCCAGAACAGGAAAGCCAGCGCGAAGGTGAAGATAACCGTACCGTGATCGCTCGGGAAAGAGTCATCCGGCGCGTGGTGCAGGAAGGTGTAGCCAATGCGATCGACAAAAGGACGATCGTGTGGGAACGCGTGGCCGAGAAGATAGCTGACCAGCACGCTTACCCCGAGCGCCATCGCGACTTTGATCACCAGCTGGCGCTGAGCCTTAACCTGGCTGCGCGGCCCCCACAGCCAGAGAATGGCAGCCAGCGCAGGCACGATGCTGATAAGGTCTTTCGCCAGAAAGGTGGCAAAATCAATCATCCACTCTGGCGAGGCCGGGGTGGCGTTGATCAGATAAAACAGCTGATAATTCAGATTCTCTAGCATAGCGTAATCACTCTTTTGCAAACCGGGTGGAAACCAGCCCGTAGACCGCCACCTGGGAAAACCAGACCCACCACCCGGCCCACAGGTTGTGAGAGAAAAAATGTGCCCCGCGCATCAACTGGCCGAAGCCCATCGCCAGACCCAGAACCGCGCCAAGGACCACAAAGCTCCAGGCGGGACGCGGACGCTCGCGCCAGAAGGCAAAAAACAGCCCCATCACCATAAAGCCGCTGGAAGAATGGCCTCCCGGGAAGCAGCGGCCCGGGCCGCTGTCTGCCGGAACGGCGCTGAACAGGGGGTAAGACACGGCCTTACCGCCATATTCCACCAGATCCCACGGGCAGCTGTGGTGGCTGATGCTTTTCAGCACGCCAACCACCAGCGCGCCAAGCCCCATCAGCAGCGCGGCTGTGACAAGCCTTGCGTTACGTTTGTAAGCGCCGTAAAGCAGCGCCACGGCGCCTAAGGCAATCGCAATGTACTTCGCCAGACGGTGGTTCAGCAGATCCAGCAGGTGGTCTTTCTGCAGCGGGAAAGTCTGTGTCGCCGCGTCATACCAAAAACCGGTGATCCATCTGTCGAGCGCTTCATCGCGCGAGAGCCACGTAAACACCACGGCAAGCGCTATTAGCACCAAAAGCTGATAACCATAAAAGCGGGACGGTAAGCGGTAAAGCTGTTTTGTCTTATTAGTCTGTAAGTTAGACAATTCTGAACGGCTGGAAGTGAGTGCCATAATTAGGGATCAGTGACGAGTAATCGCGCTATCATAAATCTGTCAACTTAAGGAAACCTTAAACGAAGACGATATGTGCTTTATTTCTGTTTCTCCTCGATAAATCACTATCTCGGATTACGGCATTTCATTACACTCGTCGCGATTTTGTCATTATAAAGAGATTGCATGTTAAACCGTTCTTCTTCTGGTTCACGTCTGGGTCGTCAGGCGTTGCTTTTCCCTCTGTGTCTGGTGCTCTACGAATTCTCTACCTATATCGGCAACGATATGATCCAGCCCGGTATGCTGGCCGTTGTGGAGCAGTACAACGCGGGAATCGAGTGGGTGCCGACCTCCATGACCGCCTATCTGGCTGGCGGCATGTTTTTGCAGTGGCTGTTAGGCCCGCTGTCGGATCGTATTGGCCGCCGTCCGGTGATGCTGACGGGCGTGGTGTGGTTTATCGTTACCTGCCTCGCCACGCTGCTGGCGCAAAACATTGAACAATTTACCCTGCTGCGTTTCCTGCAGGGAGTGAGCCTGTGCTTTATCGGCGCCGTGGGCTATGCCGCCATCCAGGAGTCGTTTGAGGAGGCGGTGTGTATCAAAATTACCGCGCTGATGGCGAACGTGGCGCTGATCGCCCCCTTACTCGGGCCGCTGGTGGGGGCCGCGTGGGTGCACGTTGCGCCGTGGGAAGGGATGTTTGTGCTCTTTGCTGTTCTCGCCGCCATCGCGTTCTTCGGCCTGCACCGCGCGATGCCGGAAACGGCTACCCGTCTGGGCGAAAAACTCTCGCTGAAAGAGCTGGGCCGGGATTACAAAGAAGTGCTGAAGAATGGCCGCTTTGTGGCGGGCGCGCTGGCGACCGGGTTCGTTAGCCTGCCGCTGCTGGCGTGGATCGCGCAGTCACCGGTTATTATCATCAGCGGCGAAAAGCTCAGCAGCTACGAGTATGGCCTGCTGCAGGTGCCGATCTTCGGCGCGCTGATTATCGGTAACCTGGTGCTGGCGCGCCTGACGTCACGCCGCACCGTGCGTTCACTGATTATCATGGGCGGCTGGCCGATTGCGGCAGGGCTGATTCTGGCTGCGGTAGCGACCGTCGCGTCATCCCACGCCTACCTGTGGATGACGGTGGGGCTGAGCATTTATGCCTTCGGAATTGGCGTGGCGAACGCTGGTCTGGTGCGCCTGACCCTGTTTGCGAGCGAGATGAGTAAAGGTACGGTCTCTGCGGCGATGGGCATGCTGCAGATGCTGATTTTTACCGTCGGTATCGAGGTAAGCAAGCACGCTTACGCGCTGGGCGGCAACGGGTTGTTCAGCCTGTTTAACCTCGCCAACGGCGTGCTGTGGGTTGGCCTGATGGTGGTGTTCCTGAAGGACAAACGCGTCGGAAACGCCCTGCAACCATAATCTTTTTTCCCTCTCCCCATTGGGGAGAGGGCCTGGGTGAGGGGCGAGGCCGCCAGACCGCACGCGGTCAATTAAACGGTGCCTCCCCGTTCAACACCTTCTCAATCACGTTTAAAACGCCTTCCTCGTTATTATGCGGTGCTTCAAAGCGCGCCTCCGCTTTAATATGCGGTTTGGCATTTGCCATCGCAAAGCTGAACCCGGACTGGCGCAGCATCTCCACGTCGTTGCCGCTGTCACCAAAGGCCACCACTTCGCTGTCCTCGATGCCCCAGCGCGTTTGCAGGATCCGCAGGCCGTTGGCTTTATGCACGCCGGGGATAATCAGGTCAATGCTGCCGTGACCGGTGGTGACGGGCACCATAATGTCACTTAGCTTTTCATGCAGCAGCGCCTGAATGCGCGGAATTTCGTCATCGGAAACGTTGAGCCCGAACTTGAAGAAGATGTCGTTCAGGCTGTTGAAATCCTGCACCCTTTCGAGGCGGTGATAATATTTTGACGCGATATCAATGAAGGCATCGTCATAGGCCTTAAGCGTGTAGGCGCTGCCTTTCCCGCAGGTGATAATCTCAATGCCGGGGACGTCGTTTAAGACGGTGGCCACGGTGCTGAAATGCGCTTTTGTCAGCTCGCCGTTGAACACATCTTCCCCGGCATCGACCACCCAGCCGCCGTTTTCGGCGACAAAGGCAATTTCATGCGCGATCTCCGGGAAGAAGGAGATCAGCTGGTAATACTGGTTGCCGCTGGCGACCACAAAGCGAATGCCTTGCTCCTTCATGCGCGCATACTGCGCCAGAAAGCGCGGGCAGTTATAGGTTTTGGCATCACTCAGGAATGTGCCATCCATGTCGACGGCGATCAGTTTAACGCTCATATCCCTTCTCCATTGACGTTTGTTCCGTTTCCGGCTTTGCCACCGCGCGCGCCACCAGCGCCGCGATAATCACCAACCCTAACACCACCAGCATGGCGCTGCGCAGCCCGTAGTGCTCACCGAGGAAACCGAGCAGCGGCGGCCCGACCAGGAAGGCGAGGTAGCCCGTGGTCGCCACCACGCTGACGCGGGTCGGGGCATCCGGGCCGGTGTCGCTGGCGGCAGAAATAGTCAGCGGGAAGCCGAGCGACGCGCCCAGACCCCAGAGGATCACCGAGACCCCGGCAATCCAGTCTACGTCCACAAAGACGATCATCGCGATACCCAGGCCGCCGAGCAGGGCGCTGGCGCGCACTACCGCCACGCGGCTGTAGCGGTCGATAAACCAGCCGCCGGTGAAGCGCCCGACGGTCATCCCCAGCGTAAACCCGGCGTAAATCAGCGAGCCGGAGGTCGGACTAAAGCCGTGGCCGTCCACCATCAGCAGCGGCAGCCAGTCGTTGGCGGAGCCTTCTGCGAACGCCATCGCCAGCACCACCACGCCAATCAGCATCAGCTGGAAATCGCGGTAGAAGGGCAGCCCTTTTTCCGTCGACTGCTGTTCTTCAGCGGAATTCTTGCCGGTACCGTTCGGGATCGCCCGAATGCCGGTCAGGATCGGAATGATGCATACCAGCGCCGCCAGCAGGATATGCAGATTCGCGCTCATGCCAAAGGCCGTCAGCGCCATCCCGACGCCCGCACCGGCGAGCGTGCCGAGGCTGTAAAAGCCGTGCATCATGGGCAGCACGGTTTTGTTCATCTCGCGCTCGACCGCCGCCCCTTCAACGTTAATCGCAACCTCTGCCGAGCCGAAGCTGCCGCCAAATACCGTCAGCCCCAGGGCAAACAGCACCGGCGAAGCAAACCACAGCGCGACGCTTAGCACGATCATCCCAATTACCGCGAAGCACATGGTGGTGCGGATCACCGCCCGCGTGCCAAAGCGCTTTACCAGCCACGCGGAGCAGAGAATGCCGCTCATGGAGCCTATCGACAGGCCGAACAGCACGATGCCCATCTCCGCGGTGGAGACGGACAAGATATCGCGAATGGCGGGCGTACGTGTGGCCCAGGAGGCCATCAGCAGACCGGGAATAAAGAAGAACATAAACAATGCCCACATGCGTAGTCGCAGGGCGTTGCGGGGAGAGGTCAGCGTCATTGGGGTAGCACCAGAAGTACAACAGTAGCGACAACACTAGCAAGTTTGTGTACATTTGTACACAAACCAGGTGAGGGATTTATGAGCAGACCACCCAACGATCCGCATCGACGTGAAAAAATTCTCCAGGCGACGCTGGACACCATTGCCGAACACGGGATTCACGCCGTCACGCACCGTAAAATCGCCACCTGCGCGGGCGTGCCGCTGGGGTCGATGACCTACTATTTCGACGGCATGGAGCCGCTGCTGGAGGAGGCCTTCACGTGGTTTACCCGGCAGATGTCACAGCAGTACCGGGATTTCTTCGCGGGCGTCACCGGGCCGGAGATGGCGTGTGAATCCATCACCACCCTGATCCACAGCTCGCAGGTGACCACGCCGCACAACATGGCGCTGATGTATCAGCTTTACGCCTTTATGCACCGCAGCGCGGCGCTCAAAACGGTGATGCAGGACTGGATGAAGATGAGCCAGACCACGCTGGAGCAGTGGTTCGACCCGGTCACCACCCGCGCGCTGGATGCCTTCATCGAAGGGATGACGCTGCACTATGTGACTGACCGAGAGCCATTAAGCCGGGAGGAAATTCGGGCGATGGTGGGGAGAATTGCGGGCGAGGGGAACCCTTAGGCATTACTCGCCCTGCCTGTTTTACCTGTGTTCGATTTTTCTCCCGCTGGCGTCCACGACGGCTTCGCCATCCTCTTTGGTAAACGCGCCTTTCTGCGCGTCCGGCAGAATGTCGAGGACAACTTCAGACGGGCGGCACAGGCAGGTGCCCAGCGGCGTGACCACAATCGGACGGTTAATCAGGATCGGGTATTGCAGCATGAAGTCGATAAGCTGGTTGTCGCTGAAGATATCTTCGGCCAGGCCGAGCTGTTCATAGGGCTCCACGTTTTTGCGCAGCAGATCCCGCACCGAATCCCCATATCGGCAATCAGGGTGGTCAGCGTATCGCGCGACGGCGGGGTTTCCAGATAGAGGATAATCTCCGGCTCCGTGCCGCTGTTGCGGATTATCTCCAGCGTATTGCGCGAGGTGCCGCAGGCTGGGTTGTGGTAAATGGTGATGTGGCTCATATCAGTGGCTCATTACAGTGTGAAGGAGAGACGTAGCGCCAGCGCGGCGAGCGTCACAAACAGGACCGGCAGCGTCATGATGATGCCCGTCCGGAAATAGTAGCCCCAGGTAATCGTCATGGTTTTTCTGCGCCAGCACATGGAGCCAGAGCAGGGTGGCGAGGCTACCGATAGGCGTGATTTTCGGCCCCAGATCGCAGCCAATCACGTTGGCGTAAATCATCGCGTCCTTGAGCAATCCCGTCGCCATGCTGCCCTCAATGGAGAGCGCGCCAATCAGCACCGTGGGCATATTGTTCATTATGGATGACAGGAACGCGGTGATGAACCCGGTTCCCAGCGTGGTGGCCCACAGTCCGTGTCCGGCCAGGCTATTCAGCACGCCAGTGAGATAATCCGTCAGCCCGGCATTGCGCAGGCCATAAACCACCAGATACATCCCTAGCGAGAAGATAACAATTTGCCAGGGTGCGCCGCGCAGCACTTTTCCGGTGTTTATTGCATGTCCCCGTTTTGCGACAGCGAATAAAATCAGCGCGCCGACGGTGGCGATGGCGCTGACCGGAATGCCGAGAGGTTCAAGCACAAAGAAGCCGACGAGCAGAAGCAGCAGCACGATCCAGCCCGTTCTGAACGTCGGGAGATCGTGGATGGCCCGCGCGGGCTCCTGAAGTTTCGCCAGGTCATATTCCGGGGGAATTTCCTTGCGGAAGAAAAGATGCAGCATCACCAGCGTTGCGACAATCGCGGCGATATCAACGGGGATCATCATCGAGGCGTATTCGCTGAACCCCAGCTTAAAGAAGTCTGCCGACACGATGTTGACCAGGTTGGAGACAATCAGCGGCAGGCTGGCGGTATCGGCGATAAAACCTGCCGCCATCACAAACGCCAGCGTGGCCTGCTTGCTGAACCCCAGCGCCAGCAGCATGGCGATGACGATAGGCGTCAGGATCAGCGCCGCGCCGTCATTGGCAAACAGCGCCGCCACGGCCGCACCCAGCAGCACGATATAAGTAAACAGCAATCGCCCGCGACCGTTTCCCCAGCGGGCAACGTGCAGCGCCGCCCATTCAAAAAAGCCGGACTCATCCAGCAGCAGGCTGATAATGATGACGGCGATAAACGTCGCCGTGGCGTTCCAGACGATATTCCAGACCACAGGTATATCGTTAATGTGAATTACCCCGCTGGCCAGCGCCAGCACGGCGCCAATGGTCGCGCTCCAGCCGATACTGAGCCCTTTGGGCTGCCAGATGACCAGTACCAGCGTAAATAGAAAAATTGCCCCTGCCAGAAACATCGCTTACTCCATTATATCTGTTTTTGTGAATGTGTTGTGATCAGCACGAGCCTGAGAGTCGGTTTTTCAGCTTAATGCGCGTCTCTTCCCGCAGGCAGTTCCAGCTGGTGTCGATAACGGCTGCCGCCCATGCCGGCATGTTGGGAGAGAGACGGTAATGGACCCATTTGCCCTCGCGACGATCGATAACCAGCCCGGACTCGCGCAGCAGCGCCATATGGCGGGAGACTTTCGGCTGCGGTTCGTTGGTGGCGGCGCAGAGATCGCAGACGCACAGCTCGCCCGCTTCGCGGAGCAGCATGACGATGGCGAGCCGCGTTTCGTCGGAGAGTGTTTTGAAGAGCTGGAGCGGGTGGATCATGGGTGTTCCTGAGGGTAGATTAAATCATATTCGTTTAATCATATATGTTTTGGTGAGAAGAGAGAAGGTCAAATTACAGAAAGGGGAATTTCAGGCAACAAAAAACCCATCAACCTTGAACCAAAACGGCGGGGTTGATGGGCTCCACAAATTGGGGACATCAAAGAAAAGCAGTGGCACTAGTTATGACTGCCCCCTGCTAAAAAAGTTCTGCGCGTTACAAAAATTTTTTTCATTACGCGCAAACTTAGGAGTTATCCGAGTCCCGGCCAGATGATGATAATCAGCGTACCCGCCAGCGTCAGCAGTACGTTCGCGATAGCATAGGTGCCTGCATACCCCAGCGCCGGGATGTTGCTGCGCGCGGTATCGCTGATGATTTCCATCGCCGGGGCACAGGTACGCGCCCCCATCATTGCCCCGAACAGCAGGGCGCGGTTCATACGCAGCACGTAGGCGCCGAACAGGAAGCAGATCACCACCGGCACCAGGCTGACGATAAGGCCGGAAACCAACATCTGCCAGCCGACGGCGCCCAGGCTGTGGCCGATGCCGCTGCCCGCGCTCAGGCCGACGCCCGCCATAAACACCATCAGACCGAACTCTTTCACCATGTTCAGCGCGCCCTGCGGAATGTAGCCGAAGGTCGGGTGGTTCGCTCGCAGGAAGCCCAGCATGATCCCGGCGAACAGCAGACCGGCGGCGTTACCGATGCCGAAGCTAAAGTTGCTGAACTGGAAGGTAATCATCCCGATCATCAGGCCAACAATGAAGAAGGCGCAGAAGGCCAGCAGGTCGGTGACCTGGCTGTGAATGGAGATAAAGCCGATGCGGTCGGCAACGGTTTTTACGCGTCGCGCGTCGCCGCTGACCTGCAGCACGTCGCCTTTGTTGAGCACAACGTTGTCGTCGATAGGCATCTCAATCTGGCTGCGGATCACCCGGTTGAGGAAGCAGCCGTGGTCGGTCAGCTTCAGCTGCGCCAGACGGCGGCCCACGGCGTTATGGTTTTTCACCACGATCTCTTCGGTGACGATGCGCATGTCGAGCAGGTCGCGGTCGAACACCTCTTTGCCGTTACGGAAGCTCGGGTCGAGACGGGCGTGCGCGTCCGGGTAACCCACCAGCGCGATGTCGTCGCCCATCTGCAGCACCGCGTCGCCGTCCGGGTTCGCCAGAATGCCGTTGCGGCGGATACGTTCGATGTAGCAGCCCGTCTGGCGGTAAATCCCCAGTTCGCGAAGATTTTTGCCGTCTGCCCATGCCACCAGCTCCGGTCCGACGCGGTAGGCGCGGATAACCGGGAGATAGACTTTACGTTTGGAGTCGGTATCCAGGCCGCGCTCGCGGGCGATTTGCTGGGCGCTGGTCTGCAGATCCTGGTGCTGCAGTTTTGGCAGGTAGCGCGCGCCAACGATCAGGCTCACCAGACCAATCAGATAGGTCAGGGCGTAGCCCAGGCTCAGATGGTCGAGGGCGGTAGAGAGCTGCGCGCCCGCCATGCCGGAATGGCGCAGGGTATCACCGGCGCCCACGAGCACGGGGGTTGACGTCATAGAGCCGGCCAGCATACCGGCCGTAAGCCCGATATCCCAGCCAAACAGTTTGCCCAGTCCTAACGCGATCAGCAGCGCGCTGCCGACCATCACCAGCGCCAGCATCAGATAATTTTTGCCGTCGCGGAAGAAAATTGAAAAAAAGTTAGGTCCCGCTTCTACGCCAACGCAAAAAATAAACAGCATAAAACCTAAGTTTAGCGCGTCCGTGTTAATGCTGAAGTGCTGCTGGCCTAATAATAAGGAGACGACTAAAACGCCAATGGAATTACCGAGTTGAACTGAACCCAGGCGCAATTTACCCAGGCAAAGGCCCAGCGCCAGTACCACAAATAATAACAGGATGTAATTCCCATTTAACAAGTCTGCGACGTTTATATTCACGGAGGCTAACTTCTTGTTTACCAGTAAGTTGTTGAATGAAAGGACATTTTGGGCTACTGTTTTCAGTGCCAGGGAATACTTCTACACTCCCTTGCGGCCAAAAAAAGTTACCCCTAAGACAATAGCAGCTGGATAGTTTAATCGCATTAGCTACCAACGGCTACTCATTATCGCATAACCGTATGCGGGTTTTGGCAAGGATTGCCGCATAACTTTATCCGATCGGGTGTCCACGCGACGAAACTTTATTTGATAGAGAAGTCAGGAGGATAATTTGAACATTAAAGGAAAATGGGCAGGGGCGATAAGCTGTTTCTTACTGTTCACCGTTGTCTGTATGTCATTAGCGTTTAATGTTAAGGGGGCATTCAGAGCCTCCGGGCATCCGGAACTGGGACTGCTCTTTTTCATTCTGCCTGGCGTGGCCGCGAGTTTTCTCTCGCGCGAAGGCGAGGTTGTTAAGCCGCTGTTAGGGGCAATGCTGGCGGCACCGCTGTGTCTGGTGCTGATGCGGTTGCTTTTCGTGTCCACGCGAAGCCTCTGGCAGGAGCTGGCCTGGCTGCTGAGCGGCGTATTCTGGTGCGCGCTCGGTGCGCTGTTTTTTCCTGTTTCTTCGTACTCTGATACGGCATCAACGGTTACATAATAAAAAAGGAATGAGGACGTCGTTGCCGCAGATATTGTCGTCAAATACGGTACTGTGTACGGATTGCCCGGTATTCCAGTCCATATCAACCTATTCCAGTCGTGACTGACAGCATCCCGCGTAGTGCGCCCAATGCCCTTAAGCCGTCTTTCTTGCCGGGTGGCGGCTGCGCCTACCCGGCCTACAATCGGCATTAATATCAATGAATTGCATTATTTATCGTAGGGCAAAACGCAAGACGCGCACTGGATTAACAGGCTAATCCATGCTTCATATGGTTCAATTCTATTGGGTGAAGCGAAAAAGCAATAACTGGCAAATAGATAAAACCCCACGTCAGGGCGCGGGGTTTGCTTAGTGATTACTGAGCGGCAAACAGCCCCAGATGTTCTTTAGCGTAAGCTTCAAAATCGGTGCAGCCGCCAATGTGTTTCTGATCGAGGAAGATCTGCGGTACGGTTTCAACCGGTTTACCCACGGTTTTTTCCAGATCGGCTTTGGTGATGCCTTCTGCGTGGATATCCACATAGCGGAAGTTAAAGTCATCACGCTCTTCAGTCAGTTTTTCAGCCAGCTCTTTTGCGCGCACACAGTAAGGGCATCCTGGACGACCAAAAATTACTGCAAACATTTCTCTCTCCTCAAAAAACAAGCCTGACGGCGAATGACACGTATAGTGCACGATAACCTGCCGTCATTAAAGTAGGTTTCGCCTGTCGCTTTAATATCCTTGAGCTATGTTTCGCCAATTACATGCCGCGCATCATTGCCTATACTGGCTGCCACACGTATTAAGCAAGACAAAGAGAGAGACGATGACGCCAACAATTGACCTGCTCCGTTCCCACCGTTCTATCCGCCACTTCACCGATGAGCCCATTACCGAGGCGCAGCGTGAGGCCATCATCGACAGCGCCAGAGCCACCTCGAGCTCCAGCTTCTGCAGTGCAGTTCGATTATTCGCATTACCGACAAGGCCATGCGCGAGCAGCTGGTGACGCTAACGGGCGGGCAGAAGCATGTAGCCCAGGCCGCCGAGTTCTGGGTATTCTGCGCTGACTTTAACCGTCACCTGCAAATTTGCCCTGAAGCCGAGCTAGGGCTGGCAGAACAGCTGCTGCTGGGCGTGGTCGATACCGCGCTGATGGCGCAAAACGCCTTCACGGCGGCGGAATCACTGGGATTAGGCGGCGTGTATATCGGCGGGCTGCGTAACAATATTGAAAGCGTAACCGAACTGCTGAAGCTGCCGAAGCACGTCCTGCCCCTGTTCG
>OKVS01000190.1_pt1 | contig 28682 bp, 28 predicted proteins | sample 1606911 | NCBI WGS metagenome assembly OKVS01 (sample SAMN03281016, study PRJEB24777) | human gut metagenome | isolation source: fecal sample PR161 from 1 month old female Malay infant, caesarean... | reverse complement strand
TTCCCGGCAAAAGAGCCTGGAGAGCGACTACAACCAGAGTACGGTCGTCACCTGTTAAATCTTCAAGTTTCATGCAAGCCTCAAAAGTTATGGGTCAGTAGGGGCTGAGAATGGTTAATCCTGATTAATACCGTACGCTGAAAAGTCCTGAACGTTTCCTGTCACAGCAGATAGAAGACGGAGGATGTTCTCTTCTCCGATGACAGCGAGCGCGGTCGGCATCAATCCGAACTCATCGTTTGTCAGACCAATAGCCATTTTATGCTCGCTGTGTCGACTAGCCGACTCGATACGGTCTATGAAGACGTCAATGCAGCCATCGATACCGCGTGCTGCGGCAGCTTTGGTCATATCACAGGCATGGTCCCCGTTCAGTACGAAAAACACACGGCCATCCAGAACCAGAGCGGTTGTATCGCAGCCATACCCGGCAGATGAACTGTTATAGCTGATATGAAAGCGCTCAAATCCGCGAGTCATATTGGGCGCTGGGGTATTGATCACAGGAACAACATCTGAAGAAAAACCCAGCTTAGCTAATTGAGGGATAGTTGACATGAACGCCTCCTTAGGCAGTTAATGGGCGGCTCCGTAGCCTTCCCTTTCAAACAAATTGTACCTTATATTAGGTACGCAGCAACCCCTTTTATAAAACGACTGTGTTTTCGAAAGGTAAAAGTCGATACTCCCCCACCACCGGTCTAGATCCGACCGTATCTTTCCCTGGTTCCAAGATTTTAAGAATGTCCGTATGATAGGTGGGATTAGAATGCACAGGACCAGTTTGAATGTTTAATAGCCTTTCTGATTATCTACAGCAACAACGAGATCGCGAGGAGGCTCTGAAACGAAAACTAAGCCAGTTGAAGCCAACTGTTAGGAATGGCGAGGCAGGAGAGATAATCGCAGCGCTGATTGACCTCGGCTCAGTGGGGGGCGATTTTAAAAAAACGACGTACGATTATATCTATGAGTATTTTGCATCCGCCCGCTGTATTGATGTGTTGGTGGTAATGTTATTCCTCAATATGAAGCATCCACTCTCCGATGGAGCAATAAAAAAAGCCTATGCAAGACAGTCCGACAGTGAAGATTCGAGGTCTGCTTACATAAGCTTGATAGTTGACACTATTGATAAACACCGGTAATCCCACAGTCCGCCGCTAACTGGCGTCTCCTTTTTTCCTACGAACGGCCATACTGACCTCCTCACGCAAAACAGAAATGGCCATAAGCTCAGCCTTTAGTCTGGAGGCAGCGAGATCAAGCTCTTTCCCATACCAGGCCAGGGTCTCAAGATCAATGAGTTTTGTGTCGATGGTCGGAGGTAATTCAAGTAGTTCGGGTGGGGTGCTGCTTTAACAAGAACAAATTAATTTCATCAATAGTATTGAACTCCCCAATGATGCTTTCTTCGTAATCTGGTCGCTGGGACTGAACCACTAGCCTGAAGGGCGGTTCGTTAGAGTACATGAAGATAGGTTTCAGACGGGTTTTGACCCATTTTGCCTGGGCGTCGTGAGCCAGGACACAAGCCTCTTCGTAAGTTCTTACCTTTCCAAGCACCGATGAGCGGTCCCTCGCTCCACCGTTAAGACATCTGTCAGTAAATGAGCCGTCTGGTTTAGTGATCCCATAAGGATGATCCCACCATTCATCTAGCTGTTCTTTGCTTCGTTCACTATTAGGGGTGTCATCAAAATTGGCCGGAAGTTTTGGGTCAAGGGGGAGCTGAGATGGCATGCGTTTATCCGTTTTTACCATGTTGAGGCATTAAGCCAGATAGACGCGATACAATTACTGGTAGATGCATCAGACCAGGTAATGTCTATAATTGAAAAACCATGTATAACAGGGAATGGGAACAATGCAAAAAAAAATGCTTACAGTGTTGATCTGTGCCACAGTCTTTCTTTCTGGCTGTAAGGAAGAAGGTATAACCCCAACTGGCAAAGCATGTATGGGCACCGATAATGACTCATTGATTGAAGGCCTGAAGGGGAAGTGCCAGAAAGGCGATACTATAGCGACAAAGAACCCTGCATATTTTTGTGATTTCAAAAGTCAGATTGCTTTTAATAATTACAATAGTGCTATATGTATCTATACCGGAATGCAAGCTGAGGAACGGATTAAAGAAGCCGACATCAGTCCAAGAAAAGACAGCAAACCTCAATCCTGATAAGCCTTCCGGTGTGCCAAAAAATAAGAAAGCTGGGGTTCAAGTTCTTTTGAGGCATCGTACGCCTCAAACCAGAAAACCACAGGTTTCTCAATAACCGTTACCAGCCCAAATCGTTGGGCTGTGCGGAAATTGACTGAGTATGCCTGAGCACGCTCAGGCTGGTGGGCAATCTGTTCCCTGAATCCTTCGATTGAATATGTCGCTTTGAAAAGGTTGCATGCTGAACACGCGGGGAAAAGATTATCTAAATCATGGCGATCAGGATGAAATACTCGTCCATTGCTTCGTGCAACGTGACTCACCCTACTCCCCTGGGGCGCGCGAACTATATCGAAATCTCTACGAACTGGCTCTACATGATCGGCATGCCAGCCCTTTTCCTTCAGCTCACAGCCGCAGTAGGCACACCTGCACGCAAATTTTAATCTGAGTTCTTCTCTTTGCGCTTTGGTGATTTTCGTTTTGGGTTTTTCTGTCCTGGTCTGCATCTCGGTTTTTCACGGCATTGTTGTTATGAGAGGGCAACTCTATGAGCTCCCCCCCTTTTGATTATCTTTTCAGACATAGATCCCCAGAAAGTAACTTTCTGCAATTTGATAATTGAAAATTAATGAATGGACATCAGTCCTTTTTACTTTCAAAACTTTTAAGGTTAACAACCACCTCTTTTTTGATTTTGACGCGACTATATTTTCTATGTAGTTTATCCAGTTGCCATTCTTGGTCATTAGCCCAATATTGAATGTCGCTAATCGTTAGTATTTCCTTGCCATGTTCAATAAAATCATCAGTGTGTACATCTTTGAGCTCATCAATGAATGACATATCTGACCGGTACTTCAAAATTTGACGGTCCAGTGAATCAATCCAGCTTTTAGGAAAATCCAAATAGAACCATACAGAAAGTATTGTTATAATCCCAAGTCCGTATATCGCCAATGCAATTAAAGGAGAAAATTGCGGGAATAGCTTTATATATGCTATTAAAGGAAGCCAAGGTAACCAAAAAAGGGCTATAAAAATAGGTTGAGGATATTTCTTTTCGATGTAATGGCACGTCCAAAATATTTTGGACGCCTTCTTTCTTTTTGCCTTTATTTCTTTTTTAACTTTATTGTTAATCAACATGTTTAATCCTGTCTAATGAGTATCGCTGGTCAATTCCCGATACTCGTTATTAACCCGGTAACGTACAACAGTCTGACACCTTAACGGGGACACCTGTACCTGTTGCCACTTCACAAGAAAAGGTCAGCGGTATGGCTTTGTGGGTAGAACAATTCATGCAGGCTCTTTTAACCAAAGAAGTCGGAAGGATGTTAGGTACGCGCTCTCCAGACGTTGAAATACACATATCCCATCCCGATGAGCAAAGGCGCATAAACCATTTGATACTCAATGAAACTTGCCCTGCTATACCTGGCATCGATATAGAGTTGGATGAGTGAAAGAATGGTAAAAACAAGGTGGTGTGAGATGATGGACAAACCAGAAATCGTAAATTTTTATATTGAGGCCGCAGGGTAAATAAGCGAACCGCCATAGCCATAGTCACGAGGAACAGGAAAATGGGCTGAGAATGAGGGAACAGAACAATCTGACCACAAGCAATGATTGTGAAATAGACGACCGCCAAAACATTAAATTTTTTCGTCAGATGAGTTGCATGCATATACATCCCGCTTGAATAATCTGGAAGTTAAACTGAATTTTCAGAAGCTACCGCCACTCCCTTTTACCAGACAGGGCACTGGTTTAGTTCTGGCATACTAAAACAGATAATAATCTAACATAGAAAATTTTGGTTTTTCCCGACTTAAAGGTACTTTAAGGCCGTGGAGTGTGTTTTTTACGTTCGTCGTTAAGTTCCTTTTCTGAATGCTTCCTGATACATCACGTCGTCGGATATCTGATCAAGCATTCTGCTGTTAATATAGCTGTCATCAGTGATGTGAATGAGCCTCCCTCTCCTTCTATGTCGTTTTCTTCTTGCTGCACATTCTGTTTTCACATTTCCCGCGCTGCATACTGGCGTCATTTGAACATCTCGGGATGGAATAGTTAATAGACGATATCAAAATAAGCGATCCTGAAAGACCCTTTTTGTCCCGCATTTCTTTCCTCTCTGGATTTTTTTTGTCCTGTTATTCAGGAATTTCTGAAACAAATTTTGATATAACTGGATTATTGGCGTTAGGACTGTTCATACGGAAAACGGAACTATGATGAGCTCGAAACACGTGGTCATTAGCACGAAGCATCCGGTTGCCGGATACCTGTACCTGGAAATGATCCCCGATAGCGAGGTCGGGTTTTCAGATATCTATCAGATAACAGACAGTCTTTTTCGTGCAGACGTTCTGCCCTGTGACTGGCGAGAGCATAAACGGCAGTGGGGTAAGGACTTTTTGGGCCATGGCTCATGGGATGTGTACTACATCAAACAGCATGTGAACCGAATTAACTGGTTTGGCAATGACAGCATTAAGAAAATTAAGTTCAGATACAGCCTGTCCCTTAAAGAGCTGATTGACTGGGTATCCGACCCCGACCATTGGATAGATATTGCCGTAGAGGTAGATGATACCAGTGGTTCCAGACCAATGGCCGTAGCCATGTTTAATCAGAACCAGCACGTTTAGTCAGTATTTGCGCCGTAAAAAGTCACTTTTACCGGGTGGCGGGAGTGTACATAGGCCCAAAAGTTACTTTTGGGCTGCTGGTGGTGATTAAGTTGATATTTAGTCCAACCTGTTTTTTCGGGAGAGAATAATGCTCAGTTCCAAAACCAGAATTGCCCTGATTGATTATGAAAAATATCGGAAGCCTTGAGGGGGTTTCCCTTCATGACTTTGACAAAGTGCTTTTCTTCACGGGCGCTAAACAGGAAAACATTAAAATTCCCGTTACGTCCCTGAGCTCTGCAATTTCTGTATGCATTATTCCGGCGACTGAGGTATCCAAAAACAATGTTGATTTCCATCTGGTTCTGGAACTCGGCCAGCTGACCGCATTGTCCGGGGATACGTCACACTTCTCTGTTATCTCCCGTGACAAGGGCTATGACGGCATTATTGCCCGTCTTAAAGCAGCAGGGATCAGCTGTACAAGGTTCTCTCCAGCCCTGCCCGCTCCGCAGCCGGTTAAAGACACGGCTTCAACAATGAAAGTGATGAAAGCCAAAGAGCATGACATGGGGTACTGGATTAACAGACTGAAGCTTTCCTGCGCATCCTCCCCTAAATCGCTCCCGGCCACGCCAATGGGCTTACAAAATTACCTTTCAAATGTGACAGGGCAAAAATCCTGCTCATTGCTGAACGAGCGGATTAAGCAGGAGCTAATTCGTCTTGGTTTCATCACGATTTACGAAAAAACGCTGGTCTGGAATCGCTCATTACATTCGCCAGCCCAGAAGAGCAGGCGTGCTGATCTCGAGCAGGTGAAATAAGCCGTAGGCCAGGTGAGCAGAATCATAAACATGCGTTGTTTTTGCAACGGAGAAGGAAAGTAACTTTTTTGGCATGTATCGCTCCGTCAGTGGTTAAGAGCGACTCACAATGCGACCTTTTAACCATGATTTAGACTGGTACTGATATGAAATTCAAACTCAAACTTCTGGCGGCATTAATCCTCGGCACCCTTTCATTGCCGGGCCATTCCCGTGTTTATGAGTACACAATAAAAGATATCTACGGTGTGGAGAAATCCGTTAGCGCCGATTCAGCGAAGCTGAACACCACGGAGAAAATCCAGCTTAGCCTGATTTCAGGGCTGGACAGGAAAATCCGTGTGACGGTGAAAAAAGGCGACGCGAATGTCTACAGCACGACGACAGAAAGCGTGAAAGTTGCCGATCGCATCAAATCATCATCAGATGAAGAGTTTTACGGGAAAGTTATAACCATGCCACCGTTAAGTGAAGGGCTGTATACCATTACCTCGGAAATATTGAATACCCAGGATGCCCTTATTGATTCGACAACTCAATCATTCCTGATTGATACGTCTGGCCCCACATGCCGATAACATTGAGGATTGACCAGCGTCCGGGATATGACATGGTGCTTACCGGAAACCTCTGGGAACTGGGGTTTGGGGGCAGAAGCAAACTATATGTCACCGTCAAAAAGTGTGAAAGCGACGGCCGGTTTTTGATAAAGCTACTATCCAGATCTTAAATCCCGATAATACCGTCTATTCCAAAATGGACATGGTTTACGACAGCGGTTCTACATCGCTTTCTGTTCCGTGGACTAAGGGGAGCGCGGTTAAAGCCGACTGGATGCCGGTGTCCAATGCGGATACAGAATATCGCTTTCGTGTCACGCTATACGACAAGGCAGGTACCCGAAAAGTCCTGCCGGATCAGAAGTTCCTCTTTGACTCGGATTTAGGCGAATACACGCTAGTCGCGGTGTATGACCCTACAGCTGAAACCAGTGTTATACCCGGATTCAGTAAAGGGTATGTTGAATATAAATCGGGGATGACGGTCAATCTGAATCCCATTACTTTTGTCTACCGTGTCCCTTCTACGAACCGCAGGGAGTACAGAAAAGGTGGGCTGGCCTTCGGGAACATAATTTCTGAGGCTAACGGCTACAGCTATGTGTCGGTTACGACCCCTTACCAGACGCTCTCTGTTATCCATAACGGTTATCAGTGGGGGGGGCCCAGTGTTACCTACAATAGTTAAAATGGGTGCAGATGCAGCCGGTAAGCCCGACTACTCCTGACGTGTGGATTACCTCGGACAAGAAAAGCTCGGTAAGCTCATATGATTTCCTCTGGAAAACATCCGATCTCCCGGTGACATTTCTTACTGCCCGCGTGAAAGCGTCGGCACGAAATTACATTCAAAAGGCTATGTCTAATACCGGAGGTTTCTTATGTAACATTCCTGTCGGCGAGCTGGAGTGTGAAGGGAAAAATTGTTGGGAATATTCGAAAAAAGTGGTAACGGCCATATGGGGTTTTTCTTCAAGATGACCAACTCAGATGGCACCCTTTTCTCACAATATGCTGAAAGGCGGCAATACTGGAATGCTGACCAGTTGCCCAGAATTACTGGTTATGATTATCAGGAAGACAAGAAAAAGGTTCTGCTATTTGTGAATCTACCGGGGAACGGCAGTTTACGGTACAAATTGCAGCTCAAGTCTGCGGTTCTGATTAATGCGGATTCAAATGTCCAGGTGTTAACCGGTACCAATACAGCGATTGCTGGTGATGATTACACCTACACGTTTGATTTGGGAGCTCTCCCGGAAGGCAAATATAACCTTTCCTTCCTTGCCAAAGACACCTTCGATAATGAATCGTCATCGCCGTTCATCACGCTGGTGAACGATATGACCCCCCCAGACGTCATATTTAATTATGAAAATGCCCCGCTTGCTTCCGGTTCTACCGTGTATGGGCTGGAGAACATCGCGATTAGCCTGAATGACGCGCTGACAAAGCCTGTTCTCGAACGCCTTGAGCTGAAAGGTGGCCCCGCATCTGATAGCGTGATTCTTGGTTTCAACCAGAATGCCGATGGCTCCTATACGCCAGATTATCCACGTCTGTTCCCTACCCTTGTCGAAAATACCGATAAATACACCCTGACGGCGTATGCAACGGATACCAAAGGGAACGCCACTCAGAAAAGCATTCAGTTCGCCTACTATCCGAAAAATCTTGTGACCCTGGAAAAACTCAAAACGCTGGGTGTGGTGAAGGCGCTGAAAACCAGCGACAACACTCCGCTGGCCGTCATGCGTACCGGGCAGTTGAGGCGGAACGATGGCTCCTTGGTTCAGGGTGTACAAACTGCCAACATCACGCTCAGGACTGACGCTAATTATGCGATCAACATACTGGGTACTGTCATTCAGCCGGGCGAAACCAAAAACATCCAGATAGACCTCGGCGCTGGTGTTAACACAACGGTCCCAATTTTCCCGGCAACAAACGGCGCTACCGGGCAAAGCGATTTCATCATTGAGTTTCCGCAAATTAAATAGCGACTCACGATTACGGGTCCCTGCTGTTGGGCCGGTAATTTTTGGATAAACACGACAACGCCGAATATGACGGCCAGGAAGAGAGAAAAGTTACTTTCTCAACTCTGATTACAAGCCTGCTGGGAATGATCTGAAATGAATACCAAGATAAAACTGCTGACAACGATAATCCTTGCGACGATGTCCTTTCATCGCATTCACGGGTCTATGAGTACACCATTAAGGATATCTACGGTGCGGAGAAATCAGTCAGTGCGGAAACCGGCATTCTTAACACTAACGAAAAAATTCAGTTGAGCCTGATTTCCGGCCTAGATCGCAAAGTACACGTATCTGTCCGGAAGTCAGGAACGGAGGTTTACAGCACGACAACCGATAGCATTAAGGTAAGTGATCGAATTAAGGCATCAACAGGTGAAGAGTTCTACGGGAAAATCATCACGCTTCCTCCCCTTAGTGATGGACCGTATCAGGTTATCTCTGAAATACTTAACACACAGGGTGCTCTGGTAGACTCCACCACACAGGATTTCACCATAGATAGTGTGGGCCCTACAGCGGACGATTTGAGCATTTTACAGAAACCGGGGTATGAAATGGTCACCCAGGGAGAAAGGTGGGAACTGGGCCTTGGAGCCGACCAAAAACTATATGTGAACGTTAACAACGTTAAAGCAGTCGCTGGTTTCGATAAAGCTACATTACAGGTTATTAATCCCGATAATAGCGTCTATTCCATTACTGCTATGGACTATGATAGCGGGTCTTCCTCCCTGTCTGCTGCATGGACTTTAGGGAATCGGAAAAAGGCCTCCTGGATGCCTACATCAAATGCTGATGTAGAGTATCGTTTCCGGGTTACACTCTTTGACAAAGCAGGCTCCCGAAAAGTATTACCGGAACAGAAATTTGTATTTGATGACCAACTGGGTGAATACACTCTTATTGCTATACGGGACCCCGAAGCGCAAACAAGCGTTGTTCCAGGGTTCACTTCGGGTTATATAGCTTATAAAGCGGGTATGACAGTTAATCAAAACCCGATTACCTTAATCTATCGTATCCCCATCAACAATGTAAGGAAATACAACAAAGCTGGTTTAAGTTTTGGCTCTATCATTTCAGAAGCTAACGGTTACGCCTATGTGGCGGCAACAACAGCATATAACAACAGGTACGATATACATAACGGGTACCAATGGGGCGGCGCTACTGCAAACTATAACCTTAAACTGGGTCCCGACACGCCTGTCGGACCGGAAATGCCTAGTAGCGTTTGGCTCACGACGGACACAAAAGGTGAAATCAATTCTTTTAACTATTTATGGAAAACAAGTGATCTACCGGTGAAATTTATTTCAGCGAGGATCCGTGCTTCTGCGAGAAATTATATCCAGAGAGCATTTACAGGTAACCTGGAAATCTGTCAAATCCAACCAGGTGAGACTGAGTGCAGCGGGCCGGTACCGTGGTCAATTGCTAAAAGTGGCAATGGAGGCGTGACATATTCTTTTAAAATGTATAATGAGGACAAGACACTTTCATCAATTAATCAGGAAAGGAGGAACTACTGGAACACAAACCTTCTACCGAGGATAAAGGGATATGACTATCAGGAAGATAAGAAAAAAGTACTTTTATTTGTTACCCAACCCGGTAATGGTACCTTAAGAGATCAACTTCAGCTTAAGTCCGCTGAACTGATTGATGCTAATTCAGGTATGCAGGTGCTGAATGGAACCAAAATAGCGCTTTCTGGTGAAGATTATACTTATGCGTTTGACTTAAGTAAGTTGGCTGAAGGAAGATACGACTTAAACTTTCTGGCAAAAGACACCTTCGAAAATGAAACATCTTCTCCATTCATCACGTTAGTGCATGATATGACTCCCCCTGAGATCAGCTTTAACTACGACAATGCCCCGCTCACCTCCGGCAACACGGTCTATGGTCTGGAGAATATATCCATTAAACTAAACGATGAGCTGACTAAACCTACTCTTCTCCGCCTGGAACTACGAGGGGGGCCTGCATCTGATAGCGTAGTCCTTGGTTTCAACCAGAATGTTGATGGTAGCTACACACCTGATTACCCACGGCTGTTTCCTACTCTGGATACGTCGACGGATAAATACACTCTCACTGCATATGCCACAGATGCTAAAGGTAATACGTCCCAAAAAAGTATTCAGTTCGCCTACTTCCCTAAAAATCTCGTTACCCTGGAGAAACTGAAAACACTGGGCGTGGTTAAAGCACTCAAAACCAGTGACAACACACCTCTGGCAGTCATGCGTACCGGCCAGTTGAGAAGGAACGATGGCTCTCTTGCCCAGGGTATGCAGACGGCAAATATCACGGTCAGAAGCGACGCTGAGTATGCCATCAACATTCTGGGAACGGTGATCCATCCCGGGGAAACTAAAGAAATACAGCTTGACCTCGGAACTGGTGAAAACTCTACGGTTCCGATTTTTCCGGCTATCAACGGGTCTACGGGTCAAAGCAACTTCATCATCGAGTTCCCACAACTTAACTAACTATCGACGGCCACCGCCTCTGCTATGTGGGGCTGGTGGCGTTTCGTACCAAATGGTGTTGTTAAAAGCATGCAATCAGAAAAAAGTAACTTTCTCCAAGGCATAAACTTCACGAATTTTTGGGATTAATAATTTGATATGAAAATTAATTTACAGACTACTTTAATACTAATTGCCCTCTCCGCTTTTTCACTCCCCTCATATGCTCGTGTGTATGAATATGTATTCAAGGATGTCTATGGAACGGATAAATCAGTCAGTGCGGAAGCAGGTATCCTGAATACCAATGAAAAAATTCAGGTAAGAATAATATCGGGACTCGACAGAAAAATTCAGGTAACAGTAAAGAAAGACAATGTTGGAGTATATAGCTTTACTACTGAGAGCGTGACGGTCAATGACCGTATAAAGGCATCAACTGGTGAAGAATTTTATGGTAAAACGCTGACATTGCCACCACTGAGTGATGGAAGTTATGTAATAACGTCAGATATCCTGGATACTCAAAACACTGTTATCGACAGCACGTCTCACAATTTTATTATTGATACTGTAGGGCCTTCGTCAGATAACCTGAGCGTGGACCAAAACCCCGGATATGATATGGTCTTAACAGGTGAGCGTTGGGAACTGGGCCTCGGGGCTGAAGCAAAGCTGTACCTGAATGTGAAAAACGTCAAATCTGCCACCGGTTTTGATAAAGCGACTATTCAGGTGATAAAACCTGATGATACTGTTTTTTCAACTACAGATATGGTTTATGACAGTGGATCAGCATCCCTTTCAATACCGTGGACAAAAGGGAATATGAGTCGGTCATCATGGATGCCTGTATCAAACGCTGATGTGGAATATCGTTTCCGTGTGACGCTCTATGATAAAGCGGGAAACCGTAATGTTTTGCCGGAACAGAAATTCATATTTGACTCTGACCTTGGTGAATACACTTTATTTGCTGTTTATGACCCGACTTCTAAAACCAGCGTAGTTCCTGGATTTAGTGAAGGTTACATAGAATATAAGCCGGGAATGACCGTAAACCAAAACCCTATAACACTCGTGTACAGGATACCATCGAATAATCGACGGGAATACAGTAAAGCCGGTTTGAAATTTGGAACGATTATTTCCGAAGCGAATGGCTACAGTTATGTATCCGCTAAAACCGCCTATAAGGTATCGTACGTCATTCATAACGGATATCAATGGGGTGGAGGTTCACTATCCTATAATATCAATTTAGGAAGTGAGGCTCCGGTCAGCCCGGCAGCACCTGAAGTATGGTTAACATCAGATATAAAAGGAGAAATGAATGCAGGCAGCTATCTTTGGGATTCCAAAGATCTACCCGTGAGATTCAGCTCTGTAAAGATCATAGCGTCTCCGCGAAATTTATGGTCAGATAGCGATGAGTGGAAATACTGAGATTTGTCAGATCCCTGCTGGTGAGACTGAGTGTACTGGTGCGGTATCATGGTCTATTCCGAAATCAGGGAATGGTATTACAACATACTCCTTCAGATTGACTGATATGGATAAAAACACTTTCATCAGTCACTGTAGAAAAAAGACATCACTGGAACACTGATCTGTTACCAAAGATAACTGGATATAGTTACCAGGAGGAAGACAAAACTGTCCTCTTATTTGTCAAGCAACCCGGGCGCGGGAAATTCCGCGATCTTTTGCAGCTCAAATCGACTACTCTGATTGATTTAGATACCGGGGAACAATTACTGTCAGGTACTCAGACAGCTCTATCTGGCGAGGATTACACATATAGTTTTGATCTCAGCAAACTGGCCGAAGGTAAATACAATTTAGGCTTTCTGGCAAAGGACAGCTTTAACAATGAAACTTCATCACCATTCATAAATCTGATTAACGACAAGACACCTCCTGTTGTTAATTTTAAATATGAAAATGCGCCGCTATCCCCCGGTGCTACTGTTTTCGGGCTTGAGAACATCAGTATAACGCTAAATGATGAGTTAACAGCACCCAGCCTTGTCAGACTTGAACTTAAAGGAGGACCAGCGTCGGATAGTGTTATCTTGGGGTTTAACCAGAATACGGACGGTAGTTATACACCTGATTACCCTCGTCTATTCCCTAGTCTGGATTCAAATACGGACAAGTATACACTGACCGCATATGCTACCGACGCGAAAGGTAACTCTACACAAAAAAGCATTCAGTTCGTCTACTACCCAAGAAATCTCGTCACCCTTGAGAAGCTGAAAACCTTGGGTGTTGTGAAGGCACTAAAAACCAGTGACAACACACCACTAGCCGTCATGCGGACGGGGCAGCTACGACGTAACGATGGCTCACTGGCTAAGGGCATCCAAACGGCTAACATCACGGTCAGGAGTGACGCAGCTTATGCGATAAATATTCTGGGGAACGTTATTCAACCTGGGCAGACAAAAGAAATTAAGATAGACCTTGGTGCTGGCGAAAATTCAACAGTTCCTATTTTCACTGCAGAAAACGGCTCTACAGGTGAGAGCAATTTCATTATCGAATTTCCGCAAATCGAGTAACCGGTAACTAGGTAACTAGGTAACAACTTTTATAATTCATAAATCAACAAATGTGCCCTGATTAGGTTCATAACGATTAGGGCCGTTAGACCGAGAGTAGTCATCAAACCATCAAACATCAGAAAGTTACTTTCCACCCATCCTTAATTTTCACATCAGTAGGATAAATACCAGCTTTGCTGGGAGGTTTTCAGAAATGATCAGAGTCGAATTTCGACATGATCAGACCCGTTTTCTTGTAACGCCCGTCCCCCAGTATAGAGGGTTTGAAGGTTATTTCCGACCTTGCATTGGCCGGGATATTCGTGAGTATGCAGGGCGCAGCCCTAACTAATTAATTATGCTTAAACCACGCATAGCAGATTCATATATGCGAATGAGCCTTAAACATGCCGCTTTAATTTGACTGAATGTATTGTCATTAACTGGAACTGAATTTTGCACATAATCAAGCAAAACACTTTCTTTCTCATAGATGGCAACATAGAACGTATCTGCGAAACTTTCGCGCACTAGGCTGAATTGGTAAATCATCTCTTTTACCTGGTAATTTAATTCCCTACCTGTCATCTTCAGAATATATTTTGTATTTCGTTCAATACCTTCATTTTCATTATAAAAAAACCTTCCCATGAAATTATGTTTAGATAGCAGTCATACCCATAGGGAGTAATGGTGCGAAAAAATGCTGGCGAAATTCTCAAATTCGCTTGTTTTCCTTCCCAACTGACCCAGCGGCTAAATATGTTTTTGTTTATTAGGATTCTTTTTATGGTATTGATTAATCCAAACTCTAATCCATCGTTTGATTTTAACTTCGACCGTAGTTTGCTTTTAAGTATAGCCAGGTTTATTTCTGCAATGAAAGCCTTTGAGTCGGAAACATCATATACTTTGTTTTCAATGACCTCACTGTGATCTATTAAAACTAAACCCATGCATTTTCCTTTTGAGCTTGTCCATCTGAAATCAACTCGCTGAGAGCCTAAGAGATCATCACGTGATATCATGGCTTTAAACGGTGCGAATATCTTATCCGGCGCTAGAATTAAACCCGGAGTAAAAATTGGACTTACATAAATGCTAGCTTCAGAGGATAGGATGTTGTGGATAATATCCTTAATTGCTTCATTAAGGTATCGATCCTCACATAGACTTATGTGCTTGCCATCAATAGCAGCGTGTTTAAAAAAATTTTGTTGTTTGAAGTTATCGATTGCAGGGTTTTTATTATAGCCAATTCGGTTTCGGCATTGAGTGCAATATAATTCAATATCAGAAGTTAACCTGGCATTATAGGTATCGTATAACATGCCACTTTTATCTCTAGCAAACAGTAAAAAGAACTCTTCCATATCCAACCTTTTCAGATAATCACTGATGAAAGTACATAATTTTTTAAATTAACCTCTTTTATAATCTTATCAGCATGAATAATAAAATTCTCAAAATAACAACCCGATATTGAAAAATTTTATAATTCAAGGCCACGAATTGAAACCGAATAGATATGACGTCAATGGTATTGATAACGATTTATGTTGGTGCTATGAGATAAAAGCCACAACTGGTATGTTAAGGTCACTTTACTGGACTGCGAACAAGGGGGTTGTTCTACCATGACGGTGCACAAGATAGTTGCTGGGGCACCAAGAAATGAACTGCGAACAATGGGGTTGTTTATTGTCTGCAAGCTTCCAAAATGCTGCTGGAGCACCAAGAGAAGGACCTAGAGCAAGGGGGTTGTCTTCTGCCTTCAGTGCAACGTAAAGCCGCTTGAACTTCAATAGCCAAAGTCGAACATGTGAGTTGTATAAAAGAAAGGTCATGTCCCGTGTTAAAGAATCATGACCACAAATATTGTATTTATTTTGCTTTGCTAATACTTACTTTAATTAAGCGTTCAATCTCATTTATTGTTGATTGACCTATACGCTTAAATTCAAAACTAACTTTTTGACCATCAGCACTTCGTTTTACCCTGGCGTAAGTATCCTTGTTATCAAACACGGCAATATCTGACACGGTCCATTGCCCCTGTTTATTTCCATCATTACAAAGAATACTAAGCACTGAATGTAAACCATCTAAAATGGACTTCTGAACTTCCTCAATATCATTAATATTAGAAATTTTATTATCATCCGCACCTACTTCAGATGTTAAATCGGTAAGAGGGATGTTGTTAGCAATAGCGGTTTTTTCAATTCTAGCTAATTTGCTATAGTAAGTATTAGGTATCCCCTCACTATCAGGAAATATTTTTATTAGTTCTTTGCTAATTTTTGCGGCCTGAATTCTCTTTCTTATCGATTCAATACCAATGTTAAGATAAGAAGCAAGCTCCTCATTGGTCTTGAAATCTTTATTCTTCATGATTTCAAGGTATTTCATACCAACTTCACGATAAGAAAATCGTTTTGCTGTTTGCGCAGCATTCACAATGCAATCGACATCTTCGCGGCTAACCTCTACATCGAATGCCCATAAAGGCAAGTCAACCGAGCATTTGATGCAGCAATAACGACGTCTACTACCTTCGATCAGGTAATATTGGCCGTCCCGGAATACGGCAATAGCTTCAGTAGTAACACCATTTTCTTTAATTAAGGGAAGTATTTCTCTTGTAGAAAGATCGTCAACTGCCTCTTGGTTTCGTGGGTTTAGCTCATGAACAACAGTTTTATCAGCTACTTCTGAGCCAGGGACGACTACATAACGAGCTTCAACTTTACGACCATTTGCTAGTGTAAATAGTCGCTTCTGTGTAGAAGGAGTTCGTAAAGGTGGTAGTCCGCTTTTTTGATCAACAAAAGTACGTTTGCCGTTTCCGGTTAAGTATTTGTCTTTGCTTGTACCGCGTTCAACATCACTCATTATTTACTGTCCTCCCTAACTGAGAAGCTTTTAATCTCATTGATAAGTTGTTGATACACTGACTGAACAGACATTTCAGCTATATCATATTGTTTTGAAGAACAGAGCTCTTCTGAATTTTTTAATATCAAGTACAGTACGACCTTTTTCAGCTGCAGCAACAAAAGCTTCTGAATGTTTGATATTTGTTGTCATGAAACGATCACGTACAGTTCTCACTAGTTTATTTAAAGTGCGTATCTCATGTTGACTTCTATCATCAACGTTTACAGCAAGAACATTTATCCATTTAATATTTTCGCCCTTTGAGGGAAGCTGCTCAAGTCGGTCTGAAATAGTAATCATATAGTTTGTGGTTGACGCGAAATCATATTCCCGGGGTGTGATGGGAACAAGTATTGCGTCAGCCGCTTCGTTTGTTGACCAAATAATTGGAGAATCTTGTGGCGGAGTATCGATGAAAATTAGGTCATATTTTTCTTTTAATACAGGTATAACCAGATCACGGAAACGGGTCAGAAGTTTGAACCTTGCTTCCTTATCCAAGCTCCAATATTTATCAGTAAATCTGTCATCAGTAGGGAATGCCGTTATTACATCCATGTTTGGAAGATGCGTAGAAAATGCCATTTCCCCAATAATCTGTTCTTCCGTATAACCCTGTTTTATATATTGCGTAAAATCATTATCTTCAATGTCACTTAATAGAACATCGGTAATGGTTAGATAAACACTATCATCACTAGTGGAGTGGATAAGGTTATTTCCTAAAGAGCCTTGTGGATCAAGATCAATAACACAGATTCTTGCATTCAGATTAAGATCCAATGCGGCCGCTGTAGCAAGTGTTGCTGTTGTTGTACTTTTACCTGTTCCACCTTTATGGTTTTCAGTCACGATAACTCGAGGCAAATACATATCACGATATTGAGTAGTGACCATCGCTTCCATTATTTTTTGCACATCCCAACGCGTATACAGGTGGCTCTTATTCTGGAAAATAGGTTCACCTATCACTTTTTTTTCATGTAGTTCAGATAAAATTCTACTAAAAGTATTTCTAGATTTACCAAAAAAGTCAGAGAGAGTTTTTTTATTTAAACAATGGTTATAGATTAGACGATCTAAACCATCGACTTGTTCATCTGAAACATCAATACGACTCGACTCAAGGATAATTTCCTTAAGGCTTGCTTGTTCGTTTTTCATTTTTAGGCCGATAGTACGAATATCATCTAATATGCTCATGGTCTCTCCTTAGGTTAGTCTGTACATTATTCACGAGGATTGAGCGTAATACAAGGCAAAAGTGCATTACAATGCACAATTATCACATCTAACGCTCAAAATGAGATTTCATGCACATTTAAATTTGTCCGTTAAATGACCGCATAAATTCCAACATACTGATATTAAAAGAAATATATGCAGGTGTAACAAAATAATCAGATTTGGTGAATTCTGAGATTTAATCCCAGCATTCCATACCAAACTTTAAAATTTGGCTACAACTTTGGATTTCATTATATGATGTAATCCCCTTCCCCTTCCCCTTCCCCTTCCCCTTCCCCTTCCCCTTCCCCTTCCCCTTCCCCTTCCCCTTCCCCTTCCTCTTCACCTCTCCAATGAAGGCATCTTTAACGATGGATAACTTCTAAGGTTTTGAGGTCGAACACATCGACGTTGTTCTGCCTCAGGTACAAACAGACAGCTACTGAGCTTACCGAATTTTGACCTGAAAGGAAGCGACTGACGCTCCAAAGTGCTTACTACTAACAAAGAGGTTGTTCGTACCTGCAGACCCTCAGGGGTCTACAGATGCGCCATGGATCCGACTGCAAACAATTGGGTTGTTTTAGTCCTGTTAATCCTCAGGAATCAGCTGAGGAACCGGGGCTAATTCTGAACAACAGTGTTGTGATACACCTGCAGGGTTCAGCTATCTGATGAGGCTTGAGGCCGAATGCTTTGCTTTGAGCCTGAGGGACCTCAGGAATCAACGGAAGAACTAGGCAACCGACTGCGAACAACGGGGTTGGTTTGGGTCCTGCCGGTCATTAGGGATGAGCTGGGGCCCGGGTAGATAATTACATACATGCTTGGGCGTTCTTTTTTACCTCCAGGGCTGCATCTATCTTATGAGGATTACGGGAGAATGTTTGCTTTGATCCTGCACGTCCTCACGAATTAACAGAGGAACTGAGGAGCCGACTGCGAACAATGGGGTTGTTTTGATCCTGTGGGCCCTCAGGAACCAGCTAAGGGCCTGAGAAGATAATTGGCAACAACAGGGATGATTATAAACAGCGGGGCCTCAGGAGTCTCCTGAGGCTCCAGGGAGACGGCAGCGAACAACGAGGTTATTTTTAAGTATTTGGCAGATTGAATCTGCGAAGACTCAAGTCCGAAACTTCGTATGGCGGATATATCCTATATATTATTACATCAGGTACTTGAGATCGCTCATGTAAAAATTATAGAAATAGGCAGGAGCTAAGAGGGGACCGAATTAAAGATGACTATATAGGGATTTTGCAAGAAATGAGAAAAGGGGAGGGGGATTAAAAAATAGTGGCCAACCATATAATGATGTTTGAAATGATAAAAAAACCAGCCATGAGCTGGTTTTTTAGTGATGGTTGATTTATTTAAGTTGAGGGAATTCGACTATAAAACCGGAGGCACCGACAACGCCAGATACACCAGGGAATATAGGGACAACAACGTCATTACCTACAGAACCTAAATCGATTTGAATTTCCTTCGTTTCACCTGGAGCTACAATATTACCAATAACACTGATGGGAAATGCAGAGTCTCCCCTAACAGTAATTAAAGCTGTCTGGACCCCTTTTGCTAAAGAACCATCATTACGCCGTAACTGACTTGCTTTGAGTACAGCCAGTGGTTCGCCTGAAGAAAGGTTTAACGGTTTGTTAACCGCAAGGGTATTTAGTTTATCAAGAACAATGAGATTCTTAGGGTAATATGCAAAACGGATAGATTTTGATGACTGATTACCTGCATCATCTATCGCTTTCACCAAGAGGGTGTATTTATCAGTTTTCTCATCAAGTGAAGGAAACAAACGAGGATAAAGTGGTGTGTATGAACCATCAGTGTTTTGAGTAAATCCTAATTCAACATCATCTGATGCGGGTCCACCTTGAAGAACCATTTGATAGACCTTGGACTTGCTTAAAGCATCCGATACATTTACTGAGATGTTTTCTAATCCATACACAGTACTTTCTGATAATAGTGGTTTGCCTTCATACGAGAAGGAAATTGAAGGAGGGGAGTTATCGATAACAAGAGATCGGAACGGCAACTGAGAACTGTTGTTAAATGTATCAGTAGCACTAAAAGTTAAATCATACTTCCCTTCGGGTATAGCTGATAAATCAAAGGAATAAGTATAATCCTCTCCAGACATCGCAACTTTTGTGCCCGTCAGAAGAACCGTATTAGAAATTGTATCGAGTATCTCAACCCTTGAGAGCATCAAGACATCACGCCAATTGCCATTACCGGGTTGTGAAACATAAACAAGGACAGACTTATTCTCTTCTTTGTAATCATATCCTGTGATCTTAGGAATTAAATCGGTATTCCAAATGCTACGAATTTCAAATTGATTGGATGTTAGCGTCTTGTCTTGATTACGAACTATAAAATAATGAGCTATATAGCCATTTCCTTTATTTATTGCATATGAAAATGGACCGGTACAAGAACTTTCACCGGGTTGAATAGTACAAACTTCGTAGCCTTGTGTAATGTTATAAAATGACTGCACATAGTCTCTTGGATCAACGAACACAGTTGCACTTTGATACTCACCAGGTAGATCTTTATTCGTGAATTTCATTGTACCAGCGGAAAATTCACCAATTGTTGAAAATTTTGTTGCGTAAGATTTAATTGAAGGTGATTTTGGAGCGGTTGAACTTAACTTAACATTATATGAAGCGTTACCTCCACCGTACTGGTATCCATTATGAATTGTAAATGAAGTTCCAACTGGTGTGGATTGTTTAATATATACATACCCTGTATCTTCATAAAGTAAAGATCCGAATGACAAACCAGCTTTATTATAAGCTCTATAATTTTGCTTAGGTATTTTATATACAAAAGTTACAGGGTTTGTATTAATAGTCATCCCTGCGGTATATTTAATGTAGCCAGATGAAAAGCCGGGAACCACACTAGTGGAAGAGTTGGGATCGGCAACTGCAAATAGCTCATATTCACCTGCAGAAGAATCAAAACAAAGTTTGGTCGGTACTTGGGTAATATTTCCAGCTTTATCATAGAGGAAAGCTCTGAACCGATACTCAACATCAGCATCAGATACAGGCATCCAAGCTGCTTTGGCTATCGTTCCTCCACCTTTAGTAATAGGGGCTGTAGCTGCTCTAGACCCCTCGTCATATGTCATTGTATAGCTGGATTGTATTGAGCCATCAGGTTTTATTATTTGAACTATCGCTTTATCAAAACCAGATAGATCATTGATATTCTTAATTGCAAGATTAATGGCAGATTCTTGACCTTGACCGAGTTCCCAACGCGGCCCAGTTACAACCATGTTATACCCTGGAATCCATGGCACTGAGAAATTATCAGACGTAGGTCCTACCGTGTCTATTATAACGGGATGGGATGTTATTGAAACTACGGCCGATTTTGAATCTAGGATTTCGGATTTTATGGTGTAACGTCCATCGCTGATAGGTGGGATAGTGACAGTTTTACCGTAAAAGATATTTCCACTAGTGGAAGATATCCTGTCATCAACCGTGATGACACTGGTAGTTGTGCTAAATACAGCGCTTTTATCAGCATCGCGAGAAATGGTTAATCGGATTTGTTGGTCCAGGCCACCAATGAGGAGAGCATTAAATTTTCCATGTGGATTAATAAATGGCGCACTTTCTGGGACAGTCTTTTGAGCATCATGGATATCAGTGAAGGTGTACTCATAAACCCGGGCGTGCACGATGGAAAACAAGCTTGTGGCCATTGAGAGGGTCAAAGCTAAAGCAGAACTATGGAACATTAGTGAAAAACGCATAGGAAACCTTTTTATGTGAGAAGCCACGAAAGTTACTTTTCAAAGACACTCATAGGTCAATACGAGAATAGTATCATGCAAAATTTTTGTGTTTCCGACATAAGAGGACTAATGAAAAAAAATGTCACCATCTTTTGATAGTGACATTTTAACAATTAGGATCAGTTTAGTTGGGAAAGGATACGTTCTGCTACAGCAATTTGCTTAATTGAAAGATGACGACCACTTTGAATGGTAAGCGTAAGACTTTTAAGGAAGGGGTTTTTGTTGCTTGAAGAAATGATTTGTTTCTCCAGTGCAGATAAGTTATTAGCGTGATTCTGACGCCAGGAGCTTGAAGAAACAACCTTTTTAGCAGCTAAATAGTTCTTTTTGAAAAGCATTTGCAGCGTGAAACACTCTTTGATCAAACTACCTTGTTTACCTGTACCTTTACACGAGGTACATTTACCTAAAGAATTTGCATAACTGATACGATGACGACCAGAACCTTTACAATAAGAGCAAGTATAGTTTTTTCATACCTAGCAGAGCCGTTTAATTCATTGATATTGAAAACAAGTTTTTCATCAATTAATTGACCGTCCACTGAAAACCATTGTTCATTTGAATGTGTCATGGAAAAACTCCCATCCCGTTGTGTATGTCTCCATTAAATCAAATGAAAAAGGCTTGTACAGACCCTATTTTTTATAGAAGAGGGGCGGGGTAGGGTATTAAATTTACAACCATCATAAACATTCACTAATTACAGAAAATATGACTTTTCTCAGTGTTTATAAGAATAGGGAAGTATATATAGCTGAATTATAGAGATTAAGGGGCTTTGGAGTTGCCCCTTATTTTAATGAGGGAGTTGATAACGTAAAAATGGCTAATCTTCTTCCGGATTAGCTACCGGAAAATTATTCATAATTACCGGGGGAACTAGTACTGCAACAGGTTCCCCATTTTCAGGAAAAGGTGGTATCCCTTGCATCTCATTGTTTGTACATTCAGTCATAACTTAACCTCTATAATTAAAATAAATTCGTTGTTAAATATCAAACAGCGGAATGAAAATTCAGTAGTGAAAATTCTATTTCTTGATTTTCTGAAGATGGTTCCTCCAGAGGATCATTTGCTGGCATTGTATCAGTGTTTACATCAGATGCTTCTGAAGGAGAAGAATTTGAAAGTTTTCCCTTTGTTGTTTTACGCTCGAGCTTAGCCTCATGGTCACGAATAGAATCCCCTGAATTAAATATAAGTTCTATTAAATGTCTGTCAATTTCGATATGTATTTTTTCGTTAGGGCCAATCTGTTCAAGATCAAACGCAGAAGGAAGGGAGGCTCGTAATCTGTTGCAAACTTCTTTAGTACTTGCAGCGAGATTTTGAGCCAGTTTTCTTGGAATTGGTTGCACTCCCAGAGAAGATTTTGTGACCCTGACTGCCTTAGGGCTACCATGTGACTTAATTATTTCGGCTACATTCAGAGGAAGGGAATCAGTCTCTGTTGAATTATTAATTACCTTTATCTTGGCGTTGAGGTCGGCCCGAATCTTTTCAAGAGCTTCCTTTTCGCCAAGATCACGAATTAATTCCAGACAGAGTGTGTAAGAGATAACATCTTGGCTAATCAACGTCTTTAGCTCATCATCGATTGATGACAGAGAAATGATTTGACGAACAGCCATTTCAGAAATGTTTTCCCGTTGTGCAACCTGTTCTACAGACATCCCCGCATCATTTACCAGTCTGCTATAGGCAATGCCGCGACCTACGGGGCAAAGGGGGAGAGATTTAGCCCCATCAAGCGAATGCCATTCCTGCTCTATCTCATCCCCCTGGAATTCACGTAATCTTACTAGAATGGGGAGACCTGATTCTTGTTGAGCCAAGAGCGCAGCTCGTGTACGACAGTTCCCCTGTCGTACAAGCGGTTTTCCCGTCAACAATAACGACAGTTATAGGGTCAATATCTGCCCCATTAAGAAATGCTTCTTAAGGTTCTGAATATGCTCGGCTGGTTTAGGTAACTTTGTAATATGCCTCCCCAGTCCCATCTCACGGCAGTTCCAGTTTGGAACTAACACTAATGCCCTTGGGTCGATCATAAACGGTTGACCATTAACCGCTTTATGGCAAATGTCAGGATTTGCGTCACTAAATTCACGCAAATTTTTGACTAGCCGCCCGTTCCGCTCTGTAGAGATAAAAAAGTCAGCTGCTTGTTTCATATTCATACCTATGACTGATTCAATCCAGAAATTAGACTGTACAGTATTATTTTGTAAAAATTTCTCACTATGTGGTCTAAAAAGCCAGTTTGGTAAATTTTTTAAAAAAGTTACTTTTAGCGGTTGTTCACAATGGGTTGAGTCCTTCAATCAAAACGCTAACACTATGAATATCAAGTAATTGCTTCTTTTTTGTGTAGGTGACGAAGCCGTAATGGCGCAACAACTGTACGTGTTGATTCGTTGCAGGTGCAATGTCGCTAAGAGAAACAGGGTCAGTTTTTGAAAGTAACTTTTGCAGGAGGTTGTATAGCTCAGATCGTTTGGCGAAAAAGAGTGTCGTCAAAAAAACAGACACCGAATTAGTCAGCTCCCATAGTTTATCGACCACTTTAGGATTGATACTAACATAAGCCATGCTAATGGACTGCAATTCTATGTCGTGACTGATTTCAGTAAAAACCGAACAGGTCTTATAGGTATTATTTGTTTGAATCTCGAACCTGAACTCTATGAGTAACAACAAAAAGTATGAAACTTCAGCGAGTGTATAGTTGACTTGCCGAATACCTAATCCCTGACAAATACGCCACGACTTTTCTAGAATATCAATAAGTGAAATTTTGAACTGAAATTCTTTATGGATTGGTTGTCTCGCGTTCAAACCCAACAAAATGGCAAACCACAAAGGTTGATAACGCAAATGCATCACCGGGCCGGATAATGAAATCGTACCCTGAGGAAAGTCACTTTTACCTTTTACGAGAAGTGGGGTGATATCACTGGAAGTGATCTCAACTTTTTTTTTGATTACAATTAAAGGAAGATTTATGGTTTTTTCTAAAGAAATCCTGCAAAAGCCCTATCTCTTTGAAATTCTTTTTATGATTCATAACGAGTATGTATTGCCCCATTAAAGACTTACGATTTCTGTTTGGTAACCACAATCATTTGATCAGAGAAGATGAGACCATTTTCACCTGTAATATACTCATGTTATTAATCCAGAGGCGGTTAACAACTCGAACCTTGCAATTAATAATGTCCCCAACCTTAAGCCCTGATGGATGAGAATCATAAGCAATAAAATGCCGGTGGTCAGAGGTTTCTAAAAGTAAGGAAGAAAAATTCTCGGAGGAACATTTTCTAGTGAGCACTTGAATTTTAATTACGGTGAAAACCAAATACAAACTAGTTCCGATTTTGGCATTATACGGCCGTACTTGAATTTTAGCTGCTGATCTTGTTCTTGACACAGCAGGTTTCAGACATCGATATTGCAACTTTGTAGGAAAGTAACTTTTATCCAATTTTTGGACAAGTGCTGCGTATAGATTGCTTTTATCCTGATTGGGAGTAGCCAATTTAGTGTTCAGAAATTGTTTAATAAGGGTTTGTTCAGGGGATTTAAACGGCATCTTCAGAGAGTTTTTAGCTGCCCACTCATACACAGGAAATACTTTTTCCATAACAGGTGGCAATGAACCAGAACCAGCACACTGGAGGCAGTTAATACCTGAACCTAAACAGTCGGGGCACGGACGGCTTACTTCTAGAAAACCGTCTGAATCCGGCTCAGCGTCTGAGATAATTTCGTTATCTTTTGTGATCCACATATTTACCTCCCTCACAGATACTCTAATCCTATCAGGAAAAGAGCGCTAGGTAAGGGGGTATTTTTCCAGCAAAAGAACTAGCTGCTTTAAATAGCACAGGGCGGAAGTACTTCCGATTATCCCTTTAGAATGTAAACTATTAATCAGAAATTCTTGAAACAGGACACCATTGCTCCAGCCGAAACGTTTACCTGTTTAGGTTGAGTAAGTACAGGTATTACGCTGACATTGGAATGGACGATGTTGTTTATCTGCCTGATATTTAGGGAGAAGACCTTGCTAACCCAATCAGCGTCAATTTTTGCGAAAATCTCAGATTCGGTTAGTTTTGAGTTGCGAATAATACGACAAGTATTGTAAACACTGAGCCCGTCAATATTGCAACTCAAAGATAACATATTGTTATGTAAGGAAATTTTAAGATTTAAACCAGCGACCTCTACCATCCGACTTTTCATGATATTCCTTTCATGACAAACATAAGAACTCTCCTAAATTTACATTTAGAAATGGCTATTGGGAAGAGGGTAAGAGCGCAATTTTTGCCTTCTATAGCTGATTATGTTCCGGCCATGCAAGTGGTACCGATACCTTTTAGATAATTATTCTAAAAACGATACTAAAATACCAGATTTCAATAAGTTATAAGACTTACATTTTATTCAATTTTCCTCCATTTTCTCTACATTTTAGGTCCATTATTGGTGGATTTGTACTCCACATCGTAGAACCCACTATTTATGGTAGCTAAGCCAGTAGATGATGGTTAGCACCTGAATTGTGTCACTTTCAAAAAGTGACTTTTCTTTGCTCCCTGATTGTAGTCGCTGCACAAGTGAACATTAAGTTGGAGCTCGAGAGTCACTTTTTTATAGGACATCGAGGTTTCCCGGTTTCAAAAGTTACTTTTATGAATGCGAAAACTGTTGTTACATGGACAAAAAAGTGACTTTTCCTAGGGCAGCTTGATTCATTAGTTGAATATAAGCTGAATAAGTAGAGAGACAAAAGTGATTAAAAATCAACAGTTTCACTTTAATTGAGAGTAGTGAGGAAAACAGAACAGGAATTTGTAGCTATTTGGTAATGACATACCGTTAAGAAAAACTCATTGTAAAAGTAACCTTTATAACTTCAGCGTTTTCACGATTTTTGTTTAAAAAAATTTGTCCCATAGATTGAAAATAAAAATTAACCCAGGGTATTCTCAAATTGCTGGTTAGTCACCAGAACACACATACAATTTTCGCATTCAGGAGTTACACAATGATCCAGAAATCAATGGCTATGAGCGGTACTACTGCTAACTTCAATCTGGCTGAAAGCCTGCGTAATATGGTCAGCAATAAAATGTTCCAGGTATTTGTAGCGCTGTTGTGCGCTGCATTGTTCTCATCGATTGCGCTGGCGGGCGGTGATGACGGTGCCCTGGGTGAAATTTGGACCCAACTGTCAGAAGCGTTAAGTGGCGCGCCTGGGAAGGCCTTGGCAGCATGTATGCTGATCTCTGCATTCTACTTCTCTATCGGACGTCCGAACCCGGGCCTGGCGCTGGTATCATTCCTTATGATGATGATTCTGGCTAACGGTGAAAAAATCATCACCGGTTTCCTGGATGCTGGTGTAGCGCTGTAAAAAAAATTTTGCTAAACGGGCAAAACAACAATTAGGGGACGAAAGTCCCCTTTTTATTACCTGTACAATAGAGAGCAAGATGACTAATGGTGCTAATTAAATGGAAAACAACTACACATACCGATTTCCATACCGGATAAATTTACCCTTGCTGATTCTGTTTTTTGATGCGAAGCAGATAGGCGTTGTTATGGGGCTCCTGGCATTCGGGAATATTTTTGAATGCATGACTATAGCCACAGTTAGCGCAGTTGTTTACTGGATCTCATACAACAAAGCTAAAGAAAGCTCAGTTCGGGGGAGACTGAAACATAAACTTTGGTGGAATGGTTTTCTTCCGGGAAAAACGGTTTTCCAGAGTCGATATTTTTCTGATCCCTTTATGAGAGTGCTGTACAGCTAAATTAACCCCGGAGAAGTAATGAGCGAGAAAAAGTCACTTTTAGAACACGTCATGAACTTCTTCAGGTTTGTACCTAAGAAGAAGACGGTTGATAAATCAAAGGATGACGAGGCTGACGATGTTCAGTCTGAAAAGACTGAAAGTTACAGCACTGATAAAATTCAGCGTCATAAGGCAATCCTTAATTTGTCAAAAGAACTCGCCCCCCCCAAACAAGGGAAGAAAACGGGTGCTGAGCTGACCTACAGTCAGTTAATTCAACGTGACAAAAAAGTTAATCCTAAATAACAGAGTGTTAACGGTTATTGCTGGCCTTTTGGTTATTAAAGTGGTCTTTTTTTCCACAACAGAGATCATTGCCATCCCCCTCGATATGACTGAGGAAGATATCCGTTGCCGGAAGCAAGGCCAGTGAGTCATATAAGACGCAATGGGGTCTATTTATAGCAACCACATTGGGTAACATTAACCCGAAAAATGTGAATTTCGTTACCAGTTATATTCTGAAGATGTTTCCTGCATCTAAACAAACCGAGCTAGAGGCTGAACTGAAAAAGCCTCGGATTTAATGCTTGCGCGGAAGGTTGATCAAACATTTGTGCTGAGGACGTTAATTTTTTACCGAGTGATAATGTTCTTTATGTCTGGGGGACTCGCAAAACGAAATTCCTAAACGTCTCTGATAAGGAACAAACTGAGCGTTGGACGTATGAGATGGTTTTGAGTGTAAAAAGTGGACGACCCCGAATCCTCTATCTAAACCAGTACTCAGGAACTCCGAATATCAAAAAAAGTCACTGTTAACGGGAAGGTATTGGAAAAAGAGTTCACTGAAAATACCGACATGAACAAGCAACAGAACGAAGCAGAAGCCCAATAATATGAAAAGAAAACTCTTAGGAATATTAATCACATTAAACGTGCTGGCTCCATTTGTTCATGCAGATGAACCGTTCAGTATTCCGGCGTCAGCAGTAAATACACAAGCTTTCGATGAACCACCAGATTCAGCCGAAGCTATGAATATTGTGACCAATGCAGTTAAACAAGTTCCGGGCACAGTGGCTGTAAACCAACCCCCAATTGACAGCAATCAGCCGCCTGTTAATACGAACCGTCCGACAACTGCAATACCTGCAGCCCCCGGACTTTCTCCGGCGAGTGCATCATCACCTGCGGTTCGGTCAATGACCGATTCCTTGTTAAACAATACGCCTTCTGAGGGGCCCGGTCAGAAAGCAATAAATGAAGCAAAAAAAATGGTATCAGCCAATGCAAAACGTCACGGTACCGCCGGGCGGAAACATTGTTCTCCCTGTTTCATTAGGGAAGGTGCGAATAAGCAGGTCATTTCTTCCCAAGCTGACTCGCTGATTAAAATTTCGCGGATCTGGGCCGATTTTTTTCCCGCAAACACATCGAATCAGCCTATTTAGGCTATTTTTCCACCATTTCTGGCGTTATTTCCGGTTTTTACTGAGATCTCTCCCACTGACGTATCATTTGGTCCACCCGAAACAGGTTGGCCAGGGTGAATAACATCGCCAGTTGGTTATCGTTTTTCAGC
>OKVS01000187.1_pt1 | contig 28815 bp, 28 predicted proteins | sample 1606911 | NCBI WGS metagenome assembly OKVS01 (sample SAMN03281016, study PRJEB24777) | human gut metagenome | isolation source: fecal sample PR161 from 1 month old female Malay infant, caesarean... | reverse complement strand
ACGCCGATCAGCGCGCCAAAGCCAGCGAGACGGCGACCATAATCAGGGTGTCACGCAGCGCCAGCAGAAACTGCTCACCGGTGATGGCGGTATCAATAAGATCAAACATGGGTGATTTTCACTCCTGCATCGACCAGATGGGTGATGGCGCGTTCGGTTTCGTCAGGCTCGCCGAGGAGCTGCACAATCATAAATCCCAGAATCCGGCCCTGAACTTCAGACATGCTGGCAAACAGGATATTCACCTCGACAGCATACTCGCGGATCAGGTGGTTAATAATCGGCTGCTGCGCCGTCGCGCCGACAAATTCGAGGCGTAAAGCCCGGGCGCCGTTATCGCGCTGCAGGAACGACGCCACCCGCTGCGGCAGGCGGTCGTGCACCACCGACTGCACGAAACTGGCAGTGACCGGATGCTGCGGCTGAGCAAAGAGATCAAAAACCGCCCCCTGTTCAACGATACGGCCCGCCTGCATCACCGCCACCTTGTGACAGATTTTCTGGATCACCGACATCTCATGGGTGATCAGTACGATGGTGATGCCATACCGACGATTAATCTCCTGCAAAAGCAGTAAGATCTGCACCGTAGTGTGGGGGTCGAGCGCCGAGGTGGCTTCATCGCACAGAAGGACCGACGGGTTGGTGGCCAGCGCCCGGGCAATACCGACCCGCTGCTTTTGTCCGCCCGACAGCTCATTAGGGTAGCTGTGGATTTTGTCGCTCAGATCGACGAACGCCAGCAGTTCCGCCACCCGCGCCTGGATAAAGGCCTTGTCGCGCCCCTGTAAAATAAGCGGGATGGCGATGTTATGAAAAACGGTTTTCGAATTCAGCAGATTAAAATTCTGAAAGATCATGCCGATATCTTTTTTGATGGCCTGCAGGCGCTGGCCGCTGCAGGCCTGTAGCGGCTCGCCGTTTAACAGTACCTCGCCCTCGCCAGGCGTTTCCAGACGATTAATCAGCCGTAATAAGGTGCTTTTTCCTGCCCCGCTGTAGCCAATAATGCCAAAAATATCGCCTCGCTCAATGCTGAGATTAATATCCTGCAAGGCCAGAACCGGATGTCCTTTCCTGGAAAAGCTTTTACTGACGTGGCGAAATTCTATCATCGCGTTATTCATTTTAAATAGTCAGGCAGCAGGTAACCATCATACTGCGGATGGCTGAGAATATATTTTTTGAACTCGGCCGAGTGGTAGCCATCGATAATATCTTTGGCAAACTGCGCCTTCTGATTTTTACCGGCGACGGTCACGACATTAATAAAATGGCTGGTGGCTGCTTCCAGCTTTAAGGCCGAGGTCAGGGACATACCGCTGGAGACGGCAAAATTGCCCTGAATCAGGCCATAGTCGACGTCCGGCAGAGCGCGAACCTGCTGGGCATTATCCATCTCTTTTAGGACAATTTTGTAAGGATTATCTACGATGTTACGCTGCGAAAAAGTGGCCGGATCGCTGTCTGGTTTAATTTTCACCCAGCCAAGGCTCTCCAGCACCAGTACCGCGCGATATTCATTTGACGGCTGGTTTGGTACCGACACGACGGTGCCCGCCGCCGGGGTCCCCAGGGTGGTCAGTTTCCCACCATACAGCCCCATCGGCGGCGTGGGGACCTGCACAATGCCCACGTTATCGATCCCCAGCCGCTCATTAATTGCTTTCAGATATACCGGATGCTGCATAATATTCGCTTCGATATCGCCGCGGGCTACCGCGTCATTCACCTGAATACCGTCGCTGAAATCCTTATATTCGATTTTATACCCTTTACTCAATAAATAGGGCGCGACGCCTTTCTCAAATTGTTCTTTATACGGCCCGGGGTTAAAGCCGACGCGGATAAGATGAGCGTCGGCGGCGGCATAAAAAGAGGTGGCCGACAACAGGGCGAGAGCGATCCCGCGCGCAACTGACTTGTTCATAAGGTATTTTCCTGGAGGGTTGGCGATATTGAACGATTAAATCACAGCCGACTGTGGGTTGTAAGCCAGAACGCCGAATTTCCTTTTGCTAATTCCTCATTAACTTTTGCTATACCGACATATCTTAAAAACAAGAATCTTTTGCGTATATTGTTATTTAGCCAGCCGCTATAAATCCCTTAAAGATGGTTAATTATTCGTGATTTAAACCGGGAATGTTATGCCTGATTTTACTGCTTCGCCGCTGGTGGACGCCCTGGAAGAGAATCTGTTCAGCCTGCTGGAAAAACTGGCCGCGGAGGTCAACACCGAAGCGCTGCCGCTGATCGATCTTTCCAGCGGCAGTCCGGATCAACCCACCCCGCCGGAAGTAATCGACTCGCTGCAGAGCGCTATTCATCGTCGTGAAAACCATGGCTACCCGTCGTTCTGGGGCAAACCACAGGTCCGCGAGGCGATCGCCCGGTTCTATCGCCGGCAGTATGATGTGGAACTCGATCCGCACAGCGAAGTCGCCGTGTTTCAGGGGTCGCATATCGGTATAGGCGGCATCCCGCGGGCGCTGCTCAGCCCCGGGCAATACCTCATCTCCACCGATCCCTGCTATCCGATTTACCGCTCGGCGGCGCTGCAGTCCCAGGCGGCGTTTTATGGCCTGCCGCTCAGGGCGGAGAACCATTTCCTGCCGGATTTTAACGATCTTCCCCGGGAAGTCGCTGACAAGGCCGGGCTGGTGGTGCTTAACTATCCGCATAATCCAACCGGCGCCCTCGCCACGCCGGCGCTGTTCGCCAGCGCGCTGCAGTTTGCTCGTCGTCACCAGGTGCCGATCCTCCATGATTTTGCCTATGCGGCCATCGGCAGCGCGGCCAGCGATGCGCCGCTGAGCCTCTTCTCCCAGCCCGACGCGAAAGCATGGGGAGTGGAAACCTATACTTTTTCCAAGACCTTTAATATGGCCGGCTGGCGCTTCGGCTTCGCGGTCGGCAACGCCTCGATTATCCGGGCGTTTAAAAAGCTGCACACCCATAGCTACAGCACGGTGTTTGGCGCGATTCAGGATGCGGCGATCGCCGCGCTCAACCTGCCGGCCGAACGGATTGCGCAGCTGACGGCGGTCTATCATCAACGTCGGGAGTGGGTTCTGCGTCGACTGGCCGCGCTGCGCTGGCCGGCGCGTGACGCACAAGGCACTTTCTTCCTCTGGCTCGGCGTGCCGCCCGGCTACCGTTCGCAGGAGTTTGCCCGCCTGCTGCTGCAGGAAGCGCATATTCTGGTGGCGCCGGGCACTGGTTTTGGCGCAGGGGGAGAAGGATTTATTCGCATCAGCCTGACCGCAGGGGACGAGGCGCTGAGCAACGCGCTGGACCGTCTTGCCCGGCTGGCGCTGTTTTAGTCCGCCGCCGGGAGAAGCAAAAACGCAACCCTGGCCGTCGGGGATTACCCGGCTGACGAGTCCATCACCGACAGCACGATTTTGCCCTCAAGATGCCCCTGCGCTGCTCGCTCATGCGCCATCTGCGCCTGCGCAAGGGGGAAAACGCTGTCAATTGCAACCCGGATGACCCCGGCGTCCAGCAGGTCGGCAAGCCGGGCGAGCTGCGCGCCGCTGGAGCGTACCTGGGTGGTGGAGACCGTCACTCCGCGCTGTCGCGCCTCTTCCGCCCCGGCAAAGCCGAGCGGAAAGATCGGGTACAGCGCGCCGCCGGGTCGCAGGGTACGCAAAAAAGCGGCCGCTGGCCGGCCCGCCCGGCGCATCAATGACCAGATCCAGGTCACGCACCGTCTCCTCCACTGCGGTGGTTGTATAGTCGATAACGCTATCGGCGCCGAGCTGACGTAAAAAGGCTTCATGGCGGCCCGCGGCGACGGCAATCACCTCGGCGCCCTGCCACTTCGCCAGCTGCACGGCGAAATGACCGACTCCCCCTGCCGCGCCGTTGACCAGGACGCGTTTACCCGCCAGCGGCACCGGCCGATGCGGCCCCGGCTGCAGCGGATTCGCCACCTCATGCCCGGGATCGATCATGAACTGCCAGGCGGTGAGGAGCGACATCGGCACCGCGGCAGCCTGCTGATGGCTCAGGGTTAGGGGTTTGCGAGCGAGGTCGCTGACCGGCACGCTAACGTACTCGGCGTAAGCGCGGCTGCCCCCTGCCGCCCCTTCGGGAAAACGCGCCATAGCATACACTTCGTCGCCGACCGCCACCTCCCGGACGTCATCCGCCCGCGCCACCACCACCCCGGAGAGATCGGTCCCGAGGATCAAGGGAAAGCGGACCTCGGGCCGCCACTCCGGGGGCAGCTGTTGATAGCCATCGCGCAGATAGCTGTCCGGCGGGTTCACGCCCACCGCGTGCACCTGTACCAGTACTTCACCGGCCTGCAGGACCGGCATGGGCGCATCCTCATAGCTCAGGACTTCCGGCCCGCCAAAGGCGTGCTGTTGAACAGCCTTCATCATCTGCGTCGACATCGCTTTCTCCTCATATGGAAATGCGTTATATTTAACGGAGCACTGTTCCGAATATATGGAGCAGTGCTCCGATTGTCAAGGAACGCCAATGAGAGCTGATGCCAGAAAAAATTATGACCTGTTGATCGAGGTGGCCCGGGACGTCTTTGTGGAGCAAGGCGCTGAGGCCTCGCTGCGCGATATCGCCCGCCGGGCGGGCGTCGGAATGGGAACCCTCTATCGCCACTTTCCCAACCGCGACAGCCTGCTGGAAGCCCTGCTCCGCAGCCGCTTTGCGGCGCTAACCGCCCGGGCTGAGTCGCTTCTGCTCGCCGCCGATCCTGCCGCGGCGCTGCTGGAGTGGCTGGCCGAGAGCGTGGCGTTTACCCATCAGCATCGCGGGATCATCGCCCCGCTGATGAGCGCCATCGACGATCCTGAGTCCGCCCTGCACAGCGCCTGCGTTGCCCTGCGCGCCGCCGGTACGTCGCTGCTTACCCGCGCGCAGCAGGCCGGGCTGGCACGGCCAGATCTCAGCGGAGAGGAGCTGTTCGATCTGATCGCCGCGCTTGCCTGGCTGCGGGAGCAACCGTCCCATGCCCCGCGCGCAGAGCGGATTTTAGCGGTGCTGGCCGACGCGATCCTGACTGCCGGCTAGCGGCGGCCGGTCACCGACGAGACAGCGCGCCTGGCGGGTAACCAGAACACCAGCCTTTAACGATCAAACGCCCAGCGAGCCCCGCTGGTCAGCGCCCGCTCGAAGGCGGGACGGCCGGGGCCGGCCAGCCAGCCGGCGAAGGTGTGCAGCTGCGGGTGCAGCTGGCGCAGGGCGTCGAGGTCGGCGTGCCCGGCCAGCCGCCCGTCGTCCACCAGCCCGGTCAGCTTGTGCAGAAAAGGACTGGCGGCCAGCACCTCGTCGGAAAATCGCGAATAGGGGATCGGCCGTCCCGCCGCCGCGGAGAATAACCCCTCCAGCTGACGACCGGTCACGCTGTCGCTGGCGATCTCGAACGTCTTGCCGGCAAACCGCGCCGGCGCGGCAAAAACCGCCGCGACAAGATGGCCGATATCCTCCACCGCCAGCACCTGCATTCTCCCCTCCGGCAACATAAAAAATTGAAAACGACCTTCATCAAGGCCAAAACCGGGCATCACCAGCAGCTCCATAAAGGTGGCGGGCCGCACGATGGTCGCCGCCAGCGGCAGGCGGCGAATATGCCGTTCAATTTCCGCTTTGGTGTCATAATGCGCTACGCCGGTCGGCGTCTCCCCCGTCGCGCTGCCGGAGCTGTACACCAGATGCTTCACCCCGCACTCGACGGCGAGATCGGCGATGGTTATCCCGTAGCGTACCTCCTGCTCATCGGTCACCGTCCCTCCCGGCGAACTGGGCTGGACGCTGAAGACGCCGTCGACCCCGGCCATCGCCGACCGCATTGCCGCCCGGTCTTCAAAGGTACCCACGACCAGCTCGGCTCCCCGCGCCGCCAGCGCAGCGGCCCCGGCGGAGAAAGGATCCCTGACCAGCGCCCGAACCCGCCAGCCGCGGTGCAGCAGCGCCCGCGCCACCGAGCCGCCCTGCTGACCGGTGGCGCCAAAAACCAACACGGTTTGCGCATTATTCATCACTGTTCCCCTTATCTGCAGCCTGTTTCCCGGCCTCTCGCCAGCGATAGTCACCTTGCTTATCCTTCTCCAGCCAGCCGCAGGAAGGCCCGGCAAAATGCCCGGTGAACCATTGAGCATGATGGCTTGCCCCCCACGCCATCATCTCCCGTCGCGAGACTTCCGCCTGCCGGGGATCGCCGCAGAACGCTGAATTCCACTGCGGATGGGCAAACTGGATCGGGGAATGCAGAAGATCGCCGGAGAAACAGGCGTAGTCATCTCCGGCGGCGAGGACCAGCGCGGCATGGTCCGGACTGTGGCCGGGGGTGGGAATAAAGTCGATCCGTCCGCCGACCCGCGGCCGGGTCGCCACATCGACGGTCTCCAGCTGGCCGGCCTCAATCACCGGCAGCAGGCTGTCAAGCCACAGCGCCCGGTAGCGTTCGCTGTTTTTCACCCGCGACAGCTCTTTTGCCGAGCACAGATAGCGGGCGTTGGGAAACAGCGGCACCCAGCGATCGTCCTGCCAGACGGTATTCCATCCGACATGGTCGGTATGCAGGTGAGTCAGTAGCACCAGGGTCACGTCCTCCGGGTTCACCCCCGCGGCGCGGAGATTCTCCAGATACGGCGTGTTAAGTTGATGATAGAGCGGATTGCCGCCGCGCTCCCGACCATTGCCGGTGGCGGTATCGATAACAATCAGATCGTAGGGGGTCTGCACCACCCAGCTGTGGATTGACAGCGCAATCGGCTGAATAACGGCCTCCGCCTCCGCTACCGGGAACGCCTCTGGATAGAGCGCTGCCGGCTGCAGGGAAATCTCGCGCTCCGGCACTTTGAAAATCAGGCTATCGCCTGTCTGGTAAGTTTGCATCACTCCCTCCGCGCGCATTGCGCTGGTTGATTTATCGGGGTGATATTCACTATGCTGCCGGGATAACCCACATTCAAATTGATTATCATAATGAACAAAATCATTGAAAATGATTTTAGTCGTATCGATCTGAATCTGTTGACAGTCTTGATGGTGCTGTACCGCGAAGGGAGCGTCACCCGCACCGCAGAGGTGCTGCATCTTGGCCAGCCGGCTATCAGCGGGGCGCTGAAACGGCTGCGCGAGATGTTTGACGACCCGCTGTTCGTCCGCAGCGCCAGAGGCATGCTGCCGACGCCGCGGGCGCAAGCGCTGATGACCGACCTGCAGCCGCTGATGGAAAACCTGCATTCGGCGATGTTTGGCGCCGCAGAGTTCGTCCCGGCGCGCGCGCAGCAGCTTTTTCGCATCGGCCTCAGCGACTGGAGCGAACACTGGCTGATGCCCCCGCTGTTACCCGGGCTGATGCAGGAGGCGCCCGGAGTCTCACTGCAGTCGATAGCCGCCGACCCCTTCCAGGTTCGCCAGTTGCTGGAGGAGGAGCGCATTGATGTCGCGGTGTCTGTCAACAAACAGAGCCGTGGGGAGATCGTCAGCGAGCCGGTGATGTCCATGGGAGTCACCACCCTGTGGTCGCCGCAGCAGATCCCCTGCCGCGGTCCGCTGTCGGTGAGCGACTTTGTCGCCTGGGAACATGTGATGGTGGCCTATCGCGAAACCGGCCACGGTGAAATTGACCGCCAGCTCGCCAGCCAGGGACTCGCGCGGCGCGTGCGCTTTGCCACGCAGAATTTCTCCACCTTTCCCCTGCTGCTGACCACCCTGCCGCTGTTCGCCACCGTCCCGCAGGGGCTGGCGCAGCGCTGGCAGGCGCAGTATGCGCTGCGCGCGGACGCTCCGCCGGTAGCGTATCCGGAATTTACGCTGTGCATTTTGCGGCACAAACGGCGGGCGCAGGATCCGGCGCTGAACTGGCTGGTGACGATGTTAAAACAGGCCATGCGCGGCCAATAACCGGGCCGATGCCCCGGCATCAGGCCTCGCTGTGCGGGGGTTGCAGCACGCGCCTGCTCCAGTCATAAAACGCGCGCACCGCCGGCGGCAGATAGCGGTTTTGCGGATAGACCAGCGACAAGGGAAGATCAGAAGCGGCCTGCTCCAGACAGGCGACCAGCGCCCCGCTCTGCAGATAAGGTTGCGCCAGATAGCTGGCGACGCGGATCAGGCCCAGCCCCTGAATGCCGGCCTGAATGTAGGCATCGGTATCGTCGACCACCAGCGTCTCCCGCATGCGGATCGCGCAGTCGCCTTCATCGAGGGAGAAAAGCCAGTCGATGGTCCGCCCGGTACGGTGATTCAGGTAGCCCACCGCCCGGTGGTGGTGCAGATCGTCGATGCTCTGCGGCCGGCCGTGGGCCGCGAGCCAGGCCGGCGAGGCGAGGACCATCCAGCGGTAGCGGGCCAGAGGACGCGCCACCAGGGTGGTGGAATCTTCGATCCGCCCGGTACGGATCACGCAGTCGAATCCCTCCTGAATAATATCTTCCACGTTGTCGCTTGAGCAGAGGATCAGCTCCAGGTCGGGATACTGCTGCAAAAACTCGCCGATCCTCGGCAGAATGCAGTGGCGGGCAAGGGATTGCGGCATCCCTACCTTGAACCGCCCGGCGGGCTGAGCCGAGCGCCCGGGAAAGGAGGCTTCCATCGCCGCCATCTCGGCCAGCAGCCTTTTACACTCCTCATAATACCGGCGACCCTCCGCCGTCACGCTGAGCTTGCGGGTGGTGCGCTGGAGAAGCTGCGCCCCGAGCCAGGCTTCCAGCTCCTTCACCACCCGCGATACCGTGGAGCGCGGCTGCCCGAGCACCTCCGCCGCGCGGGCGAAGCTGTGGGCATCCACGACCGCAACATAGACCTGCATGGCATCCAGTTTGTCCATTTCGTTACCCCCCGGCGCTCATTATCCCATTATTACGAACAGTCTAACCCGAAACGCTGTACTTATCGAATGTCGACCGTCCCCCTACACTGAACCTGTAGCCCGTCAACACAAGGCTTAACTGAGCAAGGAGTTAAAATGAAAACTGATAATTTTAATCATGCGGAAAAGGTATTGGTGCTGGGAGCGGGACAACTGGGCGCCGCCGTTCTCGATGCGCTGGTGCCTGCGGTAATCGAGCGCCAGGGCACGGTCTCGGTCATCGTCTCGCCGGCGGCCTGGGATGAAGCCGGCCAGCTGCGGTCGGCAAACCATCAGGCGCTGGCCGACGCCGGAGCCACCTTCCTCGCCGTCGACATCGCCGGTAGCGCCATGGAGACGCTGGCCGATCAGTTTCGCGGATTCACCACCGTGATTAACTGCATGGGGTTTGTCGCCGGTCCGGGGACACAGCTGAAAATTACCCGCGCGGTGCTGGCGGCCGGGGTACCCCGCTATTTTCCCTGGCAGTTTGGCGTCAATTACGATGTGGTAGGCAAAGGCAGCGGTCAGCCGGTCTGGGACGAGCAGTACGATGTCCGGACCCTGCTGCGCGCGCAGCGGGCCACGGAGTGGGTCATTGTCTCCACCGGGATGTTTACCAGCTTTCTCTTCGAACCAGACTTCGATGTAGTGAATTTATCCAACCGAACCCTTCACGCCCTTGGCAGCTGGGATACCCAGGTGACCGTCACCTCACCGGCGGATATTGGCCGCCTGACCACGGCGATTTATCTGCATCAGCCGCGGATCGTCAACGAGGTGGTGTTTGTTGCCGGCGAAACGACCTCTTACCGGCAGTTGGCGGATACCGTGGAGCGCGTAACGCAGCAGACGTTCAGCAAAGCCGTCCACACCCTGCCCGCCCTGCTGGAGCAGCTGCGGACAGACCCGGATGACGCCATGCTGCGCTATCGCGCCGCCTTCGCCCGGGGGGATGGCGTGTGGTGGCCGATGGGCGACACCTGGAATGCCCGCCACCAGCTGCCGACCCAGGACATTGCCGGCTGGCTGCAGACCGCGCGCTGATTTTCTCTCACAGGACAGAATGACGATGAACAAGTTAATTCCACTGATCGTATTGAGTTGTCTGCTGCCCCTCGCGGCAAATGCCAGAACCATTACCGCCACCGGCGATACCCTGGACCATGCGGAGAGCAAAATCCGCCAGCAGGCCGCCCGCGAGGGCGCGACTACCTATCGCATCACTGAAGCGCGAATGGGCAACAAAGTGCATATCACGGCGAAAATCGCGGACTAAAGCACCGGCGTCAGGCTCAGGGATGAGCTGCCGGCAGCCCGCGCGCCAGGTCAGGCGCTCATTTTTTCCCGTCGACGATCGCGGCCCGGCGGCGCGCCATACAGGCGAGCGTATTCCCGGGTGAACTGCGACACGCTGATATAGCCCACCTCCCCGGCAGCCTGCGCAATACTCATCCCTTCCGCCAGCATCAGGCGGCGGGCGTGGATCAGGCGTAACTGCTTCTGAAACTGCAGCGGCGACAGCGTGGTCATGGCGCGGAAATGACGGTGAAAGACAGAGACGCTCATCCCGGCGGCGTCGGCCAGCGCGTCGACGCTGACTGGCTGCATAAAATCCCGGCGCAGCATCGCCACCGCCCGACGGATCCGCGCCGAATGGCTGTCTACGGCGCCCAGCGCCCGGATGGCCGGCCCATGGACACTCTGCAACAGCCAGTAATGCAGCTCCCGCCGCAGACCTTCCCCCAGCACCGCCAGCGCCCCCGGTTGATCAAACAGCCTTGCCAGCCGGTAAGCGGCATCCGTCACATCGGCGTTCATCGGTTCGATACCAACGCGGGGCGCCTCATCCGGCCCTGACGGCCCGGCCTCCTGCAGCTCGCGCAGGATAGCCAGGTCCAGCTCCAGCACCAGCGCGTAATAGGGAAAACGCTGACTGGCCTCGGTGATCTGGCTGGTAGTGGGAACATCCGCGGCAATCACCATCGCCTCGCCCGGACCATAGTCAAAGCTGGCCAGGCCGGTGGTCACGCTCTTACGCCCCTGGAGCAGCATGGCCACCAGCGGCCTGGCGATAGCCGCCTGCAGGTCACCAGGATGCAGGGCCCGCACCAGAGTAATACCGGGAACCGGGGTAACTGCCACCCCGCTGCTATCGACATGAGCATCGGCAAACCGGCGGCAGAGATCGAACAGAGCGTCGCGCATAAGATCCTTTCAGGCAAGTTTTAAAGCCTGAGTATGCGCTATTTCCCGGCAAAAGGGAGTGAACGGAGAGAAATGGGCAAAAAATAACAAGGATTGGGCAACCCGGCCCGGTGAGCCTCTCCTATTGTAAGGACTCCACATACCAGAGAGGACCGAACATGACTAAGATTGCACTTATTACCGGCGCCAACCGCGGCCTTGGCCGTCAGACCGCACTGGATATCGCCCGCCAGGGTGGGGATGTCATCGTCACCTACCGCGGCAGTCTCGAACAGGCGGAAGCGGTGGTCGCCGACATCCGCGCCCTGGGCCGCAAGGCCATCGCCCTGCCGCTGGATATGGCGCAAACCGCCAGCTTCCCGGCCTTCGCCGACAGCCTCGGCAGCGCGCTGGCCAGCGTCTGGGGGCGGGCCACTTTCGACCACCTGATCAATAACGCAGGGCACGGCGAATTCGCCCCGCTGGCCGAAACGCGCGAAGCGCAGTTCGACGGGCTGTTTAACGTCCACGTTAAGGGGGTATTTTTCCTCGTACAAACCCTGCTGCCGCTGCTGGCAGACGGCGGGCGGATCGTTAACTTTTCCTCCGGGCTGACCCGCGTCTCCTATCCTGGCTTCTCCGCCTACGCCGCCGCCAAAGCGGCTGTGGAGATGCTGAGCGTGTACATGGCCCGCGAGCTGGGCGGGCGCGGCATCACCGTCAATACCATCGCCCCCGGCGCTATCGCCACCGATTTTGGCGGTGGGCTGGTGCGGGACGACGCAGAGGTAAACGCGCAGTTTGCCGCCATGACGGCGCTGGGACGGGTGGGCGTTCCCGAGGATATTGGGCCGATGATCGCCAGCCTGCTACGCGACGATAACCGCTGGGTGACCGCCCAGCGGATCGAGGTGTCGGGCGGACAAACCATCTGACGACTCAGGCTGGCAGGATGCGCTCCAGCGCCAGGCCTGCCAGCCGCACGGTCTCCAGAAGACGCGGCAGACTATCCCCTTCCCGCGCTTTCGCCGACAGGCCAAGCATCAACGTATCCATATAGTCAGTCACCCGCAGCGCGTCCTGCGGGCGATGGCGGGCGATATACTGCTGGATTTTGGCTCTTGCCGCAGCATGCCATTCGCCTGCCGCCACCCGGGCATCAGCATCCTGACAATGTACCCCCTCCAGCACCAGGCAGCCGGCGGCGGCCGGATCGGCCACATAGCGGCGAGCCGCCTCCTGCAGTACGGCGATGAGCGACGCCGCCACCGGCTGGTCGTCTCGCAGCAGGGCATCAATGGGAATGGCCCCGGTCTGGCTGTAGCGCTGCAGGACGCGGGTATACAGCCCGAGCTTACTGCCAAAAGCGGCATAAAAGCTCGGGGGATTGATGCCGAAAGCCTGGGTCAGATCGGCCACGCTCACCGCGTCGTAGCCTCGCGCGTGGAAGAGGCGTTGCGCCGTTTCAATGGCCTGTTCCGCATCAAACTGGCGGGGACGTCCCGGAGTACGCCCTTGTTTTGTAGTGGTCACTATATTAATCCTTGACAGCCTGTTTAGCCGCAGCATATTGTAATCATCACTACAATATCATGAGGTGTGGGATATGACAGCGTTTCACAACAAATCAGTGCTGGTTTTAGGCGGGAGTCGGGGAATTGGCGCGGCGATCGTCAGGCGTTTTGTCGCCGATGGCGCGTCGGTGGTGTTTAGCTATTCCGGTTCGCCGGAAGCGGCCGAGCGGCTGGCGGCAGAGACCGGCAGCACGGCGGTGCAGGCGGACAGCGCCGATCGCGATGCGGTGATAAGCCTGGTCCGCGACAGCGGCCCGCTGGACGTGTTAGTGGTCAATGCCGGGATCGCGCTTTTCGGTGACGCTCTCGAGCAGGACAGCGATGCCATCGATCGCCTGTTCCGCATCAATATTCACGCCCCCTACCATGCCTCCGTCGAAGCGGCGCGCCGCATGCCGGAAGGCGGGCGCATTATTGTCATCGGCTCAGTCAATGGCGATCGCATGCCGTTGCCGGGAATGGCGGCCTATGCGCTCAGCAAATCGGCCCTGCAGGGGCTGGCGCGCGGCCTGGCGCGGGATTTTGGCCCGCGCGGCATCACGGTCAACGTCGTCCAGCCCGGCCCAATTGATACCGACGCCAACCCGGAGAACGGCCCGATGAAAGAGCTGATGCACAGCTTTATGGCCATTAAGCGCCATGGCCGTCCGGAAGAGGTGGCGGGAATGGTGGCGTGGCTGGCCGGTCCGGAGGCGTCGTTTGTCACTGGCGCCATGCACACCATCGACGGAGCGTTTGGCGCCTGATACCTCAGGGCGGCGATGCGCGCTTTGCACCGCCGCCGCGGGAACGTCATCGCCTGTCGGGGATCATCAGGCCAGGCTATCGACCGCCATAAAAAAGCGATCTTCGGTAAGCATAAGCCGCGCTTCCGGGGACTGGTGCGCCTTGCGGATCATCCAGCCCTCCTCCGGGGCCAGGCTCAGATAAAACACCTCCCGGGATCCCGCGCCGTCGGGCGCCTCAAGACTCAGGGTCACGATCCCCTTTTCCACGCCATCCAACAGCTGCTGCGGCACGATATTGACGCTGCGCTCGCCGTTTTGCAGACGAATGGCCGGGATATCGTAGCGGCAGATGCCGCTGTTGAGGCTGTAGCCAAGGGTACTCAGGTCGTGGAGATGGCGGGTCGAAATCACCACCTCAATACCGGTTCCATCAAACCACTGACTTATCTGCTGAGCCAGCGCCGCCATCTGCTGACGAAACCTGGCGATATCCGCGGCGGCCGACCCGTCGAGGGCCGCTGTCCGCCGCGGATTTTGCTGTTGCTGCAGTTTCTTAAAAAAACGTTCCCTCGCTGTCACGTTATCTCCCTGTGCTGTGATGAAACCGGTTGGGCTGGATGAAGATGGTTATCGCCCGTTCGCTGGTTACGAAGGTTGAGGGCGAACTGGCGCGATGGCCCCGCCGCAAATGTTTGTTTTTTTTACGTTACTTCGCCGCTTCAGGCCTGAGCCGTAGCTGGTTGTGTTCGGCGGTGAAAATGCGCGGCTTGTCCGGATCCAATTCCTCACGCGCCAGCACCTGCTTCCAGGTATTTCTTTGTGTGTCCGGATGGCGGAACAGGCCGACAACCGCCACGAACGTCGCCTCCGCTTCCAGCGGCATATTCAGACTGGCGTCCCCTCCGGGACCGATCACCACATCGCGACTGGCGAGGAGATCGGCGGCGAGCAGAATATCCCCCTCCTCCAGCAGCTGCTGGTAAACCAGCCGGTCAAAGGTCTGGCGATCTTTAAGCTGATAGATGCGCACCACCACCGGTTCAGAGAGCGAGTGATTCTCTCTGGCATCGGTGTTGAGCGCTTCGCGCGCGGTAAAGTCCAGATGCAGCGTATTAATTTTCTTATAAAAAACGGCGTTGAAGGCAGACTTTGTTCCCTCCGAGACGCGCTGGGTGAGTCCGCATCCGCTCAGGCAAAGCGCAAGCAGGGGCAGCAGACAGGCGGTTTTAGTCAAACTTATACGTAACACGTCGGTTTCCTTGTAGAAAGGTGGCAGGCTGCAGGCCCGTATAGGTACCCAGCTCGGTGGTAAAGGTCTGAGGAATATCGTCCTCACTCTCGCCCTCACCCACGCCCAGCACGCCGTTCATACCGAGCCAGAACGGCTCGTCCCCCAGCGGCGGGACAGCCAGCAGTCGGGTCGGCGCGGTCAGGGTGATGTTGGCCCGGAATCGCCAGCCGAGGTATACCCGCAGCAGGATGAGAAAGTCCCGAAACAGCGGGCCGTCAGGCTTCCAGCCCTGCGCCTCCGCGGGATTGTCGGTGGTAAGGGCGACGAGGAGCTGGCTGCTGGCATCCATCGCTTCGTCACCCAGCGGCGTATTGCCGTCCAGGAAGAAGTCGTCATCGCCGTAAAACCCCAGCGGCTGGCTGATCGCCACCGGACGCAGGCTGTACGGGCTCACCCTGACGGTGGTCTCCGGGGCCAGCAGGGTGACCAGCGCCTGGATCCCCTGCTGGGTTTTGCCCGGCTGACGCAGCACGCCGGTTAGCGCCAGAAAGCGCGACGCCGGCGAGGCGATATGCTGCGTCGTGCCGGGGATGCCTAGCCCCGCCAGGCCCAGTAGCGACTGCGAGAGACGATCGGTGCCGCCGGGCTCAAAGGTGGCGGGCCAGGAGTATTTCCGCCAGATGCGGTAAAACTGCGTCATGATCCGGTGGCTGAAGATATCCAGTAAGCCCTGCAGCGCTTCATGCCCTTCCCTGTGCTGGGCGATATCATCGAGATATGCCGTCGGGAGCGGCGAATCGACACCGTACAACCCCATAAAGGTGGTGCGAATGACCGGCGGCCTGCTGTCATCGGCCTCATCGTATTCCACGGCTTTCAGTTCGCTGGCGGGAAATCCCATTCCCGGATGCGGGTAAAAACGCACCGGATCGTCAGCCGGATGGCTGGTTCCCCCCATCAGCGGTTGGCCGGGACGCCGTTTTTCCAGAAGCTGGCAGAAGCGGTAAAAATTGATCCGCGGCAGGTCGGCCTCCAGCCGCGGGGTCAGCCGGGAATGCGGCGGCTGTGCTTCTCTTCCCATTCCAGTCGTTCTCCGGTTGGTTGCAGAATGATAATCAGGCGGTTGAACAAGTAGATGTCGGTGTAGAGCGCGAAGAAGCGGCTAAGCATCTCGCCAAACAGGCATATATCGCCTCGTCCGGCAAAGCCGTGACTGTCGAGGGTGACTTCAATCTGTACGCCGCGCACCAGATGGCCCTGTGCAAAGCGCTCTGTTGCGCGGTGCTTCACGTCGAGGATGGCTTCCAGACGCCGACGATTCATCTCGCTGTCGGTCCATTCATACAGCGCCAGGGTGCCGCGCAGGACCTCCGCGTTATCCATCAGGGAAAGAAAACTGCTGCCCAGATGGCTCAGCACCCGCCAGTGAAAACGGTCCTGGGCGGGGGGATAGCACGGCAGCGTCGGCGCGCAGAGGTTACGCACTGCAATACTGGCGGAAGTGGTTTTCATCACCGTATCGAGCACGGTGCTCTGCAGCGCGCGACGCGGCAGCTGGCCGTTGGTTCCGGTGAGGGTCAGCGACAGGCTTTCATCTTCCGGTACGGTATGATTATCAAAGGCTTCTCCGCCGACGATAAGCCAGGTGTTGTACAGCCCGGAGGGGCCACGGCGCACCCGGGTATGATAGTAATAGTCCGCCGCGTCATGACGCATCATGCCGCCTTTGTGGCGAAAACTTGAGAACGGCGCGTAAACCTGCTGGTGTGAGGAGATCACGGAATCGACGGTGTAAATTTCGGTGTGGCCGTCCTGCACGCGCATCGGGCGCAGCGGGTATTCGGTCTGCAGGGAATTGATGGTCAGCGGATCGGACTCCAGCGGAAACAGGTTGATCACTGGCACGCAGTGCAGGCGCAGCTGCTTTTCGCTGAAGCGGAAGTCATGTTCCCAGCGTTCCGCCAGCACGACGTCGATTTCAAACCACGCCAGTCCGGCCGGAAAAGCCACCGTCTCCAGCCCGCGCAGATCGATGAACATGAACTTTTCGCGGAAGGTAAAATACTCCAGCAGCAGCTGGTAACCGCGAAAACTGCGGCCATCTTCAGGCCAGAGGCCGTCATCCTCGCCAAATCCCAGCGCGCTGAAATACCCGTCCAGCGGCCTTCTGTCCACCTCATCGGGCATGCGCAGCCACATCCGGGCCACATTGAGGGTAAAGGCCTCGTGCATGGCGCAGGCCAGCGGCGCATCGGCGTTGCAGTACAGCGGGATATGACTGAGATCGACCCGGCGCCAGTCCGTCAGCTGGCTGCAGGTAAAGCGCAGCGTGATCACCGACCGGCCATCCGTATCGGTGGCCAGCTGGACGCGTTCCAGGGATAACGGCTGCAGAGCGATCGCTTTGGTGGTGGTGTACCGGCAGCGCGTGCCCTTTTCACCGATCGGCCGGGAAAGCACTTCAAAACCTTTGCCTATCGTCATCGATTCTTTCATTTCCGGCCAGTCGGGGGTGAACTCCACGACCGACATCGAGGGAATGGTACGTAAATAATGTGGCCACAGCAGACTGACCACGCCTTCGGTCAGCTCAGGCAGATCGTCATCGAGTTTCTCGCGCATGCGGCCCATCAGGAAGGCAAAACCTTCAAACAGACGCTCGACAAAGGGGTCGCGAGCGCCCGCTTTGTCGAGATTGAGCATTGCCGCCTGCTCAGGATGAGCGCGGGCAAACTCTTCACCCGCTTCCAGCAGGTAGCGCATTTCAGCGTCGTAATAACGCAGGGTTAAATCGTCCATAAATCACCAGAATGAGTAATAGCTTTCAGATATGCAGAGAACCGCAGGTGCAGGGAGTGCAATGTGAATGATGCGTGAATTATGCGCACAGCACCGCGGCGCGAGCAGGATCCAGAGCGATGAGCCCGGCAAGCAATGACTCCATTTCTGGCAGCAAGCGATTTTTTCTGCCTCACTGCGCCCGGCCTTGCCTCTGAGCAGCCGGAGTCGGCGGGCTTTGACCTCAAAGATAAGCTCCGGCTTCCATTGTTCGAGCGTCATTTCCCGGGCGCGGCTGTCGAGTTCCGCCAGCAGATGCAGCGCCATTTCATTTTTCCGTACTGCTCGCTGACCCGCGCCATCAGTAAGCGCATCAGCCACCGATTGCGGCTGGTGGTATAGCCCGGCTGCGCCTGTAACCAGTTCAGCGCCGACTCAATACCTTCATCGTCCGCGCGGGTGAGCACTTCTGGCTCCAGCGACAGCACCTCATCAGCGCTGGTCGCCGCAATTACCGGCTCATCTTGCCATCCGGCCATCTCATCCAGGACACGTTCGTTAAGCCAGTTGAGCGTCACTTCATCGGCGAATGGCGTACCATCGTTAAACGCCAGGGTTTCCAGCCCCGGCAGACGAGCCAGCAACCCTTTCATATCCCGGCACAGGATATCGGCCCGTACACTGTCAGCATCCAGTTTCAGCAACGCCTGCCAGGCGTACCACTGCACATCCAACCACAGATGGTTGACGCCTTGCGCCAACAGCGTGTCCGTATGCTCCAGCAGTTCCGACCAGCTTTTCTGTAAATACAAACGCTTAAGATGGGCTTTACTCTCAGGCTTGGGAGGCAATAGCCGTGTCCGGCCGGAGGCATCCAGCGGCGGTAACTCCGTTAACGTATCCCAACGCACACTCTTCATCAGATGATGACCTGCCAGCCATCCGCCGGGACACTCACGCAGATATTTCGCCAGCACCTTAGCCTGATCGAGCAAATCACGACCTGACGTGACGGTATGCATTACCGGTGCGGTGTCCGTATGTTGGGGTAGCAGATCGTGTTCTTCGCGGCTGGTCTGCGGCACCAGACTGTGGGCTCCGCCGCTTTGCACCAGGCGGTTCTCCAGTATCTGATATAGCCCGGAAAGATCGGGGCGAGATGCTTCAGCCAAGCCGGAAAAAGTGGTTTCCGCCAGCAATAACGCCCCGATAATGACCTGCATAGTGGTCATGTCGACTTCCGGATAAAGAGACAGGCTGTCCGACATCCGGCGACTGCCAAGCCATTCCAGCGCTGATTTACAGCTACGTTCACGCTGGGGATGGAGCATAGCCCCAAACGCTCAAGCATTGCCGCCAGCAGCGTAATGCCCTCAGCCAGACCGGTTTCGCCATCCCGCTGCAGACGCGCCCACACGTAAAAGGTGATCACGCGCAGATCCTTGCAGGTCTGAGTCAGCAGTTTTTCTGCCAGCTGGCAAATCAGTTCGGTATCGACACCGGAGATCTTATTGACCTCCTCGCGGATACGCTGAAAATCATCGTCATAGCCCGGATCGCTCCCGGTGGGCTGGCTATCACTGATTGGCGCAAGCCATGACTGCCACTGCGCCTGGCGTGACCGGGCCTGCTGGCGCAGTGCGCTTTCATCCAACTGACTGGCGGCAACCAAATTTTGTAAAATGCTCATTATTCCATCTCATCCATGTCACTATTCCCTACCCCCGTCGTCAGGGCCTGTGCGCTCTCAGCCGCATCGACAGTGAAAATCTGATCCGGCAGGGTCAATCCGCGCAGCGCCAGAAGCGCCAGCGGGCCACTCCCAAGCTGGGAGCGCAATACCCACTGCAGGGTGCGGCCATCCGGAGCGGAGAAGCTCATCATCCACTGGCTGCGATCCAGCGGATGGCGTTTACCCTGCTCCAGCCAGCGAATAAAACCCCAGGTACCGCTGTAGTCACCGAACAGACGCGTGCCCGCATTGACGGTGGTCCAGGTCAGCAGAGTGCCGGGTTTATACGTCTCCCCCGGCCAGCGGAAAGTCTGCCAGTCGGCCATCTGATTGAAATAGCGCAGCTTTTGGCCGTCTATCGTCAGCTGTGTCTCGACAACCTCCGGGGCAGGCCTGGCCTGTAACTCAAAGCTGATCCCCTGGCTGCCGTCGGTGAAAAGAATGTCGGACAGCTGGCTTAGCTGGTTGATCGCGCGCAGAAAGGCCGGATTAAAGACCAGGCCGTGACTGTTGACCTTATCCGGCACCCACTGACTGCCTTCTTTATGCAGGACACCGTTCAGCTCCGTCGTGAGAAAACGTTCGATTCGCCCGCTGTCTTTGCGCACAAACTCAGCCAGCATCGGCAGCGAGGCGTCGCTTTTGCTGGCGGCAAACGGAAAGCGTCCGTCAAAGGCGGTGTGCCAGTTGGCGACCACCGAGCGGCGCCATTTATCATTCAGACTGGCCGCCGACGGCAGAAGCACGGTTTCCCAGGCCTGAGTCAGCGGCTGCACAAACAGAGTATTACCGAAGCCACTCCACTCTTCGCCAAGGCTTGCCGAAATCAGGCTACCGTACTGTTGCGTGTCGGTCAGGTCGACGCTTTTCCCCTGGAAGACGGTCTGCGCCAGGGTCTGCATCATCTCCTGCGGATCGGAGGCATTCGCAACCTGCTGCAGGCGCAGGCGCACGCGGGTGATACGGGTCAGATAGGTTTGCAGGCTCAGGGTGCTATCGGCCGACATGACGTTGCTGCCCGTGTTTTTCCCCATCAGCTGGAGCAGTGGGCCGAACGTGTCATCCAGAGGCCCCTGCGGGCCGGCGGCCGACTGGTCGATGACCGGCTTGTCTTTCCCGCCCACCAGATCTTTGGCCGATTTAATAAGGCTGTCCGACAGCCCCTCCCTTTGTTGCCCCGCCTGCCCCTGCCAGGCAAGGGTATTCATCAGGGCAATCAGCGGCGACTGGCGGACATCGCTAATCAGCGTGAGCTGGTCGGTAACATCGGCGATATTGGTCGCCGGATTAAGTCGCAGACTGTTGAGAAAATTCAGCCAGCTGCCGGCGAAATCGGTGAAGTAGCGTCGGGTCAGACGCGCTTTCAGCGCCTCCGGCGACAGGTCTGTCGACACCGTTTTGCGCGAATCGCTCAGCACCCAGTCGATTTCCTCCCGGCGCGAGCTGGCTGCCTTATCAATGGCCTGCTGAATGCCGCCTTCCCATGCCTGGCGGGTAAACATCCCCGGGACCACTTCATCGGTGGTAAACAGGCGGCGCGCGTCGGTGCCACTGGTCATGTCTTCCAGCGACACATCGGCAAAATTACGACGCACGGATTTGAGCATGTTCTCATATAAGGTGCTTTCGGCATTGCGGCGACCTAGCTGCTGCAACAGAACCTGACGGCTCTGACTCACCCGTTGCGCATCCGGGATGATCTTCCACTCTGGCCGCTCGGGCAGCAGGGAGAGATAAAAGGCCCACAAATCCGGCGCCAGACTTTGCCACAGACCGGTCGAGATCCCCATTCGCGTCGGCTGGACCGTTTTCATGGTCTGCGCGAAAAATGCGCCATCGGCTTTATCCGGACGAGCCATCATCAGCCAGGCTTTCAGCTGGTCATAGCCCGGTTTCGCCAGCCTGGCTCGTTGGTCGCTATTGGGGGCGGAGTTGACCAGCGCGCTGAGCGCCTGCTGCAACGCGGCATTGGCCGGGTCACGTATCAGGCGATGATTCGCCACACCGTACCAGGGCAGGACGGCGTTTAATAGTTGCTGATGATGGTCCAGACCAAAGCGCCGATACCAGGGAGCGCCATTCTGCCCATCGTGCACGAGACGGCCGGCCTCATTGCGCAGGGCATGGAGGGCCGTCAGTTGATAGTCAGAAACGGAGGGGTGGGCCACCAGGTCGCGGGCTTTTCCCGCTACCGAAGCAATCTGACTGTAATTGAGGGCAAAGGAGAGCAGCAGTCCCGCCGCCCACAGGCCGAGGATGGCCAGCAGACCGCACGCCAGGCCCCGCTCCCACGCCATTCCCACGTGATGCCCGCGTAAACGGCGGCAGTCATCGACGATCCCCTGCCAGGTGGCGGGCAGCGTCAGGAGATGAGGCTGGCCCGCAGGCGAGGTATCCGTCTCCTGATACGGATCTACGGTACGAGGCTCTGGCAGGCTAAACATCAGGCCTCGCAGCGCAAGCCGCTGCCGCGAGGCGGTCAGCCACGGCGCCAGCTGCCGGCGCCATTGTGCGATCTCCCCGTCGATAAGCTGCTGCCCCAGACGCAGCAGGAAGTCGTGGCGGGTATCTGCTGCGATCTGGTGCATCCCCTGCTCCCGTAGCGTGGGCAACATCTGCGCAAGCTGACGGGCGACATCTTCCTCAGTGGCGCGCAACGGGAAGCTAACCCCTACCGCCTGCACCGCGCGGTCAGCCTGCGGCCACTCACTGTCGCACAGTTTCCATAACCAGACCGGGGCGGCATAGCCCAGCAGTTCGCTGATTTTTTCCAGCCCGTGCAGGTCGCTCTCGCTTATCTGCGGCGTCAGGGTCAGAGACGACGGCATCACCCGCACAATCCCGTCCAGAGGACGGCCACGGCGCAGCTTGCGCAGCGCGGCATATTGCTCACTGTCGGGCTCGGAGAGCAGACTGCCGCCGTAAATCAGAACGGTACGCTGGCCCTCCAGCCAGCGCTGCTGTCGCAGGCCTGGCACCAGTTGTTCGATTGCCGCCTCGTCGCCGGTGACCAGCAGCAGGCGGACCTTGCGCCGCCAGAAGAGGGAGTAGCGTTTGCGCAGCGCGGTGCCAATGTCTCTGGCGAGCGTCAGGCGCCTTTCCCTGACCTTCTTTTTGGCTTCATTTGTCTGTGATATTGCAGTCGTTCGTTTGACCCGACTGATGATCCAAAAATGAACGGCAAGGAAAGCCAGGGCGATCACGCAGGCAAGTGTGACCCAGAGGAGGCTGCACACAAGCAGAACTGGAGAAATCACTGACCATTCCGTCGAACGCTCTCCGGCAATCAACCAGTATGCAAATCCCCCCAGCATGATCACCAGCGTTACTGCCACAGCAATAAGCAGTACAGTGATCCCGGCAGAAATTTCCTGGGTCTGGTTTTTGTCCTTATCAGTTTCCATGTGGTTTTACGATCCCAAGAGCTAAAGTATGAAGGGGGTCTGACGCTATCCAGCCGCAGGGTTTTGCTTCAGTCTTAGCGGTAATTGCAGCGAGCGATATCACAACCAGCGCATCAAGCTTTCCAGGATCGCCCCAGTAGTCATCCTGGATATTGTGGGTCACATTCCAGCCACAATCGGCGAGTTCAGGTTGCTCCGGGTGTGAGAAGAGAATGCACCGTTCGGGCGACTCATTAAGTTCGCTCTGTTTTTCGGCTCGCAAGGCGACGTGCCGCAGGGACTCACTATCAGAAGGCTCAAAAAATTCACCACGGGATAATGTGACGTCCCCCTGGTTTCCAGCCAGCCACAGTACTGCGCATTCACCAGCAGGACGAGTAGAGTCAGAAGCAGGAGATAAAGACTGGCACCCGGCAATCAAAAAATTAGCCAGCTGTTTCTTGTCCGCAAGAACATTAGCCAGTACGGATAATGTTTTCTCCCCTTGCCATAACTCAGGTAATTCAGGAGCTGTAATTCCCGGAAAACTCTCAATGAGCTGTGCCACAAAGGCTTGCCAGGCTTCAGGGCTCCCCTGCCAGAAATATTTCTCCGGAGAAACGAATAATTCCTTACCTCGCTGCCTTTTCCATTGCAATACCAGCATTTGAGCCAGTTGTTTTTCACGTTCAATAAGAGCAGAAGAGAAACTTCTGGCAATACGCAACGATTTCCCCAGCGATTCCTGCCTGACTAATGGAGCCTGATGCTCTCGCTTAATCACACGCAGCCAGTCAGAAAATTCAGCGCCTGCCGGGCCAATCAGGACAATATCTTTCAGGGCAAACTGACGCCGATGGATTTCCCACCAATGCCTGCGCTCATTTTCTGCTTCGCGCTCCCAGGTATGTGAATGATGAACTGAAAGGCGAAAAAAAATTGTGCGTACAAACCAGACAACACCGCCAAGTAATACCATTCCAACCATGCAGAAAAGAATGATACTGGTATTGGCACCGGATTTCCCTGCCATTGCCGCGATGATACCAGAGAGCAAAACCAGAGCGGCACCTCCTCCTAACCAGCGCTTTGCAACTGGCGGTTTCGCAAGACGATAGCGAGGAAATGTAGGAATAGCTCTCACTGCGCAACCCTGCAATCGGGGTTGGAACTCACCAGCGTGCAACCACATGCGCAGCGATGACCATGTAATGCTACTGGTTGACCGTCAACTTTTGTCAGAGAGCTACCTTCGACAATCTTTGTCATCCCATGCTTATTACATTTCACCGCATCACCTTTCACAGCAATACCTTTACCAAAATAAAGATAGTGACCGCCAATAACTGAACCACCATACTCTTTTAGCGAATCACCCTGCCTGATAATATGTTTCATTAACTTTCCTTAATTAAATTAAACATAATAAATAACGAACCATCACCATATTTTAAGAATATCAGCTTTGGTTTCGGCCAGTTTCGCAGCATCCAGGGCTTTACGTGTCTGGCTACCCAATGGCGCAATTCCATTTGTCATTGCAGGTTGAATAGTAGATTCTGCATTAATAACTTCAGGCCCACTTGCCGAAGCAGGGATGATAGAGATCACTTGTTTAATACCAGATGTGATTTCATCTGAAATATTACTGTTGATAGTCGTGTTATCAAAAATGAGACTGGCTCCTTTTATCGCTGATTTAAGTTGGCCTTCAACAAACCGGCCATATTTAGCGATCAATGAAACATTTTTACTCATCAACTCCCCAAAGAAAATCATCCGATAAAGGAAGTAACTTCCCCAGGGTTCTCTGTCACCAAAGGTTGCGTGCATAAACCAGGCGCGTGAGTCATGAACCTGATCGTCAAATAATGATCTGACCAGACTTTCTGGCGATTGAGCGGTTTCTCCAGCAGATTGCTTCGGAAACAGTTTGTTAAATTTACTGTCACCTGAACTTTTGATGCGTTCATACTCAACAGAGAAATCATTCTCACTGAAGGAGTATATCACATTAGATAATTGCTGAGACACCGTATATTTCCAGTTCCCCGTAACGGGGCGTGGCTTAGACTGGTAATCAGCATTGAATTCTTCTGCCGCCTGTCTTAGCTGAACCTGAGCGATAGCCGGGTCAAAATCTTTTGGGCCAGGAGGTAATGGCGTGAACTTTTTAAACCTGTTATCCACAATAGCGGTCAGGCGCTCATCATCCACATCTTTTTGTTTCTGTTCTTGCTCAGCCTTAGATGCAGCCAGAGTGGCCGAGTCTGAGTCTTTATTTTGCCACGCGACACCTGAAGATTTGTAAAATCCTTGAGATTTATAAGCGCCGTTTACATATCGCCCGATACGCCATGCCGTAATCCAGCCGAGTTGATTTTCTAGAGCTGTAATGACATTTGAACTTGCACGAATGGGATTATATTGTAACGAACCATCCGAACTCTCCGCTTCATTTGACAATAAATTAAGAGTAAGAACTCGCCATGCATTGAATTTGTTTACCAATAGCTCTGATATATAAAATTCATCAACTAGGTCAGCTGGCATATTTCGCCAAATATCCTTTACCAAACTCGCAGGCAATGCTTGCTTAGGTAGTTTAAAAGGTGCGCCGAAGTCAAATGCTGAAGAGTACATATCGTGCAAAACAATTTGCGATAATAAATTACCATCATCATCTCCAACAGCCTTTCCTTGATCTCCCGGGGGATATCCCCCACCAATATCGGAGTGCATTCCAGGATAAACCACTTCCGTAGCATAACTAGGGTAAGTTCCGTCGCTGCGGCATATTGAATCCAGCGGGAAACAAAGCCTTTGTTCATGAGAGGACACTAAGTGAGTGCATTTTTTGATCAACCCATTATCCGGTAATTCCATGGTACCATCAGCCCAGCCCATATGCCCTTCTGCGAATGGCGCAATATTTGCTATGCCAACGGATGCCACAGTGTCGAGCAGGCCAAGAAATTCAATACTTAAGCGGATTTTTACGTCACCCGACTTCAGACAAAGCTCAGGTTTACTTCCCTTTCTCCTGCCCCCTGGCAGCAACTCAGATAGCCAGTTCACAAATGCTCGCGCACTTGCTGCACCGCGGGAGAAACCATAGACATATAACTTAATGCCTAATAGCTTAGGTTTCCCTGGTTCTGGTTGTGTAACTGCCTGTTTCAGTTTAGGTGCAAGATCTGCTGACCTTAAAAGTTCATTAAAAACGGTATAACGCCTGTCTGGCCCGTCCGATCCCAGATTTGATGTCATTCTGTTGACGGCGGCATAACACTCGGCGTCAGAAATCTCGGTTAAACCCGATGTTCTTCTGAGAGCATCAATAATTCGCAATAGACCCCAGTTGACGCGTTCTTCACCGTAGGTCGCAAAAGCCAGACCTGGCGTACTGTAATCAAGGTCATTAACTTCTGGAAAAGGTGTGCCAACCCCAGGGATATAATATTTATAGTATTTGTTGCCTGACGTTCCCGCTAAATCAACCAGCTCTTCAGTATGCCCCTGAACACCACCGGCATAACCCTGACCGATCGTTGCACGAAACAAACGAGCAATATTTGTTGGATGTTTAGGGCTGGAAATATACAGATCGTTATTAAGGTTATTTCCTGTACCGTCAAAAAATAAACTGATATGCAGAGTTTTACAGCAAGGCGGCTCTACGGCTTTACCCGCAGCGTGACAGAGCTCATTCCGGTATGCCAGCTCATGGCTATCCTGCTGTTTACAGTTTCGCTTCGTTGCCGCTGTATCTGTTGGTAAACGCCCTTGTTTTGGAAAGTGAGGTGGATACCATGTTAAGTCTGGATTTATTTTGGACATACTTCAGGCTCCTCCATCTTAATCGGATCCTTAATCGGGTAATTCGGATTGCCGTAATCGTAACAACTGGTCGTCACTTTTATTTTATCGCACGGGAGAAAGTGTATTTTGATGCCACAGGTTTTTTGGCCGTTATAATCAGGAACAGGTACTACTGCACTGTGTTCCTTATTTTGCGATTTAATTTTTTTCCTCCACGCCAAGTATCTCTCATCGTCACCAAAGCCAGGAAATCCATCTGTATCACCAAGACCTGTTTCCCACTCGATTTTTACCGTCATTCCCGGTTCCCATTTTGGAGGCACACCAAAGTTACCCGCACCGCCGCCGCCTTGCCACGGGCCGATAATATCGACGCCCGACTGCCCGTTGACACTAAAGTGGTTGATAGCCCAGTGGGTATGGTTGATGGCTTCAATGGTTCCGCCACCGCCGCTGACTGATTCAGCTTCAGCAGGCTGGTTACAGCCCGTTAACAGCAATACCGCTGTAACTAAAAAGAGAAAGGGAGATTTCATTTAACACTCCTTGTGAGGGATTCATCAGGTAACAGAGTTATTTGAAATAACCTGCGCCATAACCCAGTCATTGCGCTTATCATCAAAAACAATTCTCTGCTCTGTTGCGGTAAGCATCGCCTCATAACAGGCTGTAAATTCGGCTTGCCGGTTAGTAAACATCCCTTCTGGCACACTCTCGTATCTCAGAAACTGGCTCGTATCACTGACACACATGAGTTTCTCAAACTGGCTATCGGTAAATTCGATTTGCACCACGGACTTGTCAGATTCCGGGATTTCACCACTCCCCAACCGAATGGAAGACTGATAGTCACAGTCGAGCCATGTCCAGAATAAGACCGGTATTAGCAGTTGCTTTTGCTGCTCAGCATCAAGAATGTGGCTGAACAAGAAAGGAAAAATACGGGTATCCCAGAAACGGAAAATCCCCTCCCGACCTTCATGTTGCGCAGCAACACAATCCCTGAGCCAATCAGCAAGCTGTTCAAACGGCCAGCAAGAACCGCATATCAGCAGGGGAGCCGATTCCATCATTTCTGCTGCAAGGTTATGTAGCCACTGAACATGTTCAGCGTCCGATAGATCCACCCGAACCAGCACAGGCGCATCCTCAGGATAAATATCCTCAGGTAGCCCTTGATATAGCGACTGCCACATCATAGGGTTACTGAAAGTAGTAAGTGCTGGCAGGACAGAGAAATTAACAGCACACTGATCGATTATCACATCAATATGGTCTATTTCGGCACGCTGGCAGGTTGTTCTGATTTTGTCCATCCACGGAGAAACGAAATCCATCTTTTACACCTCCCTTGGAACAAAAGCCCTGAGCGATTTCCTGTGCCCGTTTCAGACAATCTTTGCAGACCGATGATGGTAGTTCAGGCAACGGGAAATCCTGGCTCGCAGGTCCTTCCATGTTGTGCTGCCCTTTTAGGCTTAACAGTCCAGGCCATGAACCTTAATTTCTCCCTCAGGTGTCAACTGGATGTAAGCGCCGCCACATGCAATAGTGATCCCGTTTTTTGCCGTTAGCTGCAGGTGACCTTGTGTTGACTGAACCGTGACGTCTTTCAGTGACGTAAGAGAGAGTGTGTCTGCGTGTGATTCTACTTCCAGTGGTCCTTTCGCCGAGACCAGCCGGATCCCTTCCTGTTGTGAAAGTAGCGAAATCGCTTTACGGCGTTTACTGAGTGGCGCTGCGCGGTTGCAAATATTAACCCTCTCCCCAGACTTTGCAGGTAGAGGCCTTTACCACTGTGCATTAGCGCAGTATCAGGGGTAACAGAAGCAACCCCTTTGGGAGCAACCATCAATAAAGCCGCTTCTTTCAGGTTACTGGCACCGTTAACAAACTCTCTCAGTGAATCAGCGTCTGGTGAAAAATTATGATGAATCTGGGCAATCCTGCCCCATTCGGTTATCTGATTCAGCGCACCTTTCAGCAAACTGACCGCCGGCTCCATATCCAGCACCTGTCCCCGGGCCTGCGCCTGTCCGTCCGCGCTGATAAATATCCCTTTCTGTGCCCGGATAGCGCCCCAGCTGTCGGTTCTCAGCTCAAAGCCTTCGCCGCGCGGCCGCTTTTCAGCATCCACGAGATGGCCGAGGTTCAGCTGGCTCTTGCCGCCGTACTCCGTCGAGACCTTGATATGCTCTTTGCCGCGCTCGTCATCGAGGCGGATTTTGTTGTTGGCCGGGGTGCGCAGGACGTTACGTTTGTCATTGCGAATGGTGACGTGGTCGCCGTGCGCCGAGTCGTGCAGCACGCCCGCGATATACGGCCGGTCGGGGTTACCATCCTCAAAGCCAATCGCCACCTCCGTCCCCGCCAGCAGCGGCAGGTGCAGACCGTAGGTGTCTCCGGCATACGGCCGCGACTGGCGGACCCACAGGCTCTCGAACCCGGTTTCCCAGCGCGCCCGGTCAAACAGCATATTCACCCGGTAGCGTCCGTGTTTGTCGATATGCCCGTAGGTGTCGTTTTCCCGGGTGCTGGTCACGCGGGCCG
>OKVS01000186.1_pt1 | contig 28892 bp, 32 predicted proteins | sample 1606911 | NCBI WGS metagenome assembly OKVS01 (sample SAMN03281016, study PRJEB24777) | human gut metagenome | isolation source: fecal sample PR161 from 1 month old female Malay infant, caesarean... | reverse complement strand
AATGAACTTCCTCGTTCCAGAATCGCGGCGGTCGGCCCCTTCATCAACGACGAGTTCGCCCGCAGGCGGCGCGCCAAATATCAGCGTTACGGTTTTCCAGCGGAGATTCCTGGGCGTGGAAGCGGGTGCCAACGGAGATGCCTTCCATCACGTCGCCAATTACGCCAGGGCGGCTGCCCGCGGCAATGATGGTGTCGATACCGGCGCGGCACGCCACGTCGGCGGCCTGCAGCTTGGTCCCCATCCCGCCCGTTCCGAGGCCGGACACGCTGTCACCGGCGATGGCGCGCAGGGCATCGTCGATACCATGAACATCGGTAATCAGCTCGGCTTCCGGGTTGGAGCGCGGATCGGCGGTGAACAGCCCCTGCTGATCGGTCAGAAGCAGGAGTTTATCGGCACCGGCCAGGATGGCGGCCAGCGCAGAGAGGTTATCGTTATCGCCCACTTTTATTTCAGCGGTGGCAACGGCATCGTTTTCGTTGATAACGGGAACAATATTGTTGTCCAGCAGCGCGCGCAGGGTATCGCGGGCGTTCAGGAAGCGCTCCCGGTCTTCCATATCCGCACGCGTCAGCAGCATCTGCCCGACGTGAATACCGTAGATAGAGAACAGCTGTTCCCAGAGTTGAATGAGTCGGCTTTGTCCCACGGCGGCCAGCAGCTGTTTAGAGGCGATCGTCGCGGGGAGTTCGGGGTAACCCAGGTGTTCACGCCCGGCGGCAATCGCCCCGGAGGTCACAATCACAATACGGTGCCCTGCGGCATGCAGCTGAGCGCACTGGCGTACAAGCTCAACAATGTGGGCGCGATTTAGGCGGCGCGATCCGCCTGTTAACACACTGGTACCGAGTTTTACCACCAGCGTCTGGCTGTCACTCATGATTCTCTGCCGTTCAACGATAAGGGAAAGTAATGTCGAACGAACGTTTTAACAGGAGTCAGCCCGGTTGCCAACTGCCTTAATGCATCACCAGGCACTTTGTTGCGCGGGATCAGGAAGCGTAGCGGCAGAATTTGACAAATTTATTACCGTAATAATAAATCACAGTTTTTAAAATTATTCTTAGTTTGTCATAAAAGTTTCATTCCAGAACGATAAAACCCTTCCTGTTTTTTCACGGGACTTAAGCATGAGCTTATCGTCCAGCGAATTTTTAAAGCGCGTTTATAAGACAGGATTCGAAAATGAAAAAGAGCACTCTGGCATTAGTGGTTATGGGCGTGGTGGCTTCCGCATCTGTTCACGCAGCAGAAGTTTATAATAAAAATCGGTAATAAACTGGACGTGTACGGCAAAGTGAAAGCTATGCACTATATCAGTGATGATGACACCAAAGATGGTGACCAGACTTACGTTCGTTTCGGTTTTAAAGGCGAAACCCAGATTAACGATCAGCTGACGGGCTACGGCCGTTGGGAAGCTGAATTCGCAGGTAACAAAGCTGAAAGCGACTCCTCGCAGAAAACACGTCTGGCGTTCGCCGGTATTAAACTGAAAGACTTTGGTTCACTGGATTACGGCCGTAACCTGGGCGCGCTTTATGACGTCGCGGCATACACCGATATGTTCCCTGAGTTCGGCGGTGACGGCCTGGCACAGACCGACAACTTCATGACGAAACGTGCCTCCGGACTGGCCACCTACCGCAATACCGACTTCTTTGGCATGGTAGACGGTCTTGATATGACCCTGCAGTACCAGGGCAAAAACGAAAACCGCGACGTGAAAAAGCAGAACGGTGACGGCTTTGGTACGTCTCTGGCCTATGACTTCGGCGGCAGCGATTTCTCCGTCATTGGTGCTTATGCCAGCTCCGATCGCACCAACGCGCAGAACCTGCAGGCGCGCGGTGAAGGTAAAAAAGCCGAGGGCTGGGCAACCGGTCTGAAATACGACGCGAACGATATTTACCTGGCCACTATTTATTCTGAAACCCGCAATATGGCCCCTATCTCCGGTGGTTTTGCAAATAAAGCGCAAAACTTCGAAGTGGTTGCACAATATCAGTTTGACTTTGGTCTGCGCCCATCCGTGGGTTATGTACAGTCCAAAGGTAAAGATATCGAAGGCATTGGCGACGAAGATATCGTGAAATATATTGACGTGGGCGCCACGTATTACTTCAACAAAAACATGTCCGCGTTTGTTGATTATAAAATCAACCAGATTGACGACGATAATAAGCTGGGCGTGAGCAGCGATGATATCGTTGCGCTGGGTGTGACGTATCAGTTCTAAGATTATCCAAATAAGAAAATCCCGGCATACAAGCCGGGATTTTTTTGCCCAGGGTAAATGCGGTCTGCTGCCCTCACCCCGGACCTCTTCCACAGGAAGAGGGAGAAACCATTACGCGGTCAGCTTCACCGCTTCGCTGGAAAAGTCATCCGCTGGCTCGAACTTAAGGTCCAGGGTGGCCAGCAGCGCGCTCGCTTTGTCGTGGAACTCTTTCAGGGTGTATTCCAGGCGATCGATCACTTCCTGATCTTTGATGGTAGTAGCCTGCCAGTTGCCGTCTTTGTTAAACAGGCCAAACTGATAGCTATACGTAAAACGTTTCTCCTCTGCTTCCATTTCCATCCACCAGCCCCAGAATTCACGTTTTTCGGGTGCAGGCTTCACGTTGACGCATACAGCCAGGCAGTCGAAAAAAAAGCGATTCTCTTCACACTGCTCTTCTCGAATATACGGGCCGAGAGCCATAAATTTCTTGATCAGCCTACTTTTCGGGTGTCCACTCGGTAACGTCATTGCGATCTCCTTTTGTGAAGCCACTGTTTTACCAAACCAGCGAAATTTAGCAATCTATTAACACACTCTCTGGGCGATCCAGCGCGTGATCTCTTTCAAGGCTTTGTCAAAATTCTGATACACCGGGCTGAACGGCACCTCAAGCAATTTGCCATCCGCAGATGACGAAGTGATTAAGCGTGACTCTTCCTCCGGGCTGAACGGATCGTTTTTCCAGAAACCGGACAGCATCGGCGTCGGGCAGCGGCGTCCCAGCAACCCTTGCGTTTTTAACGAGTAGCGATTGAGCTCAACGCGCAGCGCTTCGTCTGAGGCATCATGCATGCCAAGGCGACTGGCAAGGACGTCCAGATACATCTCCGGCACGCTGCCCTGACGGGCAGGATCGCTGAGCAGGGCGTGAACCACCGGGCCCAGGCAGGCGACGGCCTTCAGACGTGAAGATTCAAGGTAAGCCAGACGCACCGCAACGTTGGCACCAAAACGGAAGCCGAACGCCGCGACGCGGGTGTGGTCAACCCACGGAACATTTTCCAGCGCTTTAAGCGCATGCTGGTGCAACAAGCTCGAATCCTGCGTTAACTTCCACTTCGATGAGAATCCAATAGAAGGCATATCGAGCGTCAGCATCGCGATCCCTTTTGGTGCGAAGTAGCGCTCATAAAGGCTGTAATAGTCGATTTGCAGGGAATCCAGCCCGCCGCACATTAGCACGGTCGGGAACGGGCCTTCGCCTTCAGGCATGTGCAGGAACCCGGTGACGGGCGCACCGCCCGGAACGGCGAACTCAAGCTCGCGCATCTGACCCGGCAGACGTTGAGCAGCTTCCTCATAGGCACGATTCGCCAGCGCCTGAGCCTGCTCGGCCAGCTCATCCCCTTTCAAATGCGGATAGGCGGCGATGGCGTAGAGGTTGGCCGCATGCAGCCAGTGCTTGCCGCTTCGCGTGGCATCCTCTTCCTGGCTGGCTTTTTGCTGCCAGAGCATCGCCTGTTTAGACCATTCGTAGATCCAGTTCCCGCCCCGGTAGCCGACCACCGTGTCGTAGAGCTCGCTGTCGGTACGCTCCGACTCGCTCATTACGATACGCGCCTGCACGTCGAGGATTTCACGGGGATCGATACCGCGCCAGATCCACATCAGGCGGTTAATCATGCGATACCAGTGGGGCACGTTTTTACCGTCTAACGCAGACTGGACGGCAGGCATGGTTCCCGGATTAAACCGACGGACCAGCGTCGACGTTTCAGGGTGTTTGAAACGGGGTTTGAAAAGCGTCTCGGTGAGATTTGCCTGCGTCATTGCGTTGCCTCCATGGATACGTCATATAGTGCCCATTGTAACGCGTGGCAGGCCAAAAAGAACAACGCCCGGCATAGCCGGGCGTGTAAAGTTACGTACTGGTATTAACGGCCTGAGATAGGCGGCACGAAGACCACGCCCATATCCCACGGCTGTTCAATCCAGGTATCCTGCGGGATATCAATCACGTAATCGTCGACCAGCGGACGGCCAGCAGGCTTCGCAAAGATAGTGACGAAGTGCGCTTTCGGGTACATTTCGCGAATAGCGACCGCTGTACCGCCGGTGTCCACCAGATCGTCGATAACGATGAAGCCTTCACCGTCGCCTTCAGCGCGTTTCAGCACTTTCAGCTCGCGCTGGTTATCATGGTCATAGCTGGAGATGCAGACGGTATCGACATGACGAATACCCAGCTCACGTGCCAGCAGCGCCCCCGGTACCAGACCGCCACGGCTTACGGCAATAATGCCTTTCCACTGTTCGGAAGGCATCAGACGCGCAGCCAGTTTGCGTGCGTGAATCTGCAACATGTCCCAGGTGACGACGTATTTTTCGCTCATGTGAAGTGTCCCAGCCTGTTTTTTATACGGCTTAAAAAAGTGTTCGAGGGGGAAATAGGTTGCGCGAGATTATAGAGATCTGGCGCACTAAAAACCAGTGTTTAGCGCTCCCTGCCTGAGTTTTTACATGCTTTATGCTACCAGCCAGCAGAGAAAGTGGTATTCTCAGTTGCATCTCGCAAGCCTGTCTTGTGGTAACTATTAACCTGCTAACCCTGTGGCCTGCAACCCTGTTTGCAGCGCCTCGACAAGGAGACTTATCGTGTCTGAACTGTCTCAATTATCTCCACAGCCGCTGTGGGATATTTTTGCCAAAATTTGCTCCATTCCACACCCTTCCTACCATGAAGAACAGCTTGCCGAACATATTATGGGTTGGGCAAAGGAAAAAGGTCTGCACGCAGAGCGCGACCAGGTTGGCAACATTCTGATCCGCAAACCAGCTACCGCAGGCATGGAAAACCGTAAACCGGTTGTACTGCAGGCGCACCTGGACATGGTGCCACAGAAAAACAACGACACCGTTCACGACTTCACTAAAGACCCAATCCAGCCGTACATCGACGGCGACTGGGTAAAAGCGCGCGGCACCACCCTGGGCGCGGACAACGGCATCGGTATGGCCTCTGCGCTGGCGGTGCTGGCTGACGACAGCGTTGAACACGGTCCGCTGGAAGTGCTGCTGACCATGACCGAAGAAGCGGGCATGGACGGCGCGTTCGGTCTGCAGGCGAACTGGCTGCAGGCAGATATCCTGATCAACACCGACTCCGAAGAAGAAGGCGAGATCTACATGGGCTGCGCGGGCGGGATTGATTTCATCTCTACCCTGCCGCTATCTCGCGAAGCGATTCCTGCGGGCTTCCAGACCTTCAAGCTGACGCTGAAAGGGCTGAAAGGCGGTCACTCCGGCGGTGATATTCACCTGGGCCTGGGTAACGCCAACAAACTGCTGGCACGCTTCCTGGCGGGACACGCGGCCGAGCTGGACCTGCGTCTGGTGGACTTCAACGGCGGCACCCTGCGCAACGCGATCCCACGCGAAGCCTTTGCCACCGTGGCGGTGCCAGCGGCGAAAGCGGACGAGCTGAAAAAACTCTCCAGCGTCTACCTGGATATCCTGAAAAACGAACTGTCGGCGAAAGAGAAGAACCTGACCGTGGTGCTGGAATCCGTGTCTACGGATAAAGCCGCCCTGACCGCGCAGTCTCGCGATAGCTTCGTTCAGCTGCTGAACGCGACGCCAAACGGCGTGATTCGCAACTCTGACGTGGCGAAAAGGCGTTGTGGAAAACCTCTCTGAACGTGGGCGTGGTGACCATGAGCGACGACAGCGCGGAAATTATCTGCCTGATCCGCTCCCTGATCGACAGCGGTAAAGAGTATGTAGTAAGCATGCTGGAATCTCTGGGTGCGCTGCGGGCGCGAAAACTCCGCCAAAGGCAGCTACCCTGGCTGGCAGCCGGATGCAAGCTCTCCGGTGATGGCACTGGTGCGTGAAACTTATCAACGTCTGTTCAACAGCACCCCGAACATCCAGGTGATCCACGCGGGTCTGGAATGTGGTCTGTTTAAGAAGCCGTATCCGGACATGGACATGGTTTCCATCGGGCCAACCATTACCGGTCCACACTCGCCGGATGAGCAGGTTCATATTGAAAGCGTCGGCCATTACTGGACGCTGTTGACGGAACTGCTGAAGGCGATCCCTGCGAAGTAATTTGTCGTCTGTTGCCCGGCGGCGCTACGCTTGCCGGGCCTACGATGAGTGTAATCTACAATCCCAAAACCAGCTGACGCTCCAGCTGCGGATCCAGCAGCGTGACGTGCAGTCCCACCAGCCTCACCCCTCGTCCGCCTCGTCGTTCTTCCCACGCCTTTTTCGCTGTTGCGATAAGATCTTCTTTGTTCAGGCGCGGCCAGACGTGCTCCTGCGTCGTCTGCTGAAAGTCGTTAAATTTCAGCTTGATGCCCTGTCGGGCAATCAGTAAATCAGGCTTTACTTTGATCAGGCGTCGCTCCAGCTCCGGATAGAGCTGTTCCGTAATAATGGTTTCGCATTCTGACCAGTCATGGATGTCTTCGCTCAGCGTGCGCTCAACCCCGACCGATTTACGAAGCCGTTCGTTGTTTACATCGCGGTCGTCAATGCCCTGACTGCGCTCCCACAGCACGCGGCCAAACTTCCCAAAGCGCTTGAGCAGCATAGCCAGGTCGCTTCGCTGCACGTCTTCGCAGGTGCGTAACCCCATACTTTCCAGCTTCGCGGCGGAGACTTTGCCTACGCCGGGGATTTTGCCAAGCGGCAACGTTTTTAAAAACGCCGGGACCTCTTCAGGGGTGATGACGTACTGGCCGTTGGGTTTATTTAAATCGGAAGCAATTTTGGCGAGAAATTTTACCGGCGCGACGCCTGCCGACGCGGTGAGATTCAGCTCGTTGAAAATGGTCTGGCGGATCTCCTGCGCCATCAGGGTAGCGGAGCCGTGACAGTGCAGGCTGTCGGTGACGTCCAGATAGGCTTCGTCCAGCGAAAGCGGTTCAATCAGTGAGGTGTAGCGGGAGAAGATTTCGCGTATATGGTTTGACGCTTCTTTATAGGCGTCAAAGCGCCCGGGCAAAAGAGTAAGGTGCGGACACAGTTTCAGCGCCATCGCCGTCGGCATGGCGCTGCGCACGCCAAATTTGCGTGCAGGATAGTTGGCGGTGCTGATCACACCGCGCTGAACGCGGCTGCCGCCAATGGCGATGGGAATATCCCGCAGCGCCGGGTTGTCACGCATCTCCACTGCGGCAAAAAAGGCAGTCCATATCGACTGGATTATTTTGCGCATCGGTCATACCACACATGTATTTATATACAGTATAACAAAAGGTCAAAAAATGCGTCAGCTATTTTCCTTACTCACGGTTGTCATATAAACGTGTTACAAAAATTCGTAATAAAACCTTTATATACATACATTTAGAAAATCAATGGAGCGTAATTATTCATGAAGAAAATTCTCTCGATTTCGTTACTGTTTCTGGCGAGTGCTGCATCTGCTAGCCCTGCGATCGTTGCCCACCGGGGCGGGACTGCGGATGCACCTGAAAATACCCTGCCAGCCATTAAGCTCGCCCTCGAAAACAAAGCAGATATCGTCTGGATAACCGTGCAGCTCAGTCGGGATGGCGTACCGGTTCTCTATCGACCTGCCGATCTGAAAGCGTTAACCAATCTGAAGGGAAAGGTGTCACAGTATACCGCTGAAGAACTGGCAAAGGCGGATGCCAGCGTGAAGTGGAAAGATAAGGGCCTGCCGGAAAACCTGCTTAATTCCCCGATACCGACGCTGAAGTCGGTGCTGAGCGCCTGGCCAGATACGCGTTTTTTCATTGACATCAAATCGCCGGATGCCGATCCGGCGACCATGGGCAACGCGCTGCTTAACGTATTGAAAGAGACCAACAGCCTGAATCGTGTTCGCGTTTATTCAACCGAAGATCGCTATATGGAAGCATTGCCTGTCGAAATCCCCCGCTTTGTCACGCGCAGCGAAACCCGCACGCGCCTGGCCACGATTTCGTTGAGCCATGAATGTCTGCCTCCTTCACAAAAAATGGACGATTACTGGTATGGGCTTGAGTTAAACCGAAAAGTAGAAGTGGTCGAGAAATTCACCTTAGGTGAAGGTGTCTCTCCTGCAACATTAACGTGGGACAAAGAGGCCGTTGACTGCTTCCGCTCTCAGGGCAATGCCCATCTGATTTTTATCGGCGTGAACTCAGTAGAGGATTACCAGAAGGCGAAAACACTGGGTGCCGAAGGGGTTCTTGTAGACTCACCAGCCAAAGCCAAAAGCTGGGCAAAATAAATGATAAAGGCCGCACGAAGCGGCCTTTTCCTAGATAATTCTCTGCTGGTCCCGGGCCATGCGCTTTTTACGCGCATCACACGGTTCGGGGCAGTCGCACACCTTTTCCATTCCGATGGAAGAGATACCTCCGCAGCTGCCCTGAATGCTTTTACGCTTTATGATCCAGCCTAAAGACATACCGAACACCACCAGCAAAAACACCGCAAAGGTTGCCAGAAAGGTCAACATAATCAGCCTCCGAAATCATCAAGGAGGATGTTTTCATCTTCCACGCCGAGATCTTTGAGCATCTTGATCACGGCGGCGTTCATCATTGGCGGACCACACATATAGAACTCGCAGTCTTCCGGTGCCGGGTGCTGTTTGAGGTAGTTTTCATACAGCACGTTGTGGATGAAGCCCGTATAGCCCGTCCAGTTATCTTCCGGCTGCGGATCGGAGAGCGCCACGTGGAAGGTAAAGTTCGGATTCTCACGCGCCAGCTGTTCAAACTCATCGTCGTAGAACATTTCGCGCAGCGAGCGCGCACCGTACCAGAAGCTGATTTTACGCTTGCTGCCGAGACGCTTGAGCTGGTCAAAGATGTGCGAGCGCATAGGGGCCATACCCGCACCGCCGCCAATAAAGACCATTTCCGCGTCGGTATCTTTAGCAAAAAACTCGCCGAACGGACCGGAGATCGTCACCTTGTCGCCTGGCTTAAGGGACCAGATATACGACGACATCACGCCAGGCGGCGCGTCAGGCACGTTTGGCGGCGGCGTGGCGATACGCACGTTGAGCATGATAATGCCCTTCTCTTCCGGGTAGTTAGCCATGGAATAGGCGCGCAGCGCGGGCTCTTTTACCTCGGAAACAAAGCGGAAGAGATTAAATTTATCCCAGTCGGCCCGGTACTCATCGGGCACGTCGAAGTCCGCATACGCCACGGTGTGCGCCGGACAATCAATCTGGATATACCCACCTGCACGGAACGGGACGCTCTCCCCTTCAGGGACACGCAGCTTGAGCTCCTTTAATGAACGTGGCCTTTGTTATCGTTCGAGATAACCTCGCACTCCCAGTTTTTTCACGCCGAAGATCTCTTCCGGCAGCTCAATCTTCATGTTCTGACGCACCGCGACCCTTGGGCAACGCCCCAGGCGGCACCCCTCTTTCGCTTCGCGCTTCGTGATATGCGACAGTTCAGTAGGCAGAATATCACCGCCCCCCTCTTTCACCGTCACACGGCACTGCCCGCATGAGCCGCCTCCACCGCAGGCTGACGAGACAAAAATCCCGTTGCCCGAAAGCGTATTAAGCAATTTGTCCCCTGCCGGAGTGCGGATCTGGTTCTGCGGATCGTCATTGATATCAATGATCACATCCCCGGAATTAACCAGCTTTGCGCGCGCCGCCAGAATCAGCCCTGACAGCACCAGTACTATCAGCGTGAACATCACCACGCCAAGAATAATTTCCATCTGTTAGCCCTTATAGCTGCACACCGGAGAAGGACATAAAGCCCAACGCCATCAGACCGGTGGTGATAAAGGTGATCCCTAAGCCACGCAGCCCCGCAGGCACGTTGGCATATTTCATTTTTTCACGGATCCCCGCCATAGTGACAATCGCCAGCATCCAGCCGATACCGGAACCGAAGCCGTACACCACCGATTCACTGAAGTTGTAATCGCGCTGAACCATAAACGAGACGCCACCGAAGATGGCGCAGTTCACCGCGATCAGCGGCAGGAAGATCCCCAGAGCGTTGTACAGCGACGGGAAATACTTATCGAGGATCATCTCCAGGATTTGTACCAGCGCCGCAATCACCCCGATGAAGGTGATGAAGTTCAGGAAGCTAAGATCGACGCCTTCCACCAGCGCGCCGTCCCGCAGCACGAAGTTGAACACCAGGTTGTTAATCGGAACCGAAAGCCCCAGCACAACGGTGACCGCCACGCCCAGGCCAAATGCCGTCGAGACCTTTTTAGAAACGGCAAGGAACGTACACATGCCCAGGAAGAAAGCGAGCGCCATGTTTTCAACAAACACCGCGCGCACAAATAAACTCAGGTAATGAGCCATTGTCGGTTACTCCTTTTCCTGCTGCTCAGGCTTCAGCGTACGAATCAGCCAGATCAGCAAACCGATAATGAAAAACGCGCTTGGGGCCAGCAGGAACAGGCCGTTCGGCAGATACCAGCCGCCGTTCTGTACCGTATCCAGCACCTGAACGCCAAACAGCTTGCCGCTGCCAATCAGCTCGCGCAGGAAACCGACCGTCAGGAGGATCACGCCGTAGCCCAGGCCGTTGCCGATACCGTCCATAAAGCTCGCCAGCGGCGGCATTTTCATGGCGTAGGCTTCAGCGCGCCCCATCACGATGCAGTTAGTGATAATCAGGCCGACAAACACCGAAAGCTGCTTCGAGGTTTCGTAGGCAAAAGCGCGCAGCAGCTGATCGACCACGATCACCAGCGAGGCGATGATCGCCATCTGCACGATGATCCTCACGCTGTTGGGGATGTGGTGGCGGATCATCGAGATAAACATGCTGGAAAACGCCGTCACCAGCGTTACCGCCAGCGTCATCACCACCGCCGTTTCCAGCTTGGTCGTTACCGCCAGAGCCGAGCACACACCCAGCACCTGCAGGGTTATCGGGTTATTGGCTAAAAGTGGGCCAATCAGCACCTTTTTAACTTCTTTCAGTTCACCCGTATCAGCCATTGTTCAGCGCTCCTTCACGTACGTTCTTCAGGAAGGGACCAAAGCCCAGTTCACCCATCCAGAAATCAAAACTGTGCTGCACCCCGTTAGAGGTGAGTGTGGCGCCGGAAAGACCGTCCACGGCGAATTCATCCCCAGGACGCGCGCCTCCTTTCACCACCTTCAGCGCAGGCTGACCGTTATCATTGAGCACTTTTTTACCGACAAACTGCGCACGCCAGTTAGGGTTTTCCACTTCGCCACCCAGCCCCGGCGTTTCGCCCTGATCGTAATAAGTAATACCTTTGACCGTGCGGCCATCGGTATCCAGTGCCACAAACGCATACATCATTGACCATAAGCCGTTGCCGTAGATGGGCAACACGATTTCCTGTATGCGCTTCTGCTCGTCACGGACGAGGTAAATCTCCGCGACATTGCTGCGGCGCTTAATGCCAGCCGGATCCTGCGAGGCGTCAAGCACGGTGCTCATCTGCGGATCCTTTAACGCCAGCGCCTGGTTATATTTCGCAGGGTCTTTATCCATCAGCTCGCCGGGTTTTTAAATCCACCAGCCGTGCGGTAATGCGTTCAGCAAACACGTCGGCGACGTCGTCCTTCGTCATGCCTTCCTGCATCAGCCCGGCCACGGCCAGGATGTTGCGCTGTTTATCCAGCGCGCGCTGTTCCTGCTGCAGCGGCTTTAACCCTACGGCGGAACCGGCAACCACGATGGAACAGACCAGACACAGTACCAAAACCACCAGCAGCGTTTTGCTGATGCTGTCGTTATTTTTAACCTCAGCCACGCGCCTTCCTCCGCTTAATGTTGGCGCGCACGACCAGGTAGTCGAACAGCGGCGCAAACAGGTTGGCAAACAGAATGGCCAACATCATCCCTTCCGGATAGGCCGGGTTGACCACGCGAATCAGTACACACATCACGCCAATGAGCGCGCCGTAGCACCATTTCCCCCTGTCGGTAAAGGAGGCCGAGACGGGATCGGTGGCCATGAACATCATGCCAAACGCAAAGCCTCCCAGCACCAGGTGCCAGTACCACGGCATGGAGAACATCGGGTTCGTGTCTGAACCAATAAGGTTGAACAGCGTGGCGGTAAGCACCATGCCGAGCATAACGCCCGCGACGATGCGCCAGGACGCCACGCGGCCAAAGAGGATGATGGCCCCGCCGATCAAAATCATCAGGGTAGATACTTCGCCAATAGAGCCCGGAATGTTGCCAAGAAACGCGTCAAACCAGGTCACTGGCTGGCCGGTAGCATTGTTGACCAGCGTTTCGCCGCCACCTGCCGCCCACTGAGAAAGCGGCGTCGCGCCGGAGAAACCGTCCGCAGCCGTCCACACCAGGTCGCCCGAAATCTGCGCCGGGTAAGCAAAGAACAGGAACGCACGCCCCGCCAGCGCCGGGTTGAGGAAGTTACGTCCGGTGCCGCCGAAAATCTCTTTGGCAATCACCACGCCAAAGCTGATCCCCATCGCCGCCTGCCAGAGCGGCAGAGTCGGCGGAACAATCAGCGCAAACAGAATGGAGGTCACGAAGAAGCCTTCGTTGATCTCGTGTTTGCGGATGATGGCGAACAGCACTTCCCAGAAGCCGCCCACGATAAAGACGGTCATGTAGATCGGCAGGAAGAAGACGGCCCCCAGCGTCATCATGCTGACCCAGCCTGCATCAGCCGCAAAGCTCACGCCCAGCGACTGCGCCAGACGATAGTGCCAGTCAGACTGGATCACCTGCGCCAGCTGCTGAGCGTCGTACATATGATGCAGCGCCGGAATGGTTTGCAGACCAACGTTGTACATGCCCCAGAACATGGCCGGGAAGACCGCAAACCACACCAGGATCATCATGCGTTTCAGGTCGATGGCATCGCGAACGTGCGCTGCCCCTTTCGTCACCAGACCCGGAGTGTAGAAAATAGTCGTCGTCGCTTCATACAGCGGGTAGTACTTTTTGAGCTTCCCTTCGGTAAAGTGCGGCTCAATTTTTTCAAAGAGGTGCTTTAATCCCATGGTTATCCTTCCTGCTCAATGCGGGTTAACACCTCGCGCAATACGGGTCCATATTCGTATTTACCCGGACACACATAGGTACAGAGCGCCAGATCTTCTTCATCCAGTTCCAGACAACCGAGCGCCTGCGCGCCGTCGGTATCGCCTGCCAGAAGATCGCGCAGCAGCACGGTAGGCAGAATATCCAGCGGCATTACACGTTCGTAGTTGCCAATCGGAACCATCGCGCGCTCGCCGCCGTTCGTGCTGGTCGAGAAGTTAAAGAGCTTATGACGCAGAAAGTGGCCAAGCGTGGTGCGGGTGACGGAGTATTTTTCTGCGCCAGGCAGAACCCAGCCGAACAGCTCTTTCTCACGCCCTTCCAGAACGACGCTCACCTGAAGATGGAAACGTCCCAGGTACGCGTGCGCATTGACAGCGCGGCGGCCGCTGAGTACCGAACCGGAAATGAGGCGGTTTTCACCCTCTTTCGTTTCCCCTGCCAGCAGTTCATTAATGTCTGCTCCCAGAAGCGTCTTAACCAGACGCGGGTTTGCGGCCTGCGGCCCGCCGATAGCGATAATCCGTTCAGCGCAGAGTTCACCCGTCGTAAAGAGCTTACCGATGGCAATGACATCCTGATAATTAAGGTGCCAGACCTGTTTTTTAAGGCTCACCGGCTCAAGGAAGTGGATATGGGTCCCGACCAGACCCGCCGGATGCGGGCCGGAAAATTCATTAAACGTAACCTGTCCCTGCGGATGGCCGCCAGGCTTGCCGCCGCTGGCCTGGCAAACGTGCACTTTTCCGGGCGTCAGGCGAGTCAGAACGGTCAGCCCGGCATCAAAGGCTTTACGCTGCGCCAGGATAATGGGCTGCGGGTCTGCGCTGAGCGGGTTGGTGTCGATGGCCGTCACGAAAATGGCAGCCGGGGCGGTATCAGGAACGGGTGATTTGCTGAAAGGACGCGTACGCAGCGCCGTCCACAGGCCGGACGCGAGCAGCTGAGCCTGCACATCTTCGCGGCTAAGCGTCGCGAGGTCTGCCGCATCATAACGAGCAAACTCACGCTGTTCATCGCCTTCAATGCGGATTACCACCGACTGCAGCACGCGACGCTCGCCGCGGTTGATCGCCACCACGGTGCCGCTGGCGGGGGCCGTGAACATGACGCCGGGATTTTTTTTGTCTCCAAAGAGCGCCTGCCCTTTGATCACGCGATCGCCCTCCTGCACCAGCATTGAAGGACGCATGCCCAGATAATCGTCACCTAAAATTGCGACATGACGGACGCTTGCGCCACACGAGACGTGCTGCTCAGGCACGCCTGCAATCGGCAAATTAAGTCCTTTTTTTATTTTAAACATGTGGTTAGCAGGTATCCATAAACAACAATCCAGTGGGCGCAAAGTGTAACATTTTCCCCTTCTCTCGGGCAGGAGATCCACCGTCGGGCGCGCCAAATTGCGAGCTATTACGCAAAGTTCCTGGAGTCAGCGCGTTTTGGATGGTTTATAAAGTAAAACTAATTTGTAAACTCACCGCCCGGCTCTTGCGAAAATCTATAGCGGTGCTAATGTGAGCGCACCTAACAGAATAATCTGATTTCGGGTCTCTTTTGCCGTCCTGGCAAGTTAGTCCAGGTTTTATCAAGGAATTTGTAGTATGCGTAAAATCGCATTGTTCGTTGCGATGCTTCTGATTCCGTGCATGTCGTTTGCCGGGCTGCTCAGCAGCAACAGCTCCACCACGCCGATCAGCAAAGAATATAAACAGCAGTTAATGGGATCCCCGGTTTATATTCAAATCTTCAAGGAAGAGCGCACGCTCGATCTGTTTGTAAAAATGGGCGAAACATATCAGCTGCTTGATAGCTACAAAATTTGTAACTATTCCGGCGGGCTGGGCCCGAAACAGCGTCAGGGCGATTTCAAAAGCCCGGAAGGTTTTTACAACGTTCAGCGTAACCAGTTAAAGCCGGATAGCCGCTTCTATAAAGCCATCAACATCGGTTTCCCGAACGCCTATGACCGTGCTCACGGTTATGAAGGGAAATACCTGATGATCCACGGTGCCTGCGTGTCTGTCGGCTGCTACGCGATGACCGACTCCGGCATTGATGAGATTTTCCAGTTCGTAACCGGCGCACTGGTCTTTGGGCAGCCTAACGTTCAGGTCAGCATCTATCCGTTCCGCATGACCGATGCCAATATGGCGCGCCATAAGTACTCTTACTACGCCGATTTCTGGAAACAGCTGAAGCCGGGTTATGACTACTTTGAGCAGACCCACAAGCCGCCGGTAGTCTCTATCGTCGATGGCCGTTACGTGGTCAGCAAACCGCTGAGCCACGAAGTCGTCCACCCGCAGCTGGCGTCAAATTACACGGTCCCCGAGACAAAATAGCACCCACTCGCCTGGCATAATCTTTTGCCAGGTTTCGTTGCCCGTCAGCGGCTGCGTTGCAATAACGGTGACCACATCGTTCGGTGTGGTCTCCTTCTGAAAATCTATCTCCACATCCTGATCGAGCAGCGTAGCAACGCCAAACGGCGCACGGCGCGTGATCCAGAAGAGATTCGTCGAGCAGAACGCCATCACGTAGCGCCCGTCAGTCAACAGCATGTTAAACACGCCTTTTTCACGCAATTCAGCTGCCAGCGTCGCGATGTATTTGAATACGGCGGCCATATTGCCGGGCGTGCGCGGATAACGTTCCGTCAGCTTATGCAGCAGCCAGCAGAAGGCCTTCTCGCTGTCCGTTTCGCCCACCGGACGGAAGTTGCCCGTTTCCAGAGATTTATAGCCCGTAAGCTGCCCGTTGTGCGCGTAGGTCCAGTTACGGCCCCACAGCTCGCGGGTAAAGGGATGGGTATTTTCCAGCGCAACTTCGCCGCGGTTTGCCTGGCGAATATGCGCGATCACCGAACAGGATTTAATGGGATAGTCCTGCACCAGTTTGGCAATCGGTGAGTTAAAGCTGGGCTGTGGATCTTTGAACGTGCGACACCCTTTGCCTTCGTAGAAGGTGATGCCCCAGCCGTCTTTATGCGGCCCGGTTCCCCCACCGCGCTGAACCAGCCCGGTGAAGCTAAAGCAGATATCGGTTGGCACATTGGCGCTCATCCCGAGCAGTTCGCACATACATCACCTCCACAACAGCGGGGGGCACCGGTGCCCCCCAGCGAAGTCTTACTTAACCATCTCTTTTTCGATCAGCTGGATCAGGATGTGGATCACTTTGATGTGAATTTCCTGAACGCGATCTGCATAGCCGAAGTGCGGAACGCGAATTTCGATATCCGCCGTACCGTCCATCTTACCGCCATCTTTCCCGGTCAGGGTGATGACCTTCATCCCTTTTTCACGCGCGGCGGCGATCGCTTTGATCACGTTCGCGGAGTTACCGGAGGTAGAGATACCCAGCAGCACGTCACCTTCACGGCCTACTGCCTCAACGTAGCGGGAAAAGATGTGGTCGTAACCGAAGTCGTTGCCTACGCAGGAGATGTGGCTCACGTCGGAAATCGCAATCGCCGGGTAGCCCGGACGGTTTTCGCGATAGCGTCCGGTCAGCTCTTCGGCGAAGTGCATGGCGTCACAGTGGGAACCGCCGTTACCGCAGGAGAGCACTTTGCCACCGGCCTTAAAACTGTCGGCCAGCAGGACCGCCGCGCGCTGAATAGCGTGAATATTGGCATCATCTTTCAGAAAGTTCGCCAGCGTTTCCGCCGCTTCGTTCAGTTCGTTACGAATAAGATCCTGGTACATGAGGATAATCCTTCAGTATTGATGAAATAACACAGTGGAGTGTACCGGATAGCGGGAAAAGCGAGAAGCTAAAGCCATGCGAATCGTCCGGCGTTTTGATTTTTTGTGCCGGCGAAAACGCGAACAATGTGAACCAGGTTGTAATTATTTTGTAAACACATTGCTAAAGGAATTCACATCAACTACAACCATATCATCACAAGTGGTCAGACCTCCTACAAGCAAGGGAGCTTTTCTTTATGATGATTTTGAGCATTCTCGCAACCGTTGTACTGCTCGGTGTGTTGTTCTATCACCGCGTCAGTTTATTCCTGAGCAGCCTGATTCTTCTGGCCTGGACGGCTGCGCTTGGCGTCGCAGGTCTCTGGAATATCTGGATTTTGGTCCCTCTTGCCATCATTCTGCTGCCGTTTAACCTGGCCCCGATGCGTAAGTCGATGATCTCCGCGCCGGTATTTAAAGGCTTCCGCAAAGTGATGCCGCCGATGTCGCGCACCGAGAAAGAAGCGATTGATGCGGGCACTACCTGGTGGGAAGGCGATCTGTTCCAGGGCAACCCGGACTGGAAAAAGCTGCACAACTATCCGCAGCCGCGCCTGACCGCCGAAGAACAGGCCTTTATTGACGGCCCGGTGGAAGAAGCGTGCCGCATGGCGAACGACTTTGCTATCACCCACGAAATGGCCGACCTGCCGCCGGAGCTGTGGGCGTACCTGAAAGAGCATCGCTTCTTCGCGATGATCATTAAGAAAGAGTACGGCGGTCTTGAGTTCTCCGCTTACGCGCAGGCTCGCGTGCTGCAAAAGCTGGCGGGCGTCTCTGGGATCCTGGCGATTACCGTCGGCGTACCGAACTCCTTAGGCCCGGGCGAACTGCTGCAGCATTACGGTACGGAAGAGCAGAAAGATCACTATCTGCCGCGACTGGCGCGCGGTCAGGAAATCCCGTGCTTCGCGCTGACCAGCCCGGAAGCAGGCTCCGATGCAGGCGCAATCCCGGATACCGGCGTGGTGTGCATGGGCGACTGGCAGGGTCAGCAGGTGCTGGGGATGCGCCTGACCTGGAACAAACGTTATATCACGCTGGCGCCTATCGCCACCGTGCTGGGCCTGGCCTTTAAGCTCTCCGACCCGGAAAACTGCTGGGCGGTGAAGAGGATCTGGGCATTGACCTGTGCGCTGATCCCAACCTCTACGCCGGGCGTTGAAATTGGTCGTCGTCACTTCCCGCTGAACGTGCCGTTCCAGAACGGTCCGACCCGCGGCCAGGATATCTTCGTGCCGATTGACTACATCATCGGCGGCCCGAAAATGGCCGGTCAGGGCTGGCGCATGCTGGTGGAATGTCTGTCGGTGGGTCGCGGTATTACCCTGCCGTCGAACTCAACCGGCGGCCTGAAGTCCGTCGCGATGGGAATTGGCGCTTATGCCCCACATTCGCCGTCAGTTCAAAATCTCCATCGGCAAGATGGAAGGTATCGAAGAGCCGCTGGCGCGTATCGCGGGCAACGCCTACGTAATGGACGCTGCCGCCACGCTGATTACCTACGGCATTATGCTGGGCGAAAAAACCGGCCGTACTGTCGGCCATTGTGAAGTACCACTGTACCCACCGCGCGCAGCAGTCAATTATTGACGCGATGGATATCGCGGGCGGTAAAGGCATTATGCTCGGCGAAGGCAACTTCCTGGCGCGCGGCTATCAGGGCGCACCGATTGCCATCACCGTGGAAGGGGCCAACATCCTGACCCGCAGCATGATGATCTTCGGTCAGGGGGCGATTCGCTGCCATCCGTACGTGCTGGAAGAGATGGCCGCTGCGCAGAATAACGACGTGGACGCCTTCGACAAACTGCTGTTCAAACATATCGGTCACGTGGGCAGCAACAAGGTGCGCAGCTTCTGGCTGGGCCTGACGCGCGGCCTGACCAGCGCGACGCCAACCGGCGATGCGACCAAACGTTACTACCAGCATCTGAACCGTCTGAGCGCCAACCTGGCTCTGCTGTCCGACGTTTCCATGGCGGTGCTGGGCGGTAGCCTGAAGCGTCGCGAGCGTATCTCCGCCCGTCTGGGCGACGTGCTGAGCCAGATCTTCCTGGCCTCTGCGGTGCTGAAACGCTACGACGACGAAGGCCGTCAGGAAGCGGATCTGCCGCTGGTGCACTGGGGCGTGCAGGATGCGATGTATCAGGCGGAACAGGCGATTGACGACCTGCTGGCGAACTTCCCGAACCGCTTCGTGGCTGGCGCTCTGCGCATGGTGATCTTCCCGACCGGTCGTCATCACCTGGCGCCGTCCGACAAGCTGGACCACAAGGTGGCGAAGATCCTGCAGGTTCCGAGCGCAACCCGCTCCCGCATTGGCCGCGGTCAGTATCTGGCGCCAACGCCGCATAACCCGGTGGGCCTGCTGGAAGAGGCGCTGCTGGACGTGATGGCCGCCGACCCGATTCACCAGAAAATCTGCAAACAGCTGGGTAAAAACCTGCCGTTTACTCGTCTGGACGAACTGGCGAAACAGGCGCTGGCCAGGTGGCATTATCAATAACGACGAAGCTGCGCTGCTGGTGAAAGCTGAAGAGAGCCGTCTGCGCAGTATTAACGTGGATGATTTCGAACCGGAAGAACTGGCGACGCAGCCGGTAAAGCTGCCGGAGAAGCACCGCAAACCTGAAGCGGCATAACCCGCTTCGCTCTGACAAACCCCGCCCGGTGCGGGGTTTTTTATTGCCACATTTTCTCGTAATGACGTGCTACAGTGTCAAAAAGGGGTTCGTTTGAGGAGTCTGTATCGTGCCTGGTTTGAAGATTTCGATTTTGCAGCAACCTTTAGTGTGGATGGATGGCCCTGCCAACCTGCGCCACTTTGATCGTCAACTGGAAGAGATTACCGGGCGAGATGTGATTGTCCTGCCGGAGATGTTTACCACCGGCTTTGCGATGGAAGCGGCGAAACAGTCGATGCCCCAGGAAGAGGTGGTCGCCTGGATGCATGCCAAAGCGCAGCAAACCAACGCGCTGATCGCCGGGAGCGCCGCACTGCAGACGGAACGCGGCCCGGTGAACCGCTTCCTGCTGGTTGAGCCGGAAGGAAAGGTGCATTTTTACGATAAACGCCACCTGTTCCGCATGGCCGATGAACATCATCATTATGAAGCCGGTAACGAGCGCGTGGTGTTCGAGTGGCGCGGCTGGCGTATTCTGCCGCTGGTCTGCTACGACCTGCGCTTCCCGGTATGGTCGCGCAACCGCAACGATTACGACCTGGCGCTGTACGTCGCCAACTGGCCCGCGCCGCGCTCGCTGCACTGGCAGGCGCTGCTGGTGGCTCGCGCGATTGAGAACCAGGCGTACGTGGTGGGCTGTAACCGCGTGGGGACGGACGGCAACGGCCACCACTATCGCGGCGACAGCCGGGTGGTGAATCCGCAGGGCGAGATCATCGCCACCGCCGAACCGCATCAGGCGACGCGCATTGATGCTGAATTATCGTTAACGGCGCTGAAGGAGTATCGGGAGAAGTTCCCGGCGTGGCAGGATGCGGATCCGTTTAGCATTGGGTGAAAAAATGCCGGGTGGCGGCTACGCCTTACCCGGCCTACCACTGTTGCTCGCTTCTTTTAACTCACTAACGCCTGCCCGTCCTTGCGGCTCTCCGTCGCGGCCACGTAGTGCCCTTCCGGCATACGATAGATCACCTGCGCACCGCCGAAGTTGTAATCCTGGAGCGGATCTTCCACCACGATCTGATGCCCGCGCTCGCGCAGCGCGGCAATGGTGTTGCGATCGAACGTCGATTCAACGATCACTTCCCTGCCCTGCACCACGCGCCAGCGCGGCGCGTCGATGGCCGCCTGCGGGTTTTGCCCGTGCAGCATGATGCGAAGCGCCATCTGCATATGCCCCTGCGCCTGCATCGGGCCGCCCATCACGCCGAAGGACATCAGCGGCTTGCCGTTGCCGTCCATCGCAAAGCCCGGAATGATGGTGTGGAAAGGACGCTTGCTGCCCGCCAGCGCGTTCGGGTGTTTGGGATCGAGCACAAAGCCGCAGCCGCGGTTTTGCAGGCTGATTCCGGTATCCGGCACCACAATGCCTGAACCGAAGCCCATAAAGTTGGACTGGATAAACGAAACCATCATCCCGCTGGCGTCCGCGGTGCTGATGTAGACCGTGCCGCTCTGCGTCGGTGAACCGTACACAAAGTCAGAGGCGTTATCGCGATCGATAAGCGCCGCACGCGACTTCAGATAGTGGTCGCTCAGCAGCTCTTTTGCTGCGAACTCCATATGTTCTTCATCCGCCACGTAGCGGTCGAGATCCGCCAGCGCCAGCTTCATGGCTTCAATGGATAAGTGCAGAGACTGCACGGAGTCCGGATGATGTTTCTCAATGCCGCACTGCTCCAGAATACCGAGCGCAATCAGCGTGGCGATCCCCTGCCCGTTTGGCGGCAGCTCCTGTACCGAGCCGCCCGCGAAGTCGCGCGACAGCAGTTCAACCCAGTCCACGCGATGGTTTGCCAGATCTTCCGCTGACAGGTGCGCGCCGTGCTCCTGGGCAAAGGCGGCAATTTTCTGCGCCAGCTCGCCGCGGTAAAAGGCTTCACCGTTGGTTTTGGCAATCAGCTCCAGCGAATGAGCCTGCGCCGGATTACGGAAGATCTCCCCCACGCGCGGGGCGCGGCCTTCCGGCGCAAAGCAGGCGCTAAAGCCCGGCTGATCTTTCAGCTTGTTATAGCCGCGCTGCCAGAGATGACCAATCAGCGGCGAGACCGGGAAGCCGTTGCGCGCGTAGTCAATCGCAGGCTGCGCCAGCGTGGTCAGCGGCAGCGTGCCGAAGCGTTCCGCCAGGGCCACCCAGCCCGACACCGCACCCGGCACCGTCACCGCGTCCCAGCCGATTTCCGGCACTGCGCTTTTACCGGCAAACAGATCCGCATGCCAGCTGGCCGGCGAGCGCCCGGACGCGTTGAGGCCGTGAAGTTTTTCACCGTCCCAGACGATGGCAAAGGCATCGCTGCCGATGCCGTTGCCGGTCGGCTCAACAACGGTCAGCGCCATAGCGGTGGCAATGGCCGCATCGACGGCGTTGCCACCCAGCTGTAGCATTTTCATTCCCGCCTGCGCCGCCAGCGGCTGCGAAGTGGCAACGGCGTTGTGGCCCATCATCGGCGGGCGGCGTGAAGCGTAACCGGATGTAAAATCAAGCGCTTTGGTCATCATGACTCCTTAGTCGTGGCGCGGATCGAGCGCATCGCGCAGCCCGTCGCCAAGTAAATTAAAGCCCTGCACGGCAAGGAAAATCGCCACGCCGGGGAAAACGGACATCCACGGCGCCTGCTCAAGGAAACCTTTCGCGGTATTGAGCATGGACCCCCAGGACGGATTGGGCGGCTGCTGCCCCAGCCCTAAAAAACGACAGGCTGGCTTCGGCAATAATCGCCGAGGCAATGGCCAGCGTGGCCTGAACCAGGATCGGCGACATCACGTTTGGCAGAACGTATTTAATGATGATCCAGCGATCCGGCAGGCCTATCGCCCGCGCGCCGTCGATGTACTCTTCGTTGCGAATGGCGATCACCTGCCCGCGCGTCAGGCGGGCGAAGATCGGCATCGCCGAAAGACCGATGGCGATCATCGCGTTGGTCAGGCTCGGGCCTAAAAATGCCCCCAGCGCGATCGCCATGATCAGGAACGGACAGGCCAGCAGCGCCTCGATAAAGCGCGAGATGACGCCGTCCCACATCTTCTGGAAGTAGCCCGCCACCAGCCCCAGCGGCACGCCGATGGCCACCGCGATAACCACCGACATACAGCCCGCCATCAGCGAGGTTCGCGCTCCCCAGATAATGCGGGACAAAATGTCGCGCCCCAGCTCGTCGGTGCCGAACCAGTACATCGCCGACGGCGCTTTGCGCACCGCGAGGAAGTTGGCTTTAACCGGGTCAAACGGGGCGATCCACGGCGCCAGCAGCGCCACCAGCACAAAGAAACCCACCACAAGCGCGCCAATCACCGCGCTTTTATTGGCGAGGAATTTCTTCAGCACCCGGTTCTGCGCGCGCGGCAGCGCGGGGGCTACGGTTTGCGTCGTCAGTTCCGCCATCATTAACCTCGCATTTTCGGGTTGATAAGGACATAAAGCACGTCGGCCAGCAGGTTGAGCAGCAGGAAGCCGATCGCCACGATCAGCACCACGCCCTGCACCACCGCGTAGTCACGGTTGAACACCGAGTCGACGATCATCTTGCCGAAGCCCGGAATGGTGAACACCTGCTCGGTCAGCACCGCGCCGCCCAGCAGCTCGCCGAACAGCAGCGTGGTGAGGGTGATCACCGGCACCAGCGCGTTGCGAAACGCGTGCTTTAGAATGACCGCCTTCGGCAGCAGCCCCTTGGCGCGTGCGGTACGGATATAATCCGCTTTCAGCACCGCAATCATCGACGCGCGGGTATGGCGCATCAGCGTCGCCGCCAGCCCGGTTCCGAGCACGGACGCGGGCAGCAGCAGCGTGCGCAGGTTCTGAAGCGGATCTTCACTGAACGGCACGTAGCCGGACGCGGGCAGCCACTGCAGGTTCACCGAGAAGACCAGAATCAGCAGGATCCCCAGCCAGAAGTGGGGAATAGAGATCCCTGAGATCGCCACGAAGTTCGCCCCGTGATCGACCCAGCTGTTTTTGTTCACCGCCGCAAGGATCCCCATGCTGATGCCAAACACCAGCGCAATAATCATCGCCAGCAGCGACAGCTCCAGCGTAACCGGCAGCTTGCTGGCGATAAGCTCGGTCACCGGCTCGTGCGTACGCAAGGAGACGCCCAGATCGCCCTGCAGCGCCCGCGTCAGCCAGTGGAAATACTGAACCGGGATCGGCGCATCCAGGTTCAGCTCCGCGCGCAGCTGGGCGATCACCGCTGGATCGCGTTCCTCACCGGCCATCGCAATCAGTGGGTCGCCGGGCAGCAGCTTTTGCAGCCCGAACACCATCATGCTTACCAGCAATAGCGTCGGGACGGCCAGCAGCAGACGTTTGCAAATCAGTTCCAGCATGGGTTCTCCTCAGGACGTTTATTTCGCCAGCGTCAAACCCGCCAGACGCACGATGCCGTCCGGGTAAGGCTTAAAGCCCTGCACGCGCTTGTTCAGGCCAAAAATGCGCGGCTCGAAGTAGAGGTAGGCAATCGGCATGTCGGTTTGCAGCTGCTTCACCACCTTGTCATACAGCGGCTGGCGTGCGGCCTGGTCGGTGCTCTGGCGCGCCTGCGTCAGCCACTCATCGACCTGCGCGTTGCTGTAACGGCCGTCGTTAAGCGTGCCGTTGCTGTGGATAAAGCCGTAGATGCTGCCGTCCGGATCCGGGCGACCCGACCAGCCGGAGAAGCTCAGCTGATAATCACCGCTCTGCTGGCGATCCAGCAGCGTGGCAAATTCGGTCATCTGCAGGTTCAGCGTGAAGCCGGCCTCGGCGACCATCGCCTGCAATACCTGTCCCACCTGCTGCGAGGTTGGGTTGTTCGGCACCAGCAGGTTGACGGTCAGCGGCGCGGTGACGCCTGCCGCTTTGAGCAGCGCTTTGGCTTTATCAACGTCGCGCGGCGGAACCGGCAGATTCACGTGATACGGGCTCACCGTCGAAAACGCCTGGTTTGCCGGAGTGTAGAGGCCTTCGAAAACCACCTGGTTTAACGCTTCACGGTCGATGGCCTGAGAAAACGCCTCGCGCACGCGGGCATCTTTGAACGGATCGTTCGCCGGGACCTTGCCGTTGTTAATATTGAAGGTGATCCCCTGATAGCCAGGCCGGTGACCTTCGCCAGCGCCAGCTTGCTGTCGGCTTCGACGGTTTTGACGTCGCTGGCGGCGATGCCTTCGGTCAGATCCAGATCGCCCGCGCGCAGGTTCGCCAGACGCACGGAGGCATCCGGGATCGGCAGATAGATAATTTTGTCGAAGTGGTAGGCGCCTTTGTTCCAGTAGTTGTCGAAGCGGGTCAGAACGATGCGGTCCTGCGACACGCGGCTGTCGAACTTGTACGGGCCAGAACAGACCGGATGGGCGGCAAAGTCAGGCTTTTTCGCGGCCTCGGGCGCCATCATCGCGCCCGCGCGGTCGGTAAGCTGCATCAGCAGCGCGGCGTCCGGCGTTTTCAGGTGCAGCGCTATCTGCATCGGGCCGGTGACCTCTACCGATTCCACGGAGGAGATCTCGCTTTTCCGCAGGGAGCCTTTGAGGGTCAGGGCGCGGTCGAGGTTGTATTTCGCGGCGGCGGCATCGAATTTCTCTCCGTCATGGAAGGTCACGCCTTCGCGCAGATCCATGGTCAGCGTTTTGCCGTCGGCGCTCCAGGCCCACGATTTCGCGAGGCCTGGCACGACCTTCAGATGCTCGTCGACGTCCACCAGCCTGTCGCACAGGGAGGCAAACACGAAGCGGCCATAGTAGGTGCGCGCCAGGTGCGGGTCGAGCATGTCCGGGTCTGCTCCCAGGCCGATTCGCAGCACGCTTTCAGAATGGGCGGGCAGCGCCGCGCCAAGCAACATAACACTTCCCAGTACGGTCAAAAGAGAATTACGCATTGTCATTATCATGAGTTCCTTGAAGGAAGGGAGGAGTGAGTGGCCGCGTATTAAACAGCGCGCGGCGGCGCAGAAAGGCTGCGGATGGCGGTGCGATCTGGATAACGCTGCGATCGCGGTTAATTTCCTGCCAGCGGTGGCAGGCAACCTGACGCCCGCCGTCGAGCACCTGATTAATTGGCTCGACCTGGCGGCATTCGTCAGTGACGTACGGGCAGCGGGTGTGGAAGCGACAGCCCGACGGCGGGTTAGCCGGGTTCGGCAGATCCCCCTGCAGCAGCGGCGCGTCGCGCTCAATACCCGGCTGCATCTGCGGCGCCGAGGCGATCAGCGCCTGGGTGTAAGGGTGCAGCGGTGCGTCAAAGATCTCGTCGACGGTGGCAAGCTCAACGATCTGCCCAAGGTACATCACCGCCACGCGGTCGCTCATGTGGCGGATCACCGCCAGACCGTGGGCGACGATCACCATCGTCAGCCCCAGCTGGTGCTTCAGGCTCTCCAGCAGATTAACCACCTGCGCCTGCACCGACACATCCAGCGCGGAAACCGGCTCGTCGCCCAGCAGCAGCTTTGGCCCCGAAGCCAGCGCGCGCGCAATGCCAATACGCTGGCGCTGCCCGCCGGAAAACTCGTGCGGATAGCGCCCGGCCCAGGCGGCAGGCAGGCCAACGGTCTTGAGCAGCTCCGCGACGCGGTACTGACGATCCGCTTTCTTCATGTTCTGGTGCAGCCACAGCGGCTCACCGACGATCTGCTCCACCGTCATGCGCGGGTTCAGCGAGGCAAAAGGATCCTGAAAAATAATCTGCAGCTCGCGCCGGAGCTGGTTCAGACGGGCGCCTGTGGCGTGGGTAATCTCCTCCCCCTGATAAAACACGCGTCCTTCGCTGGCGGCCAGCAGACGCAGCAGCAGTCGGCCAAGGGTGGATTTCCCGGAACCGGACTCGCCGACAATCGCCAGCGTTTCGCCCGGCATCACGGCAAGCGAAACGCGATCGACCGCCGTCACAAACCGGGCCGGGGAAAAGAGTTTTTTCGGACCGGGGAAAAGCTTGCTGAGGTCCCGGGCTTCAAGAATGGGCGTGGTCATGCGGTCTCTCCCAGGGCAATGTGGTGTTCGAGCGGCACGCGGAAGCAGGCGACCTGATGGCCCGCGCCGAGCGTGGTGAGCTGCGGTTTTTCATCATGACAGCGCGACTGCGCAAACGGGCAGCGCGTCGCGAAACGGCAGCCTTGCGGCATGGATTCCGGCAGCGGGACCGTTCCGGGAATGGTGGAGAGCTGGCCTTTGCGTGCGCCCAGCGAAGGGATCGAGCCCATCAGGCCGATGGTGTACGGGTGCTGCGGGTCAGCGAATATTGCCTCAACGCTTCCCTGCTCCACCACCTGCCCGGCGTACATTACCGCCACCTGCTGGGCCACTTCAGCCACCACGCCTAAATCGTGGGTGATCATCAGCACCGCCGTGCCGGTTTCTTCTTTTAAGGTGTTGAGCAAGGCGAGGATTTGCGCCTGGATGGTGACATCAAGCGCGGTGGTCGGTTCATCGGCAATCAGCAGTTTAGGGTGGTTGATCAGGGCCATGGCAATCATCACGCGCTGGCGCATGCCGCCGGAAAGCTGGTGCGGATACGCCTTGAGGCGCATCTCCGCCGCCGGGATCTGCACCTTTTCAAGGATCTGCAGCGCGACCTTCATCGCCTCCGGGCGAGTAACGTTCTGGTGACGCATGACCGCTTCACTGAGCTGATCGCCTAACGTGAAGGCCGGATTGAGCGAGGTCATCGGTTCCTGGAAAATCATCGCCAGCTCGCTGCCGCGCAGGTCGGCATACTCCCGCGGCGAGAGCTTGCGCAGGTCGTGGCGGCGAAACTGCATCTCGCCGCTGACAATCTGCGCGCTGGCGGGCAGTAAACCCATCAGCGCCAGTGAGGTGATACTTTTCCCGCAGCCGGACTCCCCCACCAGCGCCAGCGTTTCGCCCGCTTTGACCGTCAGGGAAATGCCGTCCAGGACGCTGACCGGCGAGCCGGAAAACTTAACGTTGAGATTATTCAGCCGGAGTACAGGCGTGGAGTCCTTAAACGGGATCGTCGTCATAGCGTGAAATCGTCCTCAAGGTGGATCGCCTGAATCAGGGCGTTTTGCAGGCTGAGCAGGTGTTCGCGCATGGCGGCCGCTGCTTCATTAGGCTGGCGATGGATAATCGCGGACATGATCTTGTGATGGTGGTCGTTGTAGCTGTCGACACGTTCGGGCGTGCGGGCTAATTCACGCAGATGCTGCCAGCCGGGTTCGCGCCGCACGGCGTCAATAGCGTCAAACAGGCCGAGCATCAGGCGATTGCCCGCCGCCTCGGCAATGGCGCGGTGAAAGGCGCTATCCCAGAGTTCATTGAGATCGCGGTCATCCGGGCTGACCTTGTCGATGCGTTCCAGCATGCGCTGCATGAGCGCGAGGTTTTCCCTGGTGGCACGCAGTGCCGCAAGCCGGGCTAAGCCGGGTTCGATCTGTATACGAGCTTCCATCACTTCCAGCAGGTTGGTTTGCTGCACCAGTCCCTGAAGGGCCAGCGGTTCCACAGGCGCAGCAGGACCAATAAAGGTACCTTTGCCCTGCTTACGCCAGATCCGCCCCTCTTCTTCCAGCACATCCAGCGCACGACGTACTTCACGTCGTCCTACGCCGAGAGTTTCCGACAGCTCACGTTCCGTGGGCAGCGGAAGGCCTGGTGTTGACTCGTGCTGGTGAATAAGACCGCGCAATTGATTCAAAGCGCGGTGCTGGAATTTGCCAGAAACCGTGACGGTTTTTCCATATTGGTTCGCTCGCTTTCATCATGACTTTATTGTTATGAACGATAAGTTATTGATATGAGGCGCTACTTATCGTGCTAATGATTAAGCAATAAACGAACCAATTTTATATTGGTTCAAAATTTCGCAGTGTAAAGGGTAATAACCTATTAATTTATAAGCAGAACATCAAAAACGAATTGGCCCGTCAAACGTTACACCAGCACATTAGCCACCCCGCTCACTGCACAAAAACAGTGCAATAAACGCACCAAAAACGATCAAATGTTAAATAAATGAACTATTTATGTATATTCTTTGTTAACCAAAGATTATGTAACCGATAAAACAGGCAAAGATGCCGCCGGTTGGTAACGCCGGGCACTGATATAACGGACGACGAGTCACAAGAAACAGGTAAATAATACGCTTTATAAACAGGACAACTATTTTCCCCGGCGATATTTAAATGCGTATTTTATTGCTCCACGCCGCTTACTTTAGTTAATAAAGTCCGTGCTTTTTCGGCTTATTAGACCGTGTCCTTCACCCGGT
>OKVS01000184.1_pt1 | contig 29081 bp, 25 predicted proteins | sample 1606911 | NCBI WGS metagenome assembly OKVS01 (sample SAMN03281016, study PRJEB24777) | human gut metagenome | isolation source: fecal sample PR161 from 1 month old female Malay infant, caesarean... | reverse complement strand
CGCGGGTTCATTTCGATAACGATAAGGCGACCATCTTTCGGGTTCACCGAGAACTGTACGTTAGAACCGCCGGTTTCCACGCCGATTTCACGCAGTACCGCCATCGAGGCGTTACGCATGATCTGGTACTCTTTGTCGGTCAGGGTCTGCGCCGGGGCGACGGTGATGGAGTCGCCGGTGTGAATCCCCATGGCATCGAAGTTTTCAATCGAGCAGACGATGATGCAGTTGTCGTTCTTATCGCGTACCACTTCCATCTCGTACTCTTTCCAGCCGATCAGCGATTCATCAATCAGCAGTTCGTTGGTCGGAGAGAGATCCAGACCGCGTTCGCAGATTTCTTCGAACTCTTCGCGGTTATAGGCGATACCGCCGCCGGTGCCGCCCATAGTAAAGGACGGACGGATGATGCATGGGAAGCCAACTTCAGCGGCCACCGCCAGCGCTTCTTCCATGGTGTGCGCAATGCCGGAACGCGCGGTGTCGAGACCGATTTTTTTCATCGCCACGTCGAAGCGACGGCGGTCTTCCGCTTTATCGATCGCATCGGCGGTCGCACCAATCATGGTCACGCCGAATTCTGCCAGCACGCCCTGACGCTCCAGCTCCAGCGCGCAGTTCAGCGCGGTCTGGCCGCCCATGGTCGGCAGCACCGCGTCCGGGCGTTCTTTTTCGATAATTTTACGCACCACTTCCCAGTGAATCGGCTCGATATAGGTCGCATCGGCCATTTCCGGGTCGGTCATGATGGTCGCCGGGTTAGAGTTCACCAGAATAACGCGGTAACCCTCTTCACGCAGGGCTTTACAGGCCTGGGCTCCAGAGTAGTCAAACTCACACGCCTGACCGATAACAATCGGGCCCGCGCCCAGAATCAGGATACTTTTTATGTCTGTACGTTTTGGCATGGCTCTTTTACTCCTGATTATTTCGCGGACTGACGGTATTGCTCAATTAACTCGATAAAGTGGTCGAACAGCGGCGCGGCATCGTGCGGGCCCGGGCTCGCTTCAGGGTGCCCCTGGAAGCTAAACGCCGGCTTGTCGGTACGATGGATCCCCTGCAGGGTGCCGTCGAACAGTGACTTGTGGGTCACGCGCAGGTTGGCAGGCAGCGTCGCTTCGTCAACGGCAAAGCCGTGGTTCTGAGCGGTAATCATCACTACATTGTTATCGATATCTTTAACCGGGTGGTTACCGCCGTGGTGGCCGAATTTCATCTTAATGGTCTTCGCGCCGCTCGCCAGCGCCAGCAGCTGATGGCCGAGACAGATGCCAAAGACCGGAATATCGGTGGTGAGGAATTTTTCAATCGCCGCGATGGCGTAATCGCACGGCGCCGGGTCGCCAGGGCCGTTAGACAGGAAAATACCGTCCGGATTCAGCTTAAGCACGTCTTCTGCCGACGTTTGCGCCGGAACGATAGTCAGGCGGCAGCCGCGGTCAACCAGCATCCGCAGGATATTGCGCTTGGCGCCGAAGTCATAAGCCACGACGTGGAACGGCAGCTCGCTTTCCGCCTTCGCTTCCGGCAGGTCGCCCGCCAGTGTCCAGCTCCCCTGGGTCCAGGCGTAAGTCTCTGCGGTTGTGACCTCTTTCGCCAGGTCCATGCCGTTCAGACCAGGGAATGCCTGGGCTTTTTCCAGCGCCAGTTGGGCATCAAGATTATCGCCGGCGATGATGCAGCCATTCTGCGCCCCTTTCTCACGCAGTAAACGCGTCAGCTTACGGGTATCGATATCGGCAATGGCCACAATGTTATGGCGCTTCAGGTAAGAAGAAAGGTCTTCGGTATTGCGGAAGTTGCTGGCAATCAGCGGCAGGTCGCGAATCACCAGACCTTGTGCATGTACCTGAGAAGATTCTTCATCGGCGGCGTTGGTGCCGACATTTCCAATATGGGGATAAGTAAGAGTGACGATTTGGCGGGAATAGGAAGGATCAGTGAGGATTTCTTGATAACCGGTCATTGAAGTATTGAAAACGACTTCCCCAACCGCCGTGCCGGTTGCCCCGATGGCCCGACCGTGAAACTGGGTTCCGTCTTCCAGAACCAAAAGCGCTGACTTAATCAAAACACCCTCCAGAGAATATTCACTCACTTTATTTGCATATTAATTCAGACATAGATCTGAATCAATGCAAATTTTTGCCCGCAGAATTTTGGCAAACGGCGGCATTCTGGAGAGATGTCGGGTAAAAGTCAACTTAAAGCAGATATTTTTAACCTTATTTTACGCCACTGGCGCATAACGGGCGATTTTTACGGTAAAAAGATCAACTAACCTGGTTGAGAAAACGCTTGCGGGCGTGGAAAACTGTAAAATCACTCACCGGAGGGGAAAAAAGTGGACCAGATGGTCAAAATTTACAATCTAATAACCATAAATCATGAGATAAAGCAGATTTTTAAACCACTAACAAAGAAAAACAACTCAAGATGGAAAAATAAAAAAGGGCAATAAAGTATTGCCCTTTGCAATCAATTACATATTGAATGCAATAACCACATCACGATGGGTAATAATCATTATAAAGCATTCAGATCAAGCACATCTTTCATGTCGAAAAGACCACTTTTTTTGTCTTTCAACCACAAAGCAGAACGAACGGCGCCATTGGCAAAAGTCATCCGACTGGAAGCCTTATGGGTAATTTCGATACGTTCCCCGATATCGGCGAACATCGCCGTATGTTCGCCGACGATGTCGCCCGCGCGAACGGTAGCAAAGCCAATGGTACCCGGAACGCGTTCGCCGGTATGACCTTCACGACTGTAGACGGCGCAGTCCTTCAGATCTTTGTTCAATGCACCGGCGATCGCCTCGCCCATCGCCAGCGCGGTACCTGATGGCGCATCCACTTTATGCCTGTGGTGCGCTTCGATAATTTCGATATCGGTATAATCGCCCATCACCTTCGCCGCCTTCTCCAGCAGCTTTAACAGCACGTTGACGCCAACGCTAAAGTTAGCGGCAAAGACGATGGCAATGTCCTGCGCGGCATCGCTAATCGCCTGCTTTCCGGCATCATCAAAACCGGTGGTGCCGATCACCATCCCTTTGCCGTGCTGACGGCAGAAAGCCAAATGGTTGAGCGTGCCTTCCGGGCGAGTAAAATCGATCAATACATCGAAATCATCGTTTACCGCCGCCAGGCTGCTTTGTACCGTAACGCCTGATTTGCCTGCGCCTGCCAGCTCGCCCGCATCGCTGCCCACCAGGCTTGAACCTTCGCGCTCCAGCGCCGCGCCAAGCGCCACGCCTTCCATCTGCAGCGCAGCCTGAATTAACTGGCGTCCCATCCGGCCTCCCGCGCCGGCGATGGCCACGCGGATTTGTGCATCTTGCATAGCTATTCTCTTTTGTTAACTTCACGTGAATTGTTTTCAGAGTAACCAGCCCGTTGCATAGCCGCTACTCAAAAACGCCGATAATTAGAAATTTATGACAAACGGCGGTCGATATCAGTAAAAACTATATGATTGTGCCGCGATTCGGCGTTTAAGTAGTAGAATTCGGGTGGGGGTACGGTAGCGCCCCGCCCGCGCGGTGCGGGCTAAGGCGTTGTTGTACTAAATCAAAGAGGGAAAAGCTCACCGGCGGGAAAAGCGGACAAAAACCAGGTTACCGCCAACAAATCGGCGCTGCCGCCGGGGCTAAGGTGGCGGGCAATCAGTTCGTCATCGAATTGACGCAACGCCTCCAGCCCGCCGTCAGCCATGACGCCGCCCTGCCACAACAGCCGCTGCGCCTCCTGCTGCACAAAGTTCAAGCCGGCAAGCCCGCCGCGTGAGACCAGATTGGTGTCATCATTCCACGCCATCAGATGCAGCAAGGTTTGCAGCAACGCCAGGTTGCTATCGCCAGTCTCTTCCATCATGCGGTTGAACACCGGTAGCGCCTGGGTACGCACGGTACGAAAGCCGCTCTCAGCCTCGCCGCGGGCGCCGGAGAGACCATAACGTAGAAAATGGGCTTCGCCTTTGCTTAACGGTTCGCCGCTGGAAGCGGAGAGTTCTTGCATAACCATGCCGCGACAGAATCGCGCCACCTGGTCGCACAGCCGATGCTGTTCAATCGGCTCGCCTTTCGATACCAGCCTTCCCGCCGCCGCGCTCAGCAAACCGAAAGCGAAGATCGCCCCGCGATGGGTATTCACCCCGCCGGTGACCTCCAGCATATCGTTCTCACAGGCCATTCCCACTGGACGCAGCATCATTAACACCTGTTCCGGCACGATCGCCGCGGTATCATGGCCCATGATGAAAAATTTCTCCATCCACGGCGCCACCACCGCGGTACTGGCCTCAAACGAGGCCAGGTCCATATCGTGATGGGCGCCAGCGTTACGAATATCCACCAACCCGGGCTTTGGGGTCAGGCGAACTTCGGTCAACAGCGCGCGCTCTACCGCGCTGACCACCTCTTCAGCGTTCAGCGGTTTCACGCGCAGCGAACGCTGCGGATTGATTAACACTTCGCTCATTGCCCTTCCCCCTCTGCATTTAGTCGCTGTTTTTCACCTGACGAATGACATCAAGCACGGAGCCATCGCGATAGCGCACCACCGCCACCACCCGATCGGTAAACTCGATCGGCTGCGGCTTGCCGGTTAGCAGTTCCGCACGCTGCTGCAGTTCCTCAATAGTCATCAGCGGAATGCCCGCGTTGCGCAAATTGTCGATCAGATCCTGGCGCGCCGGGTTTACCGCTATGCCGTGGTCGGTGACCAGCACATCTACGCTGGCTCCCGGCGTGACGCGGGTCAGCACTTTTTCCACGACGCAGGGAATACGGCCGCGAACTAATGGCGCGGTAATGATGGTCAAATCCGCGCCGGCGGCGGTATCGCTATGGCCGCCGGACGCGCCGCGCAGCACGCCGTTAGAGCCGGTCATCACGTTAACGTTAAAGTCGGTATCGATTTCCAGCGCGCTGAGCATCACCACGTTTAAGCGCTCGCAGGAGGCGCCTTTAGAGCCCGGGCTGGCATACTGGTTGGTGGAGATCTCAACGTGGTTTGGGTTCTGCGCCAATGAACGCGCCGCGTCGCCATCGAACGATTGGGTATCGAGCAGCGTTTTAATCAACCCTTTTTCGTGCAGGTCAACCATCGTCCCGGTGATGCCGCCAAGGCCGAAGCTGGCGGTAATACCGTTACGGCGCATTTTATCTTCGAGGAAGCGGCTCACCGCCAGCGAGGCGCCGCCGGTACCGGTCTGCAGCGAGAAACCGTCTTTAAAGTACCCGGAATGCTCAACGACTTTCGCCGCCTGGCGGGCGATCAGCAACTCACGCGGGTTGCTGGTCAGACGGATCGCGCCAGCGGTGATTTTTTCCGGATCGCCGACTTCGTCCACCTGGACTATCAGATCGACCTGATCCTGGGCGATACTGGCCGGATAGTTAGGATAATCCACCCACTCTTCGGTCAGCAGCACTACGCATTTGGCATGTTCCGCATCAACGCGCGCGTAGCCCAGCGAACCGCAGCGTGATTTACCGCTAAAGCCGTTGGCGTTGCCAAACTCATCGCAGCAAGGAACGCCGAGAAACGCGACATCAATCGACAGCTCGCCGCTTTGAATCAGCTGTACGCGACCGCCGTGGGAGTGGATCTGTACCGGGTTTTCCATTAAACCGGCGGAGATCTCCTCGCCCAACTTGCCGCGCAGGCCGGAGGTGTAGATCTGGCGGATCACGCCATTTTTAATATGCTCGATCAGCGGCCAGTGGGCGTCGATCAGCGAACTGGATGCCAGCGTCAGATCGCGAAAACCCATTTCCGCCAGCTTCGCCACTACCATATTGACGACTTTGTCACCGCCGCGAAACGCGTGGTGGAACGAAATGGTCATGCCGTTTTGCAAACCGGAACGACGAATCGCCGTTTCCAGCGAATCGCAGATTTTACGCTGACGTTTTTCGCTTTCGCTGGCCAACCACGGGCTTTTCGCCGTCACGCCCGCATAAGGCGCTAACCCTTCCGGCATCACGTACTGCTGATTAAGCATTGTTACTGTCTCTTTCATCTTATTCCCCTTAATCACGAATACCGGAAGCCGAGAGCGCCACCACTTTGCGAGCATGGTCGATAATCGGTCCATCGATCATCTTGCCGTTCAGCGATACCACGCCAAGACCTCGCGTTTCGGCTTCTTCCGCCGCGGCAATCACTTCCAGCGCGTGATCGACCTCTTTGCGCGTCGGGGCATAGACCTGATGCAGGAGTTCAATTTGTCGTGGGTTAACCAACGATTTGCCGTTAAAACCGAGGTTTTTGGCCAGATTCGCTTCCGCCAGGAAGCCCTCTTCGTTATTGATATCCGACCACACCACGTCATAGGCGGCGATGCCGGCAACGCGCGCGGCATGCAGTACAGCGCAGCGGGCGTAGAACAGTTCAGTACCGTCGCCGCGGGAGGTGCCCATATCCATGACGTAATCGAAGGCCGCCAGCGCGATCGCCGCCAGACGCGGGCTGGCGCGGGCGATCTCCACCGCGTTCACCACGCCCAGCGCCGACTCGATCGCCGCCATTAACTTGGTGCTGCCCACTTCCCGGCCGCACTCGCGTTCAATCCGCTCAACATGCGCTTCCAGCTCATGGATATCTTCTTTGCTGTCGGTTTTCGGCAGACGCACCATATCCACGCCCGCGCGGACTACCGCTTCAAGGTCGGCGAGACCGAACGGCGTATTCAGCGGGTTAATGCGCACCACGGTTTCGATATCCTGATACAGCGGATGCTGCAGCGCCTGATGCACCAGCAGGCGGGCGGTATCTTTTTCGCGTAGCGAAACGGCATCTTCAAGGTCGAACATCACCGCATCGGCGCCGTAAACGAATGAAGTGCTTAACATGGCGGCATTGGCGCCAGGGATGAACAGCATACTGCGACGTGGTTTCATAGCTGGCTCCATTGTAATTGGGACTGTTGCGCCGCGCGCAGCGCCGCGGCCTGTACGCGGGCCCGCAGTACGCACTCCAGCGCGCCTTTATCATCGACCACCACGTTGGCCTGCTTCACGCCAAGCTGCGCCAGCGTTTCTCTGACTACCTGCTCAATTGCGGCGCCAAACTGCTGTTTCACAATGCTGTCGATTTCCAGCTGAATGCCCGGCTGCGCCGCCGGTCCAATCCTGACCATCACATCGCTGGATTCCAGCGTGCCGGCCAGGGCGTCAATCTTCATTTCCATAGGGGAAAATCCTTAGTTAGGGCATAAAAATCAGGCGGTTTGATGTTCGCTTTCCGCCAGTTGCATCAGAAAAGAGAGGGTCCCCGGCGGTACCAGCGCCGCGACCGCCTGCCAGTTGCGCTGTCGATAGAGTTCGCGCACTCGGGAGGCCGACACGGGTCCGCCATTTTTTTCGATTCGCGCCAGCTCAACCACTTCAATGGGCGGCGCGTCGCCTGGCGCTTCCAGCAGGGACTTCATGCGCTGGTTGTAATTACGGGTCAGGGGACACAGCGGCTCGGTGCCAACAAAGCGATGGGTAATCTGTAGCGCCGGGGCCAGACGCTCGCGGAAGAGCTGTAGGTCAATCTGGCTGTGGCAGTCATCAACCACCCCCTGCTCTTTCAGGAAATAGCCGGGGAACGTCGCCCGCGAGATCAGATACGCCGAACCAGGATGCAGCGTCACCTTATCGATGCCGGCAATCCCCTGTTCAATGAGTTTGAAGCGATCGTGATAGGAAAAGCAGGACGCATCTTCTTTGACCACAAACAGATGTAGCCAGTCGCACTGGCTGGCCGCCTGTTCCACCAACCAGCGGTGGCCAAGGGTGAAGGGGTTGGCGTTCATCACGATAGCGCCGATTTTTCTTCCCGGCTGACAGTACATCGCCAGCTGTCGGCAGTAACGAGTCAGTCGTTCGCGGCTATTTTCCATTAGCACGGCGTGGTCGCCCGCCTGGGCTATCGGCCAGAAGCCGGCGCCGGAAAATAACGCGGCATTGCAAGGTTTAGTGAACAAAAACAGTTCACTGCGCCCCAGTTCATAGGCCAGCGTCAGGAGCTCGGTCAGTAATTTAAGGCTCAGCCCTTCCCCCTGCAGCGAGGGATCGATGGCAATACATTTCAGCACATTGCCGGCGATAGCACCGCAGCCGACCAGCCGCTGTTGATACTCGGCGACGATCGCCATTTCACAATCGGCTTCTAACGACAGCTGATGCTGGCGAAGAAACCGATCGATCGCTTCTCTCCGCGGTTTATCTTTTAATAGCTGAACGCGTTTTAATATCAGAGTCATTTTTAGCGCTTCGTTATTCCAAAACGAACTGTATTTCGCCAGCGTTCGACTGTTGATACTTGTATTTAAGTCACAGTTTTTCTCGTGGCTTAATTGTCTTTATGGTTTTTATGTTGTTAATTAATTCAGCATCATTAAACCAATTAAATTAATAAAAAACACGAGTATTCAGTGAAGGTAATCACACCTTACCACTAAAGCTATTTATTACTATGCGCCGGTATTATTACTCCATCAATAAACAGGAAAACGTTTATGACTAACATGAGTCAGGCTCCGGCGACGGAGAAGAAGGGCGTTAGCGACCTGCTGGGATTTAAAATCTTCGGCATGCAGCTTCCCCTTTACGCGTTTGCGTTAATTACGCTATTACTTTCACATTTTTATAACGCTTTACCCACCGACATCGTCGGCGGTTTTGCCATCATGTTTATCATCGGCGCTATATTCGGTGAAATTGGCAAACGCCTGCCAATATTCAACAAATATATAGGTGGTGCTCCAGTAATGATTTTCCTGGTAGCCGCTTATTTTGTTTACGCCGGTATTTTTACGCAGAAAGAAATCGATGCTATCAGCAACGTTATGGATAAGAGTAACTTCCTTAACTTATTCATCGCGGTATTAATTACCGGAGCAATTCTGTCGGTGAACCGCCGCCTGCTGCTGAAGTCGCTGCTCGGCTATATTCCAACCATCCTGATGGGCATTGTCGGCGCGTCTATTTTCGGCATCGCTATCGGCCTGGTGTTCGGTATTCCGGTGGATCGCATCATGATGCTGTATGTCCTGCCGATCATGGGCGGCGGCAACGGCGCGGGCGCGGTTCCGCTGTCGGAGATCTATCACTCCGTCACCGGTCGTTCTCGCGAAGAGTACTACTCAACCGCTATCGCTATTCTGACCATCGCTAACATCTTCGCCATCGTCTTTGCCGCCGTCCTCGATATCATCGGCAAAAAACACACCTGGATGAGCGGCGAAGGCGAACTGGTGCGTAAAGCCTCGTTCAAAGTCGAAGATGACGAGAAAGCGGGACAAATCACGCATCGTGAAACTGCCGTCGGTCTGGTGCTTGCCACAACCTGTTTCCTGCTGGCGTATGTCGTCGCGAAGAAAATCCTGCCAAGCATTGGCGGCGTTTCGATTCACTACTTCGCGTGGATGGTGCTGATCGTTGCAGCGCTGAACGCCTCCGGCCTGTGTTCACCGGAAATCAAAGCCGGCGCCAAGCGTCTGTCTGATTTCTTCTCTAAACAGCTGCTGTGGGTACTGATGGTCGGCGTCGGCGTCTGCTACACCGACCTGCAGGAAATCATCAATGCCATCACCTTCGCTAACGTCGTTATCGCCGCCATTATCGTTATCGGCGCAGTGCTCGGCGCGGCGATCGGCGGCTGGATGATGGGCTTCTTCCCAATTGAATCAGCGATCACCGCAGGCCTGTGTATGGCTAACCGCGGTGGTTCCGGCGACCTGGAAGTTCTGTCCGCCTGTAACCGTATGAGCCTTATCTCTTATGCGCAAATCTCCTCCCGTTTGGGCGGCGGTATTGTGCTGGTCATCGCCAGCATCGTGTTCGGCATGATGATTTAACCCATACGCACGATGGCGCCGTTGAGCGGCCGAAGAAGTTGACCCAGTCAGGGACCAGCGCCGGGGGCGGCTGCGGGAAATCCACCCTGCTCCTTAGCCGGAAGCGTCGACAAGCTCGCCAACCAACGCGCCATCGTGCCCTTATTCGAGATTTTTTATGACTGATGCCGTTCTGTTAGGCGAAGGCTTCACCCTGATGTTCCTCGGCATGGGCTTCGTGCTGGCGTTTCTGCTGCTGCTCATTTTCGCCATCCGGGGAATGTCTCTCGCCGTTACCCGTCTGTTCCCTGAGCCGCCTGCCGCGCCCAAACCGGCGCCTGCGGCCGTCGCGCCCGCCGACGACTTCGCCCGTTTAAAGCCGGCGATTGTCGCCGCCATTCACCACCATCGCCGCCTTAATCCTTAATTCACGGAGGAATTCATGACCGTTGCCATTACCGATGTCGTCCTGCGCGACGCCCACCAGTCCCTGTTCGCCACCCGTCTGCGCCTCGACGATATGCTGCCCGTTGCGGCTGCGCTCGACGACGTCGGCTACCGCTCCCTTGAATGCTGGGGCGGCGCCACCTTTGACGCCTGCATCCGCTTCCTCGGCGAGGACCCGTGGGTCCGCCTGCGCGAGCTGAAAAAAGCGATGCCGAAAACTCCGCTGCAGATGCTGCTGCGCGGCCAGAACCTGCTCGGCTACCGCCACTACGCCGATGACGTGGTGGAGCGCTTCGTCGAGCGTGCCGTCAAAAACGGCATGGACGTCTTCCGCGTCTTTGATGCCATGAACGACCCGCGCAACATGCAGGCCGCCCTGCAGGCGGTCCGCCGCCACGGCGCCCACGCCCAGGGCACCCTCAGCTACACCACCAGCCCGGCGCACACCCTGCAGACCTGGCTCGACCTCACCGAACAGCTGCTGGAGACCGGCGTCGACTCCATCGCCATCAAGGACATGTCCGGCATCCTCACCCCGCATGCCGCCTTTGAGCTGGTCAGCGAAATCAAAAAACGCTATGACGTCACCCTGCATCTGCACTGCCACGCCACCACCGGCATGGCGGAGATGGCGCTGCTGAAGGCCATTGAAGCCGGCATCGACGGCGTCGATACCGCCATCTCCTCGATGAGCGCCACCTATGGCCACCCGGCCACCGAAGCGCTGGTGGCCACCCTCGCCGGCACGCCGTACGACACCGGCCTCGATATCCATAAGCTGGAGAGCATCGCCGCGTACTTCCGCGAGGTGCGCAAAAAATACCACGCCTTCGAAGGCCAGCTGAAAGGCACCGACAGCCGCATCCTGGTCGCCCAGGTGCCGGGCGGCATGCTCACCAACCTCGAAGGCCAGCTGAAGCAGCAGAGCGCCGCCCACCGTCTGGATGAAGTGCTGGCGGAAATCCCCCGCGTGCGCGAGGACCTCGGCTTCATCCCGCTGGTGACCCCGACCTCGCAGATTGTCGGCACCCAGGCGGTGCTCAACGTGCTGGGCGGCGAACGCTACAAAACCATTGCGAAGGAGACCGCCGGTATCCTGAAAGGCGAATACGGCCACACCCCGGCACCGGTTAACGCCGCCCTGCAGGCGCGGGTGCTCGACGGCGCCGACGCCGTCACCTGCCGCCCGGCGGATTTACTCAAGCCGGAGCTGGCGGAGCTTGAAGCCGACGTCAAACGCCAGGCGCTGGAGAAGGGCATCACGCTTGCCGAAAACGCCATCGACGACGTGCTCACCGTGGCGCTGTTCCCGCAAATCGGCCTGAAGTTCCTCGAAAACCGCCACAACCCGGCGGCCTTTGAGCCGGTGCCGCAGGTGGAAGAAGCCACCTCTGCCGCGCCGGCAAAAGCCGCCGCCTCCGGTATCTACACCGTCGAAGTGGAAGGCAAAGCCTTCGTGGTCAAGGTCAGCGACGGCGGCGACGTCAGCCAGCTGACGGCGACCACCCCGTCTTCCGCACCGGTTCAGGCTGCCGCCCCGGCCGGCGCCGGCACCCCGGTGACCGCGCCGCTGGCGGGCACCATCTGGAAGGTGCTGGCCAGCGAAGGCCAGGCGGTGGCGGAAGGCGAGGTGCTGCTGATTCTGGAAGCCATGAAGATGGAAACCGAAATCCGCGCCGCGCAGGCCGGTACCGTACGCGGTATCGCAGTGAAATCCGGCGATGCGGTGGCGGTCGGCGACACCCTGCTGCAGCTGGCGTAAGGACGAGGAGCGCAAATGGAAAGTCTGAACGCCCTGATTCAGGGCATGGGGCTGATGCACCTGCAGGCCGGCCAGGCGGCGATGCTGCTGGTCAGCCTGCTGCTGCTGTGGCTGGCGATTGCTAAAAAGTTCGAGCCGTTACTGCTGCTGCCGATTGGCTTCGGCGGCCTGCTCTCCAATATCCCGGAGGCCGGGCTGGCGCTGAGCGCGCTGGAAAACCTGCTGGCCCATCACGACCCGCTCCAGCTGGCGGTGATTGCCGCGAAGCTCAACTGCGCACCGGACGTCCACGCCATCAAGGAAGCGCTGGCGCTGGCCCTGCCGTCGGTACAGGGGCAGATGGAGACGCTGGCGGTGGATATGGGCTACTCCTCCGGAGTGCTGGCCATCTTCTATAAGGTGGCGATTGGCTCGGGTATCGCGCCGCTGGTGATCTTTATGGGCGTCGGGGCGATGACCGATTTCGGCCCGCTGCTGGCCAACCCGCGCACCCTGCTGCTGGGGGCGGCGGCGCAGTTCGGGATCTTCGCCACCGTGCTCGGGGCGCTGACGCTGAACTACTTCGGCTTCATCCACTTCACCCTGCCGCAGGCGGCGGCCATCGGCATCATCGGCGGCGCCGACGGCCCGACGGCCATCTACCTGTCGAGCAAGCTGGCGCCGGAGCTGCTGGGGGCCATCGCGGTGGCCGCCTACTCCTATATGGCGCTGGTGCCGCTGATCCAGCCGCCGATCATGAAGGCGCTGACCAGCGACAAAGAGCGGAAGATCCGCATGGTGCAGCTGCGTACGGTGAGCAAACGCGAGAAGATCCTCTTCCCGGCGGTGCTGTTGCTGCTGGTGGCGCTGCTGCTGCCGGACGCCGCGCCGCTGCTGGGGATGTTCTGCTTCGGCAACCTGATGCGCGAAAGCGGCGTGGTGGATCGGCTGAGCGATACGGTGCAGAACGCGCTGATCAATATCGTCACCATCTTCCTCGGACTGTCGGTGGGGGCCAAGCTGGTGGCGGACAAGTTCCTGCAGCCGCAGACACTGGGGATCCTGCTGCTGGGGGTGATCGCCTTCTGCGTGGGCACCGCCGCCGGGGTGATCATGGCGAAGCTGATGAATGTCTTCAGTAAACACAAGATCAACCCGCTGATTGGCTCGGCCGGGGTGTCGGCGGTGCCGATGGCAGCAAGGGTGTCCAACAAGGTGGGTCTGGAAGCGGACGGGCAGAACTTCCTGCTGATGCACGCGATGGGCCCGAACGTGGCCGGGGTGATCGGCTCGGCGATCGCCGCCGGGGTGATGCTCAAGTACGTGCTGGCGATGTAAGCCGGCATCCTTCCCGGATGGCGGCTGGCGCCTTATCCGGGCTACCGGTCCGCTCCGGTTTGTAGCCCCGGTAAGCGCAGCGCCACCGGGGAGAGGTTCCCGGATGGCGGCTGGCGCCTTATCCGGGCGACCGGTCCGCTCCGCTTTGTAGCCCCGGTAAGCGCAGCGCCACCGGAGAGAGGTTCCCGGATGGCGGCTTGCGCCTTATCCGGGCTACCGGTCCGCTCCGGTTTGTAGCCCCGGTAAGCGCAGCGCCACCGGGGAGAGTTTCCCGGATGGCGGCTTGCGCCTTATCCGGGCGACCACACCAGCGCCCGATTCAATGGTTTTGAACGGGTGCTTTTCTGAAATTATTGGATCTGTGTGCCATCTGGTAGCACGCAGGCCGCCAAACGAGGAAACTAACTATTTAATGTCTATCGGCCCTATGTCTACCCGCAAAATCACCCACTGGTTTGCAAGGCGATCCTTTCAAAACCGCATCTTCCTGCTGATCTTATTTACCTCGACCGTCGTCATGTTGGCCATGTCCTGGTATCTGACAGACATTACAGAGGAACGTCTTCATTACCAGGTCGGACAACGGGCGCTGATTCAGGCGATGCAAATTTCGGCGATGCCGGAGCTGGTGGAAGCGGTCCAGAAACGCGATCTCGCGAGAATCAAAGAACTTATCGACCCCATGCGTTCATTCTCTGACGCCACCTACATTACCGTTGGCGATGCGCAAGGCCGACGTCTGTACCACGTTAACCCTGATGAAATCGGCAAATCGATGGAGGGGGGCGATAGCGATGAGGCGCTGTATAACGCCAAAAGCTACGTCTCTGTGCGCAAAGGTTCATTAGGATCATCGTTACGGGGTAAATCGCCGATTCAGGACGCCAGCGGGAAAGTCATCGGCATCGTGTCGGTCGGCTATACCATCGAACAGTTAGAGAACTGGCTCAGTCTGCAGATAAGTTCGCTACTGATCCCGATGGCGATTATCCTGCTATTACTGCTGTATTGCGCCCGCCGCTTCTCGTTGCATATCAAAAAGCAGATGCTCAATATGGAGCCCCAGCAGCTATCGCAACTGCTCATCCAGCAAAGCGTGCTCTTTGAATCGGTGTTTGAAGGGCTTATCGCCATAGACTCAAACTATAAAATAACCGCGATAAATCAGACCGCCCGCCGTCTGCTTAATCTGAGCCAGCCAGAGCCGACGCTAATCGGCAAAGGGATCAGCAGCGTTATTTCGCAAGAGGCCTTCTTCTACGATGCGCCTCACGAGAATAAGAAAGACGCGATCGTCACTTTTAATCAGATCAAAGTGATCGCCAGCCGTATGGCGGTGATCTTAAATAATGCGCCCCAGGGATGGGTAATTAGTTTTCGTAGCAAAGATGATATCAATACCCTCAGCCTGCAGCTCAGCCAGGTGCAGCAGTACGCCGATAACCTGCGCGCCGTACAGCATGAACACCGTAATTTGATCTCGACTATCGCCGGACTGCTGTTTCTCAAACGCTACGATCACGCATTGGATCTGATTCAGCAACAGTCAGAAAGCCACCAGAAGGTGCTCGATTTTATTGCGCGTAATTTCCAGGATAATCACCTTGCCGGGTTACTGATCGGTAAATATTACCGGGCCAAAGAGCTCGGCCTTGAACTGGTGTTCGACCCATCCTGTTTCGTCGATAAACTTCCCGGCGCGCTTTCGCACAGCGAATGGATCTCGATCGTGGGGAATCTTCTCGACAACGCCTACAATGCCACTTTGCGCCAGCCGCTGGGATCGAAACAGATCGAATGTTTGATTAACAGCGATGGTCATGAACTGATTGTCGAGATCGCCGATCAGGGTTGCGGCATTGACGAGGCGCTACGCGATCGGATCTTCGAACGCGGCGTCACCAGCAGCGCCAGCGGCGATCACGGTATTGGGCTCTGGCTGGTACGCAGTTACGTAGATCAAGCAGGCGGCAGTATCGTCGTCGAAAATAATATTCCTTTTGGCACCATCTTTACTCTTTATATCCCCCTGACCCGAGATGAACATCATGGATAGCATTACTACTCTTATCGTTGAAGACGAACCTATGCTGGCGGAAATCCTGGTGGATACCATCAAACAGTTCCCCCAGTTCAACGTTATCGGCATTGCGGATAAACTGGAAAGCGCAAAAAAAATGCTGCGTCTCTACCAGCCGCAGCTGATCCTGTTAGATAACTTTCTCCCTGATGGCAAGGGATTGGATCTGATTCGCCACGCCGTCAGCACCAACTACAAAGGGCGAATCATTTTTATTACCGCTGATAATCATATGGATACCATCAGTGAAGCCCTGCGTCTGGGGGTATTTGATTACCTGATTAAGCCGGTGCACTATCAACGTCTACAACACACCCTGGAGCGCTTCGCCCGCTACCGCAGTTCGCTGCGTTCAAGCGAACAGGCCAGCCAGACTCACGTCGACGCCCTGTTTAATATTCAGGCTCGCGAGCAAACAGAGCCCGCTGAAGCGCCGCTGCGCGGGATCGATGAAAGTACCTTTCATCGTGTGCTGCAGCTGTTCTCTGACCCGAAAGTAGTGCATACCGCTGACTCTCTGGCTCGCATCCTCGGCAGCAGTAAAACCACCGCCCGCCGCTATCTGGAACAAGGCGTTAAAAACGATTTTCTGGAAGCGGAAATTAGTTATGGCAAAGTCGGCCGACCGGAGCGCATTTATCGCGGCAAGCATCCCTATCCGGAGCATGCCTGAAACACTTACTCGAGGTTATAGCTGACGATCATCTGCCCTTTTTTCATTTTCAACTGGCTGATAACAATATTCCCCAGCGCCGCCAGACTGGCAACATGGGTACCGCCGCAGGGATAAGCCGGCAAATCGCCAAATCCCACGGCGCGCAAGCCATTAGCGAAGATGATGCGGCGCGGTAAATCCTGCTGCTGCCACGCGCTCACCTGTGTCAGCAATGCGCTGGCTTCCGGTAATACGGCGCCAGCGCCGGCAGCAAACGTAATCCGCCCCTCTCCAGGCCAGTGATGCGCCTTCACCGGTCGCCAGCCTAACTGCTCACCTGCCAGTCCCAGCAAATGACCGGCTGAGTGCAGACGGGCATGTAGCTGCCGCGCAGAGGCATCAATTCGTATCTTCACCTCGCCCAGCGGCAGCGGCTGCTCAACGATATGCAGTACGCTATCGCCGCGCGTAGCGACCGCCGTCACGACCTGCTCGTCGATCCAGCCGCTATCCGACGGTTGGCCGCCACCCTGTGGATGAAACAGCGTACGATCAAGTTCAATGGCGTAACGGCCATCGGCTTCGGCGCGACAGCCGATAATCTGTGCGCGCCCTTCGGTGGCGTCGCTGGCGTAATAAACACGTTCAGTCATGGTTGTTCTCCTCTCTGTCAGCACAGTATATTGATAATATTGACAGCGATAATCTCCTCTACAACCAATGCACTTTTGCTCCAAGGGCACAAATGAATTTGAACCTTCTACCTGACCTCGCCCTCTTTGTACAAATTGTCGAGCAAGGCAGCTTTTCCGCCGTCGCTCGCCAGAACGGCCTTACCCCCTCCGCCGTGAGCCGCAGCGTCTCGCGGCTGGAGCAGGAGATGAGCTGCAAGCTGCTGCACCGAACCACCCGCAAACTACGGCTGAGCGATGCCGGGAAAGCGGTGTATGAACCTGCGCTTGAAATGCTGGAAGCAGCGCGACAGGCCATGGACTCCGCCGGGAGTACCCAAACGGTGGCTCAGGGCAAACTGACCCTGAGCGTGCCGAAGGCCGTCGGACGCTTTGTCATCCATCCGCTAATGATGAGCTTTTTCAACCAATATCCGCAGGTAGACGTCTGCTTACGGTTGGAAGACCGCGACCTTGATTTTATCGATGACGGCATTGACCTGGCGCTACGCATCACCCATAGCCCCTCCCCTGGCCTGCATGGCAAACCACTGATGCCAATCGCTCATCTCATCTGCGCCACTAAGGAGTATTTACAGCGCCACGGTACGCCGCATACCCCGCAGGATCTGCGCGCGCATAGCTGCATCAGCCTTGGCGAAACGCCCGCCGACGCGCGGTGGAAATTTCGTCGCGAAGGCAAAAGCGAAACGGTGCAGACGCATGGGCGCTACGCCGCTAACCACACCGCCGTGCGTCTCGATGCTGTTAAGCAACATCTGGGTATCGGCAGTCTGCCGCTGTTTACCGCTCGCGAAGCGCTGGCAAAGGGTGAAATTGTGCAAGTGCTGCCGGAGTGGGAATTTATCAGCAGCTATTCCGGCAATCTGTGGTTGTTATGGGCAGGCCATAAGCATATGCCCGCCAGAATGCGGGTGATGATTGATTTTCTTAGCGAGAAGGTGCCGGCGTTGAACGCAGGCAACACATTGTCAGCCGCCAACTAAAACGTGTTCATATTTTCCAGAAGCTCATCTGCTGACAGCAAAATAGCTGCCAGCAGGGATTGGAATCAATTAATGGCCGTTTATTAATTGATTTTTATTATAATTAATAAGGCCACCTGCTTTGATAATATCTTGTTCTGATGAAGTTAATTTCTCCATATACAGCGTTATCTGCTGCACCGGGCGATGGTCGCTAACGACAAAAGCGGTGATATCACTTAACTCGCCCTTCAGCGCGCTTTTTATTGCCGGGATATAGATAAAATCGCCGACCTCGAAATCAGGCGCCTCTTTCATCTGCAGCGGCAGCATTCCCCAGTTAATCACATTGGAACGATAGCGCTTGGTCGCATACTCCTGACAAATATTTGCCAACCCGCCAAGTACTCGCTGGCAGCTGGCAGCCTGCTCTCGCGCCGAGCCATCACCGGGTTTCACCGCATAGATCATGCTACCGATCTCCGTCTGTGCCGCGGTAATATTTTCCTGACCCGGCAGCAGCCGTATCTGGGAAAATATATTTTCCAGCTGTGGATTTAAACGGCAAAGATCTTCACCATTGACGCGTTGTTGCTCGATGGCGGCAATTTTTTTAGCCCGCTCCACATACTGCGGATCGCGTCGGGAAAGGGTAAATTCCGCCAGGCCTAACGGGTTTGAACGAAACGATGATGTTTCACCTGATGGTATCAGTTCGTCGGTAGTGGTCACCGGATCCATTATTTTTGAAGTAACGGCTAACAGAATATTATCCGTTAACGCATTCATTTCCGGCCAGTCTTTGATATTTGGGCCATAGATCAGCGGTTGCTGCGTAACACCTTTAACGAATCCCTGGTAAACCCGGTTTTTATAGGGGGAAACATCAAATTCATATTCCTGAGCTTCGTGCCAACAATCAAGCTCCGCCGCCGAGGTTAACAATCCCCCGTTAGCGGCCGTCGCGGCAATTGAACGCGCATCCATCAGCGCCACCGCTGACATTTGCCCATTACCAGGCTTGGAACCTTCACGGTTCGGAAAGTTACGCGTCGTATGACGGATGCTCAAGCCGTTATGCATCGGGGTATCGCCGGCGCCAAAGCAAGGGCCGCAGAATGCGGTACGAATAATGGCGCCCGCGCTCATTAAATCATTGATCATCCCCCTTTTCGTTAACGCCATCAGCACCGGCTGAGAGGAGGGATATACAGAAAGTGAGAAAATATTGTCGCCACAGGAATGATGCCTCAGGGCATTAGCCGCCTGCGCCACGTTGACATAATTTCCTCCCGCGCAACCAGCAATAATCCCCTGCTGAACGCGTAATTTGCCATTCTCTATTTTGTCCAATAGAGACAGCTTCGCGCGCCCCAGCGAGATTTTCTCAGATTCAATTTCAACTTCGCGTAAAATATCCGGCAAATTCTGATTAAGCGTATCAATTTCATAGACATTGGCAGGGTGAAACGGTAGCGCGATCATCGGCTTGATGGTGCTTAAATCGATCTCAATGCAGCCATCGTAGTAAGCCATCTCTTTGGCTGACAGCGCCCGATAGTCTTTCTCTCTACCATGAAGCCGCAAAAAGGTTTTCGTCTCTTCATCGGTCTGCCAGATGGAGGACAAGCAGGTGGTCTCGGTAGTCATTACGTCAATACTGTTTCTGTAGTCGGTCGACATACTGGCCACGCCGGGGCCGACGAACTCCATCACTTTGTTCTTCACATAACCGCTTTTGAATACCGCACCAATCATTGCCAGCGCAATATCCTGAGGGCCAACGCCAGCGGCAGGTTTACCGGTTAAATACACCGCGACAACATCGGGATAATCAATATCCCAGGTGCTTCCCAGTAGTTGTTTAACTAACTCACCGCCCCCTTCACCGACGGCCATCGTCCCCAGCGCGCCATAACGCGTATGGCTATCCGAGCCCAGTATCATTTGGCCACCGCCGGCCATCATCTCGCGCATGTATTGGTGAATAACGGAAATATGCGGCGGTACATAAATGCCGCCATATTTCTGTGCTGATGTAAGACCAAAAATATGATCGTCGCTGTTAATGGTACCGCCCACTGCACAAAGTGAATTGTGGCAATTGGTTAAAACATACGGCAAGGGAAAGCGCGTCATTCCAGAGGCCTTGGCCGTCTGGATGATGCCCACGAAGGTGATATCATGGGAAGCCATGGAATCAAACTTTATTTTTAATTTCTGTTCATCGCCAGAAATATTATGTGCTGACAGTATTGACCAGGCGATGGTTCCCTTCCGCGCAATATCTTTAGCGACAGGATTTGCGCACTCCTCTTCCGGAATGATCCCGTACTGATGGGATAAATATACCCCACGATCGTGTAATTTGATCATGACTAGCATCCTTTAAGATAGATTAAATAATAACGGTGTTCTTTTCTTCGTGACTCTACGAATAAAAAGGAAAGAATATCGGCAGCAAAATAAAACTGACAATTACCGAGATGGCAATCAGAGGTAATCCGACTCTGACATAATCCATAAACCGATATCCCCCGGCGGAAAAAATCATCATATTCGCCGGCGTGCCAACCGGTGTCGCATAGGCACATGAACAGCCAATGACAATAGCCATCAACACCGCTCGCGGATCAGCGCCCATTGAATTTGCAATAGACAGGCCAATGGGAATAAGCAAGGCCGCCGTTGCGGTATTCGACATAAAATTGGTTAATACGCAGGAAATAATCAAAACGGCACTTAACAATAAGAACGGTGAAGCCTGTTGACCAAGCAGATCGATAATTGAGCGGGCCATGATTGCACCAGCGCCAGTGGTTTCGAGTGCTTTCGCTAAAGCTAATGTGCCGCCAAAAAGGAAAATCGTCTGCGAGTCAATTGACTGATACGCCTGTTTTTCAGTAATCACGCGTGTAATAACCAAGAATAAAGCGCCAATTGAACCGATAATCGCAATCGGCAAACCAATGACGTTCTCAAAAATCATCCCCAGTACGGTAAATACCAACACTAAAACAGCAATTACTTGCTTATATTTTGGACAGTCAACGTTCCTGCTCTTTTCTGATTTCCCCGCAGTACTCACAGATTGCGCTGGCAACAGTTTATAACCGATGGTCAAAAAGTAGATGATCCCGCAAAGCAGCATGGGGATACCCAGTTTGGCATACTCGAAAAAACCGAAGCGCTGCCCGACTTGCTCCAGAGCTGACTGGGCGATCAGATTACCCGGCGAGCCAATAAGCGATAAGTTTCCGCCCAACGCTGAAGCAAACGCCAATGGCATCAACAAACGGGATTGCGCATAGCCGGACTTAACCGCGGCACCAATGACCACCGGAATCAGTACCGCAGCTGTTCCCGTATTAGACAGAAAACCAGAGAGTATTCCGCAAACCAACATAATAATAACGATGAGCTGCTTCTCTGAGCGAGCGTAACGGGTAACGATTCCGCCAATTTTATCCGTCACCCCTGTCTCAAATAAGGCGCCGCCAACCACGAACATTGCCACAAATAAAATAACGTTCTGATTAATAAAACCCGCAAAAGCCGTTTTTACATCAAAAACGCCTGTTACGACTAAAGTAATACAGACGATCATAGCCGTAGCGGCCAGAGGGATTTTTTCCCAAACAAACATCACAATTGAAAATAACAACAGTGACAATGTAATTGCTACTGGTGACATAAAGATATAACACCTCTTTTCAGCGTGTGAATTTAATAATTAGTCTAAGCAGGTGATGCAGCGTTTTATAAACTTCAAGTTAAATCACTTTCCAGTACATTAATAATTCCCACCACCATACCCCAACGGTGATATGCAGAATAAAAGTTAACAGCGCTAATATACCGCCAACAATCCACCAGGATTTAATATCATTATAACCAACCCCAAATATAACCGGGCCAGCCGCGCCACCATAATGGGTGACCATACCGCCATAGGAATTACTAAACAGCAGCGCTAACGCGGTTAACATAACTGGCGCACCGGAAACATTCGCCAGCATGGCAAAGACCGGAACCATCGCCACAATATAGGCGCTGCCCGAGGCAAAGAAATAACGAACCAGTATACTCAACGCGACGATGACAACGAATGCCAGCGTGCTATGGCTGCCAAATGAAATGTTATTTTTCAGTAACTCGGCCAACCACAAGAAAAAACCAACTTTGGAAAGCAAAGAACTCAAACCAATGATACCGCCGTACCAAATTAGTGTGTTCCAGCCACCTTTATTTTTAATGACATCATCCCAGGTAACAATTTTTAATATCAGCATCAACGCCATGACGCAAATCGCCACCGTTGATTCATTAACCCCAAGAGAAGTGCTAAATACCCAACCCGCTAACGCCATCACAAACAAGCAGGAGAGCATTTTTTCACGTAAGGTCATCGGCCCTAAAGACTCAAGACCTTCTTTGGCAATGGCTTTATTATCTACTTTTTTTAATTCGGGCGGGTATAGCTTATAGGTTATAAGCGGTGTCAGTAACAGCATGATTAAGCCTGGCAATATGCCAGCCAATGCCCATCCACCCCAGCTCAATTTGATATGGCAAATATCCTCAATCATTTTGAGCGCCAGGATATTACCCGCCATGGCGGTAAAGAACATATAACTGGTGGTTTTGGTAACCATATAGACGTTCATCATTAAATAATGACCAACGCGTTTTGCCGTATGCTCTGGTTCCGACCCTAGCGCGACAGCCACGCTATTGATGATAGGTAATACGATACCGCCAGCACGGGCCGTATTCGACGGTGTCGCGGGTGAAAGAATCAGATCCAGAAAGGCGGTAACATAGCCTAAGCCAAGTGTGGTACTCCCTATCTTGCCAATAAGAATATATGCAATCCGTTTACCTAAACCAGTAATAACAAAAGCGGCACTTAAGGTAAATGCAGAAAACACCAACCAGGTGGTACCTGATGCATAGCCACTTAATACGCTCGATGATTTTATTGAACCATCACCTAAATTGCCAATGACAACCATGGAGGCAGCCACAGCGACTAACAGTATGACTGGTTCAGAAAATGGTTTAATCACTAAACCAACAATTGCAGCCAGATAAATACCTGACAATACCCATGCAAGTTCAGTCAACCCAGCCGGGGCCGGAAATAGACTAATAAGCAATGGAATAGCAACAAGCAATAATAGCTTGCATAATGTTTTTTTATCCATTTTAATCCCTTACCTGAATGAATTTTATAAGTGCGCAGCCGCATTTATTCAGGGAGATAAACCATGCCAGAAAGAATTTTACGTGCGGTACGAATCACCGATGCGCGAATATTTTCAGGAGTTTCATTAGCATTACTTAAACTGACGTCAATACTTCCGCTAGGGTGTTCAACTCTGATTAATCCCGCACCCGATATTCTCGTCAGCTCGTTAACTACGGTATCAGCAATAATACAAGAGCTCGCCAGACCGATAGCGCCCGTTATGGCCAACGATTTATGACAGTTGTGGGGCATGAAATATCGAACACTCAGCGTTCCACCGTGTTGAGGTGGGGCAACCAGCACTGGTTTAGGTATTACCATGTTCGAGACATCGCCAAATCCCATTGCCGCGCCTGCTTGCTTACGTATTGATTCAAGGCGCTGAAAAAATTCCTTATCCTGATCTAATTCCGCCGCCGATTCATACCCTGTTTTACCCAAGCTATGCGCTGGAATAATAACCATCGGCATCGCCATATCGATACAGGTGACGCGAATATCATCCAAAATATCAACCCGGTTGCCGGTTGGGAAAAGCTGGCCTGATTTCGCCCCGGCGGCATTTAAGAATGTCAGGCCTACCGGGGCCGCCAGCCCTGGAACGCCATCAATATGGGTATCTCCTTCATAAACAACCTGGCCGCCCGGGGTTTGAATGTCTGCGTCAACAAAGGTGTTGGTATTGACGTTTCTGATTCGCACCCGCGTTACCGGGGAATTCGCCGCGACAAGTCCTTTTTCGATAGCAAACCCGCCGACTGCGCACAGCATGTTGCCGCAATTAGGCGTAGTATCAACCCGTCGCTCATTGACAATGACCTGTACAAATAAGTAGTCAATATCCGCTTGCTGGCTGGTCGATTTACTGACAATAGCCACTTTACTGGTTTGCGGGCTCCCGCCGCCAATGCCATCAATTTCCAGTTCATGGCCAGAACCCATGATAGTTAATAATGTTTCATCACGTTTTTGAATATCTTCTGGTAGATCATCTGCTAACAGGAAAGCGCCTTTTGATGTTCCACCACGCATGAGAACACACGGAATTTGTTTCATAACATGTCCCTTACAAATATAAAAAGATTAAATAAACGGGGCGTGAATTTAATGCATTTAATGTATTTAAAGTTTTTTATTTACTTTATTATTCATTTACTCGCACAACCGTTTACCATCTGATTCTACTTGCAAGGAAGATAGTGATTGATAAAATATAAAATAAGACTTATACCTACAAAACATTAATAACAACTATCGTCATGGCAATAATTAACAGAGCCATTCTATATATAAATTATTTATTTCTGATTACGGAGCAGCAATGAACAATGAACTATCCGGAATGAAAGCTTTTGTCACTGTTGCCGAGCTGGGTTCATTTAGCAAAGCGGCAGAGGTACTTAACCTGACGCAACCCGCATTGACCCGCAAAATACAAAAAATAGAAAGTAACCTCAATACAGCCCTTTTCGAACGAACCACCCGAAAAATCATGCTCACTCAAGCAGGAAAAATGCTTCTTCCAAAGGCAAAGTCACTGATTGCCAGCCTTGATGCCGCCATTTTTAACATCAGCAACCTGACTTCTAATGTGCATGATACGGTAACGCTTTCTTGTATCCCGACGGCAGTATTTTATTTTTTACCTCGCGCCATCGTTCAATTTAATCAGCGTTACCCCCATATCAAAGTTCGAATTTATGAACAAGGTATAGAAAATTGCATGGCCTCGGTGAGAAAAGGCGAAGTCGATTTTGGAATAAATATGAACTTCATCACACATCCCGACATCGAATTTAGCCCACTGGTTAATGAACCCTTCGTGCTGGCTTGCCGGCAGGATCATCCGCTGGCCAGTAAAAAATTAGTGGAATGGCGGGAGCTCGTCTCGCAGAGATTAGTTGGCGTCAGACGCTCGAGCGGTAATCGGCAACTGATTGAAAGTTGCCTGCAGGATAAGCCATGGAAATTAGATTGGTTTTACGAAGTCAGACACTTATCCACCTCTCTGGGTCTGGTCGAGGCGGGGCTTGGCATATCGGCCTTGCCCTGCCTGGCCATGCCGCATCACGCTAACAGCGCTGTCGTCAGCGTGCCGCTGGTCGAACCGGTAATCAGGCGCACGCTTGGCATGATTCGCGTTAAAAACCGCCCTCTTTCCGCAGCGGCTGAACGCTTCGCGTCATTATTACTGCTCATGTGGACGGATGAAGCGAGCGAGTTATGGTGTAATGTGGTCGATTCACACCAGCAGCTATAACTGTCACGGCGCGAGAGCGAAAACCTCCGCCGCCCAATGTTGAAAACCCGCGACATCCAAATCCAACGCCACCTGTGCGTTGGCCGGTTGTCCCAGACGCCCTTCGATATCTACCACGGTAGCGCCAGCCGTCCAGGTCCCCTGCGTCTCTACCGCCACAAAGCAGGGTTTGAGCGTAAACAGATCCGGACGAACCAACCACGCAATAGCGCATAAATCATGCATTCTCAGACCGCTGCTCATACTGCCGCTGCGATAATGGCTAAATAAAGCATGAAGCATTTTGCCTGTCTGATTGAGCGTGGGCAGAGTGACCAGATAGTCCGCACTCAGCATCGCTTTATTGGTGACGTCCAGCCCACACATCACAATCTCCAGCCCGCTCTGGAAGACTTTCGCAGCGGCTTCAGGATCGATGGCGATATTAAACTCGGCGTTGGGGGTAAAGTTGCCGCGCCCGGCCGAGCCGCCCATCAGCACCAGTCGACGAATATTAAACAGGCACTCAGGATACTGCGTTATCAGCAAGGCAATGTTGGTTAGCGGGCCGATGGCCACCAGGGTCACGGGTTCCGGCGCGTGTATCAACGCATCGCGGATCGCCTGAAATGCCGGTTTTGCCAGCGGTTGACGGTTATGTTCGACGAAAGCATAACCCTCCATGCCGGACTCGCCATGCACCGAGGCGGCATCGCGCAACGGACGTACCAGCGGCATCGACGCGCCTTGCGCCAGCGGTACATCGGCATTCCAGAAATGCAGCAGTTGCAGCGCGTTGCGGGTCGTCTTTTCCACCGAGACGTTGCCCGCCACCGTGGTCATTAATTGCAAATCCAACTGTGGCGAGAAGAGCGCGGCGGCGATCGCCGCCGCATCGTCAATACCCGGATCGGTGTCGAGAATAATCGGTAAGCGCATGGTTTTCTCCCAAAAAAAATGCCAGACGTTAAGTCTGGCATCTTCTCATACTGCTGGGTGAAAGAACTTATTCTACTTCACGGACATCTACACGCAGCTCTTTCGGCACCTCGAAAACGATATTCTCTTCACGGCCTTCCAACGGCACCGCTTCGCCGCCGCCCAGCTCCTGCAGACGGGCAATCACATTCTGCACCAGGATATCCGGGGCCGACGCGCCCGCCGTTACCCCAACGCAGGCAGCAGACTTAACCCATTGTTCCTGGATATCGGTGGCATCGTCGATAAGATAGGCCGCTTTCCCCATCCGCTGCGCCAGTTCAGCCAGGCGATTGGAGTTCGAGGAGTTTTTCGAACCGACCACCAGCACCACATCAGCCTGCTCCGCCAGCGCGCGCACGGCTTCCTGACGGTTGGTGGTGGCGTAGCAAATATCGTCTTTACGCGGGCCGACGATTTTCGGGAAGCGCTCGCGCAGCGCGTCGATAACGTCAGAAGTATCATCGACGGAGAGCGTGGTCTGGGTCATAAACGACAGTCGGGCATCGTTTTTCACTTCCAGCGTCAGCACATCCTCCGGCGACTCAACCAGATACATGCCCCCTTCGGGGTTATTGTACTGGCCCATGGTGCCTTCAACTTCCGGATGCCCGGCGTGGCCAATCAGAATCGACTCTTCGCCGCGGCGGCTGGCGCGGGCGACTTCCATATGGACTTTAGTTACCAGCGGGCAGGTAGCGTCGAAAACTGTCAGGTCACGACTCTTCGCTTCGTTGCGTACTGCCTGCGAAACCCCGTGGGCGGAGAAAATCAGGATCGCGCCGTCCGGCACTTCGCTAATCTGTTCGATAAAAATCGCCCCACGCTGGCGCAGGCTATCGACGACGTAGCGGTTATGGACAACTTCGTGACGAACGTAGATCGGCGCGCCGTACAGCGTCAGCGCGTTTTCTACAATGCTGATAGCGCGGTCAACGCCGGCGCAAAAACCGCGCGGGTTAGCCAACAGGATCTGCATCTTACCCCTCCAGCGCCGGATCGACTTCCAGCACTTCAATATCAAAATGAACGGTACGCCCGGCCAGCGGATGGTTGAAGTCGACGGTGATGGAATCGCCGTTCACTTCGCGGATCACACCGGGCATTTCGCTGCCATCCATTGCGGTAAAGAGCATAATCGCGCCGATTTCCGGCTCGCCGGCGTCGATAAACTCGCGGCGAGAGAAGTACTGGATCAGATCCGGGCTAGGTACGCCAAAGGCGGCGTCAGGTTCCAGCGAGAACGTGGTTTTATCGCCGGCTTTCAGCCCCAGCAGATGCTGCTCCAGCCCTTCGGAAAGCGAGGCATCACCAAGACGAAACAGCGCTGGTTTGCCGTTGCCGCGCGTGGATTCGGCGGTGGAGCCATCATCCAGTTTCAGCGTGAAGTGCACCAGCACCGCGCTGTTGCTCTGTACAGAGTTAGACATGCAGGTTTGCTCTTTTATATTGCCGCCGCTTGTTTGCCCGATGGCGCTGCGCTTACCGGGCAAACAAAGGGCGATATATACTGTAGGCCGGATAAGACGCTCTCGCGTCGCCATCCGGCAATTTTTTATGATGTTTTTTTATCACTGGAAGGCAAGAAGCCTTCCAGCACGATCAGCGCCGCGCCGATGCAGATGGCGCTATCGGCAAGGTTGAAGGTGGCGAAATGCCAGTCGCCGACATAGAAGTCGATCATATCGACCACAAAGCCGTGCCACAGACGGTCGAACAGGTTACCCAGCGCGCCGCCAATGATCAGCGCGTAGGCAATGTTGTTCAGCTTTTGCGTCGCCTTCGAACGATACATCAGCACCGCCAGCACCACGCAGATACCAACGGCAATCCCAGCGAAGAACCAGCGCTGCCAGCCGCCGCTGTCGGCGAGGAAGCTAAAAGCCGCGCCGTAGTTGCGCGCATAATGCAGATTAAGCGATGGAAACAGCGAAACCGTCTCCCCCAGAGCGAAGTTCTGGAGGATCAGGAATTTGCTGCCCAGATCGATAATCAGCACGGCTACGACGACCCACAGCCAGCGTAGCCCCGTTGAACAGATCGATTTACTCATCAGGCGAATTTACGTTGCTCGCCGTCACCGGCGACGTTACTGACACAGCGACCGCAGATTTCTGCGTGTTCCGCTACCTTGCCGACATCGCTGGTGTAATGCCAGCAGCGTGGGCACTTCTCGCCCTCGGCTTTGCTCAGGACCACTTTCAGCCCTTTCAGCAGATCGCCCTGCCAGGCATCAGCCGGCGCCTGTGCATAATCGGCAACGTTAGCGCCGGAGGTCAACAGGACAAATCGTAATTCTTCGCCCAGCGCGTTGAGCTTGGCCGCCAGGTCAGCATCGGCATACAGCGTAACCGCCGCTTCCAGAGAACCACCGACTTTCTTATCAGCACGCGCCTGTTCGATCACCTTGTTGACTTCGCCGCGCACTTTCAGCAGTTCATCCCAGAAATCGTCGTTCATCGCTTCGTCGTCGGCCAGGCCGAACAGGCCTTCATACCACTCGCCGGTGAAGACGTATTTTTCACGCTCGCCCGGCAGATAGCCCCAGATTTCGTCCGCGGTGAAGGACATGATCGGCGCCATCCAGCGCACCAGCGCTTCCACGATATGGAACAGCGCGGTCTGGCAGCTGCGACGCGCCACGCTGTCCGCTTTCGCGGTGTACTGGCGGTCTTTGATGATGTCGAGGTAGAACGAGCCCATCTCGATGGAGCAGAAGCGCATCAGGCGCTGCACCACTTCATGGAAGTCGTAGGATTCGTAGGCTTTCAGGATATCTCCTGTGCCGCCTGCGCGCAGCCGACCGCCCAGCGGTCCAGCACCACCATCTCTTCCGGTTTAACCATGTCTTTCACCGG
>OKVS01000179.1_pt1 | contig 30032 bp, 27 predicted proteins | sample 1606911 | NCBI WGS metagenome assembly OKVS01 (sample SAMN03281016, study PRJEB24777) | human gut metagenome | isolation source: fecal sample PR161 from 1 month old female Malay infant, caesarean... | reverse complement strand
TTCAACGCTTTCAGTCTGTGCCAGACGCTCGATGACGGACTCATCATCCAGCGCGTTGGTCAGGCTGGTAATCACCTGGATGTGCTCGTTATTGCGAGCGGCGATACCAATCACCAGACGGGCGATGTCGTCTTCTTCTTCACCGAAGCGCACGCCATCAGGATACTGGCAGAACACCACGCCGGTTTTTGAGTACGCGGTCTTTCGCTTCCACCGTACCGTGCGGCACCGCGATGGATTCGCCCAGGTAGGTTGGCGTCAGTTTTTCGCGTTCCAGCATCGCGTCGACATATTCAGGCTGAACGTAGCCGCCTTTCACCAGCTGCTCACCGGCAAAACGAATTGCCTCTTCTTTGGTGGCTGCGGTACGACCGAGGAAGATGTTCTCCGCGCCCAGCTTAAACAGGTGAGCGTTGCTCTCGTCAAAGCTGTCCTGCAGGCTGGTGCGCACCTTCACTTCGTTGTCTTCGTGACGCTGCGCGGCAACCAGACGTTCGGTCAGGCTGGTGTACAGGCCGCTGTCGAGGAAGTTGGTCAGCGAGATGTGCTGTGCCTGCGGTACCTGACGCATAGCGCGCTCGGTCAGATCGCGGTGCGTGATGACCAGGTCAACGTCCGGCGGCAGGTTGTTAATCGCGCTGTTGGTCACGGAGATATTGGTCAAACCCGCATCCTGCACTTTCTTACGCAGCACGCCGGCACCCATTGCGCTGGAACCCATACCGGCGTCGCAGGCAACGATGATTTTACGCACGTGGCTCAGGTCGTTAGAAACATCGCCAGCCGCCAGTGGGGTCGCGCCTTTGGATTCGGCTTTCATGTCGTGCATACGACGGGTTGCCGCTTCGATATCGTCGTCTTCTTTCACCTTGCTGGTTTTCAGCAGGATAGAAGAGACCACGAAGGAGACCGCCATCGCCGCACAGATCGCCGCGATGTTCGCGAAGTACGCGCCTTTCGGCGTCATCGCCAGCACCGCCAGGATAGAGCCTGGAGAAGCAGGGGAGACCAGACCGCCGCCCAGCACGCTCAGGGTGAACACACCAGTCATACCGCCGAGGATAACGGCCAGGATCAGACGTGGGTTCATCAGCACGTACGGGAAGTAAATTTCGTGGATACCGCCCAGGAAGTGGATGATAGCCGCGCCGCCAGCAGACTGCTTCGCGCTGCCGCGACCAAAGAACATGTACGCCAGCAGAACGCCCATACCCGGACCCGGGTTCGCTTCAATCAGGAAGAAGATGGACTTGCCGAGATCGTGAGACTGCTGAATACCCAGCGGCGAGAAGATACCGTGGTTAATGGCGTTGTTGAGGAACAGGATTTTCGCCGGTTCAACAAAGATAGACGCCAGCGGCAGCATGTCGTGCGCCACCATGAAGTTAACGCCCGCCGCCAGCAGTTTGGACAGCACTTCAACAGCCGGACCAATGCCCAGGAACGCCAGAATCGCGAGGATCATCCCGATGATGCCCGCAGAGAAGTTGTTCACCAGCATTTCGAAGCCGGACTTGATCTTGCCATCAACCCAGACGTCGAATTTCTTAATCGCCCAGCCGCCCAGAGGACCGGCAATCATCGCACCGAGGAACATCGGCATATCCGCACCGACGATCACGCCCATGGTTGTGATGGCACCCACGACGCCACCACGGTCACCGCCCACCAGACGACCACCGGTATAACCGATGAGCAGCGGCAGGAGATAGGTAATCATTGGGCCAACAAGTTTCGCCAGCGTTTCGTTAGGCAACCACCCTGTCGGAATGAACAATGCGGTGATAATACCCCACGCGATAAACGCGCCGATATTTGGCATCACCATGTTGCTGAGGAAACGACCAAAGCTTTGAACTTTGATCTTGAAATCGGATGACATAAAACACCCCTTCTTCTGTTTACGCTTAGGCTTGCGGCCCGAGGTTTATTGTTAATAAGGCGGCAGAGGTAGCCGGACCCTGTTCTGATGCTGTGAAATCTGGCACTGAATCGTTCAACTGTCCAGATAGCGGAATTTTGTGTGATGTATGTCACGTAAATGTAGGGGGTGTGGCGTTGAATGAAGTGATCTGAGTCACAAAATAGGCGAGTAAAAAAAATTACGATGGCGAAAAATAGAGCAAAAACCACCTCTTTATGTGATTGATGTCACATTTTGTTTTTGCGTGTTTGTTTCCCGGATTGTGACTGGTTTCACAAAATATTTTTATGCGGATTTCTCCGACTGCGATCGGCGTCAGGACGGCCTGGAGTAACACGGAAAGCTAATAAAACAGTTTTCATATGTAGTATGGCGGAAAGTTGAAACCTGAATTACGCTCATAATGTAAGGTTGAGTATATTATTATTCAGGATATATTTTGACACGCTTATAAACTTGCGTGGAGATATTATAAAAACCGATACTCCCCGGCTCTGAAATAATCAGTGTGCCTTTTAAATTTAAAAATAAATTAATTAGGCTGCGTGCTGTTTTATTAATGTAATGAGTTGACGTTGTTTAAGTGAGGAGACTATGTTTCTCAACTATTTCGCGCTGGGCGTGTTGATTTTTGTATTTCTGGTTCTTTTTTACGGAATCATCGCCATCCATGACATCCCCTATAATATGGCTAAAAAGCGTAATCATCCCCATGCCGATGCTATTCATACGGCTGGCTGGATCAGCCTGTTTACGCTCCATGCCATCTGGCCGTTCCTGTGGATTTGGGCCACGCTGTACCGCGAAGATCGCGGCTGGGGCATGCAGAACCACATTACTAAGCCTGATGAGGTTCCGGGGATGGATGCGCTGGCCAAACGCGTGGCCGAGTTAGAACAAAAGCTGGCAGCGGTTCAGCCCTCTGATGATAAAAACACGCTGGAGCGCTAATCATGGATCTGTTGATTATTCTGACCTATGTGGCATTTGCCTGGGCAATCTTTAAAATATTCCGTATTCCGGTAAATCAGTGGACGCTTGCTACCGCGACGTTAGGCGGGGTGTTTATTGTTGCCGGACTCATTCTGCTAATGAACTATAACCATCCGTATACCTTTACGGCGCAAAAAGCGGTAATTTCCATTCCGATTACGCCGCAGGTCACAGGGGTGGTTACTGAAGTGACCGATAAAAATAACCAGCTCATTAAAAAAGGCGAAGTGTTATTTAAACTGGATCCGGGCCGCTATCAGGCGCGCGTCGACAGACTGAAGGCGGACCTGGTGACCGCGACGCACAATATCGACACTCTGAAAGCGCAGCTTTCGGAAGCGGTTGCCAATACGACACGCGTCTCCGCTGAGCGCGATCGACTATATAAAGATTATCAGCGCTACCTCAAAGGCAGCCAGGCGAAGGTGAATCCGTTCTCTGAAAGCGATATTGATAACGCGCGGCAGAACTATCTGGCGCAGGATGCCATGGTGAAAGGCTCCGTTGCTGAACAGACGCAGATTCAAAGCCAGCTGGACAGCATGGTGAACGGCGAGCAGTCGCAGATTGCCTCGTTACGCGCCCAGCTTGCTGAAGCGAAATACAACCTCGATCAGACCGTGGTGCGCGCGCCGAGCAATGGCTACATCACTCAGGTGCTGATTCGTCCGGGAACCTATGCCGCCGCGCTGCCGCTGCGCCCGGTGATGGTCTTCATTCCTGAACAGAAGCGCCAGATTGTGGCCCAGTTCCGTCAGAACTCGCTGCTGCGTCTGAAGCCGGGCGATGAAGCGGAAGTGGTATTTAACGCGCTGCCGGGCCAGGTTTTCACCGGTAAGCTCACCAGCGTTCTGCCTGTGGTGCCGGGCGGGTCGTATCAGGCGCAGGGTGCCTTGCAGGCACTGACCGTTGCGCCGGGTACGGATGGGGTACAGGCGCTGATTGAACTGGAGCCTAACGCCGACGTCGATGCTTTGCCGGACGGTATTTATGCCCAGGTGGCGGTCTATTCGGATCATTTCGCCCACGTCTCGGTGATGCGTAAAGTGCTGCTGCGTATGACCAGCTGGATGCACTACCTCTATCTCGATCACTAATCCTTCCGGGGCGGGAATGCGACACGCATATCTGCCCTTTTTTCATCGCTTGATCCATACTGACTTTTTCCCGGCATCAAGGATCAGGCAATGAAACTCATCGGTAGCTACACCAGTCCCTTCGTGCGAAAAATCTCGATTCTCCTGCTGGAGAAAGGGATTGAATTTGAATTCGTTAATGAACAGCCCTACAACGCCGAAAACGGCGTCGCGCAGTATAACCCGCTGGGGAAAGTTCCGGCGCTGGTGACGGACGAGGGAGAATACTGGTTCGATTCCCCCATTATTGCGGAGTATATCGAGCTGCTGGGCGTCGCCCCGGCAATGCTGCCGTCTGACCCTAAAGCGGCGCTGGCGGTGAAGCAAATTGAAGCCCTGGCCGACGGCATTATGGATGCAGCACTCACCTCCGTTCGCGAGCAGGCAAGGCCCGCCGCCCAGCAGTCAGAAAACGAGCTGCTGCGCCAGCGGGAAAAAATCAGCCGCAGTCTGGATATGTGTGAAAAGCTTATCCGGGAGGGCAAGATCCACACCGACAGCCTGGACCTGGCAACCATCGCCATCGCCTGCGCCATCGGCTATCTCAACTTCCGCCGGGTGTTCCCTGGCTGGTGCGTTGACCGTCCGCTGCTGGTGAAACTCGCAGAAACGCTCTTTAGCCGCGAGAGCTTTGCCCGCACCGAACCGCCAAAGGCTTGACGCGGGTTATAACACTTCGGCGTCGGAGGCGGTACAATCCCTCCATATGTTAACTCCCTCTCCCGTCGGGAGGGGGGAAGATATTTACTCGCCAGGCGCTTTCATGACTACTCATCATTCGCTGTACAGCCAGATCCCCGCGACCGACCGACTTCTTCGCGAGCCCCGAATTCACGCTGCCGTTGAGCGCTTCGGCCATACCGCGACGGTGGAGATGTTACGTCTGCTTCAGGATGAAGCCCGAGGCCATATCCAGGCCGAAAACGCCTTGCCCGACTGGTGCACAGCGTGGGAGCAGGAAGTTGAGCATCGGCTGGGTGAGAAGGCGCAAAGCGCGTTACGCCCGGTGGTCAACCTGACGGGGACCGTGCTGCACACCAACCTGGGACGCGCCCAGCAGGCGGAAGAGGCGGTGGCTGCGGTCGTGCAGGCCATGCGCTCGCCGGTGACGCTGGAGTACGATCTGGACGGCGCCGGGCGCGGGCATCGCGATCGCGCGCTGGCGGATCTGCTCTGCCAGCTAACCGGTGCGGAAGATGCCTGCATTGTGAATAACAACGCGGCGGCGGTGCTGCTGATGCTGGCGGCGACCGCGAGCGGCAGAGAGGTGGTGGTGTCCCGCGGCGAGCTGGTGGAGATTGGCGGGGCGTTTCGCATCCCGGACGTGATGCGCCAGGCGGGCTGCACGCTGCATGAAGTGGGTACGACTAACCGTACCCATGCGAAAGATTATCGCGCGGCGGTGAATGAAAACACCGCCCTGCTGATGAAGGTCCACACCAGCAATTATCATATTGAAGGCTTCACCAAAACGGTTGAAGAGGCCGAGCTGGCGGCGATTGGGCGTGAGCTGAATATTCCGGTGATTGCCGATCTCGGCAGCGGTTCGCTGGTGGATCTCAGCCAGTACGGGCTGCCTAAAGAGCCGATGCCGCAAGAGATGATTGCGGCGGGCGTGAGCCTGGTCAGCTTTTCCGGCGACAAACTGCTGGGCGGGCCGCAGGCCGGAATCATCGTCGGCAAGCGCGAGCTGATTGCGCAGCTGCAGCAGCACCCGCTCAAGCGCGCCCTGCGGGCCGATAAAATGACCCTTGCCGCGCTGGAGGCGACGCTGCGCCTCTATCTCCACCCGGAGAAACTGGCCGACCGCCTGCCCACGCTGCGCCTGTTAAGCCGGGATGCCGCCTCGATTCGCGCCCAGGCCGAACGGCTGCTGCCGCGCGTTGCCCCGCACTACCCCGATTTTGACGTTCGCATTGAGCCCTGTCAGTCGCAAATTGGCAGCGGTTCGCTGCCGGTGGACAGGCTGCCGAGTCAAGCGCTCACCTTCACCCCGCGTGACGGGCGCGGTAGCCGCCTTGAGGCCCTGTCGTTGCGCTGGCGTGGCCTGCCGACGCCGGTTATCGGACGGATTTACGACGGCCGCATGTGGCTGGATCTGCGCTGCCTTGAAGATGAAGAGCGATTTCTGGAGATGTTGTTGAAATGATTATTGCCACCGCCGGTCACGTCGACCACGGAAAAACCACGTTACTGCAGGCAATTACCGGCATAAACGCCGATCGCCTGCCGGAAGAGAAAAAAGCGCGGCATGACCATCGATCTGGGCTATGCCTACTGGCCCCAGCCCGATGGCCGCGTGCTGGGCTTTATTGATGTTCCGGGGCATGAAAAATTTCTTTCCAACATGCTGGCGGGCGTGGGGGGCATCGATCATGCCCTGCTTGTGGTGGCCTGCGATGACGGCGTGATGGCGCAAACCCGTGAGCATCTGGCGATCCTCCAGCTGACAGGCAACCCGCTGCTGACCGTGGCGCTGACGAAAGCCGATCGCGTTGACGACGCGCGCGTCAGCGAGGTGCGCGAAGCGGTGCAGGCGACCTTACGGGAATATGGTTTTGCCGATGCACCGCTTTTTGTCACCGTAGCGACAGAAGGACGCGGTATCGGCGAACTTCGCCACCATTTACAGCAGCTCTCATCGCGAGATCACGCCAGCCATCACCGCTTCCGTCTGGCGATTGACCGGGCGTTTACCGTCAAAGGTGCGGGGCTGGTGGTCACCGGTACGGCGTTAAGCGGTGAAGTGAAGGTGGGCGATAGCCTCTGGCTGACGGGCGTTAATAAACCGATGCGCGTGCGCGGCTTACATGCGCAAAATCAGCCTGCGGAGCACGCCCACGCCGGGCAGCGGATCGCGCTCAACATTGCCGGGGATGCGGAAAAAGAGCAGCTTAACCGCGGCGACTGGCTGCTGGCCGACGCCCCGCCCGAGCCGTCTGAACGCGTCATCGTCTCCCTGCAGACAAACGTCCCGCTGACCCAATGGCAGCCGCTGCATATTCACCACGCGGCCAGCCATATCACCGGGCGCGTGTCCCTGCTGGAAAACGATCTTGCCGAACTGGTTTTTGATTCGCCGCTCTGGCTGGCGGATAACGACCGTCTGGTACTGCGGGACATTTCCGCACGGGAAACGCTGGCCGGGGCGCGGGTAGTGACGCTGAACCCGCCGCGACGCGGCAAGCGTAAGCCTGAATACCTGCAATGGTTGGCTGCGCTTGCACAGGCTCAGGATGATAACGCCGCGCTGCGGGTGCATCTTGAGCGCGGGGCCGTGAGCCTGAGTGATTTTGCATGGGCACGCCAGCTGAGCGGCGAAGGGTTGCATCAGCTGACCCAACAGCCGGGCTTTATTCAGGCCGGCAACAGCCTGCTCGATGCGCCGGTTGCGGCAAACTGGCAGCGTAAGATCCTGAACACGCTCGCCACTTACCATGAACAGCATCAGGATGAACCCGGTCCTGGTCGCGAGCGCCTGCGACGCATGGCGCTGCCGATGGAAGACGATGCGCTGGTGCTGCTGCTGATTGAAAACATGCGCGAAAGCGGGGTGATTAAAAGCCATCACGGCTGGCTGCACCTGCCGGATCACAAAGCCGGGTTCACCGCAGAGCAGGAGGCAATCTGGCAAAAAGTGGCCTCGCTGTTTGGCGATGAACCCTGGTGGGTTCGCGATCTGGCTCGTGAAACGAACACCGACGAGCAGGTGATGCGCCAGGTATTGCGCCATGCGGCGCAGCAGGGGCTGATAGTCGCGATCGTGAAAGATCGTTATTACCGTAACGATCGCATTGTGGCGTTTGCTAACCTGATCCGCGAACTGGATCAGGCGCGCGGCTCCACCTGCGCAGCCGATTTCCGCGACCGGCTGAACGTTGGCCGCAAGCTGGCGATCCAGATCCTGGAATATTTCAACCGCATCGGTTTTACGCGTCGCCGGGGTAATGACCATCTGCTTCGCGACGCGCAGCTGTTCCCCTGAGCGCTACGTGCGGCGGGAGAGTTTTTGTTTTGCCAGCCATGCCGCGCCCAGCCTTCCCGCCTGGTTACCTAGCTCGCAGGGCAGAATGGGCACCTTGAGCGCCTCCCACTCCTCGAATCGCTGCAGGTACTTATCGAGCAGGAGATAGATTTTCTCCTGCTCGCTTATCCCGCCGCCAATCAGCACTGCCTGTGGATCGAACATCGAGATTACGCTGTAAACGCCGCGCGAGAGGCAATGGGCCCACTCCTCAGTGGCCTCACGCAGATGCACGTCGCTCTCCATGCGTTTAAACAGCTCCTCGCCGTCAGGCATCTCTTCTTCTGATACGGCCAGCGCGCGGCGGCAGGCTTTCATCAGGCCGCTGGCCGACGCCACGTCATGCATGGGTTCGCCGTTATTACCGACGGGCAGCACGCCAAATTCGCCAGCGCGGTAATGCGACCCGCGATAAAGATCGCCTTCCATCACAATCCCGCCACCGATGCCCGTGCCGATGGTGATGCAGACGAAATGCTCGTAGTCCTTACCCGCGCCCTGCCAGCGCTCGCCCAGCGCCGCACAGTTGGCGTCGTTTTCCACGGTGACGGGAAGATCGGTCAGACCGGCGAAGAGTTCGCACAGGTTTTCGCCGTCGAGATAGTCGAGTGCGCCCGCTTTTGCCGCTTCGCCGCTGTGGTGGTTAATATGGCCGGGAAAGCTCACGCCGATACCGACGATGTCGTGTTCGTCCTGATACGCTTCAACTACCGCTTTCCACTTTTTTTGAAGGTGTTTTTATCCTCAGGAGTATCGTACTCGTCCGTCGTCAGCTCCTTGCCATTTTCATCAATCACGCCGTGTTTGATGTGGGTTCCGCCTACGTCAAAACCGATAAACAGCTGCATCGCATCGTTCCTCATGAGCCCTTGAGCTGTTAAGTATGGCTCAGTGGCAGAAACGAAACGTAAAGTACGGTAATCCGTGATACGGCTCGTAAACCCGTCCACCCACTGGCGAGAAAACCGCCAGCCGGGACTACCCTTGTTGTACACCAACAGCAAGGAGACGGTCATGACAAACAATCCTCCCTCTTCGCGAATCCAGCCCGGCGAGTATGGTTTTCCCCTCAAGCTGAAGCCCCGTTATGACAATTTTATCGGCGGCGACTGGGTGGCCCCCGTCGACGGCGAATACTATTCCAACCTGACGCCCGTTACCGGCCAGCCGCTGTGCGAGATTGCCAGTTCCGGCAAGCGGGATATCGATCTGGCGCTGGATGCAGCGCACAAAGCGAAAGATAAATGGGGCCATACCTCCGTTCAGGAGCGCGCGGCCATTTTGTTCAAAATCGCCGACCGGATGGAGCATGAACCTGGAGCTGCTGGCGACGGCGGAAACCTGGGATAACGGCAAGCCGATCCGGGTAAACGATGGCGGCAGACGTGCCGCTGGCTTATCGACCACTTCCGCTATTTTGCCTCCTGTATTCGCGCGCAGGAGGGCGGAATAAGCGAGGTAGATAGCGACACCGTGGCGTACCACTTCCACGAGCCGCTGGGTGTCGTCGGGCAAATTATTCCGTGGAACTTCCCGCTGCTGATGGCGAGCTGGAAAATGGCGCCCGCGCTGGCCGCCGGGAACTGCATTGTGCTTAAACCGGCGCGTTTAACCCCGCTCTCTGTCCTGCTGCTGATGGAAATTGTTGCCGATCTTCTGCCGCCGGGGGTGATTAACGTGGTGAACGGCGCGGGCGGTGAGATAGGGGAATATCTGGCCACCTCAAAACGGATCGCTAAAGTGGCGTTTACCGGGTCGACGGAAGTGGGCCAGCAGATTATGCAGTACGCCACGCAAAACATCATTCCGGTGACCCTGGAGCTGGGCGGGAAGTCCCCGAACATCTTCTTCGCGGACGTGATGGAGGAAGAGGACGCTTTCTTCGACAAGGCGCTGGAAGGGTTTGCGCTGTTTGCCTTTAACCAGGGCGAAGTCTGCACCTGCCCAAGCCGCGCGCTGGTGCAGGAGTCCATCTACGAGCGCTTTATGGAGCGGGCCATTCGCCGCGTCGAGTCTATCCGCAGCGGTAACCCGCTCGATAACGTTACGCAGATGGGGCGCAGGTCTCGCATGGCCAGCTTGAGACTATCCTCAACTACATCGATATCGGCAAGAAGGAAGGGGCGGATATCCTGACCGGCGGTCGCCGTAAGGTGCTCGGCGGAGATCTGCAGGAAGGGTATTACCTTGAGCCGACGATCCTGTTCGGGCAGAACAACATGCGCGTCTTCCCAGGAGGAGATTTTCGGACCGGTGCTGGCGGTGACTAGCCTTCAAAAACGATGGAGGAGGCGCTGGAGATTGCCGAACGACACGCCGTATGGCCTGGGGGCGGAGTCTGGAGCCGTAACGGTAATCTGGCCTATAAAATGGGCAGAGGCATTCAGGCGGGGCGCGTATGGACCAACTGCTACCACGCCTATCCGGCTCACGCGGCATTTGGCGGGTATAAGCAATCGGGCATCGGGCGTGAAACGCACAAGATGATGCTGGAGCATTACCAGCAGACGAAATGTCTGCTTGTCAGCTACTCCGATAAACCGCTGGGGCTATTCTAATCGCCCAGTTCAGGCCGTCCATGGACGGCCTGAGCAATTTGCTGGCGCAGGCAGTTGAGGACACCATCCAGAACATATTGTACGCGCCAGGGCTGATATTCGCGCTTGCGGAAGATGGCGGTCAGATCGAGCCACCACTCTTCCTGATGCGGGAAACAGGGGACCAGCGTGCCTTGCGTTAATTCCTTCTTCAGGCTTTCTTTCGGCGCGAACACAATGCCAAGGTTATTTCTTGCCAGCTCCAGGGCCGTCTGGGTATTGTCGCAAATATAGTTTCCGGTTACCCGATAATCATGCACATCATCACTGCCATGCATGCGAAAACGCCAGATATTGGCGTCATCGACCAGCATGGAGTCGATCAGAATACAGGAGTGATTAATTAAATCTTCAGGTCCGGTTAAAGGATGTTTATTTAAATATTCCTGGGTTGCGAATGCAGTGACGGAATATTTTGTTAATACGCTGGCGACCAGACTTTCATCTTTTGGCTGAGCATAGGTAATTAAAATATCACAGTCATCCGGGAAGGACACACCTTCTGAATATTCGTTGCGGTCCAGGTTGTAGGTTTTCAGGGAAATGCGAATGTCCCCGATGTCCTTTATCTGGTGGATCACGTGGCGCGCGAGATAGGTCACAATGCCCGTTGGGGCGTAAATCGTGACTTTTCCACGCTTTTCATGCTTATAATCGGCAATGAAATTAATAAGTTGCGTGTTTTTGTCCAGCGTGGCGTCGACATAAGGGAGCAACGCCTCACCGAACTGCGTCAGAGCGAGCTGGCGGGTCGTGCGCTCAAAAACCTTAAGCCCAACCCGTGTTTCAAAATCCGAGAGATATTTACTGACGTTGGCCTGCGCCATGCCCAGCAGGGCGGCGGCATCACCAATGCTGTGGGTGGCTGCGATGACGGAGATTATTTTTAACTCGCGTGGCTTTAGCTGTAATTTATTCATCATGCGCACCCATCTATATGGTTTTATATATAATATTATATAAACTGCAGCGTTGCACCGGCAAATTTGTAACCATTATTATTCGCCCCGCTTATTTGGCGTATAAATGGATTACTTCACATGACTATTAAATACAATTTACTGATTGCTGCCACGTTATTTGCAACCTCTTCTGCAATGGCCGGTGATTTTTCACTTGGCGCGGGGGCCGTATTTAATGAGTCTCCTTATAAAGGCTATAACGAAAATACCACCGCGGTGCCGTTAATTAGCTATGAGAGCGATCGCTTCTATGTTCGCCAGACCACGGGCGGATGGATCCTGTGGAAAGACGCAAAAAATGAACTCAGCCTGACCGCATCCTGGATGCCGCTGCATTTTGATCCGGATGATAACGACGACCACCAGATGAAGCAGCTTGATGAGCGTAAAGCCTCTGCGTTCCTCGGCGGTGCGTACTACCGCCACGAAAGCTGGGGTTCTCTGAAAGTGGCGGTTTCAGGCGATGCCACGGATGAAAGCGGCGGCGTGGTGGGCGAGGTATCCTACTTCCGTCCAATCAGGATGGAGCGTTTGACCCTGACGCCTTCTGTCGGTGTTTTTTACAGCGACGAGAGCTATAACGACTACTACTACGGCGTATCCGGCAGCGAGTCACGCCGCTCAGGGCTGGATCAATACACCGCCGGTGACAGCTGGACGCCCTACGTTGGTCTGGTAGCTAAATATCAGTTAACCCAGAAGCTGTACCTCAACGCCAGCGCGGTCTACACCGTGTTGCCTGATGACGTGAAGAACAGCCCGATGATCGACCGCGATGATAGCTTCGCGCTAATGACCGGCCTGACCTGGCGCTTCTGATGCGGTAAAGCCGGGCGACGGCGTTGCCTTGCCCGGCTTACGATCTTGCCTGCATTTTTATCAGCAATACCACGTATTCCTTTTTCAATTCTCGATGCTTCTTCCTGTTCCGCCAAAACACGGCTGCACTGATGTTCCTTATGCGCTAATGTGATTCGACCCGATAGCAATGGTGTGTATCATGTGTATAATCATGGAAGGACTGGGATGTGAAAAGTGCGGATGTCGTTACCGTTCTGAGCGGCCACGGCTGGAAATGTGTCAGAACGAAAGGAAGCCATCATCAGTTTCGCCATCCCGAACAGAAAGGGCTGGTTACTGTCCCACATCCTAAGAAGGATATTAAACCGGGCACGCTCGCGCAGATATGGCGGCAGGCGGGAATTAAACACTGATATCAGGAGTAGTTATGTTTTATCCGGCTTACATTCATTCTGACACCGACGGCAGCGCCAGCGGCTTTTTTCCTGACGTTCCAGGCTGTTTTTTTGCAGGTGATTCCCTGGACGACGCTTTTCAGGATGCACGTGAGGCGCTCACCGCGCACTTCGAAGCGCTGTTTGAAATGGATGAAGCATTGCCTCTTCCGGGAAATGTCGAAGTGCACCTTGAAAATCACCCTGACGACTTCACGGGCGGGCAATGGTTGCTGGTGGATATTAATATGAAGCAGTTTGACGGCAGAGCCGAGCGTATCAACATCACGATGCCTCGACGTTTGCTGGTAAAGATTGATTCCTTTGTCAGCGAGCATCCCCAGTTCGGTAATCGAAGCGCATTTCTGGCTGAGGCAGCACGTCGCGTGCTGCCATAGCGTTCAACCTCTCCCGTGGGTGAGGGCAACAGACCGCCGCTATTCAGCCTTCATCCACCCATATCCGCATTTCCCCTTCTCCCCGGTTTGCCCAGCTAAACCACGGAATAAAGGTCAACGTCCGGGGCTGGCGCTGTACCGGCGAGCGGTCGTACTGCCACAGCGCATCCGTTTCCTTCATGTGACACCCAATTCCCTCTGTCTGTATCAGCATCTTATGCGCGAAAATGCCTTTGCCTTCATACACCCGGAACTCGCTATCTCGGGGCAAGGAGAGGTTATGCAGGTTGGCGCCGTTATCAGCTTCTTCCAGGCAGTAAACCAGCGGCCCGCGCTGTAGCGCGACTTTACCCGCCTGCTGGCGCACCTGGGGGTTACCGTACACGCGGCGGACCGGCATCGGTAGCGTCAGGGTCAGGGTGTCGCCTTCCTGCCAGCGGCGGTTGAGGTAGAGGTATCCGCGTGACGCTTCACCGGTAATGGCTTCGCCATTCAGCGAAACGGCAGGCTCCGCGCACCAGTCCGGCAGCCTGAGTGCCAGCGTGTGGGTGACCGGAACCGACGAGGTGATTTCGATCTTCACCTGCTCCTGCCACGGATAGTTACCGCTAATGCGCAGCTGTAGGGTGTTATCGCCCACCGGAATGGCGACGTCGTTCCCCACGTACAGGTTTATCAGCAGCGCATCCGGGCGAACGGTATAAATGTAGTGCCCCAGCGAGGTCAGCACGCGGGCGATATTCGGCGGGCAGCAGGCGCAGCCGAACCAGCGCTGACGCACCGGCTTCACGTGGTCATAGATATGGTTAAAGGCCAGCGTTTTCGGATGCACTTCCAGTGGATTGACATAAAAGAAATGCTTACCGTCCAGCGCCATCCCGCCCAGCACCGTGTTGTACAGCGCGCGCTCCATCACGTCGGCGTAGTGGCCGTCTGCCTCCATCTCCAGCATCCGGCGGGCGAACATCATCAGGCCGATTGAGGCGCAGCTTTCGGCGTACACCGTATCGTTGGGCAGATCGTAATCGCTGCTGAACGCCTCCCCGCTGCTCTGCGAGCCAATCCCGCCGGTAATGTACAGCTGGCGCTGCGCCATGTTGTTCCACAGACGCAGACAGTCCCGGCGTTTCCCCTCGTCGTTGCTCAGGCGCGCCAGATGCGCCATGCCCGCCATCAGATAGACGAAACGCACGGCATGGCCGACGGCCGTTTGTTGTTCCGCAAGGGGCAGATGCGCCTGGCTGTAGGCTTTGTCCTTGACCATCCACGCCGGACCATAGGTGTTCCAGTAAGATGTTTTGCCGCGCTTCTCGTATTCGCTATCGTAGAAGTGAGGCTGCGCGCCGCGTTCTTCAATAAAGTATTTCACCAGATTGAGATAACGCGGCTCCTGCGTGACGTCGTACAGCCGCATCAGCGCCAGCTCGATTTCCGGGTGACCAGGGTAACCGTGTAGCTGTGTTTCTCCCGGGCCAAACACGCTGTCGATATGGTCCGCCAGCCTGCACACCACGTCCAGCAGGCGACGTTTTCCGGTTCCCTGGAAATACGCCACGCCAGCTTCAATCATATGCCCGGCGCAGTACAGCTCGTGGCATTCGGCCAGATTCGTCCAGCGTTCCTCGGGGGCTTTTACCGTAAAGTAGGTGTTGAGGTAGCCATCTTCACACTGCGCCGCCGCGACCAGCTCAATCACCTCGTCGGCGGTTTTTTCCAGTGCTGCATCCGGCTTCTGGCACAGCGACCACGCCACGGCTTCGAGCCATTTCGCCACGTCGCTGTCCTGAAACACCATCCCGTAAAACTCCCCCTGTTCCAGCCCGGCCGCGATGCGGAAGTTAGCTATGGCGTGGCTGGGTTCGGCCTCCGCCACGCGGTCGTTTAGCGCATCCCACTGGTAAGGGATCACCACGTCACGGACCAGCCGTTGATATTGCCCGAGAAACGGATCGTTGATTTTCAGCTGGTGCAGGTCGGGTTCCATTATGGACATAGCGTTCTCCTCAGGACGGTACGTGACGCTGGCGCAGGTCGGTGGAAATGTGCGACATCACAGGGTTATTAAGCCTGCACCAGCGGATAGCGACCGCCAGCAGCAGGTGGAAAAGGGCAGGCAGCAGCGTCTCCATGGCGGTAATGCCCTGCAGTGAGGCTGGCGTCTGGTTGCCCGCGCCTGGCTGATAGGCCACGGCAATAAACACCAGGCTGATAATCCCGGCGCTGGATGCCCACGCAAGCTTGATGAAAAACAGGTTGAAGGCGAAGTTCATGCCCGACGAACGCACGCCGGTTTTCCACTCGCCGTAGTCATCGGCAAAGGCCATTAGCGAGAAGTGCAGCGGCAGGGTGAAGCCCAGGATCACGCCGTTGCTTAAAATAACGATCAGCCATAGCGTCTGGTGCGCCGGGCCACCGGGCAGAAACCACATGCCCACCGCAATCGCAGCGAGCACCAGGTTGGTGTAGTAGTAGAGTTTGACGGTATCAATACGGCGCGACAGCGGGCTGACGATCACCGCGCCCAGAATAGCGGCAAAGGTCACCATGGTGAAAAACAGCGAGGTGTACGCCGTGCTGCCCTGAAGCACGTAGGTGATAAAGTACATATATCCACCGCCGCGAATGTTGAAGACGTTGATCAGCAGAAACGACATCAACAACATCAGCAGCAGCTGATCGTTTTTACGCAGGCCCGCCAGGTGCTCGCGCAGGGTGAATTTGCCCATCAGCGCCAGCGGAACGCGTTCACGAACCCAGAAGAAGCAGCACAAGAACATCACCACGGCGATAGCGCACAGCACGCCAACGCCCAGTTGATAACCCTTCGCGGCATCGCCCTGACCCAGCTCCGCTACCAGCCACGGCAGGCCAACGGAGACCAGAAAGCCCGCCACGCCGCACAGCATAAAGCGCCAGGACTGGCAGGCGATCACCTCGTTGTGGCGGGTGGTCATGGTGTTGATCAGCGCGCAGTACGGCACGTTGATGGCGGTATAGCCCACGGATAACAGCAAATAGGTGCCGAACGCCCAGGCGATTTTCACGCCCATGCTGGCTTCCGGAACGGTGAAGGTCATTACGCCGATAATGCCTATCGGGACGGCGACCCACAGCTGCCAGGGACGAAATCGGCCCCAGCGGCTCTGCGTGCGGTCAGCAATGACGCCCATCACCGGATCGGAAATGGCGTCAAACACGCGAAGGGCAATAAACAGCGTGCCCACCAGCGCAGGGGTGAGGCCAAATACATCGGTATAGAAAAAGGTCAGAAAGTTCATGATCAGGCAGGTAATTACCGTGCCGCCCGCATCGCCCAGGCCGTAGCCCATTTTCTCGCGGACGGACAGCCGGTCATCGACTTTCTGTTTTGCAGCGTCTGCGTCTGTAATCGGTGTGGAAGTCATGAAGTAACTCCTCGGAGATCGAATTTATTATCGTATTTATGCTGGGTACCTCTTTATTCTGCATCGAACGGGAAGGCCAACAAGGGAAGGGAAAAGTATAAAAAGGTGACGATTCCGACCTGATGATAAAAATGTGATTCCGATCGGACAGATATTTTAATATTGATTAATAATCAACGGGTAAGTCGAATATTAACGACAATAAAAGCGGAATGGTGAATATCCATGCTCGAATTATCCATAGCGCTTCCGGTTAAGGTTCAAAATGGCGGGCTATTTATCTCCCGCGGAGTGGGCCGCCACCCTGCGCGAAAATTAACATCATGGGAGATTATTTTTGTCGAAAAAGGGACTTTAACGATCCAGGAAGAAAATCATGTTTTTGATGTTAATGCGGGAGAGAGTTTATTGCTCTGGCCGCAGCGTCGGCATGTGGGCGTGGAGGATTTCCCGGCGGACCTGCGCTTTTACTGGCTGCATTTTGAGGTGGAGCCGCAAGATCCAACGTTACCCAACGCTGCTCCTCTGGCAATAGAACAACACTGCCGCGTAAGGGATGCGGAATATGTGATTGCGCTCTTTCGTCAATTCCTCAGCGAGCAGGAGAAATTACGGCGTAGCCTGGCGCTGGAGATGATTTTATTATTGATTTTACAGCAGGTGTCGAACTCTTCAGGATATGAAGACAGCGCAGATCAGGCCGGCGCGGCGATGGCATGGAAGGCAAAACAGCTTATTCGCACGCAGTTTCATTTACCGATATCCACCTCGCAGCTGGCAAAAGCGTTGCACTGTAATGCAGATTATCTCGGGCGCGTCTTTCGCCGGACTTTCCATTTAACCCTGACGGAGGCGATACATCGCCAGCGCGTCAGGGCGGCGGAAAAACTCCTGCTCAACGACGCTGCGTCATTAACCGAGGTCGCAGCGCGCTGCGGCTTTAACGACGTGGGATATTTCCGGCAGATATTCTCGAAGCATACCGGGTTAACCCCCGCCGTCTGGAAACGGCGGTACTGTAAAGAGCATATTAATTCCGGTTGATTACTGCCCGTAATAGGCGTTCGCCCCGTGCTTGCGCAGATAATGCTTGTCCAGCAGCGCCTGCTGCATAGCCGGTAACTGTGGTGCGAGCTGGCGTGAGAACAGGCCCATATAGGCGCACTCTTCCAGCACGACGGCATTGTGGACCGCATCGGCAGCGTCTTTGCCCCAGGCGAACGGGCCGTGGGAGTGAACCAGTACCGCCGGGACCTGCATTGGGCTGAGATCGCGCTCCTCGAAGGTTTTAATGATCGCTTCGCCCGTCTGGTATTCGTATTCCCCGGCAATTTCTGCCGTGGTCATCAGCCGCGTGCAGGGGATCGCTCCGTAGAAATAGTCTGCGTGCGTCGTGCCCCAGGCGGGTAAATCCTGTCCCGCCTGCGACCAGATGGTGGCGTGGCGGGAATGGGTATGTACGATGCCGCCAATCTCCGGATAACGGCGATACAGTGCCAGATGGGTTGGTGTGTCAGAGGAGGGTTTTTTTACTGCCTTCTACCACCAGGCCGGTGGCAATGTTCACCACCACCATATCCTCCGCCGTCATCACGTCGTACTCCACGCCGGACGGCTTGATGACCATCATGCCGCTTTCGCGATCTATTGCGCTGACGTTGCCCCAGGTAAAGGTCACCAGCTGGTGGGCTGGCAGCGCCAGGTTTGCCGCCAGTACCTCGGTTTTCAGTTGTTCTAACATGTCATGCCTCCTTCCTGCATACGGGCTTCAATCCAGCGGCGTGCCTGGATAATCTCCAGCACCGGCTCTTTGGCTTTTTCGGTCCACATTTCAATCAGAAACGCGCCGCGATAGTTCAGCTTATTCAACGTGTTAAACACGCCGACAAAATCGACGCAGCCATCGCCAAACGGTACATCGCGGAACTGTCCGGGGCTTTGCGCGGTAACGGGTTGGGTATCTTTCAGGTGAATAGCCGCAATGCGGTCAATGCCCAGCGTCAGCTCGGCGGTAACGTCGTTACCCCACGCGCTCAGGTTGCCAACGTCCGGGTAAACGCTGAACCACGGCGAGGCGAGCATGCTGTCCCACTTTTTCCACTTGCTGATGGAATTCATAAATGCGGTATCCATGATCTCGACCGCCAGCATCACCTGTGCGGCGGCGGCCTGCTCGACGGCCCATGCCAGTCCTTCGGCAAAACGTTGTTGAGTACCTTCATCGTGCTCTTCGTAATAGACGTCATAACCCGCAAGCTGAATGGTGCGAATACCTAAGTCGCGTGCCAGCCTGATGGCTTTGGTCATGATCTCACGGGCGCGCTGGCGCACCGTTTCGTCGCGGCTGCCAAACGGGAAACGACGGTGGGCAGACAAGCACATAGAAGGGATAGACACTCCGGTTTCCAGCATCGCTTCAACCAGAGAGGCGCGCTGCGTGGTACTCCACTCAAGGCGCGATAAACGCTCGTCGGTTTCATCAACCGACATCTCAACGAAATCGAATCCGCAGCTCTTCGCCAGGACCAGGCGTTCCGGCCAGGAGAGATCTTTCGCCAGCGCTTTTTCATAAATACCTAACGGATGCTGACGCATGGTTACGCTCCCCAGATATCGCGGATTTGCGAATGGAATGCCTGTGCCACCTGCGGCGGATTATCCGCGCCCGCCAGCGCGCGCCCGGCGATAAACGCTTTGACGTTGATTTGCTTAAACAGGGGGAGATCGGCAGGCGTGATGCCGCCGGTAATCGAAAGCTGTAAACCGATATCTGAGAGGGCTTTCATTCTGGCGAGATCCGTCTCACCCCACTGCTGACCGCTGGCCTGCGCGTCTCTTCCTCGGTGGTATATCGCCTGTTTTACGCCGATACGTTGCCATGCGCGCGCGTCGTCCAGCGTCCAGTTACCAAAGAGCTCTATCTGGATTTCTCCCCCGCAGCGCAGTGCCACCTCGTGGCCTCGCTCAACGGTGGCCAGCGGAGCGGCGCAGATAATGGTCATCCAGTTCGCGCCCGCGCCAAACGCCTGTTCTGCCAGCGTCTCCCCGGCATCGGCCACTTTCCAGTCCGCCACGATAATTTTCTCCGGGCACTGTTTGCGCAGCGCGCGGACGGCGCTTAGTCCTTCGGTCAGACATAAAAGGGTACCGGCTTCGACGATATCGACGTGATCCACAAGCAGGGCAACATCGTGCTGCGCGGCCTGAAGTGAGGTGTGATCGAGCGCCAGCTGCAGTAATGGTCGGCTCATAGGTCGTGCTCCTTAACCTGGGCGTGATAGCCCTGTAATGCTGAAATCAGTAACTGATAGCGGTGATATTTGCGTTGATAGGCCGCATGGGCGTCCATGTCGGGTTCAATCACCCGGATGTCATGTTTAAGGGCGCGTTGCGCCGTGTGGAAATCGGGATAGATGCTTGTACCGACCAGTGCGGCCAGCGCTGCACCGGAACAGCCAGTCTCTTCTACCTGGGGTAATTGAATTGTCAGACCGCTGACGTCCGCAAGCATCTGCATCCACACGTCCGAATGGGCCGGGCCACCCGTGACGCGCAGTGCCTGCACCTCGGTAAAGCGCTCAAGCATGCGGTTAAGATGGGTCATGTGGCTGAATACCACGCCTTCGTAAACCGCCTGCAGCAGGTGCGCGCGGGTGTGTAGCGCCTGCATGCCGTAGAAACCGCTGGTCATCTCCAGACCCGCGTTGCTGCCGTAGAGGAAGGGCAGGAAAATCAGATCGCTTCCGGCTTTTGGCAGACCGATGACGGCATGGTTGATTTCATCGAATGACATATCGCCCCACTGCGCGGTGAGCCACTCCAGGTTGCCGGAGGAAGTCGGGCTGGCTTCGTGAACGATGTACTGCTGCGGATGAACGTAGCGGCCATAGACGTAGGGGAACGGCTCGCTGTCGCGGATGCCATGCGCAATCCCGCTGGTGACGGCCCAGGTGCCCATTACGGCATTCAACGTGTGTTCGTCGTGTAGCCCGGCGCAGATCGCGGTGGAAACCACGTCAAACAGTCCGCCAACGACGGGCGTACCCGCCGCGAGACCGGTCAGTGCGGCTGCCTGAGCGGTGATTTCCCCGCAAATTTCTGCTGAACCGACAATCGGCGGCAGGGCGCCGTCAATTTCGCTGATACCGAGCCAGCGTGTGAGCTGTGGGTCGTACTGGCCGGTATTCATATTGTAGAGATTGGACTCCGAAATGTTGCTCTCTTCGCAGGCTTTGGTGCCGGTGAGGCACCAGCGAAGATAATCGTGCGCCATCATCACGCAGCCAATTTTCTCGAAGCGCTGAGGCTCATTCTCTTTTACCCAGCGCAGAAGCGAGGCCGGATGCCCGGTCCACAGCGTCTGGCGCGTATGCGGATAGAGTTTTTCTGGAATGCCGTCCTGCTGCCAGCGTTGCACAATCTCCAGCGCCCGGCGGTCAGAAGAGAGCATGGCGTTGCCCAGGGGCCGATCCTGTTTATCGAGTAGAAACAGTCCTTTGCCCTGAGCAGAAATGCCGACGCCTTTGATCTGCTCTCCGTCTACGCCTGAACGTTTGAGCAGCGTGGCGACGGTAGCGTGGCAGTGCTGCCAGAGCTGGTGCATATCCCGCTCCGCATAGCCTGCGCGTGGGCTGAGCGTGGCCACTGAGCGACGTTCGATACACATTTCCTTTCCCTGGTGGTTGTATAATCCGGCTTTCAGATAAGTACCGCCACAATCGATACCCAGCCAGAAGGGCTCTTTTTCACTCATCTTCATCTCACTTATTCGCCGGGTGGCGCTTCGCTTACCCGGCCTACGGTTCGGTTTAGTGGGTTGGGTGAGGGCATCAGGCCGCACGCTTATGCGGATTCACCGTGGGATTGGGTTCTGCTCCGGCATCACATTTTGCTGGCAACAGCAGTGCCAGCAGCGCCGCCAGTGCCAGAGAAATCGCCAGGCAGTAAACTCCCGCGTCTTTGCTGTACAGCGTTATCAGTACGCCTACCGCATAAGGGCCGCAGAATCCGCCGAGGTTACCAAGCGCATTGATCACACCGCGCGCACCGCCTGCCATTTCGGCGCTAAACAGACGTGCAGGAATCGTCCAGAACACCCCAGCGGCGGACTGCAGGAAGAATCCGCAGCCGACCAACGCGGCATAGGCCAGCCAGGTGTTTGCCTTCAGCGCCACGGAGAGGAACATGCAAAGTGCGAAGCCAATCAGCGGCAGGGAGACAAACAGCTTGCGCTTGCCGGTGCGGTCAGAAAGCGTAGAGAACAGGAACATCCCCGCAATGGCACCGATGTAAGGCAGAATGGCGAGCACCCCGACCTGGCCGATGCTGGTGTGCGTCAGCTCTTTCAGGATGGTGGGTAGCCAAAGGGTATAACCGTAAATCCCTGTCTGGTAGAAGAAGTTCAGGGCGATTAATTGCCACATGGTTTTATCGGAAAGCACGGCGCTCAATGAGGCATTTTTCACCTCTTTTCCGGCGATGGCCTGCTGTTCAGCGGCCAGCGTTTGCACCAGATAGTTTTTCTCGGCCTCTGAGATCCAGCGTGCTTCCTGCGGACGGTCGTAAACGGTGAACGCCCACAGCACCAGCACCACTATGGACATCAAACCTTCAATGATAAAAAGCCAGCGCCAGTCGAGCGCGGTAATAATCCAGCCAGAAAGTGGCGCGGTGATGATCCCGGCAATCGGCACGAACATGATCACAATCGCGTTGGCGCGGCCACGTTCGGCATCCGGGAACCAGTTGCTTATCATCGTTAACACAACGGGCAGCATCCCGCCTTCCGCCACGCCGAGTAAGAAGCGCAGCACCAGCAACTGATACTGGTTGGTGACAATACCGGTCAGGACTGAGATGACTGCCCAGGCGACCAGGGACCAACCGATAAACTTCTTGCCGCTACCATGAACAGCAATCTTGCCGCCCGGAACCTGCAGGAACAGATAGCCGATAAAGAAGATCCCGCCTGCCAGGCCTGCCATGGTGGCGGAAATACCCAATTCTTCATCCATACCTCCGGGCATCGCAAAGGCGATATTTACGCGGTCCATGTAAGAAATAATGCAGGCGATAAGAATAGGTGGAATGATTCTTAGCCAGCGCTGGCGCGGAATATCCGCATGTAGAGCATTCGTTGAAATATTCATAGTTAATGTCTCTGTGAATGTAATCGGAATATGTTTTTATTTTTATTGTGTCGCTTTATTCATAGCGCTAATGCCGTCACGCAAAATGGCGATGCGATGGCTGACATCAGCATTAGCATTTATTTCCAGTAATTTAATACCGGAGAATTTCAATGTTGCGGCGCTCGCCGCAGTAAAGAGTGATGTAGCCTGTTCAGTCGTCATTAAACTGTCGGCACAGAACGAAGAAAACGGCGCGTGCAGATCCTGCCACTCGCCATATTCGCCGCGTGTGGTGGTGCCAGAGAACATCAGCGCGCCCAATTTTCCGGCTTTACATGCGGCCTGAACGTGTTCAAGCGGAACGGTGGAATTACGGCCTTCAATGGCCGACCGTGCCCAGTTGATGCAGACGCTGATGTCGGTTCCGTTTACCACCTCCAGCACCTGTTCTAAGGGTAAAAAAACCTTTACGCGGTGCAGGTCCGGTCATGGCATCGCAGTGTTCCAGCACCAGATCGCAGGACCAGTTCCAGCTCACAATTTCGCGGATTGAGCGGGAGAATGCCTCAGTGGCCTGTTCGACGGATGCGTTCCCGGCCTGCGGCGCCGCCTGCATCTCCAGGGCTATGACTTTTCCCGGAAAACGCACATTTACAGCGTCAATTTTCTGGTGCAGATGCCGGTAAAATTCAACGCATGCTTTACGTTGTTCTTCGTCTGCTGATGCCAGACCAAATGCGCCGTTCGTGCCACGACGGCGCATGGTTTCCATCACCGCCGTGACCACGATTTGCCACTCGTCCGGCGTATGACGGAACAGCCACTCGTCACCGAAAGGATGAAGATTTTCCAGGCAAGGTTGTTCCAGCCCGCGTATGTACGGTGTGTCGGAAAGTTCCCGCCAGAAGGATTGTTCTTCTTGTTCCCCTTTCTGGTGAAACGAGGGTGCGCAGGGGTACGCACCAATAATAAAACCGGTGTTGGTCATTTCGCGTTCCTGTATTCGTCAGAAAATTACAATAATTCGCTAATTGCCACTTTCACCACAATTTTACGAATTACCGTTTCCTTGTTTTTAATACAGGCAGGACGATGAACATCCTGCGGGAAAAATATGGCATAACTGCCAGGTACCATTTCTATAAACGACTCATTTTCGCTGTCGTGATAAAAAATAATATCTCGCTGTTCCAGTAATGATTCGCTTATTTTGTTATTGCCGGTATCAATAGCGATACCGATTTTCTCTTCACCCCAGGCCAGAAACTGAATATCCAGATAGCGGCGGTGCACTTCAGGACGGTTTTCGTGTTGTTCCTTTGTGGTGAGGTCGAGCACCTGGGCAAAAATAGTGCGGCCTTCAATTTCCACCACGCCTGGCTCCAGAGTGGTGAAATCCGTGGTGCGCAGAAAATGAAGCGCTTTTTCAATCGCCAGCGGCAGGCGACACGGATTGGGCTGCGAAATATGTCCGAATATCATCATCCCCTCCTTACAGAGACTGGATTTTCGCCCATACGCTGTCGTCAATGGTTATGCCGTTGCGACGGTTCTCTTCCTGCAGACGCGTGAATTCATGTCCCGGCAAACGAACGGCAACATTCTCATCAGCGCGTTCGGCGGTAGTGATGAAGTCCATGATGCGTTGCAGTTTGGCATCGCGGGTTGGCCCGTCGATCAGGCGATCCACTTCAATAGCGATAAAGATCTGCGATACGCCATATTCGTCGCTGTTGTCCTGGGTCACTTCTGCGACGGAAGAGCCGTTAGAGAGCAGGGTAGCGATCATGTCGAGCACGATAGATAAGCCTGAACCTTTCCAGTAGCCCATCGGCAGAATACGGCGGTTTTTCTCAATCACGCCAGGCTCTCGGGTGAGATTGCCCTCGTCGTCAAAGCCGCCATCTACAGGCAACTCGCGCCCGGCCAGGCGGTTCACTTCCAGCATGCCGTAGGAGAACATCGACATCGACATGTCGACCATGGTGATGGGATTCGACGGGATAGCGACGATCAGCGGGTTTGTGCCGATGCAGCATTCTTTTGATCCCCACGCAGGCATTACTGCAATGGAGTTGGTCCAGCAAATTCCAATGTAACCTTTCTCAGCCGCCTGCCAGCCGTAACTGCCGCCGCGCATCCAGTGGTTGGCGTTCCGCAGCGCCACCAGGCCGATACCGTGGTCGGATGCCAGTTCGGTGGCGCGATCCATCATCTTTTTCGCCGTCAGGTTGCCGATGGAGCGTCGGGCATCCCACTGTTCGATGGCACCCAATGAGGTCACACGTTGTGGCTGAGCGTCAGGGATGATGTCGCCCGCATCCAGTTGCTGAATAAAACGCGGGAAGCGGTTTACGCCATGCGAGTAGACACCGGACTCGGTGGTGCGGGCAAACATCTCTGCGCAGGCATCGGCAGTCTCCACTTTTATGCCGCGATCGAGCAGAACCCGATTGAACGCCGCTTTCAACTCTTCGAAGGTCACTTTCATCCCTGTTCTCCTGTTTTTTAGGGGCAAGTGCGAACGCTTTTTTATCGTTAAATTTCACTATGCGAAATCTGATTTCAAATATAGCGATCAATTTTTGTCAGATCAACGACATTCACGTTTTTCAAAAATCATTAAAATCAACTGGTTGTGTTTTTTCTGTTGAGATCGTGAACTAAACCACACTTTGCGCTACCATCAGGAGCGCGATAAAAAGGAGCGATTTGATGAGCATGAAAGAGAGCGAAATAACGCAGGAAAAAGAGAGGCCAGCGGGCAGCCAGAGCCTGTTTCGCGGCCTGATGCTGATTGAGATCCTCAGCAACTACCCGAACGGGTGTCCGCTTGCGCATTTATCGGAACTGGCAGGTTTGAATAAGAGCACCGTCCACCGGTTACTCCAGGGACTGCAGTCGTGCGGGTACGTTACCCCGGCGCCAGCGGCGGGCAGCTATCGTTTGACCACTAAATTCATTGCTGTCGGGCAAAAGGCGCTGTCATCGCTCAACATTATTCACGTGGCGGCCCCGCATCTTGAGGCGCTGAACATTGCCACTGGCGAAACGGTGAACTTTTCCAGTCGGGAAGATGACCACGCGATCCTAATTTATAAGCTCGAGCCGACAACCGGCATGCTGCGTACGCGTGCTTATATTGGCCAGCATATGCCGCTCTATTGTTCTGCAATGGGCAAGATCTATATGGCCTTTGGTCATCAGGATTACGTGGCCAGCTACTGGCAAAGCCATCAGGAACAGATTCAACCGCTGACGCGCAATACCATCACTGAACTGAGTGCTATGTACGATGAGCTGGCGGAAATTCGCGATCGCAGCATGGCAATGGATAAAGAAGAGAACGAGCTGGGTGTCTCCTGTATCGCCGTGCCGGTGTTTGATATTCATGGTCGCGTGCCGTATGCGATCTCCATTTCGCTGTCGACGTCCCGCATGAAGCAGGTTGGCGAGAAAAACCTGCTCAAGCCTCTGCGCGAAACGGCAGAGGCGATATCAAAAGAGCTGGGTTTTAACGTGCGTGAGGGGTAGCGTGTTACTGGCTGCCTTCGTGCCACGCTTTTTCAATTTCTTCGGCGAGAATTTTGACGCCCGCTTCGATTTTTGCCGGATCGGGCACGTAGTTCATGCGCATGCACTGGTGCGTGTGCGGCCACGGCTTATCCAGACCCGGGAAGAAGTAATCGCCCGGCACCATCAGCACGCCACGCTTTTTCAGTCGCTGATAGAGCAGTTCTGTAGTGATCGGCAAATCCTTAAACCACAGCCACAGGAAAATCGCTCCTTCAGGTTTGTGGATCAGGCAGCGTTCTTCCGGTAAGTAGCGGCGAAGCGTCGCAATCGTCTCCTGAACGCGCTGGTAATAGAACGGTTTGATGACTTCATTAGACAGACGCAGCAGGTCGTTGCGCTTGATCATTTCGCACATCATCGCCGGGCCGATACCGCCCGGTGAAAGGCTGATAATGCCGTTCATATTGGTAATGGCGGTGATGATTTTCTCGTTGGCGATGATGATGCCGCAGCGGCTGCCCGGCAGACCCAGCTTAGAGAGGCTCATGCACAGGACAATGTTCGGGTTCCACAGCGGACGTGCTTCGCTGAAGATAATGCCCGGGAACGGCACGCCGTAGGCATTGTCGATCACCAGCGGGATGCCGTGCTGGTTCGCCAGGACATCCAGCTTCATCAGTTCGTCGTCGGTAATCACGTTGCCCGTTGGGTTCGTCGGGCGCGATACGCAGATCATCCCCGTCTCTTCACCAATATGCAGGTGTTCAAAATCGACGTGATATTTGAACTGGCCTTCCGGCAGCAGCTCGATGTTCGGGCGCGCAGAGACGAACAGATCCTCTTCCAGGCCGGAATCAGCATAGCCGATATACTCCGGTGCCAGCGGAACAGCACCTTTTTGGTGGTGCCGTCGGCACGACGCCCTGCAAAGAGGTTAAACAAGTAGAAAAACGCGCTCTGGCTGCCGTTTGTTAGTGCAATATTCTGTGGTTCGATATCCCAGCCCAGCTCTTCACGCAGCATTTTGGCAAGGAGAGTCAGTAGCTCGGTTTTACCCTGCGGACGTCGTAATTGCAGAGCGCATCGGTCGCTTTGCCGTTTTCCAGCATCTGCGCGAGCAGCATCTGGAAATAGGTTGTCATCTCCGGAATTTGCGCCGGGTTTCCGCCGCCGAGCATGATGGCGCCCGGTGTGCGCAGCCCGTCGTTGAGGTCCTCCATCAGGCGGGTGATGCCTGAATGACGGGTGAATTTGTCGCCGAAAAGTGAAAACGTCATAGCAGGTGTTCTATCGAGCTTATTTTGAAAGTGGGTAACCATAACGCTAGCACTGTGCTGGTGCAAATCGGGAGATGTGGTCGGATTTGTTGTTTTGTATGGCGGAGTGGGATTTGTGTAGTGAATAGTTCTGGTGGGTTTCACCCCTCACCCCCGGCTCACTCCCCTTGCGGGGAGAGGGCCAGGGTGAGGAGGGGATAATTATTGATTACCCGCCCATACCACCATCACCTTATCGCCCTTGTGCTCGCGCACGAAGCCGTACCCCTCTTTCAGCGACAGCGTGGTTTGTCTGCCTTCACCGATCGCCGGATGGCGGGCGCGGAACTGGCCCAGCGTTTGCCAGTGGGCGACGGTTAAGGCCTGCTTGCCCGTCACGTCCTGCCAGTTCATATCCGAGCGGGTACCCTGCAGCGGGTCAGACTCCGTCGGGCCAAACGGACGCTCGGATTCATCACCGTAATAGATTTGTACGCTGCCCGGTGCCAGCAGGAGCAGCTCCGCAGCGCGCTGGCCTCCTTCGCGGAACAGGCGTGTGTCATGGGAGGAGAGATAGCTCAGCACGTTGAAGCTTTGCAGCTTTTCCGCCATCTGCTGCCAGGTGAGATCCATATCGGCCAGGCAATCCACCGCTTTTGCCGCCTGCTCCTGATAATCAAAGTTGATCATCGCGTCGAAACCGTGGCGGTAATAGTCGATTTGCATCACTCCGTGACCCCAGGACTCGCCGGTCATCCAGAACGGTGCGTTATCGAGCTTTTTGTCCGGGTTGGCCCCTTTCCACGCGGCCAGCGCCTGACTAGCCTGGTCCTTTAACTGTTGCCAGGCCGCAAGCTCGACGTGCTTCGCGGTATCCACCCGGAAACCGTCAATGCCGTAGTCGCGCACCCACTGGCTGAGCCAGTGGGTGAGATAGTCGCGCGGGGTATATCCCGGGATGGCTTTCGCGTGGGTATCGGGCTTGTGCTGATAAAAGTTGGGTAATCCGGAAGGGGCGGTGGATTCCGTTTTCAGATCCGGTAGGAACGCCAGCGACATGGTTAAATCGTCGAAGCCGGGGTTGTCGTAATCACCAATGTCGGTGCGGATCCATTTCTTGCCCCACCATTTTTCCCATGCGGCTTTGTCGCTAAAGTTGATGTAATCGTTGAAGCTATGCCAGCTTTGGCCCGCGCCCGGCTTCCAGTCCGTCCAGCGGTCGCCCAGAGTCTTTTTCAGCTCATCACCCTGCAGATACAGCGCGCCAAACTGGTACTCCTGCATGTCCGCAAGTGTCGCGTAGCCCGCGTGGTTCATGACGATATCGAACAGGATGCGAATGCCGCGCCTGTGCGCTTCATCAACAAGATGGCGCAGATCATCCTCGGTGCCCATGTTGGCATCGAGCTTCGTCCAGTCCTGGGTGTAGTAGCCGTGATAGGCGTAGTGTGGGAAGTCCCCTTTGGTGCCACCGCCTACCCAGCCGTGGGTCTGCTCAAGCGGGGAACTTATCCAGAGCGCGTTCACCCCCAGCTGCTGTAAATAGTCGAGCCTGCTGGCGAGCCCTTTGAGATCGCCACCGTGGAAGGTGCCAATCTCCTGCATGCCGTCTTTGTGACGACCGTAGCTGTTGTCGTTGCCCGGGTCGCCATTCACAAAGCGGTCGGTTAGCACAAAATAGACGGTGGCGTTCTGCCAGCTAAACGGCGCTGGTTTGTCGGTTTCGGCGCGCTCAAGCAGCAGCAGGCCACCACTGCTGGCGGCTGGCTGCAGGGTTATGTTTCCGTTCTGCACCGTCGCGGTCTGTTTACTGTAGAAATCACGCACCACGGTGCCTTCCGGGAAGGTATGGCTGACGTCCAGCGTCAGCGGTTTACCGTCCCACTTCGGGCACTGGCGGATAACGCTTGCAACCGGCTGTTCTGCGGTGCTCTGAATTGTCAGCAGCAGCGTGGGCGTGCCGGATCGGGTATCAATCCGCATCTGGTATTCACCGTCGCGGAAAAGGCGCCACTGCGGCGGAGACCCGTCGCAGGGCTTGAGCGACAGCATCTCATTGAGTTTATCGCCTCCGAAGGCTGCCAGCACGTCTTGTCAAAACCCAGCGTCAGAGGACGCGTACCCTTCGTAAGCTTTGCCTGGCTGGTGAAAACCCCGGTGCCTTCGGCGCGAAATGCGTTAAACCCCGGCGATGACCAGTCGGCATGTGCCAGAGCGGGTAACATCAGAAAAGCTAATGCGGTGCGTTTCATTCCATTTTCCTGTCGCGGCATTTTTGACCAGTGTGCCATCAGGTTGTGGTTAAAAACTCATCCCCCATCGCTTTCTGTCGGGAGGACCTGTGAGGATGAGTGATCCCGCGCGAAATGAGACAGTTATCTGCGATATCGCACACATTTTTCAGGAATGATGTTTTTATGAGCAAGTTTCAGGTGACATAGTTTCGGATTTGGACT
>OKVS01000178.1_pt1 | contig 30033 bp, 29 predicted proteins | sample 1606911 | NCBI WGS metagenome assembly OKVS01 (sample SAMN03281016, study PRJEB24777) | human gut metagenome | isolation source: fecal sample PR161 from 1 month old female Malay infant, caesarean... | reverse complement strand
GTGATTATTTCTCAGACGATCGCTGTTATCGGTAACGAATCCGCTAACTTTATGACTTTGATCGTTTTTATTTCATAACCATCACAATGGATAGGTAGAGACTATTGATTCCGCCCCATCGATCGTTACCAGACCACCAGAACAGGGTTTTGCAAAATAGCATCGGGAAAACTGACTTAGGCAGGGATAAATAACTGAGACATTTTCTTTAGTTATTTAATATCTCATTAACAATAAAAACATTAATAGTCACAACCACAAATAAAAAGCCGTTTATTCCTTACGGTACAAACGACTTTTCCGGAACATTACTGGCTCAATGGAGCACCGTCACCGCATCCTTAAGACGCCCGGCGCGGTGTTTCACCATGGCAGAGATATGCGCGCTCTCCTCGACCAGGTCGGCATTTTTTTGCGTAATGCTGTCCAGTTCCGCCACCGCGCGGGTTAGCTCTGACAGCCCGGTCGCCTGTTCGGACGTCGAGTGGCTGATCTGCGCGATGAGCTGCGTGACGTTTTTCACCTGCTCGACAATGTCATCCATCGTGCGGCCTGCGGCGTGCACCTGCTCCGAGCCGGACTGTACCCTGCTGGCGCTGGCATCAATCAGCTTGCGGATATCGTTAGCCGCATTCGCGCTGCGGCTGGCAAGGTGGCGAACTTCCCCCGCGACCACGGCAAAGCCTTTCCCCTGCTCGCCGGCTCTTGCCGCTTCAACAGCCGCATTCAGCGCGAGGATATTAGTCTGGAAAGCGATGTCGTTAATCAGGGAGGTAATCGAGCCGATGCGCTGCGTGCTATCGGCGATGTCATCCATCGTTTTCACCACGGTCTGCATCGCGTTGCCGCCTTTCGTCGCCGCGCTGCTCGCGGCGACGGAGAGTTTGTCCACTTCGGCGGCGGTTTCTGAGTTGCTCTGAACGGAAGCGGCCATCTGGTTCATCGTTGCGACGGTCTGCTGCACGTTCGCCACGGTCTGACGCGTACGATCGTTCAGCGCTTCGTTCCCCTGCGCCAGCCTGTCGCTGCCGTCACGGACGCTCATCACCTGGCTTGAGACGTCATTGATGAGCCAGCGGCACATCAGCCCCAGCTGTCCTACCGCGCGCAGGGTCAGCCCCAGCTCGTCGCTGCGGTTCAGATGCTGCACGCTGTTGCGCTCGCCGGTCGCCACCTTCAGCGCCTGATGCGCGACGTTTTCGATCGGGCGGACAATCTGTTGCTCAAACAGCAGCGTTCCCAGCAGCGTTACCACGGCGGCCGCTGCGAGCGGCACCCAGCCTGCGGAGGTGGTCACCAGGGTAGCGGCAAGCGCGGCAAAGAGCGCCGCCATCACGCTGCGTACGCGCCAGCGTAGCGGCATGGAAGGAAGTTTACCCAACCAGCCCTTACGCACCACCAGTCCTTTTTGGATGCGTTTTTTACAGCTCCCGTTATTCAGCGCCCGGTAGAGCGGCTCTACGGCAGCGATCTCTTCATCCGTGGCTTTGGTGCGGATCGACATATACCCCGTCACCTGCCCATTCCGCACCATCGGTACCGCATTCGCGCGCACCCAGTAATGATCGCCATTTTTACGTCGGTTTTTGACAATGCCGCTCCACGGCTCACCCTGCTGCAGGGTGTACCACATATCGGCAAACGCCGCTTTTGGCATGTCGGGATGGCGCACCAGATTGTGCGGCTGGCCCATCAGCTCATCAAGCTGATAGCCGCTCACCTGCACAAAGGTGTCGTTTGCATGGGTCATATAGCTGTGGACGTCGGTAGTCGACATTAAGGTGGTGTCATCGTCCAGAGGATAATTATTCTGGGTGACACAGGAAGGAGAAGACATGACGGGCATTCCTTGCAGGTTATTCGAATGTTAATTTTGTGGTTTATTGTTTTTTCGGCGGTAAACAATTTATCTTTAGTTGTTAAACTTGATGGAGATCGCAGATTTCACTTAAACCGCACTTTTTGTGAGATTTTATAATTCATTGATTCCAAATACTTTCGTAAAGAAATTACCTATAAAACATGACCTGTTAACGCCCACTTAAGCCGCAAGCCATGCACTCCTTTAGTGCAATTGCCTTTTTGTGCACCTGAGAATGCGGGTTGCCCTGTACCGCTAAATCCCGTTTCGATTGCTCCGGCATGATTAAATATTGCGCAACATAATTTTAACCTGGCGTTTATCCCGATTTTCGTTAAGTCATTTGAAGTGGCGTAATCCCTGCAATACTTAACTCAGTATCATGTGATACGCGATCCCCGGGAGCATATTTTGAACAGGTTACCTTCCAGCGCCTCGGCTCTTGCCTGTACCGCGCACGCACTGAATCTCATTGAGAAGCGAACGCTCGATCATGAGGAGATGAAACAACTTAACCGAGAGGTCATCGATTACTTTAAAGAGCATGTGAATCCTGGTTTTCTGGAGTATCGCAAATCTGTTACCGCCGGCGGGGATTACGGAGCCGTAGAGTGGCAAGCGGGAAGTCTCAACACGCTTGTCGACACCCAGGGACAGGAGTTTATAGATTGCCTGGGTGGTTTCGGTATCTTTAACGTGGGGCACCGTAATCCAGTAGTGGTTTCCGCCGTACAGAATCAACTTGCGAAACAACCTCTCCATAGTCAGGAACTGCTCGACCCGCTTCGCGCCATGCTCGCGAAAACGCTGGCGGCCTTAACGCCCGGCAAGCTGAAATATAGCTTCTTCAGCAACAGCGGCACCGAGTCGGTCGAGGCGGCGATCAAGCTCGCCAAGGCGTACCAGTCGCCACGCGGGAAATTCACCTTTATCGCCACCAGCGGCGCGTTCCACGGGAAATCCCTGGGTGCGCTGTCTGCGACCGCCAAATCCACCTTCCGCAAACCGTTTATGCCGCTGCTGCCGGGCTTCCGCCACGTGCCGTTCGGCGACATTAACGCCATGCGCAGCGCGCTGAGCGAATGCCGTAAAACCGGTGACGACGTGGCGGCGGTGATCCTCGAGCCGATTCAGGGTGAAGGCGGCGTGATTTTGCCTCCACAGGGCTACCTGCCCGCCGTGCGTCAGCTGTGCGATGAGTTTGGCGCGCTGCTGATCCTCGACGAAGTGCAGACCGGGATGGGGCGCACCGGCAGGATGTTTGCCTGCGAGCACGAGAACGTTCAGCCGGACATACTGTGTCTTGCGAAGGCGCTCGGCGGCGGCGTGATGCCGATTGGTGCAACGGTTGCCACCGAGGAAGTGTTCTCGGTGCTGTTCGACAATCCGTTCCTGCACACCACCACCTTTGGCGGTAACCCGCTGGCCTGTGCGGCGGCACTGGCCACCATCAACGTGCTGCTGGAGCAAAACCTGCCTGCGCAGGCGGAGCAGAAAGGCGACATGCTGCTGGACGGCTTCCGCCAGCTGGGGCGTGAGTACCCGGATCTGGTGCAGGAGGCGCGCGGCAAAGGGATGCTGATGGCAATCGAGTTTGTCGACAATGAAATCGGCTACAGCTTCGCGAGCGAGATGTTCCGCCAGCGGGTGCTGGTGGCCGGCACGCTCAACAACTCGAAAACCATCCGCGTGGAACCGCCGCTGACGCTGACCATTGAGCAGTGTGAGCAGGTGCTGAAGGCGGCGCGCAGGGCGCTGGCGGCGCTGCGAGTGAGCGTGGAGGAAGCGTGAAATACGCCGGGTGGCGCTACGCTTACCCGGCCTAAAAAATCAACACAACTCCGTACGTACCCGCAGGCCCGGTAAGCGTTAGCGCCACCGGGCAAATCCGCTACTCCGGCAACAGCCCGACGAAACAGCGCTTTTTGCGCGGCTCCGACATCAGCGCCTCAAGCTTGTCCACGCACGCCAGATAGTGCGGCGTTTGCTTATGCGCCAGCACCGCCGCTTCGTCTTTGTAGGCCTCGTAGATAAAGAACCGGGTTTTCACCCTCGGGTCCTGCAACACGTCAAAGCGCAGGTTTCCCGGCTCCCTGATGGCTCCCTCATGGTTGGCGCGAAACACCTCCAGGAACTCGTCCACCCGCTCGGGCTTGATGTTAATCTCAACCAGCGTCACGTTCATTTTGCTTCTCCCTGTTTCTCTTCCTGCCAGAACTGGAACGCCTCCCGGGCGCTCACGTTCTCGTGAACCACTTTTTTCACCGCCTTCAGCATGGCGAGCGGCGCGCTGGACTGGAAGATATTGCGCCCCATGTCCACGCCGGACGCCCCCTGGTCAATCGCGCGCCAGCACATCTCCAGCGCCTCGTGCTCCGGCAGCTTTTTGCCCCCGGCGATGACGATCGGCACCGGGCAGCTGGCGGTCACTTTTTCAAAGCCTTCATCCACGTAGTAGGTTTTGACGAACTGCGCCCCCATTTCGGCGGCGATGCGGCTGGCGAGCGAGAAATAGCGCGCGTCGCGCGCCATCTCTTTCCCCACGCCGGTTACCGCCAGCGTCGGCATGCCGTAGCGCGCGCCCGCATCGACAAGCTTGATGATGTTGTTGATCGACTGATGCTCAAACGGGCTTCCGATATACACCTGCGCCGCCACCGCGCAGACGTTCAGGCGCAGGGCATCCTCCATCGCCACCGCCACGCACTCGTTCGAGAGTTCCCCCAGAATCGAGTTACCGCCGGAGGCGCGCAGCACCACCGGTTTGTTTGTCGCGGCGGGCACCTGGCTCCTGAGAATGCCGCGGGTACACATCAGCACGTCGGTTTCACCGAACAGCGGCGCAATGGAGAGATCGATACGCTCAAGGCCGGTGGTCGGCCCCTGAAAGTAGCCGTGGTCAAAGGCCAGCATCACCGTGCGGTTGCTCTGCGGGTTAAAGATGCGCGCCAGGCGGGACTGCATGCCCCAGTCCAGCGAGCCGCAGCCCTTCAGCGTGAACGGTACATTCTGCTGCGGCGTGCCGATGCCAAAATCCTTGCCGTCTTTGATGTCGTCTAAATCAGCCATTTGCTCCCCCGTCAGAAATCGTATTTGCTGATGTTCTCTTTGGTGAACACCACCCGCTCCGGCAGCAGCACGATGCCGTTGCCCTTCGCCTCATACTGATAGCCCTGCACGCTGTTCGGCTCCACCTTCAGCGCGCCGATACCTTTTACGTCCACGCTGTCGCCAGGGTTAAGATCGCCTTTTTTCAGCAGACGATCGGCGACATTGACCGCAATTTTGCCCTGTTGTACGACATCCCACAGGCCGAAGGCTTTCACCGTCCCGCGCTCAACGTACGGACGCATGACATTCGGCGTGCTGAAGCCGACAATCTCCACACCTTCCCGCTTCAGGTTTTCCGCCGCCTGCGCCGCCGCCGGCAGGGCGTTGGCGTCCGGCGCGATTATCGCGTCCAGATCCGGATACGCTTTTAAGATCCCCTCGGCGGTTTGCAGCGATTTGGTGGCATCGTTATAGCCAAACTGGGTGGTCACGACCTGCCACTGGGGGTGATCTTTCTCGATTTTGGCCTTCGCCTCTTTCACCCACTGGTTCTGGTCGGTGACGGTTGGGCTGGAGTAGAAGAACGCCACTTTGGCATTCGGCTTGGTGACCTGTTTGCCCGCCATCTCCACCAGCAGGCCGCCGAGCTGTTCCGGCGTCCCCTGGTTGATATAAATGCTGCGGCACTCCGGTTTGGTGTCGGAGTCCCAGGTCAGCACCTTCACGCCGCGCTGCATCGCACGCTTCAGCGCCGGGCAGAGACCGTCCGGCGACACGGCGGAGACGATAATGGCGTTATAGCCCTGGTTGACGAAGTTGTTGATGAGCTGCACCTGGCCGGACACGCTCGGCTCTGTCGGGCCGTCGTAGGTCACGTCCACGCCAAGATCTTTCCCCGCCTCTTTCGCGCCGTTGCCGCCGCTGGTGAAGAAACCCACGCCCACCAGCTTGGGGATAAAGGCAATGCGGTCCGCCGCCTGCGCCGAAGCGAAGCTGATGGGCCATTGCCAGGACGAGCAGTTTTGTTTTTCATCTTACGCTCCGGATAGTTTTCTGAAGAGAGATCGCACCCATTCGCGGTGCAGACTTAGCGAACGTCCCATCACCACCACAACCAGCAGCGCCCCCGACAGCGCGCTCGACACCTGGTTGGGGATGCCGACCATCTGTAATCCCTGCTGGAGATACCCCACCAGCAGCGCCGCCAGCGCCGTACCCAGCACCGACCCTGAACCCCCGTAAATATTTGCCCCGCCGAGTACGGCGGCGGTGAGCGCGGGCATCAGCAAATCGCGCCCCAGATCCGAACGCGCAGAGCCGAAATAGGAGACCATCACCAGCGCGGCCACCGCCGACGCCACGCCGACCAGACCGTACAGCGCGTAGGGCATGCCGTTCACCGACAGCGCCGCATAGCGCGCCGCGCGCGGATTCTGGCCGATTAAAAACAGATGGCGGCCAAAGCGCCCGCGATGGGTAATCAGCCAGAAGAAGGCGGTAATCACCGCGAACAGCACCAGCGGGATTGGCAGCCCCAGCACCGTGAGGTTAGCGAACGCGGTAAAGCTGTCCGGGAAGCCGCCGATGCCCTCGTAGCCCGTCGCCCCCGCCATGCCGGAGAGCAGCAGCGCGCCGCCGCCGTAGAGGTAGAGCGTGCCGAGGGTAATGACTAAAGGGCTAATGCCGGTGTAGTGGATCAGCGCCGCATTCACCAGCCCACACAGCAGGCCAAGCAGCAGCGTCAGCGGAACGGCGATCGTCATGGGCCACCCCGCCTGCATCATCACCCCCAGCGCAATCGCGCACAGGCCGATGGTGGAGCCCAGCGAAATGTCGATCCCGCCACTGATAATCACCAGCGTCAGCGGCAGCGCCACGATGCCGATGCAGATGAAATCGCTGGTGCTGAACAGCAACATGTTAACGTCGAGCATGCGCGGGTTAATGGCGCCGAAGAGCAGGATCTCCAGCACCAGCAATATCAGTAGCGCGCTTTCCCAGTTGAGCCTCATTTACGCCACCTCTTTGTTGCGTTTGGTAAAGGGGGTGACGTGCTTTCCCCCTCGGTTGCCCGGCTGGAAGCGACCGTACTTGAGCGCCCGCTGATGACGCGCCAGCGCCTGGCGCAGACGCCCGTCGAGCACCAGCACGCCCAGCAGCACCAGCCCGGCAATAAAGTCGTTCCACCACGCCGGTAGCCTGAACAGCACCAGCACGGTGTCGATTTGAGTAAGGAAAAACGCGCCGAGGAACGCACCGACCAGCGTGCCGGTGCCGCCCAGCAGCGAAATACCGCCGAGCACACAGGCGGCGATGGCCTTCATCTCCAGCCCGCTGCCGGTCTGGTTGGGCACAAAGCCAATCTGCGCGGCAAAAAACAATCCCGGCGCAGGCCGCCAGCACGCCGTTGAGGGTGAAGGCGATCATGCGGGTGCGGTTCACCGCCACGCCCAGCTGACGCGCGGCGGCGAGGTTATCCCCCACGGCGTAGAAATCACGCCCGAACGCGGTGCGCGATAGCCCCCACGCGCCAACGACAACGAGAATCAACACTCCCACGCCGAGCGGTGAAATGCCGATGGCGGCGGGTTCAGAGAGGGATTTCAGCCCCGGCGGCAACCCCTCAATCCACTTTCCGCCCGTCCAGAGCAGCATCGCCCCGCGATACAGCCCCAGCGTGCCGAGGGTGGCGACAATCGCCGGAATGCGCAGCCCCACCACCAGCAACCCGTTGAACGCCCCGGCCAGCGCGCCAATCGACAGCGCAAAAAGTATCGATACCGGCAGGCTGTAGCCACCGTTGAGCGCCACGCCGACGGCGATGGCGGACAGCCCGACGGTAGACCCCACGGAAACGTCGATATTGCGGGTCAGCATCACCAGCGCCGCGCCGATGGCCAGCAGGATCAGGATCTGCGCGCTGGCGAAGATCATCCCCAGCGTTTGCAGGCTGAAGTAGGACGGATTCAGCGCCACCAGCACGGCGAACAGCGCCAGAATGGCAAGAAACGCGCTCAGCTCGCGGTTTTTGAGTAAGATCTTCATGATTGTCCTCCAAACGCCAGCGCCATCATCCGATCGAGGCTGACGGCGTGGCGCGGCAGTTCGCCGCTGAGTACGCCCTGATGCATCACCAGCACGCGGTCCGCGAGGCCGGGAAACTCATCGAGATCGCTTGAGATCATCAGCACTGCGACATTCTGCGCCGCCACGCTTTTTATCAGCTGGTAGATATCGGCGCGGGCCGACACGTCCACGCCGCGCGTCGGCTCATCGACGATCAGCAATAAAGGGTTGGCCTCCAGGCAGCGCGCCAGCAGCACCTTCTGCTGGTTGCCGCCGGAGAGCGTGCGCACGGTTTGATCTGCATGATTGAGCTTGATCCCCAGCGCCCGGTGATAGCGCTCCACCACCGCAGACTCCCGCTTTCGCTGCTGCCAGAGCGACGGCTCGTTCAGCGCCACCGTGTTCCAGCGGACAGGCGCGTCGAGAAAACAGGCCGGACACCTGCCTGTCTTCCGGCAGATAAACCAGCCCTTTTTCCAGACGTGAACCCACCGGATCGGAGGTGATCTCCCAGCTCTCCAGCCACACCCGCCCGCCGCGTACGGGACGCAGGCCATAGAGCGTTTCGGCAAACTCGGTGCGCCCGGATCCGACCAGTCCGGCAAGGCCGACGATCTCCCCGGCGTAAATCTCCAGGCTGAGATCGATAAAGCCCTCTCCGGTGAGATCTTCCACGCGCAGCACCGGAAAATCCTGCGGCTGGGTGCGACGGTTTCCCGGCAGCGCCAGCCACAGCTTTTGCGCATCGCTTAAGCCTTTCTCGCGGCTGACCGGCGTCATGGCGGCAATCAGGGCGCTGTCGTCAAACTGGGCGGTTTCGCCGCTGAGCACCACCGCGCCGTCGCGCATCACCGAAACGTGGCTCGACAGCGTGCGGATTTCCGGCAGCTTATGCGAGATAAAGACAATCCCGACGCCGAGCGCCTGTAAGGCGCGGATCTGGCGAAACAGCCGTTCGGTTTCGCCGGGCGTCAGCGAGGCCGTGGGCTCGTCCAGGATCAAAATTCTGGCGTTGCGCATCAGCCCGCGCAGGATCTCCACCATCTGCTGGTCCGCCACTTCCAGGGTGCTGGCCGTTGCATCAAGGTTAAGCTGACATTGCAGCTGCTGGAGTTTCTCCGCCAGCCGCTTTTCCCGATCGCGCTCGCGCGGCAGGCGGAACAGGATGTTTTCCCTCACGGTCAGGTTGGGGAAAAGCAGAGGCTCCTGCGGCACCAGATAAATGCCTAACCGGTGCGCCTGCGCCGGGGTAAGCCGTGCAAAAGACTCGCCCGCAACCGAAAGTTCACCGCTATCCGGCGTTTCCACCCCAGCGATGATCTTCATTAGCGTCGATTTTCCCGCGCCGTTACCGCCCATCAGCGCGTGCACCTGCCCCGCAAGCAGCGTGAAATCAATGCCTTTTAAGACCGGCACGCCTGAGAACTGCTTGCTGATATTTCGCGCGTTGAGAAGTGGTGTCATCATCGCTCCGCTATTGAACAAATGATTTTTAGATTTAATAATGTTCAAAAGCGTAGACGGTGAACTATATTTACAACCGTGCAGGGATCACAGTTTTATCGATTGAGATTCAGATTAACCAGAAACGATCTAAAAGATCCGTTTTGCCGCATGGCTCACATTTTCACGCCGCGCCATTACGAACATATGATCTAAATTTTTATAAGAGTTCAATTATGAGCGATAAACGCACTGCGGAAGAAGGACGGTTTGCCGGGCTGGCACTGGCGGAAGAGGAGCTGGTGGCGCGCGTCGCCTGGTGCTACTACCACGACGGGCTGACCCAGAATGATATCGGCGAACGCCTCGGTCTGCCGCGCCTGAAGATCTCCCGCCTGCTGGAGAAAGGCCGCCAGTCGGGGGTGATCCGCGTGCAGATCAACTCCCGCTACGAGGGCTGCCTGTCGCTGGAAACCGAGCTACAGCAGCGCTTTGGCCTGAAGCTGGTGCGCGTGATGCCTGCCCTAAATACCCCGCCGATGAACGTGCGGCTGGGCATTGGCGCGGCGCAGTCGCTGATGGGCGTGCTGGAGCCCGGCCAGCTGCTGGCGGTGGGGTTCGGTGAAACCACCATGAGCAGCCTGCAACACTTAAGCGGTTTTATCAGCTCGCAGCAGATCCGCCTGGTGACGCTTTCCGGCGGCGTGGGGCCGTATATGACCGGTATCGGCCAGCTGGATGCGGCCTGTAGCGTCAGCATGATCCCCGCCCCGCTTCGCGTCTCATCTGCGGAAGTCGCCGGGATCTTAAAACGTGAGACCAGCGTGCGGGACGTGATCCTCGCCGCGACCGCCGCTGACGTGGCGGTGGTCGGCATTGGTTCCGTGAACCAGCGCCGTGACGCGACCATACTGCGCTCCGGCTATATCAGCGAAGGTGAACAGCTGATGTACGCCCGTAAAGGGGCGGTGGGCGATATTCTCGGTTATTTCCTTAACGCCGAAGGGGAATGCGTCGAGGGGCTGGAGATCCACAAAGAATTACTCGGCGTCACGCTCGATGAACTGGCGCAGCTGCCCACCATCGTCGGCGTGGCCGGAGGGGAAGAGAAAGCCGATGCGATTTATGCCGCACTGAAAGGTCGCCGTATCAATGGCCTGGTGACGGAAGAGACGACAGCCCGCGCGGTGCTGGCTCTGGCCGAATAAGAGTCGCCCTGCGCTAATAGCGAGGCAAGCTCATGAGTTACCTTTTAGCGTTAGATGCAGGGACAGGCAGCGTTCGCGCCGTGATTTTCGATTTACAGGGCAACCAGATTGCCGTCGGCCAGGCCGAATGGAAGCACCTGAGCGTGGAGAACGTGCCGGGGTCGATGGAGTTCGATCTCGACACCAACTGGCAGCTGGCCTGCCGGTGCATTCAGCAGGCGCTGGAGCGCGCGCGCCTGAGCGCGGCGGATATTCAGTCCGTCGCCTGCTGTTCGATGCGCGAAGGGATCGTGCTGTACGACCGCAGCGGCGAGGCCATCTGGGCCTGCGCCAACGTTGACGCCCGCGCCAGCCGCGAGGTGGCTGAACTCAAAGAGATCCACGACTACCGTTTTGAATCCGAAGTGTATGACGTTTCCGGCCAGACGCTTGCCCTTAGCGCCATGCCGCGCCTGCTCTGGCTGGCGCATCACCGTCCGGACATCTACCGCAAGGCCGCCACTATCACCATGATCAGCGACTGGCTGGCGGCAAAGCTCTCCGGCGAGCTGGCGGTCGATCCGTCTAACGCGGGCACCACCGGCATGCTGGATCTCTTTTCACGCGACTGGCGTCCGGCGCTGCTCGACATGGCCGGGCTGCGCGCCGATATTCTCTCGCCGGTAAAAGAGACCGGCACCGTGCTGGGGGCCATCACGAAAGAAGCCGCACAGCAGAGCGGTTTACGCGAGGGCACGCCGGTAGTGATGGGCGGCGGCGACGTGCAGCTGGGCTGCCTGGGGCTGGGCGTTGTCCGCGCCGGACAAACGGCGGTGCTGGGCGGCACCTTCTGGCAGCAGGTGGTTAACCTGCCGCAGGTGCGCACCGACCCTGAGATGAACATCCGCGTGAACCCGCACGTTATCCCCGGCATGGCGCAGGCGGAGTCGATCAGCTTCTTTACCGGGCTGACCATGCGCTGGTTCCGCGACGCCTTTTGTGCCGAAGAGAAGCTGATTGCCGAGCGGATGGGGATGGACACCTATTCCCTGCTGGAAGAGATGGCGGGCCGCGTACCCGCTGGCTCCCACGGCGTAATGCCAATCTTCTCCGACGCGATGCATTTCAAGCAGTGGTACCACGCCGCGCCGTCGTTTATTAACCTCTCCATCGACCCGGAAAAGTGCAACAAAGCGACGCTGTTCCGCGCCCTGGAGGAGAACGCGGCAATCGTCTCGGCCTGTAACCTGACGCAGATTTCGCGCTTCTCCGGCGTGACGTTTGATAGCCTGGTGTTTGCGGGCGGCGGCGCAAAGGGCGCCCTGTGGAGCCAGATTTTAAGCGACGTCACCGGCCTGCCGGTGCGCGTGCCGGAAGTCAAAGAGGCAACGGCGCTCGGCTGCGCCATTGCCGCCGGAACGGGCGCGGGGCTGTTTGCGGATATGGCCTCGACGGGCGAGCGGCTGGTGAAGTGGAGCCGCGAGTTTACGCCAAACCCGCAGCACCGGGGGCTGTACGACGGCATGATGGAGAAGTGGCAGGCGGTGTACGCGGATCAGCTCGGGCTGGTGGACAGCGGGCTGACCACGTCGATGTGGCAGGCGCCGGGGTTAGCGCGGGCAGCGACGCCGTAAATAACGCCGGATGGCGCTGCGCTTATCCGTACTGGGGTTTTGTAGCCCCGGTAAGCGTAGCGCCACCGGGGAAGTTCTTTGAGATCTATCACAATCATTCGATCCCGCTTTTACCTTTCTGCTGCCGCTGGCTAAATTAGTAACTCATCCGACCACATAACAATAATTTTACACTGGAAGAGACTATGAGCCGCTACCCGTCGCTATTCGCCCCCCTCGATCTGGGGTTTACCACCCTTAAAAACCGCGTGTTAATGGGCTCGATGCACACCGGGCTGGAAGAGCGTCCGGACGGGGCCGAGCGCCTGGCGGCCTTCTACGCCGAGCGCGCGCGCCACGGGGTGGCGCTGATTGTCACCGGCGGCGTAGCCCCTGCCCCTTCAGGCGTGACGATGGAGGGCGGCGCAGTCCTGAATGATGCGACACAGCTGCCGCATCACCGAATTGTCACGGACGCGGTGCATAACGAAGGCGGCAAAATCGCCCTGCAAATTCTGCATACCGGGCGCTACAGCTATCAGCCAAAGCTGGTTGCGCCATCGGCTATTCAGGCGCCGATTAACCGCTTTACCCCTCACGCCCTCAGCCACGACGAGATCCTGGCGCTGATCGACGATTTTGCCCGCTGCGCCGCGCTGGCGCGTGAGGCGGGCTACGACGGTGTGGAGGTGATGGGCTCTGAAGGCTATCTGATTAACGAATTCCTCGCCGCCCGCACCAACCAGCGCGACGACGAATGGGGCGGCGACTATGCCCGTCGGATGCGCTTTGCCGTGGAAGTGGTGCGTGCGGTGCGCGAACGTGCGGGCGCGGACTTTATTATTATCTTCCGCCTGTCGATGCTCGACCTGGTGGAGGGCGGCGGCACGTTCGACGAAACCGTGCAGCTGGCGCAGGCGATTGAAGCCGCAGGTGCCACCATCATCAACACCGGGATTGGCTGGCACGAAGCGCGCATCCCGACCATCGCCACGCCGGTGCCGCGCGCGGCGTTCAGTTGGGTAACGCGCAAGCTGAAAGGCAAAGTCTCCGTTCCGCTGGTAACGACGAATCGCATTAACGACCCGCAGGTGGCGGACGATGTGATCTCACGCGGCGACGCCGATATGGTCTCGATGGCGCGTCCGTTCCTCGCGGATGCCGAACTGCTCTCCAAAGCGCAAAGCGGCCGTGCGGATGAGATCAACACCTGCATCGGCTGTAACCAGGCCTGTCTGGATCAGATCTTCGCCGGCAAAGTCACCTCATGCCTGGTGAACCCCCGCGCCTGCCATGAAACCAAAATGCCGGTGGTTGCGACGGTCAATAAAAAACGCCTGGCCGTGGTGGGCGCTGGCCCCGCTGGGCTGGCGTTTGCGGTGAATGCCGCCTCGCGCGGGCACAGCGTGACGCTGTTTGATGCCGCCGGTGAAATTGGCGGGCAGTTTAATATCGCCAAACAGATCCCCGGCAAAGAGGAGTTCAATGAAACCCTGCGCTACTACCGCCGGATGATCGATCTGACGGGTGTTGATCTGCGGCTTAACCAGCTTGTCAGCGCGGCGGATCTGATCGGTTTCGACGAGGTGATCCTCGCGAGCGGGATCGCACCGCGCACGCCTGCAATCGAGGGTATCGATCATCCGAAGGTGTTGAGCTATCTGGACGTATTGCGTGACAAAGCGCCCGTTGGCGAGAAGGTGGCGATTATCGGCTGCGGCGGGATCGGCTTTGATACCGCGATGTATTTAAGCCAGCCGGGCGAGGCCACCAGCCAGAACATCGCCGAGTTTTGCGTAGAATGGGGCATTGATACCAGCCTGAGCCAGTCCGGCGGATTACGGCCGGAAGGGCCGCAGCTGCCGAAAAGCCCGCGCCAGATCGTGATGCTCCAGCGTAAGGCCAGCAAGCCGGGTGAAGGGCTGGGCAAAACCACGGGCTGGATCCACCGCGCCACCCTGCTCTCGCGCGGAGTGAAGATGATCCCGGCGGTGAGCTACCAGAAGATCGACGACGATGGGCTGCATGTGCTGATCGGTGGTGAACCGCAGCTGCTGCGCGTGGATCATGTGATTTTGTGCGCCGGACAGGAGCCAAAGCGCGATCTGGCCGATCCGCTGCGCGAAGCGGGTAAAACGGTGCATTTGATCGGCGGGTGCGACGTGGCGATGGAGCTGGATGCGCGGCGGGCGATTGCGCAGGGCACCCAGCTTGCACTGGTTATTTAGCGACGACGCCCCAGCTTCACCGCTTTCAGCACCACAAACTTGTTATTGGTCGCAATGGTGACGCAGTTGCCGAAAATCTTCTTCAGCTTGTGGAAGTAGTCCAGGTGGCGGTTCGCCACGATATACAGCTCGCCGTTGATTTTCAGGCAGCGGCGGGCGTGGTGGAACATCTCCCACGCGACGTTATCCGTCAGGGCGTGCTTCTGGTGGAACGGCGGGTTGCAGAACACGGCGTTGAAGCGGAAAGGCTCAACGCCGGAGAGCGCGTTGTTGATCATAAATTCGCAGCGATCCACCGCTTCCGGCATGTTGGTTTCTACGTTCAGACGGCTGGAGGCCACCGCCATCGGCGACTCGTCGCTGAACACCACGCTGGCTTCCGGATTCTTCGCCAGCAGCGTCAGGCCAATCACGCCATTGCCGCAGCCCAGATCGACAATCTCCCCTTCCAGGTTTTCCGGCAGGTGCTCCATAAAGAAACGCGCCCCAATATCCAGCCCGGTGCGGGAGAAAACGTTCGCATGGTTATGGATGGTCCAGTCGGTGCCTTCCAGTTTCCAGCTCAGCGTCTCCGGCGCGTCGGCCAGCTCCGGTGCGCTGAAGGTGCAGTTGATCAGGCGCGCTTTTTTCCAGGCAAGCGTGGTAGTGGTCGGGCCGAGGACCTTCTCGAACAGCTCCAGCGTCGACGTGTGAATATCGCGCGCTTTGGCACCCGCAATGATGCGGGTTTCCGGCGTGACGACTTTACGCAGCGCGCGCAGCTGCTGCTCCAGCAACGCCATGGTTTTTGGCACCTTGATCAATACCACGCCCGGCGCCTGCGGGTAGTCCGCGGTGCTGTCGAGGAACTTCACGCTGGACTCGTCGATGTCGTTATGGCGCAGGTTTTCACGCGTCGCCAGTTCGCTCAGGTAGGAATCGCCAATGCTGTAAGGCGTGTGCTCTGCCAGGGCGCAGCCCAGGGCACCAAACGCGTCATTCAGGATCAGAACCGGGCCGCGGATTTCAGTCTCATCCAACTGCTGCAGCAGATATTCATCCGCCGCTTCCCACGCCTGAAGCGGGTTTACGTCGTCCGTTTCCGGGAAACGTTTAAGGTTGAGTGAACGGAAACCGTTGTCTAAGTGGCTCATCGGCCCTCCTGAATGGTAAAATTTGGCGTATCCCTGAAAAGGGTGCGTGAGTATACCCGTTTTCGCATTAATTTGGGCTTTTGATGAACCAACTTACTTATCTCCAGGGCTACCCGGAGCATTTACTGACTCAGGTTCGCAGCCTGATTGCCGAGCAGAAGCTCGGCGCGGTGCTGGAAAAACGCTACCCCGGCACGCACGATTTCGCGACCGATAAGGCGCTCTGGCAGTATACGCAGGATCTGAAAAGCCGATATCTGAAGAGCGCGCCGCCGATCAACAAGGTGATGTACGACAACAAGATCCACGTGCTGAAAAACGCGCTCGGCCTGCACACCGCCATCTCCCGCGTGCAGGGCGGCAAGCTGAAGGCTAAGGCGGAGATCCGCGTGGCGACGGTGTTTCGTAACGCGCCGGAAGCCTTTCTGCGGATGATCGTGGTGCATGAGCTGGCGCACCTGAAAGAGAAAGAGCACGACAAAGCGTTCTATTCCCTGTGCTGCCACATGGAGCCGCAGTATCACCAGCTGGAGTTTGATACCCGCCTGTGGCTTACGCATTTATCGTTAAATGGTAATGCGGAATAGCGCACTGGTTTTGCAATAATCCCGTGCTACAGTGGCTAAAGGTTCCCCGCTACGGAGTACGTAAACGTTTATGATACGTTTCGCAGTCATTGGAACGAACTGGATCACGCGCCAGTTCGTCGACGCCGCCCACGAAACCGGCAAACTTAAACTCACCGCAGTCTATTCCCGCAGCCTTGAGCAGGCGCAGAGCTTTGCTAACGACTACCTCGTCGAGCATCTCTTCACCTCCCTGGATGAAATGGCGCAAAGCGACGCCATTGACGCGGTCTATATCGCCAGCCCGAACTCCCTGCACTTCCCGCAAACGGCGCTGTTTCTCGGCCACAAAAAGCACGTGATTTGCGAGAAGCCGCTGGCCTCGAATATTGAGGAAGTGGAAGCGGCCATTGCGCTTGCCCGCGAAAACCAGGTGGTGCTGTTCGAAGCGTTCAAAACCGCCAGCCTGCCGAATTTCCTTCTGCTGCAGCAGTCCCTGCCGAAAATTGGCAAAGTGCGAAAAGCCTTTATCAACTACTGCCAGTATTCGTCGCGCTATCAGCGCTATCTGGACGGCGAGAATCCGAATACCTTTAACCCGGCGTTCTCAAACGGCTCGATTATGGATATCGGTTTTTACTGCCTGGCCTCTGCCGTAGCGCTGTGGGGCGAGCCGCACGGCGTTACGGCCACCGCCAGCCTGCTGGAGAGCGGCGTGGATGCACACGGTTTGGTGGTGCTGGATTACGGTGATTTCAGCGTCACGCTGCAGCACTCCAAGGTGAGCGATTCCGTGTTGCCGAGCGAAATTCAGGGCGAAGCCGGGTCGCTGGTCATCGAGAAGATCTCCGAATGCCAGAAGGTGAGCTTCGTGCCGCGCGGCGGCAAAGCGCAGGAACTGACGCAGCCTCAGCATATTAACACTATGCTCTATGAGGCAGAGGTCTTCGCCCGTCTGGTGGAAGACAACGAAGTGAATCACCCAGGCCTTGCGGTAAGCCGCACCACGGCGAAGCTGCAAACCGAGATCCGCCGCCAGACCGGCGTGGTGTTCCCGGCAGACGGCATAGGCGCGGAAGCGATCGCGTAAAGCTGTGTAATGAAACGGCGCAGGCCATTGACGAAACCGATGGTCTGACATATTTTGTTACCTGCAAAGGGGAGTAACTTCTTCGCCGGTGGATCGTCATTACGATGCGTAAAATATGCATCCGGTCGCCGGGCAACCTTCGTGGTTGTTAGTGAGACCTTGCCGGAAGGCGAGGTCTATGCATAAAAAGCTAACGGCTATCGTCTTCTGACCATGGCCGTTTTTGTTTTTTATGTGTAAGGAAAATAGTATGCATTCTGTCGGCACTCCAATGCTGTGGGGCGGATTCGCGGTTGTCGTGCTCATCATGCTGGCGATCGACCTCTTTTTGCAGGGTCGTCGCGGCGAGCACGGCATGAGCGTTAAGCAGGCCGCCGTCTGGTCGCTGGTCTGGGTTACCCTCTCGCTCCTCTTTTGCGCCGCCTTCTGGTGGTATCTGGCCTCGACTGAAGGCCGTGCGGTGGCCGATCCTCAGGCACTCGCCTTCCTCACCGGTTATCTGATTGAAAAAGCCCTGGCGGTTGATAACGTCTTCGTCTGGCTGATGCTGTTCAGCTATTTCGCCGTGCCTGCAGCCCTGCAGCGCCGCGTGCTGGTCTACGGCGTGCTGGGTGCCATCATCCTGCGTACCATCATGATCTTCGCCGGCAGTTGGCTGATTACCCAGTTCGAATGGCTGCTGTACGTGTTCGGCGCGTTCCTGCTGTTCACCGGGGTCAAAATGGCGCTGGCGAAAGAAGACGATACCGGTATCGGTGATAAGCCGCTGGTGAAGTGGATCCGCGGCCATCTGCGCATGACGGACAAGATCGAGAGCGAGCACTTCTTCGTGCGTAAGAACGGCCTGCTGTTTGCTACCCCGCTGCTGCTGGTGCTGATTCTGGTCGAGCTGAGCGACGTGATTTTCGCGGTAGACAGCATCCCGGCAATCTTCGCGGTGACGACCGATCCGTTCATCGTGCTGACCTCTAACCTGTTTGCGATTCTCGGCCTGCGTGCGATGTATTTCCTGCTGGCAGGCGCGGCAGAGCGCTTCTCGATGCTGAAGTACGGCCTGTCGGTGATCCTGGTGTTTATCGGTATCAAAATGCTGATCGTCGATTTCTACCACATCCCGATCGCCATTTCGCTCGGCGTGGTGTTCGGCATTCTGCTGGTGACGCTGGTTATCAATACCTGGGTTAACCGCCAGCACGATAAAAAGCAGCAGGCGGAGTAATCCCCTCACCCTAACCCTCTCCTCAAAGGGGAGAGGGTTAACACACTTTTGTGACTCAATAGTTAAAAAAGTATGATGTGACACGTAAAATCCAGCATTTTACTCTTCCGCCTTTCCTCGCTTTCCCTGATACTCAACCAGGCAAACAAATATTTACACCCTGAAATAAATGTGACTTAGAGCACATCCAGGATGGAACACAATTTCACTTAGGAATTTAGTATGAGCACACAATCTAAGGGCCTGCTTGCGCGTCTGACGCAGGGTAGCCTGGTTAAACAAATCCTGGTAGGTCTGGTTCTGGGTATTCTGCTGGCGCTGGTGTCAAAACCTGCCGCGGAAGCGACGGGGCTTCTCGGAACGCTTTTCGTGGGCGCGCTGAAGGCCGTTGCGCCGGTGCTGGTACTGATGCTGGTCATGGCTTCTATCGCCAATCACCAACACGGACAAAAAACCAACATTCGCCCGATTCTCTTTTTATATCTGCTGGGCACGTTTTCTGCTGCGCTGACCGCAGTGGTCTTTAGCTTCCTCTTCCCCTCCACGCTACATCTGACCTCTGCGGCGGGCGACGTCACGCCGCCTTCAGGCATTGTGGAAGTGCTGCGCGGCCTGCTGATGAGCATGGTTACGAACCCCATTGATGCCCTGCTGAATGCCAACTACATTGGCATCCTGGTGTGGGCGATCGGCCTGGGCTTCGCCCTGCGTCACGGCAACGAAACGACGAAAAACCTGGTCAACGACATGTCCAACGCCGTGACCTTTATCGTTAAGGTCGTGATTCGCTTTGCACCCATCGGTATCTTCGGCCTGGTGTCATCTACCCTGGCCACAACCGGCTTTGACGCGCTGTGGGGCTACGCGCAACTGCTGATGGTGCTGGTCGGCTGTATGCTGCTGGTGGCGCTGGTGATCAACCCGCTGCTGGTGTTCTGGCAGATCCGCCGCAACCCCTATCCACTGGTGCTGACCTGCCTGCGCGAGAGCGGCGTATATGCCTTCTTCACCCGCAGCTCGGCGGCAAACATTCCGGTTAACATGGCGCTGGCGGAGAAGCTGAACCTGGACCGCGATACCTATTCCGTGTCGATCCCGCTGGGTGCGACAGTGAACATGGCAGGTGCGGCGATCACCATCACCGTGCTGACCCTGGCGGCCGTGCAAACGCTGGGTATTCCTGTGGATCTGCCAACGGCGCTGCTGCTGAGCGTGGTGGCGTCGCTGTGTGCCTGTGGCGCATCCGGCGTGGCGGGCGGTTCGCTGCTGCTGATCCCGCTGGCGTGCAATATGTTCGGCATCCCGAACGAGATCGCCATGCAGGTTGTGGCCGTCGGCTTCATCATCGGCGTGCTGCAGGACTCCTGCGAAACCGCGCTGAACTCCTCTACCGACGTGCTGTTCACCGCAGCGGCCTGTCAGGCGGAAGACGCGCGTTTAGCGAAGAACGCGCTGCGAGGTTAACAGCAAAACGGCAACCCTGAGGTTGCCGTTTTTAGTGTTTGTACCTTCTCCCACAGGGAGAGGGTCAGGGTGAGCGCATCAGGCCGCACCGATTAAAGTTCAGTAGGTCGGGTAAGCGCTAGCGCCCCCCGACAAAACACTTAAAGCGTCACACCACTCTTAAAGATCGCCAGCTCGCGGAAGTCGTTCTTCTCATTACAGGTCTGCCTGCCGTTAGCAAACTCCACGATAGTATCCACGAACTCCGTCAGCAGCTGCGGCATCGCTTTGCCGTGGATCAGCTGGCCTGCGTCGAAATCGATCCAGTGCTTTTTCTTCGCCGCCAGCTCGCTGTTGGTGGCGATTTTGACCGTCGGCACAAAACCGCCGTACGGCGTACCGCGACCGGTGCTGAACAACACCATGTGACAACCCGCCCCCGCCAGCGCGCTGGTGGCGACCGCATCGTTACCCGGTGCGCTCAGCAGGTTCAGGCCGTGGGTTTTCAGGCGTTCGCCGTAGCGCAGAACGTCCACCACCTGGCTGGCCCCCGCTTTCTGGGTGCAGCCGAGGGATTTCTCCTCCAGCGTGGTGATTCCGCCCGCCTTGTTCCCCGGGGACGGATTCTCGTAAATCGGCTGATTGTGGGCAATGAAATACTGTTTGAAGTCGTTCACCATGGTGACGGTCTTCTCAAACGTCTCTTCGTCACGGCAATGGCTCATCAGAATGCGCTCCGCGCCAAACATTTCCGGCACTTCGGTCAGCACCGTGGTGCCGCCGTTGGCAATCACGTAATCCGAGAAGCGGCCCAGCATTGGGTTAGCGGTAATGCCGGAAAGACCGTCAGACCCGCCGCACTCCAGGCCAAACTTCAGCTCGCTCAGCCTGCCCGGCTCGCGCCTGTCGTGGCGCATCACCTCATACAGCTGATGCAGCTGCTCAACGCCCGCTTCCACTTCGTCGTCCTGATGCTGGCACACCATGAAGTGAACGCGCGCAGGGTCGAATTTTCCCAGCGTGTCGCGGAAGGCGTCGACCTGGTTGTTCTCGCAGCCGAGGCCGATCACCAGCACCGCGCCCGCATTCGGGTGGCGCACCATGTTTTGCAGCATGGTGCGGGTGTTGATGTGGTCGTCACCCAGCTGGGAGCAGCCGTAGGTGTGGCTGAACAGATGTACCCCGTCGATGCCCTCGGCATCGTGGGTCTCCTTCAGAAAGCGGGTCTGGATCTGACGCGCAATGCCGTTCACGCAGCCGACGGTCGGCAGGATCCACAGCTCGTTGCGGATCCCCACATCACCGTTTGCGCGACGGTAGATTTGCACCTCACGATCCCCCGCCTGCACGCCTGCCTTCGGTAGTTCAGGCTGATAGCTGTACTCGTCCAGATCGCTGAGATTGGTGCGGGTATTGTGGGAATGAATATATTCACCCGGCGCAATATCCGCCAGCGCATGGCCGATGGGCAAACCGTACTTCACCACGTTCTCCCCTTTTGCAATGGGGATCAGGGCAAACTTGTGTCCACGTCCAATGGCCTGGCGCAACGTGACCGACTGGTTATCGAAGGCCACTTCCGTGCCTTCGGTTAAATCTGCCAGCGCGACGGCCACGTTATCCAGCGAATGGATTTTGATGTATTGCATATCAACCTCAGACGGCCTTAGTTCAGTTCAATGGCGAAGTAGTCACGCGCATTGTTAAAGCAGATGTTTTTCACCATGTCGCCCAGCAGCTGGAGATCTGCTGGCGCTTCACCCGCGTGCACCCAGCGGCCAATCATCTGGCACAGGATGCGGCGGAAATATTCATGACGGGTATAGGACAGGAAGCTGCGGCTGTCGGTCAGCATGCCGACAAAGCGGCTTAACAGACCGAGCTGCGCCAGCTGCGTCATCTGACGCTCCATGCCGTCTTTCTGATCGTTGAACCACCAGCCGGATCCGAACTGCATCTTGCCCGGCATACCTTCGCCCTGGAAGTTGCCCACCATGGTGCCCAGCACTTCGTTATCGCGCGGGTTCAGGCAGTAGAGAATGGTTTTTCGGCAGCAGGTTTTGCTCGTTCTGTTTGCTCAGCAGTTTTGGACAGCTCTTCCGCCAGCGGGCGGTCGTTGATGGAGTCAAAGGCCCACATCCGCGCCCAGCAGTTTCGAACTGGCGCTGGTTGTTATTGCGCAGCGCGCCGATGTGGTACTGCTGTACCCAGCCGCGACGGGCGTATTCCGCGCCGAGGAACACCAGCACCGCGGTTTTGAACTGCGCTACTTCATGCTGGCTAAGCGATTCACCGGAGAGGCGACGCGCCAGGATGCTGTCCAGTTCGGCTTCGTTGGATTCCGCGAACAGCACCACGTCCAGCGCGTGGTCAGAGACTTTACAGCCGTGCGCCGCGAAGTGGTCCAGGCGTTTGGTCAGCGCGGTTTGCAGATCGGCGAAACGACGGATGTCGGTATCGGACACTTCCGCCAGCTTCGCCATATAGTCGTTGAACGTGGCCTGTTCGATGTTGAAGGCTTTGTCCGGGCGCCAGCTTGGCAGCACTTTAATGTCAAAAGAGGTGTCTTTGGCGACAACGGCATGATGCTCCAGGGAGTCAATCGGATCGTCGGTGGTGCCCACCATCTTCACGTTCATCTGCTTCATGATGCCGCGCGCGGAGAAGTTATCCTGCGCCAGCAGCGCATTGCACTGGTCCCAGATCTCATCCGCCGTAGCGGGAGAAAGCAGCTTGCCGGTGATGCCAAACGGACGGCGTAGTTCGAGGTGCGTCCAGTGGTAAAGCGGGTTGCCGATAGTGTGCGGAACGGTTGCCGCCCAGGCGTCAAACTTCTCGCGATCGGTCGCGTCGCCGGTACACAGGCGCTCGGCCACGCCGTTGGTGCGCATCGCACGCCATTTGTAGTGGTCACCTTTTAGCCAGATATCATACAGGTTTTTGAAACGATAATTTTCGGCAACCTGCTGCGGGGGTAAGTGGCAGTGGTAGTCGAAAATCGGCTGGTCTTTAGCGTAGTCGTGGTACAGGCGGCGGGCAAATTCGGTATCTAACAGAAAATCGTCGGTCATAAACGGCGTCATTATCGTCTTCCTCATTACGGGAGCGTCAGAAAGCGTATGTTCATATGCTGCAAAGTTATCACACCAATTTCCACCCACCGAAGCTTTTTTCGTGAGTGAGATCAATAAACGCTAACAAATAAATTACCCTCAATGGGGTAAACCCTTCTACAGGCCGCGCCGTTTCTGGCTTTTCGCGCAGCGATTAATGTCCCTACAAAGAATCATACATTTGTGATGTCACTCACCTTTTAAAGTTGTATGACAAGTTATCGTTTCGCCGTCGCAAACACTAAGCCGACGGAATGCGTTACCGGTGTGAGACACATCGGATTTAACGGTACGGATACCGACTTATGCACGCTTACTTATGGCAAGGTTCGGGCCGTTCCGGGACATTCTCCCGGCTACGCCCCTCCCGTTACACAACTGCTCCCGGCAACGGTTGAGAGGTTGCCGTGCTCTGGCGCGGAAATAACATAACGATGAGGTTTTAGATGCGTAAAATTAAAGGGTTACGTTGGTATATGATCGCACTGGTGACGCTGGGCACCGTGCTGGGCTACCTGACACGTAACACCGTGGCAGCCGCGGCGCCAACGTTGATGGAAGAGCTGCATATCTCCACGCAGCAATACTCTTACATCATCGCGGCCTATTCTGCCGCTTACACCGTCATGCAGCCTGTTGCTGGGTATGTTCTCGATATTCTGGGTACCAAAATCGGCTATGCCTTCTTCGCCATCGCCTGGGCGGTATTCTGCGGTGCAACCGCACTGGCAGGCAGTTGGGGCGGCCTGGCGCTGGCCCGTGGCGCGGTCGGTGCGGCAGAAGCCGCAATGATCCCGGCGGGGCTGAAAGCCAGCTCTGAGTGGTTCCCGGCTAAAGAGCGTTCCATTGCGGTGGGTTACTTCAACGTGGGCTCGTCCATCGGCGCAATGATTGCGCCGCCGCTGGTGGTGTGGGCCATCGTGATGCACAGCTGGCAGATGGCATTCATTATCTCTGGCGTGTTGAGCTTCGCCTGGGCAATGGCGTGGCTGGTTTTCTATAAACACCCGCGCGATCAGAAAAAACTCTCCGAGGAAGAACGCGAATACATTATTGGTGGTCAGGAAGCGCAGCATCAGACCAACAATGGCAAGAAGATGTCCGTCTGGCAGATCCTGGGCACCCGTCAGTTCTGGGGTATCGCCCTGCCGCGCTTCCTGGCTGAACCGGCCTGGGGTACCTTCAATGCGTGGATCCCACTGTTTATGTTTAAAGTCTACGGCTTTAACCTGAAAGAGATCGCGATGTTCGCCTGGATGCCGATGCTGTTCGCTGACCTGGGCTGTATCGTGGGCGGCTACCTGCCACCACTGTTCCAGCGCTGGTTTGGGGTGAACCTGATTGTTTCCCGTAAGATGGTGGTGACCATGGGCGCCCTGCTGATGATTGGCCCGGGCATGATCGGCCTGTTCACCAGCCCCTACGTCGCTATCGCGCTGCTGTGCATCGGTGGGTTTGCGCACCAGTCCCTGTCCGGCGCGCTGATTACGCTCTCGTCTGACGTCTTCGGTCGCAACGAAGTGGCCACCGCCAACGGCCTGACCGGGATGGCCGCCTGGACCGCGAGTACGATGTTTGCGCTGGTTGTCGGCGCGCTGGCGGATACCATCGGCTTCAGCCCGCTGTTCGCGGTGCTGGCTATTTTCGACCTGCTGGGCGCGGTGGTGATCTGGACGGTGCTGAAAAGCAAATCGGCAGAGGAGCTGGCGAAAGAGTCTCTCGGGCGACCAGCTACGCAGAGTTAGCGAAAATGCGTTTCACCGAAGCCGCCCCAGGGCGGCTTTTTTAATGGCAAAATCTGGAGAGTATTCCGTGAAAGTGGTATAACAAATCATCTGCCGTACCCTGCCTGGAGCGCATATGGAAATCACCGAACCACGTCGTCTATATCAACAACTTGCTGCCGAGCTGAAAGATCGCATCGAGCAAGGGGTCTATCTTGTCGGTGATAAACTTCCCGCCGAGCGCTTTATCGCGGATGAAAAAAGCGTAAGCCGAACCGTGGTGCGCGAAGCGATTATCATGCTGGAAGTGGAAGGCTACGTTGAGGTACGCAAAGGTTCCGGCATTCACGTTATTTCTAATCAGCCTAAACACTCTCCGGTGGCGGATGAAAGTCTAGAATTCGCCAGCTACGGTCCGTTTGAGCTGCTCCAGGCTCGCCAGCTGATCGAAAGCAATATTGCCGAATTTGCCGCCACGCAGGTGACCAAGCAGGACATCATGAAGCTGATGGAGATCCAGGAGAACGCTCGCAAGGAAAAATGTTTCCGTGATTCCGAGTGGGACCTGCAGTTTCACGTTCAGGTCGCCCTGGCAACCCAAAATACAGCGCTGGCGGCAATCGTTGAGAAAATGTGGACTCAGCGCGTTCACAACCCGTACTGGAAAAAACTGCACGATCATATTGATTCCCGTACCGTGGACAACTGGTGTGACGACCACGATCAAATCCTTAAGGCGCTGATTCGTAAAGATCCCCACGCCGCGAAGCTCGCCATGTGGCAGCACCTGGAAAACACCAAGCAGATGCTCTTCAATGAAACCAGCGACGACTTCGAATTTAACGCTGACCGCTATCTTTTTGCCGATAATCCTGTCGTTCATCTCGATACGGCCCCGAGCGGCGTAAAATAGGCGACCTTTCTACCGGCAGGCGCTTCGCTGCGCCTCCCCGGCTGAATGGGTAAGCAAAACATATATAGTGTCAGCCTTTGTAAAATCCCTCGCTCACTTTCAGGGCTTACGCCAAAATCACCTCACCCTGCAAATTCTGTGACGCAGAACGTTGGGCTTTGTTACAATTGGATTCACTTCGTTATTTTGTAAGTTAGTGCTTGCTAACCAGCCAATTAACAGGGAACAGTGTTGGCCACACCGCAATGTGTCCGCGAGCGACCATAATGAAATCACAACAATGTCGCCGTGCTGTTTGTCCCGGATAACAGGCGTGACGTTAACCGATTTCCAGGAACACTGAATGGAACTTTTGACCCAATTGCTGCAAGCCCTGTGGGCGCAGGATTTTGAAACGCTGGCCAACCCTTCCATGATTGGCATGCTCTATTTTGTCTTGTTTATGATTCTGTTCCTTGAGAATGGTTTGCTGCCTGCAGCCTTCTTACCGGGTGACAGTTTACTGGTGCTTGTCGGCGTGCTGTGTGCCAAAGGCGCAATGGCTTTCCCGCAAACCATTTTATTACTGACCGTCGCGGCCAGCCTTGGCTGCTGGGTGAGCTATATCCAGGGAAGATGGCTGGGCAATACCCGAATAGTACAGAACTGGCTTTCCCATCTGCCTGCGCACTATCACCAGCGGGCACACCACCTGTTCCATAAGCATGGGCTTTCCGCGCTGCTGATTGGCCGCTTTATCGCCTTTGTGCGCACCCTGCTGCCCACCATTGCCGGGCTGTCCGGGTTGAGCAGCGCACGCTTCCAGTTCTTCAACTGGATGAGCGGCCTGTTATGGGTTCTGATCCTGACGACGCTGGGCTATGCGCTGGGTAAGACGCCGGTCTTCATGAAATATGAAGATCAGCTGATGTCCTGCCTGATGCTGCTGCCTGTTGTTCTGCTGGTCTTCGGCCTGATCGGCTCGCTGGTTGTCCTGTGGAAGAAAAAATACGGAGCGCGAGGTTAACGATGGTTATCTCACCGCTCGCCATGCGCCGCTTTGCCTGTGCCTTTATTGCACTGGTGATGCTTAGCGCCGTACTGCTGGCCTGGAACACGCTTTCACATCAGGACGCTACGCTGGCCATTCGCCCGGTAAACCAGGGGGGCGGTGTGCCTGACGGTTTTTCTGTCTGGCATCATCTGGATGCAAACGGCATCCGCTTTAAAAGCATCACCCCGCAGGACGATGTTTTACTGATTAAGTTTGATTCCCGTGCGCAGAGCGCTGCCGCGAAAGCGGTTCTTGACCGTACGCTGCCGCACGGCTATATCATTGCCCAGCAGGAAGATGACAACCCGCCAGCCGCGTGGTTATCATTGATTCGCGATACGTCGCATCGGTTTGGATAACTTCCTGGATTCCGAATCTTTTCACTCACTTTGGTGAATCCCCCAGTTTACTTACTATGCTTAAGTACGCGGAGCAGCCCTCGAATGTACTCCGCATCATTTTGGATAGCGGCTAACCCCGCAGCACAATGGAAGGTTTCGATAATGAAATTCCGCATGACCCTGGCTCTGGCCCTTTTTCTTTAAGCACTACGACCTTCGCAAACTCTCTCTGTCAGGAGAAAGAACAGGATATTCAGCGTGAGATCGGTTATGCCGAAAAGCATAACAATCAGCACCGTGTTGATGGTCTCAAAAAAGCGCTGAGCGAAGTGAAAGCGAACTGTTCAGACAGCAAGCTGCGTGCCGATCACCAAAAGAAAATCGCTGAACAGAAGGACGAGATAGCCGAGCGTCGTAACGACCTGCAGGAAGCGAAAGAGAAAGGGGATGCGGAAAAAATTGCCAAGCGCGAGAGAAAGCTGAAAGAAGCGCAGGACGACCTGAAAGCGCTGGAAGCTCGCGATTATTGAGTTAACGGAAATCTCAACAGGAGAAAATCATGTCAAAAGATACGACGTCTGAACATCTGCGCGCTGAACTGAAATCCCTGGCTGACACCCTTGAAGAGGTGCTGAACTCCTCTGCCGATAAGTCAAAAGAAGAGGTCAGCAAACTGCGCAGTAAAGCGGAGCAAGCGCTGAAAGAGAGCCGTTATCGCCTGGGTGAAACCGGTGATGCGCTGGCAAAACAGACCCGTGAAGCCGCAGCGCGTGCTGACGAATATGTTCGCGATAATCCGTGGACGGGTGTCGGTATTGGTGCCGCAATCGGTGTGGTACTGGGCGTACTGCTGACGCGTCGTTGATATGGAAGATCCTCGTCACGCACAAGGGCCTGCTAACAACGTCCTCGGCATCGGCCAGCGTATCTTAACGACGCTGGTCGGGATTGCCGAAACGCGCGTCCGGCTGGCAGTGGTAGAGCTGGAAGAGGAGAAAGCGAACCTCTTCCAGATGCTGCTGATGCTTGGACTGACCATGCTCTTCGCCGCGTTTGGTCTGATGAGCCTGATGGTACTCATCATCTGGGCCATCGATCCGCAATATCGACTCAACGCGATGATTGCCACCACCGTCGTTTTGCTGGTTGCAGCACTGATTGGCGGTATCTGGACGATGCGCAAAGCGCGTAAGTCCACTTTCCTGCGCCATACGCGCCAGGAGCTGGCGAACGATCGCGCTCTGCTGGAGGATGACAAGCCGTGAGCGATAAAGCGGAACGTCAGAAGCGAAAAGCGTACCTGTTAAGTCAGATCCAGCAGCAACGGCTGGATCTGTCTGCCAGCCGCCGTGACTGGATCGACGCGACGCGACGGTTTGACCGTGGCTGGAATACCTTCCTGAGCCTGCGTTCGTGGGCGCTGGTCGGCAGCAGCGTGATGGCTATCTGGACGGTTCGTCATCCGAATATGCTCATCCGCTGGGCCCGACGCGGTTTTGGTGCCTGGAGCGCCTGGCGCCTGGTCAAAGCAACGCTGCGGCAACAACAGCTGCGGTGATAAACGCAAAACGGTAACTCAGGTTACCGTTTTTTGTTTTTGCCCTTCTCCCCGTGGGCTGAGGGCACCAGCGCGCACCTGCCCTTACTCAATATCTTTGAAGAAGATTGACAGTTTTCCTTGCTAACAATTGCTACCCGCCCCGTTTACACTCCTCTCCATCGACAGCAGAGCCGCGGTATCTACCCGGAATTGCAGACAAATAATGTTCAGCCGCTTATGTGGTTTCCTGGAGAGTAAAATGAAAAAATTAGAAGATGTTGGTGTACTGGTCGCGCGTATTCTGATGCCAATTCTGTTTATCGTGGCAGGCTGGGGCAAAATCACCGGATATGCGGGTACCCAGCAGTATATGGAAGCCATGGGCGTTCCGGGGTTCCTGCTGCCGCTGACCATTCTGCTTGAGTTTGGCGGCGGCCTGGCGGTTCTGTTCGGCTTCCTGACCCGCACCACAGCGCTGTTTACCGCAGGCTTCACCCTGCTGACCGCGTTCATCTTCCACAGCAACTTTGCTGAAGGCGTCAACTCACTGATGTTCATGAAAAACCTGACCATCGCGGGTGGCTTCCTGCTGCTGGCGATCACCGGCCCAGGCGCATACAGCATCGACCGCGTTCTGAATAAGAAATGGTAAGCACGCTATACTGAATAAACACAAAGCGAGGAGACATCTCCTCGCTTTTGCTATCTGACGGAGGAGAAAAAATGGGACAACTCGTAGACGGCGTCTGGCAGGATGTCTGGTATGACACCAAATCCACCGGAGGTCGCTTTAAGCGCTCTGTTTCGGCCTTCCGTAACTGGCTGACCGCCGACGGCGCACCAGGCCCGAGCGGCGAAGGCGGCTTCGCGGCTGAGAAAGATCGTTATCATCTCTATGTTTCACTCGCCTGCCCGTGGGCGCACCGCACGCTGATCGTGCGCAAGCTTAAAGGTCTCGAATCCTTCATTCCGGTTTCCGTGGTCAACCCGCTGATGCTGGAAAACGGCTGGACGTTTGACAGTGATTTCCCAGCGGCAACCGGCGACGATCTTTATCACCATGATTTCCTGTACCAGCTCTATCTGCGCGCCGATCCGCACTACACCGGGCGCGTGACCGTGCCGGTGCTGTGGGACAAGAAAACCAGACGATTGTCAGCAATGAGTCTGCGGAAATCATCCGCATGTTCAATACCGCGTTTGACGCGCACGGCGCCCGTGCCGGAGATTACTATCCGGTTGAGCTGCGCGAGAAAATTGATGAGCTCAACGGCTGGATTTACGACAACGTCAATAACGGTGTCTATAAGGCCGGTTTCGCCACCAGCCAGGAAGCGTATGACGAAGCGGTCGGAAGGTGTTTGAATCGCTGGAACGCCTGGAACAGATCCTGGCAGCATCGTACCTGACGGCGATCGCCTGACGGAAGCGGACATTCGCCTGTGGACCACGCTGGTTCGCTTTGATCC
>OKVS01000176.1_pt1 | contig 30120 bp, 25 predicted proteins | sample 1606911 | NCBI WGS metagenome assembly OKVS01 (sample SAMN03281016, study PRJEB24777) | human gut metagenome | isolation source: fecal sample PR161 from 1 month old female Malay infant, caesarean... | reverse complement strand
GGTGGAAAAAATAGCCTAAATAGGCTGATTCGATGTGTTTGCGGGAAAAAAATCGGCCCAGATCCGCGAAATTTTAATCAGCGAGTCAGCTTGGGAAGAAATGACCTGCTTATTCGCACCTTCCTTAACGCCATTACGCGAGCCTATTATGTGCGTGCAGCAGAGAAGCATTTTGCGCTGCCACCGGGAATGGATTTACCGCTGACGCTCAGAAACTACCGTGTATTTATCTCCTGCAGCATGCCGCGTAAGAAAAATTCGAATGCGCAAATCATCGAGCTTCAGAACCAGGTCAAGATAATCCGGGCCTCACTGCTTGGCGCGCAAATACCGACTAAGGCACTGGATGAGAAGGGCCTTGTGGAAATGGTCAGTGAACTGATTAATCCAAATCCAGGTGAGATGTACCGGAGGCCTAAAAAGCTGGATCCTTACCAGGAGCTGAATTACCAGTGTGTTGATGACAGCTTTGATATGGAAGTGATGGCGAATCATCTCAACATTGGCCTGCTGGACAAAAATGGGGTGGAACGTCATACCCGGGTGCTCAACTATCATCTTGCACGCGACCCGGAAATTGCGTTTTTGTGGACCAGTGCAGACAACTACGCCAACCTGCTGAACCCGGAATTGTCTATTTCCTGTCCCTTTGTCATTACGCTTACCCTGATGGTGGAAGACCAGGTTAAATCACAGAACGAAGCGAACCTGAAGTTTCTCGACCTGGAGAAAAAGAGCAAAACGTCATACGCGAAGTATTTCCCCTCAGTTGAGAAAGAAGTTAAGGAGTGGGGGGATATTCGCCAGCGACTGTCTTCCAATTCCTCTTCACTGGTGTCCTATTTTTTCAACGTTACGGCGTATACCGAAGACGATCCGGAAGCGGCACTGGCCACTGAACAGGAAATACTGAACAGTTTCCGTAAGGGGGGCTTTGAACTCATCGCCGCTCGCTATCAGCAGATGCGTAATTTCCTGTCGATTCTGCCTTTTAAGGCGGGAGAGGGGATATTTAAGGAACTGCAGGCGGCGGGGGTAGTTCGCCGTGCTGAAAGCTTTAATGTGGCAAACCTGATGCCGGTGGTGGCCGACAGTCCACTGGCTCCTTCCGGTCTGCTGGCGCCTACATATCGTAACCAGCTGGCTTTTATCGATCTCTTCTACACCGGCATGAATAACACCAACTTTAACATGGCGGTATGCGGTACTTCCGGTGCGGGGAAAACAGGCCTGATACAGCCGCTTATCCGTAGCGTCATTGATGCCGGTGGTTATTCCTGGGTATTCGATATGGGGGATGGTTACAAATCACTGTGCGAAAACATGGGGGGTGTGTATCTCGATGGCGATACGCTGAAATTTAACCCGTTTGCGAACGTGCTCGATGACAATAACTTCGATGCATCTGCAGAGCGTATCCGTGACCAGCTTTCCGTCATGGCCAGTCCCAATGGGAATCTTGATGAAGTCCATGAAGGCCTGCTGCTTCAGGCGGTCAAAGCGGCCTGGCTGACCAAGCATAACAAAGCCCGAATTGACGATGTGGTGGATTTCCTGCAGGAAGCCAAAGACAGCGAAACCTATGCAGACTCACCGACGATCCGCAGCCGTCTGGACGAAATGATTATTCTGCTCGACCAGTACACGGTTAACGGGATTTACGGCAGCTACTTCAACTCTGATGAACCGTCACTCAATGATGATGCCCGTATGGTTGTGCTGGAGCTGGGGGGGCTGGAGTCCCGGCCATCTCTGCTGGTTGCTGTGATGTTCTCGTTGATTATTTATATCGAGAACCGCATGTACCAGACACCCCGTAACCTGAAAAAACTGAACGTCATTGACGAAGGCTGGCGCCTGCTGGACTTCAAAAATGAGAAGGTCGGCACCTTTATCGAGAAGGGCTACCGTACCGCACGCCGTCACCTGGGTTCGTATATCACTATTACACAGAACATTGTCGATTTTGACTCAGATACGGCTTCCAGTGCTGCACGTGCCGCCTGGGGGAACTCCTCATACAAAATCATCCTTAAACAGTCTGCCAAAGAGTTTGCCAAGTACAACCAGCTTTACCCCGACCAGTTCACGCAGCTGCAGCGCGACATGATTAACCGTTTTGGTTCGGCTAAAGACCAGTGGTTCTCCTCCTTCATGCTGTCGGTGGAGGCGCATTCATCGTGGCACCGGTTGTTTGTCGATCCACTCAGCCGCGCCATGTATTCATCCAGTGGTGCTGACTTTGAGTACATCACACAACGAAAACGCGCCGGGGTGAGTATTCACGATGCCGTGTACGAACTGGCCTGCCGTAACTTCCCGGATGAAATGGCAGACCTGGAGGCCCGGGTGGCCATGAATAATACAAGGAGTGCTGCCTGATGGAAAAAAATATCAGAAATCGTCTGTTTACCCGACGTGCCCTTATCACTGGCGGGCTGATGGTTGCCATTCTTGCCGCCAATGCCGTGGTGACCCGGATCATGATAGCGCACAGCACACCTCGTGTTGTCGCGTTTGATATGAAGAAAACGCTCGATAACTTCATGGACAGTGTCAGCCGTAAGCAACTGACGGAAAGCCAGTCTAAGGCACTGTCGGATCGTTTTAACGATGCGCTGGAAAAAAGTCTGGATGACTGGCAGCAGAAAAACCATGTGCTGATTCTTGTTTCTCCTGCCGTGGTTAATGGGGCGCCTGACGTCACGCTGAGTATTCAGCGTGATATTGCGAAGCGGATGCAGGGAGGCAGGGAATGAAAATGATCCGCGGGGCGCTCTTTGCTGTATGTCTTGTCTCCCCGCTTACCCGGGCAGCTGATCTGGGTACATGGGGCGACCTGTGGCCCATACAGGAACAGGATATGTTATCGCTGATAACCCAGCGCCTTGAAGCGCTGGAGAAGTCCGGGCGATGGGGGCAGGAGATGGAGGCCTTTAAGGAGCGGGTGAAGACCAACAGCCAGCGCCCGGCTCCCGTCGAGGGGATAAAGAAAGCGGATAAATATGAGCAGCGCTGGTTTGATCCCAGCATCAAATTAACTGAAGACCTGAAGGATCAGAACGGTGTGCTGTTCGCCCGGAAAGGGCAGGTGCTTAATCCGCTTAAAACCGTTCCTTTTATGCAGACGCTTTACTTCATTGACGGTGATGATCCGGACCAGTTGGCCTGGATGAAACGCCAGGTACCTGAGACGTTAATCAGCAAGATTATCCTCGTTAAAGGCAGCGTCCCGGATACATCGGCGGCGCTCGACAGCCGGATTTATTTTGACCAGAACGGCGTGCTGAGCCAGCGCTTTGGACTGACGGCAGTACCCGCGCGGATCACCCCGGCCCCCTCGGGAGAACGACTGAACATCGAATACTTTCCACCCACGCGATAAGGATGTTTCTGTGAAACGTATTTTGTTTTTCATGGTGGCCTGCCTGCTATGGAGCCACAGTATGAATGCCGCTGCCGACCCGTCGTGTGAAGGACGATTTGTAAATCCCATTACAGATGTCTGCTGGCGTTGCATTTTCCCCTTATCGCTGGGGAGTGTGCAGGTGGGGAAAGGAGATCAGCCGGACACGCCTAATCCCGGCAGCCCGATACAGTATTGCCCGGCCCCACCCCCAATCTTTGTACGCATTGGTCTGGCTATCGGTTACTGGGAACCGATGGCCATGACCGACGTCAGCCGATCACCTGGCTGCATGGTGAATCTGGGGGGATTCAGTATCAATCTCGGTAAAACAGGGATGGGGACGGCCAAAAAGGACGACAAACAGGTCAACGGGGCGTTCTATCACGTGCACTGGTACAAATACCCACTGACGTACTGGCTGAACATCATCACATCAGCAGGTTGCCTGGAAGGCGGAGATATGGACATCGCCTATCTCTCTGAGATTGACCCGACCTGGGTGGACAGCAGTCTGACCACGATCCTGAATCCGGAAGCCGTACTGTTTGCCAACCCGATCGCTCAGGGGGCCTGTGCGGCCGATGCCATTGCCAGTGCTTTCCACTTACCACTTGACCCGTTGTTCTGGTGTGCCGGCTCGCAGGGCTCCATGTATCCCTTCAGTGGATGGGCCAGTAACGAATCCAGCCCGCTGCAATCCTCGGTTCTGCTCAGTGAGCGTATGGCCTACAAGCTTCACCGACAGGGCCAGATTATGGAAACGGTCGGCGCCGATACCGCAGTCTGTTACGAATATCCGTCGCCGATTATCCCTAAAGAGCGCTGGCGCTATCAGATGGTGAATATGTATCCGGACAGCGGGCAGTGCCATCCCCTCGGGCGCAGTGTGATGCGCTGGGAGGCCGGTCGCAACCCGCCTAATACCCGGAAGAATTTTGGTTACCTCATGTGGCGCAAACGTAACTGTGTTTTCCTCTGAAAGGAGTCTTCTGTGACACAACTGAATATTTTTATCCTCACGCTTTTACTCACCGGTACCGCTGTGGCAGCTGGCAGTCCGGGGAGCCCGACAACGGCTGACCGGGAGTGGCTGAAGCACCAGGAAGACTTCAGCGAGCAGTTACGCCAGCACCCGGACAAGCAGCTGCAGCAGGAACTGGAAGCGCAGATTAACCGTAACCCCCTGGCGAAAGCCGATCGCCAGTACATCGATAATCTGGCCAGCCAGCAAAGGGCGTCAGCACAGGGAAAACCCTCTGAAGGTGCGCTGTACTTCGTGTCGTTTTCTGTGCCGGAGGAAGGTCTGAAACGCATGCTGCATGAAACCCGCCAGTATGGCATTCCGGCCACGTTGCGCGGACTGGTCAATAACGACATGAAGGCAACCACCGATGCGGTGATGCGGCTGGTTAAGGATGGAGTTACAGACGGCGTCCAGATCGACCCGACGCTTTACTCACAATACAACATTCGCAGCGTGCCCGCCCTCGTGGTGCGCTGCAAAGCAGGGTTTGATGTGGTTCGGGGCAATATCCGGCTGAAACAGGCGCTGGAAAAGGTGGCGGAGAAAGGGGACTGTGCGGATATCGCCCGTCATATGCTGGGAGGTAACCAATGAGAACACTTCCGGCCATTCTCTTTGTTCATGCCCTGGTTCTGGGGACGTTTATCTGGTTTGCAGGACCAGCCTGCGCGGACAGTAACACGGATTACAGGGCAGGTTCTGACTTTGCAAAACAGGTACAGGGGGGCGGTCTTGATGCCCTGAAAAACTTCAACGGCGAGCAGAATCTGCCGGGGTATACGAAAGATCCCGAGCAAAAGAAATACTACGGTGGCGTGACAGCCGGTGGCGACAGCTCACTGAAAAATGACTCTGCTTCCCAGTGGGCCGGGAGTGAAGTCGGACAAAGTATTACCGAGTCATTTACCAACCGTCCTCCGGACAGCATCTCTCCGGACGCCCCGTTTATCCAGAACGCCAAAGATATTGAATCACGATCCGACACTATCATCGGCAATACCGGACAGGAGTGTAAGGCGGAAATCGTTAACCGGAGTGAATTTAAAAACTACACCTGTGAACGTGACCTGCAGGTTGAGCAGTACTGTACACGAACAGCCACGATAACCGGACACTATGAGGAAACCACGGTTATCAAAACGTATACCGTGCCGAATAACCAGTTCAGCTACAGCTATGACGGTAACAAAAGTGTGATGCTGACATTCCGCGCTCCGGCCACGGGAACGGTCCTGAGTGCATCAGCAGCGCTGCATTTTAATGACAAAAATATGTACTACCGCATGACCTGGTGGGGAGTAAATGAAGACTCCGTTGCCAAGAGGGACAACAGCTGGTCCCTTCCTGGGGCGACTGGCGCCTATCTGACCGAGGGCGGCTCTTCTCCGCAGGGCGTCATCCTCAACAAGAACTGCCTTAGCGGTAAGCAGAGTCGTTGCCGGGAATATGCCCGCAAGACACAAAACTGGTTACAGGGCGGTTCAGAGGCCTGGATGAGTGTCACGCTGACCATGCGTGTGACGGAAAAAAAATGGGTTCCGGACGTGAAATGGGTCGAGTTCTGTCCATTCAGTAAAGACGAAGGCAAGCAGACCACGACGGAATGCATTGAGCCAGGCGGAAACCGGACGGTTAACCAGGATGGTAATGTTTACCAGGTCTACCAGGCCTGCTGGAAATACCGTGATACGTATATTACCCAACCTTCTGATTACGGTTCATGCCAGACACTGATGGACAACCATAATTGTACGCTGGCATCCCGGCAATGCGCATTCACTTCTGATGACGGAACCTGTCTTCATGAATATGCCACGTACTCCTGCGAAACCAGAACCACCGGTAAACAGATGATTTGTGGCGGGGACGTGTTCTGTCTCGATGGTGAATGCGATAAAGCGGCCAGCGGCAAAAACAATGATTTTGGTCAGGCAGTGGCGGAGCTCGCCGCCCTGGCGGCGGCAGGGAAGGACGTTGCGGCACTGAACGGGGTGGATGTCAGGGCGTTCACCGGGAAAGCGAAATACTGTAAAAAATTTGCAGCAGGCTTCAGTAACTGCTGCAAAGACAGCGGCTGGGGCCAGGATGTGGGGCTGGCGCGCTGCAGCAGTGACGAAAAAGCCCTCGCTAAAGCCAAGAAAGATAAGCTGACCGTCAGTGTGGGGGAATTCTGCTCTAAAAAGGTGCTGGGTGTTTGCCTGGAGAAAAAAAGAAGCTACTGCCAGTTCGACTCAAAACTGGCGCAGATTGTTCAGCAACAGGGCCGGAATGGCCAGCTGCATATCAGTTTTGGTGGCGCCAGCAGTCCGAATTGCCGCGGTATCACGGTTGATGAACTCCAGCGTATTAATTTCGACTCACTCGATTTCACTAATTTCATGGAAGACCTGATGAAGAATCAAAAAATTCCGGATAACGATGCGCTCACCAATAAAACCAAAGAGCGTATAAAAGAAATTATGAGTCAGCAATCCTCGAAATAATCAGGGGGTAAAATGAAAGTTATATTCTCTTCAGGCTGTGTTACGGATTTCCTGATTAGATTATGCCTCACTGTTATTGTCTCATCACCGGTAATTATATGGTCATGGGATACGGTAAAACAAACCACGGGCAGTGATATTATCACTGCTGTGTTTTTCATCACTATCCTCGGTGGGTTCTGGTTTCTTCTGTACGGCTTTTTATCTTCACTGATAGACCTGCTGAAACCCGCTGGCGAAAACAGAACAAAAAGAAAAGAGAGGGGGGAATGAAAGAGGAAAACCCTAAATGGCCGGTTATCGCGATCGTTGCTGTGTTTATCTTATTTATGACGGGTATGATGTGTTACGGACTCATCCGGGATAAGCGAGAGGTACTTTTTCATATTACCAATCAGTTTTATGGTGTTAATTGTGAAAAAAGTTCAGGTATCGCCTGGGTAATAAAAAATGACTATCGTCAGGATTTAACGTTTCATGATTATGCGGTGTTCTGCAATGACACTGGTTTTTCAGGGAAGCAAATTAACACAGGTCACGAAATTCAGATAAATAAAGGCGTTATCTATAACGCTTTGTCCGGTAATAAACATCAGAAATAAAGATGAAGGTGTCCCATGAAAATGAAACGGCTCGTACTGCTGCCCGTTGTGCTGGGTTGCGCCGTTATGTCTGCCTGGGGGAAGGATGCGGGATGGCAGTGGTATAACGAACCACTGAAAACAACCGACCCGGATCCACAGCCGAACCCGCAGCCACCCCAGCAAATGGATATTCTGCAGAAGCAGGCAGCTCTGCAGCAGGCAACGAAAAAAGCATTAGCCGAAGCCATTATGTATCCATCGGTACCGGCTTTTGTGAAATATTTCCGCCTCCAGAATTACTGGACGCAGCAGGCAGGCTTATTTTCGATGAGCGCCAAGAAAGCGTTTCTTGAACATCCGGAGCTCGATTACAACCTACAGTTCAGCCACTACAACGGCACGGTTAAAAACCAGCTCGCGGCCGATTACGCGGAACAGCGTAAAGCCATATCGGCCATTGCTCAGCATTTCGGTGTGATGTTCTTTTACCGCGGCCGGGAGCCAATTGACGGGCAACTGGTTCAGGTGCTGAGTAACTTCCGTGAGACCTACGGGTTGAGTGTTATCTCCGTCTCTGTTGATGGCGTGGTTAACCCGTTACTACCGGACTCACGCGTGGACCAGGGACAGGCAGAACGGCTCGGCGTGAAGTATTTTCCGGCCATGATGCTGGTTGACCCGAAAAGCGGACAGGTTAAACCGCTCAGTTACGGCTTCATCAGCCAGGACGATCTGGCGAAGCAGTTTCTCTATGTTTCCAACGACTTTAAACCCAATTTTTAAGGAGAGCGTGATGCGTAAATTTCGCATGCCAGATCTGGATATCACGGGAACATGGGTGGTGGCCGTCGGCGTGTTTTTCCCATCTCATTGCCCGTCTGGTGCGTAAACAACCGGAGATGGCTGTTGAGATGGGAGAAGGACTGGGTATAGCCATGATGATTTTCGGTGGTTACCGCATCATTAATGCCCTGATTGCGCAGGCTGAGAAAGAGGAAAAGGACCGTGAAAATCATCCTGAACATTAATCACCGCGCGCGGCCGGTAATGCTTTTCTTCGTCCTGCTGCTGTCAACATTTGCTCAGGCCGGCACGCTTGATGAGGTGAAATCGTTGTACAACCCGAAAGGTCTGACCGGAGAGTCGGCAGATCAGGCGCCAGTGGTAACCGCCACACCACCCCGGACCGGAGCGGCTCCTGTCTGGTACCGCCTCAGTAACGGTCGTCAGGTGAATCTGGCGGAGTGGAAGGTGGTGCTGTTTATGCAGGGGCACTGTCCGTACTGTCATCAATTTGATCCGGTACTCAAAACTCTGTCAACGCAGCATGGGTTTTCGGTCTTTCCTTACACGCTGGATGGTCAGGGCGATCAGGCATTCCCGGAGGCGCTACCCGCTCCACCTGAAGTGATGAAGACCTTTTTCCCTAACATTCCGGTCGCCACGCCAACCACGTTTCTTGTCAACGTGAACACGCTCGATGCTTTCCCGATATTGCAGGGCGCAACGGATGCTCAGGGCTTTATGGCCCGGCTCGATACCTTATTTCAGATGATGGAGACACCGAAAAATGGACAAGGTTAAGTCGGTAACATTGCTCAGCGGCCTGTTGCTCGGGTTGTCCTTCTCGGCAGCCGCAGACGTCAACGGCGACATGAACAACTTTTTCAATAAGCTCGGGTTTGCCTCAAATACGTCTCAGCCGCAGGTATGGCAGGGGCAGGCCGCGGGCTACGCTTCGGGCGGTTCTCTGTATGCCAGAACACAGGTGAAAACCATCCAGCTGGTCAGTATGACTCTGCCGGATATTAATGCCGGTTGCGGCGGTATCGATGCGTATCTCGGTTCATTCAGCTTTATCAACAGTGAACAGCTGCAGCGCTTCGCCAAACAAATAATGAGTAACTCCGCAGGATACTTTTTCGATCTGGCACTGCAGACCACAGTTCCTGAAATTAAAACGGCAAAAGACTTCCTGCAGAAGATGGCCAGCGACATCAACAGCACCAACCTCAGTTCATGCCAGGCTGCGCAAGGCATCGTCGGTGGTCTGTTTCCCCGAACTCAGGTTGCGCAGCAGAAGGTCTGCCAGGACATTGCCGGTGAAAGTAACATCTTCGCTGACTGGGCTGCATCCCGACAGGGATGCACTGTGGGCGGAAAGATGGACAGCGTCCAGGATAAAGCGAGCGATAAAGACAAGGAACGCGTGATGAAAAACATCAACATCATGTGGAACGGTCTGTCAAAAAACCGGCTCTTTGACGGTAATAAGGAGCTTAAAGAGTTCATCATGACCTTAACCGGGACACTGATATTCGGTGAGAACGGCGAAATCACACCGCTGCCGGCGCGCACTACCGACCAGGATTTGATCAAGGCCATGATGGAAGGGGGCAGCGCTAAAATCTATCACTGCAATGATTCGGATAAATGCCTCAAGGTCGTGGCAGATGCCACCGTCACCATCGCCTCGGATAAGGCGCTGAAGAACCAGATTTCGAAACTACTCAACAGTATCCAGAACAAGGCCGTTGCTGATGAAAAACTGACTGAGCAGGAGAAAGGGTTTATTTCAAGCACTACTATCCCGGTATTCAAATACCTGGTAGATCCCCAGATGCTTGGGGTGTCTAACTCGCTGCTTTATCAACTGACCGACTATATCGGTTACGACATTCTGCTGCAGTACATCCAGGAACTTATTCAGCAGGCCCGCGCCATGATGGCGACCGGGAATTACCCGCAGGCGACAATGGATATGATCCTGCAGAACCTTGACCAGGCCACGCAGCAAATCGCCACGTTCCAGGCGCGCGTACAGGTCCAACAGGATGCCTTACTGGTTGTCGATCGCCAGATGAGTTACATGCGTCAGCAGGTATCAGCAAGGATGATGACCCGCTACCAGAACAATTACCACTTTGGCGGAGGTATGTGATGCAGGAAGTGTATGTTATCGCCGGGGGCGACTGGTACCGGCATGTACTGAACGCCGTTGCGGCGTTTATGCAGACCGAAAACTGGAAAATTATCGAGAGAATGTGTATCGGTTTTTCCGTTTTGATCGTGGCAGGGAGCTGGATTAAAAAACACAGCGTGATGGATATGCTGGGATGGGTATTCTCGCTGACACTGGTATCGATGCTCGTTTTAATAAAAACCCCAGTACAGGTCATCGATTACTCTGAACCCTCATCGGTGTATCAGGTGGATAATGTGCCGATTGGCCTTGCGATTCCGGCATCCCTTACGACGCGCATCGGGAACGCGTTTGTACAGAGCTATGAAATGGTGATGACACTGCCGGACAGTTCGGTCTACAGCAAAACGGGCATGCTCTTTGGCAGCAACCTGGTGGCGAAAAGTACCGATTTTATGTCGCAGAATCCGGAGATTGTCACGCTGTTCTCCGATTACGTTCAGAACTGCGTTATTGGCGATATGCTGCTGAATCACAAATATTCGTTCGAAGACCTGATGCATTCAACAGATCCCTATACGCTGATTTTTTCTAACCCCAGCCCGTTAAGAGGCATATTTGACAAAAACAACCAGTTTAAAACCTGTCTTGAAGCGTCAGTCGATCTGAAGTCAGCGCTGGCGCTGGATACCCAGACGGGTGGAAAAACCTGGAACTATTATGTCCGCCAGATTTTTGGTGGCCGTCCGAACCCGGATGTGCTGATGTCCAGTTTACTGGGCGATAGTTACCAGACGTTCTATCACAACAGCCAGTCTGCCAGCCAGATTATCCGTCAGAATGTCACCATCAATGCCCTGAGAAGTGGGATACAGAGTTATGCAGCCCGCAGTGCAGATTCGGCGAGCCTGATCAATATTGCCACCACATCATCACTGGAAAAACAGCGTCTGGCGCAGGCATCAATGGGGCAGCAGGCACTGAGAACGTTGCCGATGATGCAGACCGTTATTCTCGGGATGATGATTGGCATGTTCCCGATTATTGTGATGGCGGCCATGTTCAACATGCTGACCATGCAGGTGCTGAAGGGGTATGTTGTCGCCCTGATGTGGCTGCAGTGTTGGCCGATTTTATACGCCATCCTGAACAGTGCCATGGCGTTCTATGCGGCCAAAAATGCCACGCCGGTGGTGTTATCTGAAATGTCACAGGTACAGTTGCGTGACTCTGATATTGCCACGACCGCAGGTTACATCTCGCTGATGATTCCTGGCCTGGCCTGGATGATGATAAAAAGCGTGGGGGCAGGTTTCTCAAATATCTACAGCCATTTTGCTTCCTCTGGCCTCAGTGCCACCTCTCAGGCGGCTTCCGGTGTTGTAGACGGGAATTACTCTTACGCCAATATGCAGACTGATAATGTCAGCGGGAACAGCTGGAATACTAACAGCACCACTGCATTTGGCCAGATGACCCGGCAGCTCTCTAACGGTGGTATGGGAACCCAGACACGGGATGGTTCAATGGTCTGGGATACCAGTGGCGCCATGTCGAAACTGCCGGTAGATATCAACGTCGGACGTCAAATTGCCAGCGCACAGCAGCAGATGGCCAGAGAATCAGAAGTACAGGCTGAAAGCGCCCTGCATGGTTATAACCAGAGCGTAACGAGCGCCTGGAATACCCTGAAGCAGTTCGGTACCAATATGGGGACCAGTTCCTCAATGACGACGGGGGCAGACAGTACTGAATCCTCTCAGGATACGATGGCCAGAAGCAAAATGTGGAATGCTGTTGTTGCTAATGCTAAAGCAAATAACATCAGCAATGAGGAGTCGTTCCAACAATTAATGGATGATTCGACTAAAAGTTCTCAAGCTGCGGATATTCATGCATCTGGTAAGTGGAGCTCAGGAGATCAACTATTCGGTAAATTAGGCAAGTGGGGAACTGGGCTATCTGCGGAAGCGGGTGTAAAAGGGAGTGCCGGGTGGACCCATAGCTCGGGCGATACTGATAATGTCAGTTCTTCAGGGCGGGAGTCACATGACAGTAGACACGATACTAGCAGTCAGGCAGCCAAAGACTTCAGAGAAGCTTCTGATTACTTTACTAGCCACAAAACTACAACTTCTGGAAATGTTACTGATAATAATGCATCTTCCCGTGTTGACCAGTTTGCAGCATCGTTGTCCAGCGCGAAAAACAGCTATGACCAGTATACAACCAGTAAGACCCGCAGTCATGAATATAGTGAAATGGCTTCACGTACTGAGAGCATGAGCGGACAGATGAACGAAAACCTAACTCAACAGTTTGCTAATTTTGTCCAGAGACAGGCGCCGCAGAATGCAGAGGCTATTCTGACGGATACCAGTTCACCTGAAATTGCCGCACAACGAGAGGCCCTGGCCAGAGACTTTGTAAAATCTCAGGTAGAGCCGAAAATTGATGGGGCATACCAGGAAGCCAGAGGAACGGTCGGAAATAATATGGGCGGTGTTTCAACCAGTGGAGGCAGAGAAGACGTTGCTTCTGACTATGGTCAGCATTCCGGAAGTATTGACAATATGACCGCACATGCAGGCATTAAACAGGATGTTGGTAAGAGCGTGGGTACGTTGGTTTCGGAGAACAGACAGGCTCACCAAAATACTCGGCAGGAAATAATCAACCAAGAAAATGACGTTAAAAAACAGCATGCAGATCTGGAAAACAACCATAAAACAGAGGGAAATAACTTCCATAATACATATAATGAGAAGAAGGGAAAGGTAAGTAATATGCCGGGAGCAGCCTCTTCCAAAGAGCTTGAGGAAAGGGCTACTAAACTTCAAAAGGATTATCTTGATGGGAAGAAATGAGAATGATGATTAACAATAAAGTCATTTTTGAAGAGGTGGAAGAGTTAAAACATATACTTTCACAAGGGGAAGTGGACATACCTTCCTTTTGGACATGTTTATGGCCTGGACTGGTTATAGTTGCTTGGAATGCACTTTGTTCTGTAATTAGTGTCGAAAGTGGTTTTTTTTTCAAGCAGATATATATTTAGCGCGATGATTTTTCCATGCGGTGTTGGGTTCATAATTATGCTTGGCGTCGCTAGTGCGCGTTCGCTGTTTTTGTCAGTGCCAAGAACCTTTAGACTTAATTCATTTTTATATCGATTCTTTGGTAAAAAAATTATGGTATACACGATTACATATATGGTTGTGATCGTTCTGCTTGCCTTATTCAATCGTGTGTATTATAACTCACCATTACCTTTTGCATTCATGATTATTTTAACAACTATTTGTTGTGGTGTGGTAATGCATTTAGACTTTGGGCGATATCAACTATCATTGCTTACATCCGCAATAAGTACATTTAAAAGCAATAGGCTTAATAGCTAAGTTTTTCTTGAAGTTAAGTTAATACTATTGATTGGGATTTTTTAGATTAAAGGGCGTTGATGCAGATAATTAACGCCTTAACTCTCCCTTTGTTTGATGTGTCGTTGTTTATCATATGTATCAATAGTTAATTTACATTGCATTTAAAATGATGCTGTTTATATCTGAAGGTGAAAGATGAAAAGAAATAATTCTATGGCTATTATTGTCATAAGTTCAGTGTTGGTGTTGTCTGGTTGTGGTGCGATGGGTACTGCAATTAAAAAACGAAACCTCGATGTCAAAACTCAAATGAGTGAGACTATCTGGTTAGAACCCTCTAATAATCACACGGTATTTCTGCAAATAAAAAATACTTCAGATAAAGATATGAGCGGACTGCAGGCTAAGATTGCCAGCGCAGTGACAGCAAAAGGTTACCAGGTGGTGACTAATCCGGATACTGCTGGGTACTGGATACAGGCTAATGTACTGAAAGCAGATAAGATGGATTTGCGAGAGTCACAGGGGTGGTTAAGTAAGGGATATGAAGGGGCTGCGACAGCTGCTGCTCTGGGTGCTGGTATAACAGCTTATAACTCAAATTCAGCAGGGGCTACATTAGGAGTAGGGCTGGCAGCTGGACTGGTTGGAATGGCGGCAGACGCGATGGTGGAAGATGTTAACTATACGATGGTTACTGATGTCCAGATCGCAGAAAGAACCTCGACAAAGGTTCAGACAGATAACGTTGCCGTATTGCGCCAGGGGACGTCCGGAGCGAAGGTACAGACCAGTTCAGAAACAGGTAATCAGCATAAATACCAGACCCGTATTGTCTCGAATGCCAATAAAGTTAATCTAAAATTCCCGGAAGCTCAGCCAGTTCTTGAAGACCAACTTGCGAAATCTATTTCTAATATTCTGTAATGTGTTCAATCCAATTTTCCAGATGATTTCTCTGTTGGATTAAAGTTGCGTCTCTATCCGGTAATGCCGGTGCTTCAGTAAATTCAGATAACGCCTCACAGGCACGCAAATATTTTGTGTGCCTGTGAGGCGTTGCCGGCTGCGGCCGGAATTCTTTTCAGTGGTTAATTGATGGATTATTGCCATGAGTTTTAACGCCAAAGATATGACACAGGGCGGTCAAATAGCGAGCATGCGTTTTCGTATGTTTGGTCAGATTGCCAATATTATTCTATATGTACTGTTCCTCTTTTTTTGGGTGCTTTGCGGGCTGATATTAATGTATCGCCTGAGTTGGCAAACCTTTGTTAACGGTGCCGTATACTGGTGGTGTACAACGCTTGGACCGATGAGAGATATCATCCGGTCTCAGCCCGTATATACCATTAATTATTATGGACAACAGTTGCAGTATACGTCGGAGCAAATACTCAAGGATAAATACACTATCTGGTGTGGGGAGCAGTTGTGGACCGGGTTTGTCTTTGCCGGAACAGTTTCCCTGATTATTTGTATTGTTGCTTTCTTTGTCGCCAGCTGGGTATTAGGTCATCAGGGGAAACAACAAAGTGAAGATGAAGTGACGGGAGGCCGTCAGCTATCAGAAAAGCCAAAAGAAGTAGCCAGAAAGATGAAGCGGGATGGTATGGCCTCTGATATTAAAATCGGTGACCTGCCTATTTTACTAAACTCCGAAATTCAGAATTTCTGTCTTCATGGTACTGTTGGTTCCGGTAAATCAGAAGTTATCCGACGACTGTTAAATTATGTCCGTGCCCGTGGGGATATGGCCATCATCTACGACCGCTCCTGTGAGTTCGTCAAAAGTTATTACGACCCGTCTATTGATAAAATTCTCAACCCGCTGGATTCGCGCTGTGCAGCCTGGGATTTGTGGAAAGAGTGCCTGACGCTGCCGGATTTCGACAACGTCTCTAATACCCTGATTCCGATGGGAACCAAAGAGGACCCGTTCTGGCAGGGTTCCGGTCGCACCATCTTTGCCGAAGGTGCCTACCTGATGCGTGAGGACAAGGACCGCAGCTATGAGAAGCTGGTTGATACTATGCTCTCCATCAAGATCGACAAGCTGCGCGCCTATCTGCAGAATACGCCAGCGGCAAACCTGGTGGAAGAGAAGATTGAGAAAACCGCCATCAGTATCCGTGCGGTGCTGACCAACTACGTTAAGGCCATTCGCTACCTGCAGGGCATTGAGAAGAACGGCGAGCCGTTCACCATCCGGGACTGGATGCGCAGTGTCCGTGAGGACCAGCCCAACGGCTGGCTGTTTATCTCCTCCAACGCTGACACCCACGCTTCCCTGAAGCCGGTTATCTCGATGTGGCTGTCGATTGCCATTCGCGGTCTGCTGGCAATGGGGGAAAACCGTAACCGTCGTGTCTGGATTTTTGCAGACGAATTACCGACATTGCATAAGTTACCGGACCTGGTGGAGATCCTCCCGGAAGCCCGAAAATTCGGTGGCTGCTATGTATTCGGGATTCAGTCCTACGCCCAGCTGGAAGATATCTATGGCGTGAAACCCGCAGCAACCTTGTTCGACGTGATGAATACCCGCGCATTCTTCCGCTCGCCCAGTAAAGGTATTGCTGAATTTGCTGCTGGCGAAATAGGTGAGAAAGAGATCAAGAAGGCAAGTGAGAACTACTCCTACGGTGCTGACCCGGTACGTGATGGGGTATCCACCGGTAAGGAGCAGAAACGGGAAACGATTGTCAGCTATTCCGATATCCAGACCCTGCCGGATTTATCCTGTTACGTCACGCTGCCCGGGCCATATCCGGCAGTTAAACTGGCACTGAAATATAAACCCCGCCCCAAAATTGCCGAAGGCTTTATTCCACGCCAGCTCAATCAGGCTATTGATGACAAGCTGGCTGCGGTGCTTGCTGCGCGTGAAGCTGAAGGGCAGAGCGCCCGGATTTTGTTTATGCCAGATCCGGTTGAAACTGTGCCGGTTGAGAAGACCGACGAAAAGCCTGCGTCACCGATAGCGGCCGTACCCACCCCTCAGGAGGATAAGGCAAAAGTTCCGCCGGTTACTGCCAGTAACACGTTCCACAAACCTGCAAGTGCAGCGGCAGCCGCCGCAAGCGCATCGGTGACCCAGGCTGGCGGTGTTGAACAGGAACTTCATGAAAAACCTGAAGAACAACTTCCATTACCCCCGGGCGTGAATAAAGACGGGGAAATTGAGGATATGAATGCCTGGGATGAGTGGCAGTCCAGTTCTGATGTTTTGAGGGATATGCATCGTCGTGAAGAGGTCAACATCAACCATAGTCATCATGTTGATCGTGATGATATCAATCTGGGGAGTAACTTCTGATGATGTCAATTGGTTCAGTGAAATCCGCGGGTAAAGCCGGAGATTATTACACCAAAGAAGATAATTATTACGTTATCGGCAGCATGGATGAACGCTGGCAGGGGAAAGGTGCTGAGGCGCTGGGCCTTGAAGGAAAAACCGTGGATAAGGCCCTGTTTACCGAACTGTTGAAAGGGAAGCTGCCGGATGGCAGCGACCTGAGCCGGATCCAGGACGGTATGAATAAACACCGCCCTGGTTATGACCTGACCTTTTCCGCGCCAAAAAGTGTATCCGTCATGGCTATGCTGGGTGGTGACAAACGCCTTATCGAGGCGCATAACCAGGCGGTCACTGAAGCTATTCGTCAGGTTGAAACCCTCGCAGCTACCAGGGTGATGGTGGACGGAAAATCTGAAACAGTGCTGACCGGCAACCTGATTGTGGCGAAATTTAACCACGATACCAACCGCAACCAGGAGCCTCAGATTCATACTCATGCGGTGGTGATAAATGCTACACAGAATGGCGATAAATGGCAGTCGCTGGGTACCGATACGGTAGGAAAAACCGGTTTTATCGAAAACGTGTATGCCAACCAGATTGCGTTCGGAAAAATATACCGTGAAGTGCTGAAACCCCTGGTTGAGGGGCTGGGGTATGAAACAGAGGTGGTCGGCAAGCACGGTATGTGGGAGATGAAAGACGTTCCCGTTGAGCCTTTCTCGACGCGTACCCAGGAAATCAATGCCGCTGCCGGTCCCGATGCATCACTGAAATCTCGGGATGTGGCCACTCTCGATACCCGCAAAGCGAAGGAAACTCTCGACCCGGCACAGAAGGTGACGGAGTGGCTTTCCACTCTGAAAGAGACCGGGTTTAACCTTAAGGAATATCGTGAGGCTGCCGATCAGCGGGCGAAAACACAACGGGAAGTTCCTTCTCCGGAAGCGCCAGCTGGACCAAATGTTGACGATATAGTTACGCAGGCTATTTCCGGGTTAAGCGATCGTAAAGTTCAGTTTACCTATACGGAGTTGCTGGCCAGAACGGTCAGCCAGATGGAGGCCCGCCCGGGTGTCATCGAGACGGCAAGAGCCGGTATTGAAGCCGCCATTGGGAGGGAACAACTTATCCCGCTTGACCGGGAAAAAGGGATTTTCACCTCCGGGATACATGTTCTCGATGAATTATCCGTCAGAGCCCTGAGCCAGGAAGTATTACGCCAGAACCACGTCAGTATGGTCCCGGAAAAGGCAACCGCGCGTCAGACGTCGTTCAGTGATGCGGTTACCGTTCTGGCTCAGGATCGCCCTGCAATCGGGATTGTATCGGGTCAAGGTGGGGCTGCAGGGCAACGCGAACGAGTGACTGAAATGGCCATGATGGCACGTGAGCAGGGACGGGATGTCCATATCATCGCGGCAGATAACCGTTCCCTGGAGTTTCTGCTGAAAGAAGAAAAACTTGCAGGCGAAATCATCACTGGTAAAAGCGCTCTGCAGGACGGTACTGCCTTTGTTCCAGGAGGGACGTTGATAATCGACCAGGCTGAAAAACTCAGCCTGAAAGAAACCATCAATCTGCTCGATGGCGCCATGCGTAATAATGTTCAGATCCTGATGTCAGACAGTGGAAAACGAAGCGGTACCGGCAGCGCGCTGACCGTCATGAAAGAGAGTGGTGTGACGGCGTATAAATGGCAGGGTGGAAAGCAGACTACAGCATCGGTTATCAGCGAGCCGGACAGGAATCAACGCTTTACCAGAATGGCCAGTGACTTTGTTGCCAGCGTCCGGGATGGTCAGGAAAGCGTGGTTCAGATACGCGGTCCCCGGGAGCAGGGGATCCTGACAGGGCTAATCCGTGAAAATCTCAGAAATGAAGGCCTGATAGGCAGTCATGAGGAAACCATTACGGCGCTGACGCCGGTCTGGCTGGACAGTAAAAACCGGGGTATCCGCGATAATTATCGTGAGGGAATGGTGATGGAGCGCTGGGATCCGGAAAAACGCATCCATGACCGGTTTATTATCGATCGCGTGACCGCTGTCAGTAATACCCTGACCCTGAAAGATGAAAAGGGAGAATCACTGAATCTCAAAGTCTCCGCCGTTGATAATACCTGGACGCTGTTTCGTCCTCAGCAGTTGCCTGTGGCGGAAGGAGAACGGCTGGCCATTCTGGGGAAAATTCCGGAAACCCGGCTGAAGGGGGGCGATACGGTTCAGGTGCTGAAAGCGGAGAATGGTGTCCTGACCGTACAGCACCCCGGTCAGAAGACCACCCAGAAGCTGGCCGCCGGCAATACGCCCTTTACAGGGATCAAGGTCGGTCACGGCTGGGTGGAAAACCCGGGCAGGTCAGTCAGTGAAACCGCAACGGTGTTCGCCTCATTGTCACAGCGTGAACTGGACAATGCCACCCTCAATGCCCTGGCGCAGAGCGGCAGCCAGGTTCGACTGTACTCTGCGCAGAATGAGCAAAAAACGGTTGAGAAACTCGGGCGCCATACAGCGTTCAGTGTGGTAACCGAACAGCTGAAAACCCGTGCGGGCGAGCAGGATATCAGCGCAGCAATTGCTCACCAGAAAAGCCAGCTGCATACACCGGCTGAACAGGCAATCCATCTGGCGGTTCCGTCGCTGGAAAGCGATAAGCTCACGTTTACCCGGCCTCAGTTACTTGTCGCCGCTCATGAGTTTTCTGACGGTACCGTTCCGTTCTCCGATATCGAAAAAACTATAGGAGAACAGATTAAATCAGGCGATCTGCTGCACGTTCATGTCGCTGCCGGCCATGGCAACGATCTGCTGATTTCCCGGCAGACCTGGGATGCAGAGAAAAGTTTGCTCACGATGGTGCTTGAGGGTAAGAACGCCGTTACGCCGTTAATGGCCAAAGTACCAGGTACGCTGATGGAAGGGCTGACATCGGGACAACGAAATGCCACCCGTATGATCCTGGAAACCCGGGACAGGTTCACGCTGGTTCAGGGTTATGCCGGCGTGGGTAAAACCACGCAGTTCCGGGCGGTGATGTCGGCGGTGAATTTGTTGCCGGAAGACTCCCGTCCGAAGGTAATCGGCCTCGGTCCAACACACCGTGCGGTGGGAGAAATGCAGAGCGCCGGTGTGGAAGCACAGACCACAGCCTCTTTCCTGCATGATACACAGCTTCTGATGCGAAGCGGCCAGACTCCGGATTTCAGCAACACACTTTTCCTGGTGGATGAGAGTTCGATGCTGGGGCTATCCGATACGGCAAAGGCCATGAGTCTGATCGCGGCCGGTGGTGGTCGTGCGGTTTCCAGCGGTGATACTGATCAGCTGCAGTCTATTGCCCCCGGTCAGCCTTTCCGGCTTATGCAGAAGCGCAGTGCGGCCGATGTGGCCATCATGCAGGAGATCGTGCGACAGGTGCCTGAACTCCGCCCGGCGGTGTACAGCCTTATTGACCGGGATATACACAGTGCACTTTCCACCATTGAAAGAGTCGAACCCGCCCAGGTTCCCCGAAAGGAGAACGCATGGGTACCTGAAAGCTCAGTCATGGAATTCACGCCAGAACAGGAGAAAGCGATTCAGAAAGCCATCGGTGAAGGCGAAGTTCTGCCTAGTATCTCGCCCGTCAGTCTCTATGACGCCATCGTAAGGGACTATACCGGACGCACGGAAAGTGCACAGGCACAAACGTTGATTATTACCCACCTGAATGATGACCGTCGGGTGCTGAACCGTATGATCCATGATGAAAAAATGCGGAACGGTGAGCTCGGGGAGGACAGTGTCACGCTGCCAGTTCTGGTGACCAGTAATATCCGGGATGGCGAACTACGTAAGGTTTCGACCTGGGAAGCACATAAAGGTGCCATCGCATTGGTGGATAACCAGTACCACCAGATAGTGGGCGTCAGTAAAGCAGACCAGCTGATTACGCTTCGTAGTGACGAAGGTACCGAACGCCTGATTTCACCGCGAGAGGCTTCTGCAGAAGGTGTCACGTTATACCGCCAGGAGAGTATTACCGTTTCGCCCGGCGACAGAATGCGCTTCAGTAAAAGTGATACCGAACGTGGCTACGTGGCGAATAGTGTGTGGCGAGTGGAAAGCATATCTGGTGACAGTGTCACGCTGAATGACGGAAAAAGTACCCGAACGGTAACGCCCGCTGCGGATAAAGCTGAAGCGCATGTTGATCTGGCTTATGCCATCACCACACACGGTGCGCAGGGGGCAAGCGAGCCCTTTTCAATTGAACTGGAAGGTGTGACTGGCGCCAGGGAACGGATGGTCAGCTTCGAATCAGCGTATGTAGCGCTCTCCCGTATGAAACAGCATACGCAGGTATATACAGATGACCGGAAAGGATGGACGGATGCGGTAAGCCGTTCTCAGGAGAAAGCCAGCGCGCATGATGTTCTGGAGCCTCTTAACGATCGCGCTGTTAAAAGCGCAGAGCAGATGTTTGGTCGCGCCATTCCCCTGACGGAGAGTCCGGCCGGACGTGCAGCACTGCAACAATCAGGTATCGCCCGCGGGCAGTCCACAGGGAAATTTATCTCCCCGGGGAAAAAGTATCCGTTACCGCATGTCGCGTTACCTGCATTTGACCGTAATGGAAAATCCGCCGGGATATGGCTGAGCCCACTGACGGATAAGGATGGGCGATTGCAGGCTATCGGTGGGGAAGGGCGGGTTATGGGGAATGAAGAGGCCCGTTTTGTCGCCCTGCAGGGAAGCAGGAATGGGGAAAGCCTGCTCGCCGGGAACATGGGAGAGGGCGTCAGAATTGCCCGGGATAATCCGGACAGTGGCGTGGTGGTTCGCCTTGCCGGCGACGACCGTCCATGGAACCCTGGCGCCATCACCGGCGGCAGGGTCTGGGGCGATATAGACGCCGTGGTTACGGGGGGGAGCGGTGCAAATATTCCGCTACCACCTGACCTGCTTGCTCAAAAAACGGCAGAAGAACTGCAACGCAAGCAGATTGAAAAGCAGGCACAGGAAACGGCTCGTGAACTGACCGGTGAAAAGCGTAAACAAGACGAAGTGGGTGAGCAGATCAAGGACATTATCACGGATGTGGTTCGCGGTCTGGAACGACAGAAGGGGCAGCATGAACGATTCCAGCTTCCGGATGAACCAGAAAACCGTCTCAGAAATGAGGCTGTTCAGAAAGTGGTAGCCGATAATCAGCAGCAGGACAGATTGCAGCAAATTGAACGGGATATGGTCCGGGATCTGACCCGGGAAAAAACACTCGGAGGCGACTGACGCGCCTGCGGCTTGTCTGCTCCGGCATGTTCCCCGATTAAAATCGGGGAACATGCCGGAGCGCTAAAAAGGAATATGATATGAGAGCACAGGGTACCTTTCTCAGCATGACGGACAGTTGGCTGCAACGCCTTTTGACCTGGACTCCCGGACAGACGGATATGATTAAAACCGTCGCTCTGGTACTGATGGTGATTGATCATACCGGTCTTCTACTGGCAGGAAACAATGAAGTCATGAGACTGCTGGGCCGCGGTTGCTTTCCGCTGTTCGGGCTTGTCTGGGGAATGAACCTGGCCCGGCACGCTGTCATTCGCCAGTCACAACTGAACCAACTCTGGTGCTGGGCGCTGATAGCTCAGGGGTCGTTTATTCTGGTGGGGTATCCCTGGTATATGGGGAATATCCTCTTTACGTTCGCCGTTACCGGACAGGCGATGCGCTGGTTCAGTCTGAGAAGCCGCAACGATATGCTGCTGGCGCTCGCGATAGTGGTGGCCTGGTTGCCGCTCTCCACTGACAGCTATGGTCTGGCCGGAGTATTCATGTTGATCAATAGTTACCGGCTTTGTCGTGCCACAGAGCCGGTGGAAAGAACAGGCTATGCTGTACTCTGGGCGGTCATGGTTTTGCTTATGAATATCCATGATGCCGGGCAGGCTGTGGCGGGGTTGGCAATTGCACTTCTTGTTGTGGGTGTCTGCTCGGATATCGGGAAGCAGGTAAAGCGATTCTGGCCAGCGCATTTTTTTGTCCTGTTTTACACTATTCACCTTGCGGTGCTCGGTATTCTGGCCGGGTGACGGACAGAACGTAGTCGGGCGACAGGCAGAAGGATGATCAGGCAGGCAACCTGGCGTATCTTACCCGCACAGTATTAACTGCAGGAAAACCTTAACCTATGACGGAAGATAAACGTCCCACTCTCAGCCTCAAAAGAAAGCCGGGGGAGAAAACACCGGAATCCGGTGCTGATACAGCCCGTGTTGTCCGCCGTAAGCAGGTGGTGAATGTGACCACCCCGCCGGCATGGAAAGTGAAGAAAGAGAAACTGGCCAGAAAAACGGAACCGGTGGCACCTGCTGCCCCCGTGCCGACAACACCAGACAAACCGGAAAGGATCGTCCGTCCAGTTCGTTATCTTTGCCTGCCGGAGCTGCAGGATGCAATTGATACCCTGAAGGTGTGGTGGCCTGGGCTGTTCAAGGGGGAAGCGCCTCACCTGCTGGCCATCGGCATCCGGGAGGCCTTTTTTGAGGATATTGCCGAACGGGGAATACCGTTGTCCCATAAACAGGCCATTAAATGCCTTAAAAGTATTACACGGTCTGAACTTTACTTGTCATCGATGATCGCCGGTGCTGAACGAGTTGACTTACACGGTAACCCGGTGAGTGTCGTGACCCCGGATGAAGAAAAGTATGCTCAGCTGCGTCTGGAAAAACAGCGACAGCAACAGGCCAGAATTCAGAATGAAATCATTTAAATTGTATTAATTCTTTTTATTTAATCTGTATTCCCTTTTTAACTCTGCTCGCGTAATTGAATACGCTGGCAGAGTGATAATATCTGCACGTTACACTTTGTCATTGAAAAGGATATTTATGAAGCTTAAAACTGTTTTAGCAGCTCCGCTTATTACCGCCATGTTATTTAATTCCTTACCTTCATTTGCGAGCGACACGAGTTCTGCATTTACTCCCGAGCAGGAAAAGCGGATTGGCGAAATAGCCGCAGATTATATGCGTGCACATCCGGATATTCTTATCCAGATGAGTGAGTCGTTACAGCAGGAACAACAGGAAAAACAGGCCCGGGGATTAAAAAACGGCCGCACTCGCACAACAGGCCCGGATAATGGCGGATAAACGCATCCCCTCCTGGGGAGCAGAAGGCGGATCTGTCATGGTGGTCGAGTTCTTTGATTATCAGTGTATCTGGTGCAGTCGGCTGGCGCCTGAGCTGGAGAAGGTCATGAAGGCCAACACGAACGTGCGCTACTACTTCATGGAGTGGCCGGTGTTTGGCAGCCGCTGGCCAGAATCTTTACTGGCAGCGAAAACCGGATTGCAGGTCTGGAAAGAAAAAGGCGAGGAGGCTTACCTCAAATATCACAATGGCATTTATAGCTCCGGACTTAATGAAGGAAAACTAACCCAGGATGCTATCGGGAAATATTCAGAAAATATGAAGTTCAGTAAAAACACGAACGATGAAATTAATTCCACGCTGACCGATATCAATGATATTGCCACCACCATTGGTTTGACCGGGACTCCGGGTATTGTCATCATGCCCGTTAAGGGGGCAACAGAAGATAATACGACGGTTTTCGCTGGAATGACTGAGGCTGAAAATATCCAGCAGGCGATTAATAAAGCGCAGGGGAAATAAAGAATGAAACGTTCAACAGTGTCTGGTCTCCTGGCGGTCTGTTTAATAGTTTCAGGTGGTGCAGTCGCTCAGCCAACGGTACAGGCAGGATTTTCACCCGAGGGTTCTGCGCTGCAGCTGGTGCTGAACACTATCGATACCGCACAGGAAAGTATTCGTCTGATGGGGTACAGCTTTACATCGCCGGAGGTCACCCGGGCGTTGATTCAGGCAAAACAGCGTGGGGTAGATGTGAAGGCTGTTCTTGACTGGAAAGCGAACAGTACAAAAGGCAGTGCTGGTGTGGCTGCAATGAATCTGCTGGTGAATGCCGGCATCCCGGTACGTACCGTCAGCCAGTTCAAAATCATGCATGACAAAGTCATCATCACTGACGGCCGTAACGTCGAAACAGGCTCGTTCAACTTCAGCCGGGCGGCGGCGCGCAGTAACTCCGAAAATGCTCTGGTCATCCGGGATTATCCTGTTCTGGCAAATACCTACCTGCAGCACTGGCAAACTCGTTGGGAGATGGGAAAAGACTGGAGTTCTTCGTATTAACCCCCTCGCTGAATAACCTGTTCATTGCGCCAACAAGGGCAGGTTATATAACAAAAAATAACATAGACTCTCGCTGCATCTGGCTACGTGTAGTATCTTTGTCCAAGTATTTTGTTAAATGCTTGAGGAGGCAGAGATGTCACAGGTCGTTAACGCAGTTACTTCCTCATCTAAACGTCCCTACAGAAAAGGGAATCCGCTTTCTGCTGCAGAGCGTCAGCAGAAAGCTGTTGCACGTAAAAAAGCCACGCATAAAGAAGTGAGGGTGTTTGTGCGTGACTCGCTTAAAAGCCAGCTTCAGTTAATGTGTGAAAATGAAGGGATCACCCAAGCGGAAATGATTGAAAGGCTTATCGAAATGGAATCAGCCAAGCTTGGAATAGGCGTAACGACGTCACATTCTTGATCCTACTGGCTATGAGTGCTAGATTACTGATCGTTTAGAGATTTCTGGTTGGCCACGCCGTAAGGTGGCAGGGAACTGGTTCTGATGAGGTGTCTACCCAGAACCAGAAAAGCAAAAACCCCGATAATCTTCATCTAGTTTGGCGACGGGAAGAAGATTAACGGGGCCTACTTAAACTGTATAGAAGCTGTTGCTCTATGCAGGGAGTATAGTTTTATGCTCAGAAAACTGCAATACCTTCTGTGCTCAGTGCTCCTTCCGTGCAACATAAGTGCGGGAAGGTGTGACTGACGCCAAGGCCCTGTTCTCTCATTACCGACAGGTAAAAAATCCTTTCCCACAATTCGTAGTGCCGAAGAAAAAAGGCAGCGATGAAGAGAAAGCGACACTACCGTTCTGTCGTAAGCTGATGGCGAAAGCCGAAGGCTTCACGTCCCGTTTTGATTTTTCCGTTCATGTGGCGTTCGTGCGTTCACTCGGTAAGCGTCATCGCATGCCGCCACTGTTGCGCCGTCGGGCCATTGATGCCCTTCTCCAGGGACTGTGTTTCCACTATGACCCGCTGGCCAACCGTGTCCAGCGTTCCATCACCAATCTGGCTATTGAATGCGGACTGGCCACCGAGTCGAAAACCGGCAATCTGTCCATCACCCGTGCCACACGGGCGCTGAAGTTTATGGCGGAGCTGGGGCTGATTACCTACCAGACCGAATACGACCCCCAGATTGGCTGCAATATACCGACTGATATCACCTTCACACCAGCACTTTTCTCGGCGCTCGATGTCTCTGACGTGGCTGTTGTGGCTGCCCGCCGCAGCCGCGTGGAATGGGAAAATCAGCAGCGCAAAAAGCAGAACCTGAAGCCGCTGGAGATGGACGAGCTGATAGCGAAGTCCTGGCGGTTTGTGCGCGAACGGTTCCGCAGCTACCAGTCCGAACGTAAACAGCATGGCCTGAAACGTGCCCGTGCACGTCGTGACGCGGAAAGAACCCGCAAGGACATTGTGACCCTGGTGAAACAACAGCTGACACGGGAATACGCCTGCGGACGCTTTACCGGTGGTCTTGATGCCATGAAGCGGGAGCTGGAGCGGCGAGTGAAAGAGCGCATGCTAATGTCGCGCGGTAACAACTACACGCGGCTGGCCACCGTCCCCATATAACCCTTCCTGTGTGAAAAATCCGGCTGGCGCCGGAGGGTTCCGCACGTCTGCTTCCCGCCACAGCTTATTATCTGAGCTAAGTGGCGGGGCTGTTAACCAAATCCCATGTTTTCCGACCATCAGAATGGCCAGAAATTTCATCGCTGGCGTCACTTTCGGCCGCTGAATTCAGTTATCCACAAATAACTGCAAGGGAAGTTTCCATAAGGTTACAACCGTTATGCTTACAAAGCGCCAGGCGAAGTAATTTCAAAGTGCGTGGTTTCTTTTAAAAACCAGATCTCTACTTCTTTTAAATAAAGACTTTTTCTCTCTTATAAAGATATAACCTGTTCATCGCCTGACCTGTGGACAGGCTCCTGAGAATGCCCGCCCTTGCAGCGACCTGACGGTCGCGCCGGTTCGGAAACAACATATGTACCTCCCGTCGCCTTGCGACGGGCCCCGGAACCAGTAGTTACAACATACAAACAATCCCTTATGGCAGAAAACCAGCGCCGTTCTGACATCCCGTGCCCCTCCCCACCACTGAAAAGCGCCGCCGCCCCGGCCGAAGGCCGGGAGTAGTGTCGCTTTTAATGATGGGTGTTGTAACTATTCTTCTTCCTCGCTGTGAGAGGTGCTGCGGTCAGTGTCTGGTACACGCTCGTAAGCGGCCCTTCGGCCCGCTAACGCGGAGATACGCCCCGACTGCGGCTGTCGCCTTGCCGGAACCACTCCGACCGCGTACAGAAGCGTCTGAGCCGTTTTCAGCGGATATGGCTTTGCAGCTACCATGTTAAGTTCCCTGGTGTTGCTGAATTAATTGAAGAACATCCCCCTAAGCGTCAGCAGCAAGCTGCCGCCGCTAAGGCCCCGGAAATCACGCCCTTTACGTCGTAAACGCCGTAAAGCCCGCTCACCGGGGTTAAAAGGGATTACCTTTACTTCTTCATTGCTGATAGTGGGTTAAGGCTAATCAGGGCTGGGGGCAGACAGGCAGAATTTATGAACCAGTAACCGGCTACGCCGGGCTTTCGGCGCCATTTGACTCTACAGACACATGTAACCTCGTCTGGCGCCTCCATGCCGCTGACGCGGCATTCAGAAGCTTCCCGATGCTGTAAATCTTAACGTCTGATTTGTGCCAGAAGCGGAATTCATTGAAATGATTTACTGTTAACCGATGGAAAAAATCAAGCATATGTAGTCGTTTGCGCATTACTCGCAAAGAGCTTGTTATGCAAGTTACCGTTGAGTCGTGTCATTTGATTAACGCATAAATAAGCGGGTGCGGTTTATCATTAAATCGCCAGAAAGCTGTTAAAAATTACATTTCTAAAAAAACCTCTAATAACATATAATCACTAATGCTAAAAAATTTTTTACCTTAAGGATAAGTTATGGACGTGTGTTACCTTTGCGGAAATGATTTTAATGAAAATTCTACAGTAGACCATGGAGAGCATGTTATACAACAGGCCATAGGTGGGAGTTTAGTCAGCAAGGGCATCCTTTGCAAAAAATGTGGTGGCGAGCTCAGCCGTAAAATAGATAATCCTTTTAATGCTATATTTGAAGGAATAGCAACACGGCTTGATATAAAAAAAGATAGGAAGGCAAACAAAAGCCCGTCCATACCCGGTACGATAGTAAGCGAAAAAGATGCTTATGGCATGAACCTTAAAGATACTAAAGTTTTTTGGAAAAATTTTAAAGTCTCTCCCATCAAACCCTTTCATAGGTTTACTGAGGATTATAAAAAAGTCATTATCTACTCCCAAAAGAAAAATTTTGAGAACCATAAATCAATAGTTCAAAAAGAAATCCAGAGCATGGAATTGGATACCCCTCCTGAAATAATCATGTGCGACGACATTGATTGCAATGTGCAATATCATTTTCCTATGGATAATATTGCTTTTAAAAGGGGGGTTGCGAAAATTGCCATTGGTTTTGCCTGCACACACGGAATTTCAAGAGAGACTTTAAATTTAGCGTTAAAAATCTCAGAAGACAATCACGGATATATTGATGAAGAAATAATTTTAGTTCAATATGCTCCTTTGAGTATAATTGATAGAATCATTGAAAATGATAAGGCAAGTTTAGCTAATTACCCTTCACATAATTTAATACTATTTACTTCGAAAAAAGATCCTTCTTTATTATGGTGTTATATTGAGTTGTTTTCTACCTTTCAGTATTATGTACTATTAAGTGATAGTTATGATGGCAAGCCTGTTTATGAGTACCATTATCAACGAATCGTAAAATCAGATGACTATGTTTTTACTCCAGACAGAAGACATTATAAAGAGCGTAATTTAATTTTAGGAGGATTGGGAATTACGGATGAGCGCATCCAATCAGCATATGAAAAACAGAAAGATAATAAAAATAAAAAATCATTAGAACAAATCGAAATAGATATAATCAGGGAAGAGACTAATAAGCAGAAAAATAAGGCGGATTTCGAACGTGATATCAATAATTTTGTCGATTATTGTTCGCAGAAAATATTATTAAATAATGACCTTGATATTGAATTTATGATGAATTTTAAGAGGAACTTTTCGCTATTCAGTAGGGTTGCCTTCAATGATGAGGATGAAGTTGAAATTTTCGATATATCAAGCTACCGACGTTACTACATCGAAAATGAAAAACTTGTAGATTACCCTGAGGCCTTAAATTTGATGAAAATGTGTGCTGGATCAGAATTGAGAAAATATAGTTTCTACAAATTTAATCAGCTCGAAAGTTATAGTCAAAACAAGGTGTTAAGAGAGAAAGTAAGGCAGGTAAAAAACCTTATTGAAAAATCAAAAGATGAAAATCACACTGAATGATTTCTAAAGCTGCTTCCCTATGAGCAATAAATTCCCATTTTAAGTTAGCATATTCATTTTTTGTACAGAGCGCTACGCAAACGTCCGCTTCACGCCCTGAGACATTCGACAAGCTTTTTATGGCTTCAGTAAGGGCGACTTTCGCGCTTCCAGAGCCAGGGGTCGTCTCAGAAAACGGAATCTATGGTCACTCCCGTTTTTGCAACACCGATTTTGACGATAAATTGGCTTGCTTGAATCTATCCGGCGTCTGAATGGGATTTTATTCCCGCGCCTCGATGAGTTCCGCGCCTGATGAACCTCCAGAAAATATACGGCTTCAATGAGCCTTTCCGTTTTACAGGTTCCTCAACAGGCCGGTGGGCCGTTAGTATCATCAATATCAGTATTCGCAAAACCAGATC